>JAESGX010000093.1_pt1 | contig 115001 bp, 133 predicted proteins | sample 9269801 | NCBI WGS metagenome assembly JAESGX01 (sample SAMN16773122, study PRJNA677054) | algae metagenome | isolation source: Pleurocapsa minor GSE-CHR-MK-17-07R and co-occurring heterotrophs from wet... | place: USA: Lower Calf Creek Falls, Grand Staircase Escalante National Monument, UT ... | reverse complement strand
ACCAGCGTGCCGCGCGATTTCGTGGAATATCCGTCGCAGGTCAACGAAATGTGGGCCGACTGGCCGTCGATCCTGAAGAACTACGCCAAGCACCACGAAACCGGCGCGCCGATGCCGCAGGAGCTACTGGACAAGGTGGTGGCCGCCTCCAAATTCAACCAGGGCTTCGCCACCACCGAATACCTGGGCGCGGCGATGCTGGACCAGCGCTGGCACCAGATCACCGCCGACCGGGTTCCGGATGCGGAGGGCGTGATGCCGTTCGAGGCAGCGGCGTTGAAGACCAACGGAACCGACTACGCGCCGGTTCCGCCGCGCTACAAGACGCCCTACTTCAGCCACATCATGGGCGGCTATTCGGCCGGCTACTACGCCTACATCTGGTCGGAAGTGCTGGACGCCAACAGCGTGGAATGGTTCAAGCAGAACGGCGGCCTGACCCGCGCCAACGGCGACCACTTCCGCAAGACCCTGCTGTCGCAGGGCGGCAGCAAGGACGCGCTGCAGCTGTTCCAGGATTTCGCCGGGCATGCGCCGAAGATCGAGCCGCTGTTGAAGAAACGCGGCCTGATGGCGGAAGCTGGCGACGGCACAGCGCCAGCGGCGGTTTCTTCCGAAACGAAGTAGGGCTAGGATGTTGAAAAGAATGAAGCCGCCGGAAGCGATTCCGGCGGCTTTTTTCTTCGCTTGCCGGGCGGCGGGCGCGCCGTTTCAATCAGCCAGCGCGCATACGCTGCCGCCGACGATCCGCCAGCCCTGCGCACACTGCAGCCACACGCGCAGATAGCGGCAGCGGCCTGCGAAGGCCTGTCCCTTGAACGAGCCGGCCATGGCCGCGACCACCGTCGCCACGACGGTCGATGCGTGAGCTTCGAGCGACATATCATGCACGTCGATACGCGTGATCCGTGTCGCGCCGGTCCGGTGCAGCTCAAGATCGTCCTGTTTGCTGTAAATGCCGCCGTCGGGGCCGACGAACAGCAGGCGGTCGTCGATGAGGCGATCCAGCGCTTCGATATCGCTGTTCAACATCGCCATGCGAAGGCGTGTTTCCATTCTCTGGATTTGGGTGTGCATAGGATTGAGGGTTTATGGAACGAACGGCGAAAGCGCGTTCCGCAGGGTAAAAGGCCGTTGGCTGACGCGGAACCCACTTTAGTGGGAATGCTCACGGCACGATCTTCTGCTGCTCACCGGCGGGCACGGTGTGGTAGTAGCGGCCGCTGCCCGGATCGTAGATGCGGTTGGGCGCAACCTGGACCGCGCCGCTCAACGGCCTGCCCAGCGCATCGATGACGCCGACCGGTTTCTTCGCGGCGCCAATGGCCACCGGCGGCTTGAACCCAGGCTCCGCTTCATCGGCCGGACCCTTGGACTTGATCGGCTCGGCCGTGACTGCGCGCTGTTCGATGTCGGCTGGCACCGTCGGTGCGGCTTGCGCTTGCTTGAGCTGCGGCCCGATGCCGATGGGCTGCGCCGGGGTGTTGACCGGCGGCGGTGTCGTCGGCTGCAGCAGCTGCTGCGCCGATAACGGCACTGCCGCTGCGAGCAGGAGGGCGTTTATCGCGGAGAAAGAATGGCGTTGCATATCGCTCCAGCGCGTGCGGCATGGAACAACATTAGCGCAGGCCGGCTTCATGACGAATGAAGGTAGAACTCCATCGAATGAGCCGCAAAGACTCGGCCATGAGCCGAACCAACTCATGGGTCAACCGGAAAAGCTCGGCGCCGAAGCTGGCGAAGCTGATGAATGAACCGGGGCGCCTCGACAATGCGCCCGATAGGGGCACGGATGGGACTAGATGGCTCGGCCTCGAGGCCCTTGAACCTCAGCGCTGAGGAAAAAAAGGCTCGTCTTCGACCGAAAAAAGGCCGGCCGACGAGGCTTGGAAGGTCAAACCACGCTGGTGATGTCGCCGTCCCCTCACCGCGGCGCTACATACCCGCCAGCCACCCCGCCCTTCGACAGCATCACCTGCCACAGCTGCGAGCGCCGGGTGCGGAACGTGGCCATCGAGGCGGCCAGGTAATAGCGCCACATGCGCTGGAAGCGCGCGTCGTAGCGCGCGGGCAGCGTGGGCCAGGCACGCTCCACATTGTCGCGCCAGGCCTGCAGCGTGCGGTCGTAGTCGGCGCCGAAGTTGTGCCAGTCCTCTGCCACGAACAGCCCCTCCACCGCCTGCGCGATCTGCGCCGCCGACGGCAGCATGGAGTTGGGGAAGATGTAGCGCCCGATCCACGGCTCGGTGTGGTCGACGCTGCGCTGGCTGCCGATGGTGTGCAGCAGGAACAGACCGCCCGGCGGCAGGCAGCGGTGCGCGATTTCGAAATAGCCGCGGTAGTTCTTCACGCCCACGTGTTCGAACATGCCGATGGAGAACACCGCATCGTAGCTGCCGTCGATGTCGCGGTAATCCTGCAGACGGATTTCGACCGGCAGTCCGGCGCACAGCGCTTGCGCGTAATCGGCCTGCTGGCAGGAAATGGTCACGCCGACGCCGCTCACGCCGTAGCGCTCGGCGGCGAACTTCAGCGCTTCGCCCCAGCCGCAGCCGATATCCAGCACGCGCATGCCGGGCCGCAGACGCAGCTTACGGCAGACCAGATCCAGCTTGGCTTCCTGCGCGGCGTCCAGATCCGCGAGCACGCAGCCGTCGGCCTGGGTCCAATAGCCGCAGCTATAGACCAGGCGCCGGCCCAGCATCGCCGCATACAGATCGTTGCCCAAGTCGTAATGGCGTTCGCCTACCTCGCGGCCGCGCCTGCGCGACTGCAGGTTCAATACGCGCGCGCGCAGCGCATCCCAGAGTTCGCCAGCGCCGTGTACGCGCTGCTCCAGCCGCGCCTGCAGCAGACGCGTCAGCAGCCCGTCCAACGCGGCCGCGTCCCACCAGCCGTCCATATAGCTCTCGCCCAGGCCCAGCGAGCCCTGCGCCAGCACGCGCGCGTAGAAATGCGGATCGCGCACCTGCAGGTCCCAGGGTCGCGTCCCGCCCACCTGCACATCGGCTTCGGCAAGCAAGGCGCCGACCCGGCGTTGGAAGCGCTGCTGAGGCATCGCGATCCGCCCGCCCCTCGATCAGGGCCCGGCGAACAGCCCGGCGTATTCGGGCGCCAGGTGCGGGCGCAGCACGGCGGCGGGCACGTCCACCGTCTGCGTGCCGTCCGCGTACGGGCCCACCTGGTACGGCGGGAACACGAAGCGCAGCGCCGCGACCTTGCCGTCGGCGCCGACCACCGGCTGGAACTGGCTGAAATTGTCGACATCCGGCTCGGTGCCTTCGTCGATCATCTTGTCGGCGTTGCGCACGAACTGCATGCGCTGCTCGGGCGGCATTTCGTCGGCCTCGGCGCGCACCGACACGCTGGTGTGCAGCTGTTCGCGAATGTAGGCGCCGATCGCGGCCCAGCCTTCCACCTTGGGCACCAGCGCATCGGCGGTCAGCCGCTTGTCCTGCTGCGGCAGCCACACGAAGCGCGCCACCAGCGGCTCGCCGTGGGCGCCGCCGGTGTAGCGGCTGCCGTCGGCGGACACCGCCACCAGCTGCGGCGTGTCCAGCACCTGCTCGTAGCCCAGCGACAGTTCGTAAGGCACCGGCGGCTTGTCGTTGCCGAATCCCGCCACCGCCTGCATCAATTCGGCGCGCGCGACGTCGGAATAAGCGGCGATCTCACGCGCCAGTCCCGGGTATTTGTTGACCACCGGCGGATAGCTGATACCGACTATGTATTTGTCGGTGGTTTCTATCACATCCTTCAGCACCGGCGTCGCGGGCACGCTGGGCGCGGTTTCGATGGCGGGCGCAACGGCCGGTGGCGCGGTTGCCGGGGTGACGTCGGCTTCGCGCTTGCAGGCGCCCAATGCCAGGGTCAGCACCATCAACGACGCGCGGATTGCGGGCAGACCGGTGTTGCGCGTGCGGGTTCGGGACGGGGACGACACGGCCGGGCTCCTTCCAGGAAGTGATGCGCACAGTCTATGCCGCGCCGCAGCAGCGCGACAGCCCGCGCTCAGGAATCCACCAGATCGGCGTACTGCGGATGCCGCCGGAGGTAGTCGAGCGAATAGGAGCAGGCCGGCACCACGCGCAGCCCTTGGGCGCGCGCGTCGTCCAGTGCGGCCTGGGCCAGCGCGCCGGCGACGCCACGCCCGGCGATGGCGTCGGGCACGCCGGCGTGTTCGATCACCAGGCGCGCGCGCTCGAGGCGATACGCCAATTCGGCCCGGTGCCCCTCCACCTCGACGGTGAAGCGCCTGGCGTCGACGCCGTGGGCGATTCGCAGCGACATGGACCGCTCCTGGCGCGGGGTTCGTTCGCCATTGTGGCTTCGACGGGTTAAAGCGGCGGCATAACTGGACGTGGCGCGTCACATTGAGCTGGCGATTACTGTCGAAGCCACGCGTTTCAAGGCTCACGGGGCAGGTGTCGGAACTTGGCACGATCTCTGCTTTATCCCTTCCAACAGCAAACCGAACAGGGGAATACGGATATGAGTCTCGACGATGCGGTCACCAACAACACCACCTCCAGCGATTTCACTCTGCTGGAAGGCCTTTACCAGCTTGCCGTCACCGGTCACACCGACGACTGGGAATTCGAACGCTTGAACAACGCGGTGTATGAGCGCTTGCTCTCGTCGTACGGCACGCTGGAAGTCACCTCGCGCGCCACGGCCCATTCGCAGAGCATGATGGACTGACCATCCGCGCCGCATCGCATGCGGCGCAGAGCTTCACCGGATCGCCGGCAACGAATTTTCAGCGACACACGCGAAGCGGCGGTAAGCCGCTCGCGTAGGCGTAAACCGCCGCCGACGGTCGCTCATCCGCGGTTGTCGCGCTTGCCCTGGTTATGCCGGTCTTGGGTGCCCACGCTGCCCTGAATCGCCTTCATCCTGCTTTCGGCGGCGTGCAATTCCACCGCCTTTTCCGCCGCTTCGTTCGACTGGAAACCGGGCTCGGCCGGGTGCGTCTGCTGCGTGTCCAGCAGCTGCCACGGCTGCTGCTCGCGAGCTTGCGCTTGCTTCTGTTCCAGCAATTGCCTGGTATTGGCCAACGCCTGCTTGGGCGTGATCTTGCGCGGCGTATTGGTCGCCGATTTCTCGGCCGGCGCTTTGCGGGCCACCACCGTGCGCTTGACTGCTGCCGGCTTGGTCGCGGCCTTTTTGGTCACGGCCTTTTTAGCTGCGGATTTTGTGGCGACTGCCTTCTTCGCGACGGTCTTTTTGGCGGGCGCTTTTGCGACGGCTTTCTTCGCCGGCTTCCTGGTCGAAGCGACCTTGGGGGTCGCCTTGCGCGCCGGTGGCGATTGAGCGGCGCTTTTCTTGACTGCGGGAATCTTCTTTTTCGCGGCCTTGTTCGTGGTGGCCGACTTCTTCGCGGGCTTGCGTGTGGTGCGGGTGGCCATCGCTGACGATCTCCGGTTGGTTGCAGCGGGAACCGATAGCATGCGCGACATTCAGAGCGGGTGATCGTGCGCCGGCAACATCAGCTACCGAATGACGGATTCATCAGCTGCTGCAGGAAGTAGCCCAGCACCTTCGGCTCCATGATCGCCATGAACAGCACCCCGAATGCCGCGCCCGCGAGATGCGCGCTGTGGTTGATGCGGTCGCCGCCGCGCTTGTCCATCCAGATGCTGTAGCCGACGTACAGCGCCGCGTACACGATAGCGGGCAGCGGAACGAAGAACACGAAAATCAGCTGCCACGGCGCGATCAGGATGTAGGCGAACAGCACCGCGGAGACCGCGCCCGACGCGCCCAGGCTGAGATAGTTGGGATTGTGCTGGTTCTTCAGGTAGGTCGGCAGAATCGAAACGACCAGCGCCGCCAGGTAGAACAGCGGATAAGCCCAGGGCGTGCTGAGCCCGGCGATCACGCCTTCCATCACCCGGCCGAAGAAGAACAGGGTGATCATGTTGAACAGCAGGTGGCCGAAATCCGCATGGATGAAGCCGTAAGTCACCAGCCGGTCGTACTGCTTGTGCTTGTCTATCGCCGGCGGCCAAAGGATCAGGCGGTCCATCAGCGGGCGGTTGTTGAAGGCCATCCACGACACCGCGCAGGTGATGCCGATCAGGATCAGGGTGATGGGAAATTCCATCAGACCGCTCCCGCCGCGCGATAGTTATCCTGCATCGGATAAGTCCGCGCATACAGCGCGAACGCGGCCGCGGCGACGAAGGCGAAGACGGCGAAGAAGAACATCAGGAACGCGTTCTCGCTGAGGCCGGTGCTGGCGATCCGCGAAATCACCGATTCGTTGCGCACCGCCGCGTTGGTCAGCAGCACCCACAGGCTGCCGAAGGTGCTGGCCAGGTACCAGAACGCCATGATCACGCCTTTCATCGCCTGCGTCGCCTGGCTGTAGGCGAATTCCAGCGCGGTCGCCGACACCAGGACTTCGCCGAAGGTCAGCAGCAGATAAGGCAGCATCTGCCAGGCCAGCGAGGTCGGCGTGCCCGAATCGATCTGCAGCTGGATCAGGCCGGCCCCGATCCAGGCGAAGCCCGAGAACGCGATGCCCCAGCCCATGCGTTTGAGGGCGGTCGGTTCGAAACCCGCGCGCCGCAGCGCCGGATACAGCACCAGATTGTTGAACGGGATGATCAGCATCACCAACAGCGGATTCAGCGCCTGCATCTGCCCGGCCTCCTTGACCAGGAAACTGGGCCACCACCACTGGTCGTGCGGAACCATCATGGTCTTGCCCTGCAGCACCCAGGTGGATGCTTTCTGGTCGAACAGCGACCAGAACGGCGTGGTCAGCGCGAACACGATGATGACCCGCAGCACCGCGCGCACGCTGTCGACCGCGGCATCCGCATGCCGGCCCCGCGCGCGCTCCAGCTGCATCGATACGCCGATGCCGCCGAACGCGATCAAGGCGCCCAGCGCCAGGCAAGCGGTGATGACGAACCCGAAATCCTTCGGCCAGAACCCGGGCTTGAACGCCCAGCACAGCAGCATGGCCACGGCCAGCGCGGCGCCGGACACCGCCACGGCCAGGCCGGCACGGCCCTGCCCCGCATCGCGGCTGGTCAGGGCGGTGCGCGCGACGTTGTAGAACGAGTCCGCATCCTCGCCGCGGGTCGGCGGCACGCGCACGTACTGCTTCCGGCCCAACCAGAAAATCAGGGTCGCGATGAACATCAGTATGCCGGGAATGCCGAACGCCACCGCCGGCCCGTAACTGCGCAGGAACAGCGGCATCAGCAGCGAGGCGAAAAAGCTGCCGAAGTTGATCGTCCAGTAGAAGAAATCGAACACGACCTTGGCCATGTTCTTGTTGGTGCGGTCGAACTGGTCGCCGACGAACGACACCACCAGCGGCTTGATGCCGCCGGAACCGAGCGCGATCAGGAACAGGCCCGCATAGAAACCCGTGCGGTTGCCTTCGAAAGCGGCCAGACAGGCATGGCCGGCGCAGTAGATCAGCGAGAACCACAGCACCGTGTTGTATTTGCCGAAGAAACGGTCGGACAGCCACCCGCCCAGCAGCGGGAAGAAATACACGCCGATCACGAAGCTGTGGAATACGTCCTTGGCCGCGCCTTCGCGCTCCGATACCGGCAGATAGGCCAGGATTACGCTGCTGACCAGGAACTGCACCAGGATGTTGCGCATCCCGTAGAAGCTGAAGCGCTCGCAGGCTTCGTTGCCGATGATGTAAGGAATCTGTCGCGGCAAGCGCGCGGTTTGCGCTTCAGCAGTGGTGCTCATCCAGTGTTCCTGAGGTGGTTTGGGCAAGGGTAACCCATCGTTCCACCCCGAATCGACGTTCCAGGCTGATGCCACGCACGGCCGCGGCGTGCATCATTGGCGCTTCGCACCGAAAATACATGCCCCATGCCCAGACTGACCTGGCTCTTGCTGCTCGCATTCAGCACGCCCGCTTTCGCCGCCGACGGCGCACTGACCACCACCGCCGAGCGCTCCGGCTTCCTCAAGACCGGGCGCTATACGGAAACCATCGCCCTGTGCGATTCCTTCGCCAAGGCCTATCCGCAGTCCGTGCGCTGCCTGGACTTCGGCACCACACCCGAAGGCCGGCCGATGAAGGCGCTGCTGGCTTCCACCAGCGGCGCGCTGGATGCGGCCGCGGCGCGCGCGCGCGGCCTGCCGGTGGTGCTGATCCAGGGCGGCATCCACGCCGGGGAGATCGATGGCAAGGATGCGGGATTCCTGGCCCTGCGCGAGGTGCTGGAAGGCAAGGCGGCCAAGGGCGCCCTGGACAAGCTGGTGTGGGTATTCGTGCCGGTGTTCAGCGTGGATGGGCACGAGCGCTTCGGCGCCTGGAACCGGCCCAACCAGCGCGGCCCGGAGGAGATGGGCTGGCGCACCACCGCGCAGAACTACAACCTCAACCGCGACTATCTGAAAGCCGACACGCCGGAAATGCAGGCGATGCTGGCGCTGGTCGACGAATGGGATCCGCTGCTCACGGTGGATCTGCACGTCACCAACGGCGCGAAGTTCGAGCACGACATCTCGATCCAGGTGGAACCGGTGCACGCCGGCGACGCGGAATTGCGCAAGGCCGGCCTGGCGCTGCGCAGCGCAGTGATCGACGACCTGGCGCGCGCGGGCTCGCTGCCCCTGCCCTACTACCCGTCGTTCGTGACCAACGACGATCCCACCTCCGGCTTCGTCGACGGCGTACCGCCGCCGCGCTTTTCGACTGGCTATTTCCACCTGCGCAACCGCATCGGCATGCTGGTGGAAACGCATTCGTGGAAGGAATACCCGGTGCGCGTGCGCATCACCCGCAACACCGTGATCGCGGCGCTGGAACAGGTCGCGCGCCATGGCAAGGACTGGCTGCGGACCGCGTATCAGGCCGACCGCAGCGCCAGCCGACTCGGTACGCAGCCGGTGCCGCTGGCGTACGAAGCCGGCGCCGAATCGCGCACGGTCGATTTCCGCGGCTACGCCTACACGCGCACGATGTCCGAAGTTTCCGGCGCGCTGATGACGCGTTACGACGAAACCACGCCGCAGATCTGGAAGATCCCGCTGCGCGACGACGTGCGGCCCAGCCTCAGCGTCACGCCGCCCGCCGCCGGCTACGTGGTGCCGGCCGCGCATGCGGCGTGGGTGGGCGCCAAGCTGAAGCAGCACGGCGTCCAATTCCACCTGGTGTCCGCGCAGCCCGCGGCGAAAGTCGAGATTTTCCGCGCCAGCGAGGCTGCACCCACGGCGCAGTCGGTCGAAGGCCACCAGCGCATGACGGTGAAAGGCGAATGGGAAAAGTCCACGCAGGACATCGGCGCCGGTGCGCTGTTCGTGCCCATCGCGCAGCCCAGGTCGCGGCTGGCGATGGCGATACTGGAGCCACTGGCGCCGGATTCGCTGCTGAGCTGGGGCGGATTCAACAACGCCTTCGAACGCAAGGAGTACATGGAGGACTACGTGGCCGAATCGGTCGCGCGCGAGATGCTGGCGAAGGATCCGGCGCTGAAAGCGAGGTTCGAACAGCGGCTCAAGGACGATGCTGCGTTCGCCAAGGATCCGCAGGCGCGGCTGGAATTCTTCTATCGCCTGCACGATTCCTGGGACGATCGCTACAACCTGTATCCGGTGATGCGTACCGATACGGCGCCGGACTGAGATGAAGCCGTATCTCGCGCTTTTGCTGCTGTGCCTGATTCCGGCCGGCGCGCGCGCATCGGGCGTCGGTACGGTCCACGTCGTCACCCTCAATCTCTACCACGATAAAGCCGACTGGCCGAAACGTCGCGCGCAGATCGTGGAACGACTGCGCGAACTCAGGCCCGATGCGATCGCACTGCAGGAAGTGCTCCAGCATGAAACGCTGGCCAATCAGGCCGAATGGCTGGCCGATGCGCTGGGATACGAAGCGCATTTCGTCAGCACCGATCCGCCCGGCAAGGCGCGGCGCTACGGCAACGCACTGCTCACCCGCCATCCGGTCCTGGCCCGCGGCGAACGGCGATTGCGCCCGCTGGACGACAGCCGCAACGCCGGTCTGCTGCGCATCGATTTCCACGGTCGCGCGATCAACATTTACGTCACCCACTTGCACTGGACCGACCGGGGCGGCGTGATCCGCAGGCGGCAGGTCGAGGACCTGGTCGACTACATCGACCGTACGTCCGCGGGTGCGCCCAGCCTGGTGCTAGGCGACTTCAACGCCGCCGCCGATGCGCCGGAACTCGCGTTGCTGCGGAAGGATTTCGCGGACGCGTACGGCGCTCTGCATGCCGATGCCGACGCCGCGGAAAGCAGCAGCTTGAACCAGAAGTATTTCGCGCCGAAACGCATCGATCACGTGTTCGTTCAACGCGACGCATTCGCGCCGGTTTCCGCCGCTATCATCCTGGACAAGCCCGACGCAAATGGAGTCTGGGCATCGGACCATTACGGGGTGCGGGCGCGCCTGCGCCTGACCGCGCCCGAATGAAGATCGCCCCGCCTCGGCAATCAGGCCAGCGCCGTATCCAGCACCATCATCACGCAGAAACCAGCGGCCAGGCCGAGCGAAGCGATGGCTCCGTTGCCGTTGCGGTTGGATTCGGGAATCACGCTGTTGCCCACCGCCATCAGCATCGCGCCGCCGGCGAAGGCCAAACCCCACGGCAGCAGCAGCGATGAAATGCCGAGTGCCCACGCACTGAACACTGCGGCCAGCGGTTCCACCACGCCCGACAGCGCGCCGACAAACACCGCCTTGGCGCGCGCCATGCCCGCGCCCGCCAGGACCAGCGCCACCACCATGCCTTCGGGCACGTCCTGCAGGGCGATGCCCATGGCCAGACGCTCGGCCTCCGGCAATCCACCGCCCGCCGCGACGCCCACGGCCATGCCTTCGGGCACGTTGTGCAGGATGATGGCCAGCACGAACAGCACGACCCGCGACGGCGCCAACATGTCGACCCCGGCATGCGGCGTGCGCAGCGGCTCATCGGCCAGCAGTTTGCCGATGAGCAGCAGGGCCACTGCGCCGGTCATCATGCCGACGCTGACCAACGCACCCGCGCTCCATGGCGAATAGCCCATCGATTCGGCGGCCGCCAGCCCAGGCAGCACCAGCGAGAACGCGGCGGCCGCCAGCATCACGCCCGCGCCGAAGCCGAGCAAACCGTCGGCCAGCGTTTGCGGCAGACGCCGGATCAGCAGCACCGGCAGCGCGCCCAGCGCGGTGGCCAAGGCGCACAGCGCGCCGCCGTGCAGTGCGTTCCATACGCGCGGCGCGAGCGCGACCGGCGCAGGCATGCCGGCCAATACCAGCAGGCAGGCGATCACGATACCCAGCGCAGCGGCCAGATACGGCCAAGTCTGCGCCTGCAGCGTCGCCAGCGGCAGCAACATGCGATTCATGGTTTGAGGCGCTCGTTATGCGAGCCTGCCAATCCTTCGGTGGTATAGGCCGATCATAACCGCCGCGGACACAAGCCTGTCCACAGGCCAAGCGCCACGCAATGCGATTCGCAAGCGTACGCAGCCAACCCAGCGCGGGTCATCACGCATCGTCAACAATTCGGGTTCTAGGCTTCTGCGATATGTCTGTCGCCGGGGAAACAACATGCCGCGTCGTTCCATCCTCGCTGCGGGCGTGTCAGTTCTGCTCTGCGCTTGCCAGTCCGCCTCGCCTTCCGCCGATGCTCCTGCCAAGACAAACGACGCCACGCAGCGCGGCGGCGCGGGCGGAGCTTCGCCTTGGCAGCAAGCCAGCGCGCGCGGCGTGGCGTTTCGCGGCGTCGGCACCGAGCCGGGCTGGTCGGTCGAAGTGGACCGGGGCGATACGCCGGCCCTGCGCGCCGAGCTGGATTACGGTGCGCGCAAAGTCCTGGTCGCACGCGCGCAGCCGCTTTCCGGCGTACCGGGTTACGCCGGCAGAGCCGACGATGGCGCGGCGGTCAGCCTGCGCCTACGGCGCGAACCCTGCAGCGACGGCATGAGCGATGCAAGCTATCCGGCAATGGCCGAGCTGACCGTAGCCGGCCGGACTTACCGCGGCTGTGGCCGCTTCCTGGCGGAATGACCTGTCAAATGAGTCAACGCCATCGATAATTCCAAGTCGCAACGCACGCGCAAACTAGCGGCGGTGGCCGTAATGCTGCTGCTAGCCGCGGCCGTCTGGTGGCGGCAGCCTGGGACACGCGATGCAGTCTTGCCGCCGGTGCAGCCGGACGAAATTCATACGCCGTCCGCGGTTGCGCATCAGCCCGCCGCAGCGCTTGCATTGCCCGCCTTCCTGCCGGACGAAGCGCGTACCACGCTGGCCTTGATCGCGCGCGACGGGCCGTTTCCGCATCGCCAGGACGGCAGCGTGTTCGGCAACCGCGAAGGCCATCTGCCGCAGAAGCCGCGCGGCTACTATCGCGAGTACACGGTGGAAACTCCCGGCCTGAACCATCGCGGCGCGCGCCGTATCGTCACTGGCGGCCAACCGCCGCAAAGGTATTACTACACCGATGACCACTACGACTCTTTCCGAAGTTTTACGGTGTCCCCATGACTGAATCCGGCCTCGACCTGGGCCTGGACGATCCGGCGCGCGCGGGCGTGTTCTTCGTGACCGGCGACGATCTGGATGCGCTGGGCGTGGCCGCGCAGGACGCTGGCCTGCGACCCTGCCGCATCGACCTGCTGGGCTGCGACAACAAGGCCACGCTGCTGCTGCGCATCGCCGTGGCCCTGGATTTCCCCACCACCTGCAGCCGCAACTGGGACGCGCTGTCGGACTGCCTGCGCGATCTGGCCTGGATGCCGGCCGAGGGCTACGTGCTGCTGTTCGAGGGCGCCGGCGAAATGCATCAGGCCGACGAAGCCGATTTCGACACGCTGGTCAGCGTGCTGGACGAGGCCAACACCGAATGGGCCGCACACCAGGTGCCGTTCTGGGCGTTCCTGGCGCTGCGCGAGCGGGATTTCGCCCAACTCCAGGGCTGAGCGGCGAAACCCGCTTGCGCACGCGGCGCTTCGCAGTCCGGCGCGATGCTGCGATCATGGCGCATGGATCAGCACAGCACGGATTTCGGCAGCCTGGCGCTTTCGCCCGGACTGCGGCAGGGCGTGGAAGCCTGCGGCTACGCGCAGATGACGCCGATCCAGGCCGAGAGCCTGCCCGCGATTCTGGCCGGACGCGATGTGATCGCGCAGGCGCCCACCGGCAGCGGCAAGACCGCGGCGTTCGGGCTGGGCCTGCTGCACCGGCTGGACCCGGCGCTGATCCGCGCGCAGGCGCTGGTGCTGTGCCCCACGCGCGAACTCGCCGACCAGGTCGGCAAGCAGCTGCGCAAGCTGGCCAGCGGCATTCCCAACCTCAAGGTGCTGGTGCTGACCGGCGGCATGCCGCTGGCGCCGCAGCTGGCCTCGCTGACCCACGACCCGCACGTGGTGGTCGGCACGCCCGGCCGCATCCAGGAGCTGACGCGCAAGCAGGCGCTGCATCTAGGCGGCGTGCGCACGCTGGTGCTGGACGAAGCCGACCGCATGCTGGACATGGGTTTCGAGGAGCCCATCCGCGAAATCATCGGCAAGACGCCCAGGGAGCGGCAGACGCTGCTGTTTTCGGCCACGTTTCCTGACGCCATCCGCGCCATCGGCCGCAGCACCATGCGCGAGCCGCTGGAAGTCACCGCCGCCGGCGTGGCCGAACAGCCGATCGTCGAGCAGACCTTCTACGAGGTGGAGCTGCCGCGCAAGCAGACCGCGCTGGCCGCGCTGCTGTCCGAACAGCGCCCCGAATCCAGCGTGGTGTTCTGCAACACCCGCCGCGATGTGGACGAAGTGGCCGGCTCGCTGCAGCACTTCGGCTTCTCCGCGCTCGCCCTGCACGGCGACATGGAGCAGCGCGACCGCGATGAAGTGCTGGTGCGTTTCGCCAACCGCAGCTGCAACGTGCTGGTGGCCAGCGACGTGGCCGCGCGCGGCCTGGATATCGACGATCTGGCCACGGTGGTGAATTACGAACTGCCCACCGATCCCGACGTCTACACGCACCGCATCGGCCGCACCGGCCGCGCCGGCCGCGGCGGACAGGTGCTCAGCCTGTGCACGCCGCGCGAGATCGCGCGTGCGCACGCACTGGAAGCGCTGCAGATCGGCCCCTTGCGCTGGAAGCGCGTACCCGAATCGACGCCCGCCGCGCGCAGCGCACCGCCAGCCGCCATGGCCACCTTGCGCATCGATGCCGGCCGCACCGACAAACTGCGCCCGGGCGACATACTGGGTGCGCTGACCGGCGACGCCGGGCTTGCGGCCAGCGCCATCGGCAAGATCGACATCTTCGCCACGCGCTCCTATGTCGCCATTCAGCGCGCGCAGGCCAGCCATGCGCTGGCCCGGCTCAACGCCGGCAAGATCAAAGGCCGTAATTTCCGCGTGCGCAAGCTTTGATTTCAAATAATCCGTATGTGGGAGCGACGTAAGTCGCGACCGTGGACTCCAACGAGCTTTGGATAAGGATCGACAAGGATGAAGGCGGATAACTCTTCTTGATCTGCGTTTATCCGCGTGAATCCGTGTCCAAGCTTCTGCGGAGCTTCCAGTCGCGACTTACGTCGCTGCTACGAAAGAAAGGTCAAGAGCTGCACGACAGCATCGAACATCCCGCCCGATCACGCGCCCAATCCGGACGGCGCTGGGCGTAGCGTTCGTTGCCCGGCTGTTCGTCGTAAGGCCGGCGCATCACCTCCAGCAGCTCGCCGATCGCGGCTTCATCGCCGGCTTCCGCGCGGTCTATCGCCTGCTGCGCCAGATAATTTCGGAGTACGTAGCGCGGATTGACGGCGTGCATGCGCGCCCGGCGTGCGCTGGCGGAAAGCGCATCCTCGCCCGCCCTCGCCGCATAGCGTCGCAGCCAATCCAGCAGCGCCGGCTCGGCATCAAGACGCTTTTGTTCGCTGTAGAAGGCTTCGCGCAGCGGTTCGGCAGTGGGCGCATCCAACGACACTTCGCTCAAGCTGCGAAAGAAAATGGCCATGTCCGTTTCGGCCGCGTGCAGCAGCGCCTGCAGATCCTCCATCAGACCGACATCCTCATCGCGGCATTCCGCCAGCCCCAGCTTGCGCGCGATGTTGTCGCGGTTGGCCGCCGCATAGACGTCGCGATAGCGCTGCAGGCCGGCCTGCAGCGGCTCGGCGCTGGCGAACAGCGGCGACAGCGCGCCGGCCAGCCGGGTCAGGTTCCAGTACGCGATTTGTGGCTGCCAGCCGAAGCGGTAGCGTCGCCCGTGCGCATCGGTGGTGTTGGGCGTCCAGTCCGGATCGTAGTCGTCGATCCAGCCGTACGGACCGTAGTCGATGGTCAGGCCCAGGATCGACAGGTTGTCGGTGTTCATCACCCCGTGCACGAACCCCACCCGCATCCAGTGCGCGATCATCCGCGCGGTGCGTTCGCACACCGTGGCGAACCAATCCGCATACAGCGTTTCGCCTTCGCCGGAGAGTTCGGGAAAATCCCGGCGAATGGTGAAATCGGCAAGCTCCCGCAGCAAACCGAGCTCGCCGCGCGAAGCCGGCAGCTCGTAGTGGCCGAAGCGCAGGAACGAGGGCGCTACCCGGCAGACGATGGCACCGGGTTCGGGCTTGGGATGGCCGTCGTAGAACATGTCGCGCACCACGGTTTCGCCGGTTGCCACCAGGCTCAGCGCGCGCGTGGTCGGCACGCCCAGATGATGCATGGCCTCGCTGCACAGGAATTCGCGTATCGAAGAGCGCAGCACCGCGCGGCCGTCCGCGCTGCGCGAATACGGCGTGGGTCCCGCGCCCTTGAGCTGCAGCTCCCAGCGCTGGCCGGCGGCGTTGACCGCTTCGCCCAGGCTGATCGCACGGCCGTCGCCCAGCTGTCCGGCCCAATGCCCGAACTGATGGCCGCCGTAGTTGGAAGCGAAAGGCTGCATGCCCGGATACAGCGCATTGCCGCCGAAGACCTGCGCGAACTCCGGCGCGGCCAGGTCGGCTTCGTACAGCTCCAGCAGCGCCGCCATTTCGCGCGACACCGCCAACACGCGCGGCGCGGCCACGGGCGTGGGGTCGACGCGCGAATACATCGCGCCGCGCACTTCGCGCACGCCCGGGCCCCGCAGCGGGTCGCCCGGCAGCCGGGCGATGAAACTATTGTCGAAACGCAGCGTGGTCATGCCCACAGGCTACGCGCACGCCGCGCAAACAAAAACGCCGGGGCAAGCCCCGGCGTTCTAGGACTACGATGCGGTCGCTATTACAGCGGCTGCACTTCGTCGGCTTGCATACCCTTCTGGCCCTGCACGGCGACAAAGCTCACGCTCTGGCCTTCCTGCAGCGACTTGAAGCCGGAACCCTGGATCGCGCGGAAATGCACGAACAGGTCAGGGCCGCTCTGCGGGGTGATGAAGCCAAAACCCTTGGCATCGTTGAACCACTTGACGGTACCGGTTTGACGGTCAGACATCTTTGAAACTCCTGAAACGGAAGTGAAAAATCACGACCTGGGGACCCCCGGGCCGAGACTGAGTTGCAGGCGTTAAGCAAGGCGGAAAGATGTAGCTGATCGTTTTGGATCGACTGCATCAGGCCACGATTCACGGTGACCCAAGCAAACACAGTGCCGCGCACACTACACGCCTTTTCCGGAAAAGCCAATCCCCGCCCAACCGCCGATGAACGGTGCCACCCCGGTTTGCCCTAAACTGGACGCCCTTTCCGGAAAACAACCCATGGCCAAGCCCAATTACTCGTTCGAAAAGAAGCAGCGCGAGCTGGCGAAGAAGAAGAAACAGGACGAAAAGCTGGCCAAGAAGCAGTCCACGCGCGAGCCAGGCCAGAGCGACGGAACCCCACCCGCCGGCTCCGGTCCGTCCAGCGGCAGCCGCTAGGGTTCGGTTTCCAGCGTCCTGCGGCTTTCGAAACTGCGCTCGACCCCGGTCAAAGGGTCGACGAAAGCCAAGCCGCGCGCCAGCAGCTGCAGGGGCCGGGAATAGTCGTCGGCGGTCCTGGCTTGCAGCACCGGGTAATAGGCGTCGTTGCGGATCGGCGCGCCCAGGCCCGCCATCTGCACCCGCAGCTGATGCTTGCGGCCGCTGACCGGAGTCAGCCCATAGCGCCACCAGGCGCCTGCCGCGCGCAGCACCTCGATTCGGGTCCAGGCGTTGGCTTCCCCGTCTACTTCCTGCATACGGAAGAACGGCTCCGACTTCACCAGGCGCGACTCGCGCAGCACTGGGAAATCGAGCCCAGGTAGCCCCGGCGCGACCGCTTCGTAGCGTTTTTCGATCCGGCGCAGGCGAAACAGATCCTGATAAAGCCGGCGGCTGCGCGGATCGGCCGAAAACAGCACCAGTCCGGCGGTGCAGCGATCGATGCGATGCAGCGGCACCAGATCCGGGTTGCCCAGACGCCGGATCAGGCGCGCCAGCAGCGTTTCGCGCACATGCTTGCCGGCCGGCACGACCGGAAGGAAATGCGGCTTGTCGGCCACCACCACATGCTCGTCCGCATGGACGATGTTTTCCGCGAACGGAATGGCCGGCTCGTCCTCCACTTCGCGGAAATAGTGGATGATCGCGCCGGTCCGGTACGGCGCATCCGCGGGCAGCGGCCGCTGCCCGGCATCCAGCACCCGCCCGCGCGCGAACCGGTCCAGCCAGCGCGCGCGGTCGACCTGCGGAAAGCGCGCGCATAGGCCGTCCAGCAGCAGGCTGGGCCAGTCTCCGGACGGCAGCTGCAGGACACTGGCGGCCGTGCCTTCGGGATCGGGAGTGCGCACGGACAGGCGGGCCTCGACGGAACAAGCCCGTATCATGGCCGACCTTTCCCCCAGGCACCGGCATGGCGCTGAAATCCACCGTGGTCAAAGCCGAGCTGCAGGTCAGCGACCTGGACCGGCACTACTACGCGACCCACAACCTGACCGTGGCCCAACACCCGTCCGAAACCGACGCCCGGCTGATGGTGCGGCTGCTGGCGTTCGCGCTGTACGCGGACGATCGCCTGGAATTCGGACGCGGGCTCAGCCAGGACGACGAACCCGACCTCTGGCGCAAGGAGCGCACCGGCGAGATCGACCTGTGGATCGACCTGGGCCAGCCCGACGAAACCCGCATCCGCAAGGCCTGCGGGCGGGCGCGCCGAGTGGTGGTGGTGAATTATTCCGGACGCGGCGCGGAGCTGTGGTGGGAAAAGAACGCCGCCTCGCTGGAGCGCAGCCGGAACCTGAGCGTGATCGATATCGCGGCCGACACGGTGGACCGGTTGACCGCGATCATGGCGCGCGCCATGCGCCTGAACGTGATGATCCAGGACGGCGAAGTGCAGATCATCGGCGACGCCGAGACTCTCGACATCAAGCCGCTGACGCGGCAGACGGCGACGCAGGGTTCCTGACGGGTGAGCGAGCGCTTCGACGCGCTGGTCATCGGCGGCGGCGCGGCCGGCCTGATGTGCGCGCTCACCGCCGGCCGGCGCGGGCTGCGCGTGCTGGTGGTGGAACACGCCAACCGTGTCGGAAAAAAAATCCTGATGTCCGGCGGCGGGCGCTGCAACTTCACCAATACCGGCGCCGCGCCGGCGAATTTCCTGTCCTCCAATCCGCACTTCTGCAAATCGGCGCTGGCGCGCTACACGCCGCTCGACTTCATCGGCATGGTCGAACGCCACGGCATCGCCTATCACGAGAAGGAGCTGGGCCAGCTGTTCTGCGACGACTCGTCCAAACAGATCGTGAAAATGCTGCTGGACGAATGCGCGGCCGCCGGCGTGCGCATAGAAACCGGCTGCGGCGTGGAGCGCGTGCAGCACGGCGACGACGGCTTCCGCCTGCGCACCGCGCACGGCGCGTTCGCGGCGCCGGCGCTGGTGGTGGCCTGCGGCGGCCTGTCGATTCCCAGCATGGGCGCCAGCGGTTTCGGCTACGAACTGGCGCGCCAGTTCGGGCACACGGTGCTTCCGACCCGCGCCGGCCTGGTGCCGTTGACGCTGACCGGCAAACACCAGGAGCGGCTGCAGGATCTGAGCGGCGTGGCGTTACCGGTGGAGGCCCGCTGCAACGGGCAGCGCTTCCGCAATTCCATGCTCATCACCCACCGCGGCGTCAGCGGCCCGTCGATCCTGCAGATCTCCTCGTACTGGCAGCCCGGCGACGACCTGCGCCTGGACCTGCTGCCTGAGCAGGATGTACTGCCGCTGCTGCGCGAACAGCAGGTGAGCCGCCCCGCCGCCGAACTGAAGACCGTGCTTTCCGACCTGCTGCCGCGCCGTTTCGCCCAGCGTCTGTGCGAACACTGGCTGCCCAACCGGCCGATGCGCCAGTTCAACGAACCGCAGCTGCGCGACATCGCCGCGCAGCTGCAAAGTTGGCCGCTGATCGCCAGCGGCAGCGAAGGCTACCGCACCGCCGAAGTCACCCTGGGCGGCGTGGATACCGATGAACTGTCTTCCAGCACGATGCAGTCGAAGAAAATCCCGGGGCTGTATTTCGTCGGCGAAGTGGTGGACGTCACCGGCTGGCTGGGCGGCTACAACTTCCAGTGGGCGTGGGCTTCGGGGCATGCGGCTGGGAATGCGATCTGACGACTGTATGCTTGGCAAAGCTTTTTCGATGCGGATCGACGCGGACAAAAGCGCTCAGAGAAAAAAGCCGTCGACTTTTCCTGCAGGCTTTCACCGCATCGCCAGCGCCGCGATCCCGAACGAACGCAGCCGCGCGGCGTGGTCGAAGATATTGGCGGTCAGCAGCAGTTCGTCGGGGCGGTGACGCTGCACGAAATCGGCGATGCCCCGACGCACGGTGTCCGCGCTGCCGACCACCGCGCAGGCCAGCGCGCGCTCCACCCCGGCTTTTTCATGCGGCTCCCAGAACGATTCGATATCGTCGATCGGCGGCGGCACCAGCCCCGGTTTGCCGCGGCGCAGGTTGACGAACGCCTGCTGCTGGGTGGTGAACAGCCGGCGCGCCTCGGCGTCGGTCTCGGCCGCCACCACATTGAGCGCCAGCATCGCGTGCGGAAGCGCGAGACGCGCGGAAGGGCGGAATTCGCGGCGATAGACCATCAGCGCCTGATCCATCGCATCCGGCGCGAAGTGCGAAGCGAAGGCGAAGGGTAGCCCCAATGCGGCAGCCAGCTGCGCGCTGAACAGGCTGGAGCCCAGCAGCCACACCGGCACGTCCAAACCCGCGCCGGGCACCGCGCGCACCGTTTGCCCGGGTTGCACCGGCTCGAAGTAATGCAGCAGTTCCTGCACATCCAGCGGGAACTGTTCGGCGTTATCGAAATAGCGGCGCAGCGCCTTGGCCGTGGCCTGATCGGTGCCGGGTGCGCGGCCCAGACCCAGATCGATGCGGCCCGGGTACAGCGACGCCAGCGTGCCGAACTGTTCGGCCACCTGCAGCGGCGAATGGTTGGGCAGCATGATGCCGCCCGAGCCCACGCGGATGCGCGAAGTGCCGCCGGCCACGTGGCCGATCAGCACGGTGGTCGCGGCGCTGGCGATGCCGGGCATGTTGTGGTGTTCGGCCAGCCAGTAGCGCTGGTAGCCCAAGCGCTCGGCGTGCCGTGCCAGTTCCAGAAGATTGGCGAAGGCCTGCGTGGTATCGCTGCCTTCGCAGACGGGGGCGAGATCGAGCACGGAAAAGGGAATCATGATGCGTCCACAAACAGCGATGCTCAGCAGATGGGGCTGGCGCCCAGGTTTTGCCAGCACGCCGGCACGGGACGCTGCATTCCGGGTCCGGCCTTACGCGATCACATCAGGTGACGCAGCTGCGGCAGATATTTTTCCGCTGAGCCGGTGTTCACCACGACCACGCGTTCGCCGCGCTTGAGCAACTGGCGATCCAGCAGCTGCGGCAGCGCGGCCAGGCAGGCGGCGCCTTCGGAACCGATCCACGCTGGTTGCTCGCGCCACAGACGCGCGAATTCGGCGGCGATCTCCGCTTCGCTGACCGCCACGGCGGCGCCGGCGCTGGCACGGACGATCTGCAGCACGCGGAAATGGCCGACGCCGCCCGGCACGTTCAGGCCGACGGCCAACGTCTGTCCCGCGGTCACGACGGTGGTGTCGTCGGCGCCGCTGTCGAACGCGCGCACCAGCGGCGGCGTGGCTTCGCTTTGCACGCACAGCATGCGCGGGCGGCGCGCATCGATCAGGCCCAGCGCCTGCAGCTCGTCCCAGGCTTTCCACATGCCCAGCACGCCGGTGCCGCCGCCGGTGGGATAGATCACCGCGTCGGGCAGCGACCAGCGAGTCTGGCCGGGCAGCGGTTCCGCCAGTTCGAGGCCGAGCGATTTTTTGCCTTCGATGCGCCAGCCCGGTTCCTGGAACGTGGCCACGGAAAAATAGCGCCGCGGAATGTATTTCTCCTTCAGCAGCGCGCCGGATTCGCGGATGGTCGGCCCGGCCAGCTCCAGGATCACGCGGTCGGGAAAGCGCAACGCCGCGGCGGCCACGCTGCCCAGAATCGGCAGCGGCGTGTCTTCCGGCATCGCCACTACGACCGACAGCCCGCCGGCCAGCGCGTAGCGCACCAGCGAATCGCCGGCGTTGCCCTGCGTGGGCACGGCGAGCCTGCTCAAGCCGAGCCGGCGCGCCTGAGCGGCGACCATGGCCATGCCGCGATCCTTGAAACTCTGGGTGGGATTGGCGCCGTAACCGGCGTGCGCCCTGCCCTCGTCCTTCAGCTGCAGCGCGATGCCGGCCTGGCGCGCGACGGGATGGTGCGCATAATCCAGCAGCGGCGTGGCGCCTTCGCCCAGCGGAACCAGATGCGCGGCGTCCGCGGGATCTTCGGCATCCAGCGCCATGAGCGCACCGAAACGCCACATGTCGCTGCGCTGCGGGCGATACCACGCCGCCTGCGGACGCTCAGTCGCCAGGCGCTCGAGATCCAGCAGCATTTCCACCGGCCGCCCGTCCACCGGATCCAGGTTCATAGGCACATCGGGCGGGTATTCGATGCCAGAACTCAGGCCCCGCAGGGCACGCACATACGACATCGCGACTCCGATTCGTCTTTTGTAAGGAGGAAGTCCCCCAAGGGGACTTGCTGCGAGGCGTAAGTCGCGACCGCAAACTCGAAAAAAATCCAGACTCGTAGGTAGCCGATCGAATCTGATGAAGCTTTTCCAATTCGCTTTTATCCGCTTCGATCCGTATCTGAAGCTCTCTGGTTTTCGGTCGCTCCAGCGCGCGCGGCGGGATCAGGTCAACAGATCGAACGGCCCGCCCTGCTCCAGCGCGCGCTGATAGGCGGGGCGCTTGTGGATGCGCTGCAGGAAAGCCTGCAGCTTCGGATACGCGCCCAAGCCGACGCGCGCGGCGGCGGCCTCAACCGGAAAACTCATCTGGATGTCGGCGGCGCTGAAGTCCTCGCCGGCGAACCACGCCGATTTGCCCAGTTCGCCTTCCATGTAATCCAGGTGCAGCTTGACCTGCGGGCCGACGAAAGAGCTCAGCGCCTTGTCGGCGATGCCGCGCGCCACAGGCTTGACGAAAAACGGCATCGGCGCGCGTTTCAGGCGCGAAAAGACCAGGCTCAGCAGCATCGGCGGCATCGCCGACCCCTCGGCGTAGTGCAGCCAGTAGCGGTAGCGCAGGTGCTCGGGCGTACCCGGCGACGGCGCGAAGGCATGCGCGGTATCGTAGCGGTCGATCAGGTATTCCAGGATCGCACCGGACTCGGCCAGGGTATTTTCATCGTCCGCCAGCACCGGCGACTTGCCCAGCGGATGCACCTTGCGCAGCGCCGCCGGCGCCAGCATGGTCTTGGCGTCGCGCTGGTAGCGCACCACGTTGTATTCCAGGCCCAGCTCTTCCAGCAGCCAGAGCACGCGCTGCGAGCGCGAATTGTTGAGGTGATGGACGGTGAGCATGCGGGCCTCGGCGTTCGAAAGACGGTGAGCCGGCTGGCCGGCATTGCTGGTGGAAAATTACTTCAGCCGCGGATCGGATCCGATAGCCGCGGGCAAAGCAGATGAAAATTGTTCGAAGTTGCCTTATCCGCGCTCATCGGATTTGATCCGCGGCAAAAGAATCAACCGGCATCCACCAGCGGCGCGAGCTGCGGATCCAGCGCCACGCGCTCGTCGAAGACGAAGCAGCGGCCTTCGTAGCCGTGGCCGCCGACTTCCTCGAAATACCCCAGGATGCCGCCCTCCAGCTGCAGCACGTTATCCAGGCCGGCTTCGCGCATCCACAGCGCGGCCTTTTCGCAGCGGATGCCGCCGGTGCAGAAACTGACCACGGTGGCATCGGCGATCGCTTCGCGGTGCGGCTCCAGGGCGGCGGGCAGATCCGTGAACTTGTCGATGGGCAAGGTCAGCGCGCCGGCGAAAGTGCCGTATTCCACTTCCTGCCGGTTGCGCGTGTCCAGCAAGACCACGCGCTTGCCCTGATCGTCGTGACCGCGCGTCAGCCACTGCGCCAGCTTAGCCGGCGCGACGGCGGGCGCACGCGCCCGCAGCGGCGAGGCGTCGTCGCGGCGGAAGCTGATGATTTCCGACTTGATCTTGACCTTCAGCCGGGCGAACGGCTGGCTGCCGCTTTCGCTGTACTTGACCCGCATCCCGGCCAAACGCGGATCGGCATGCAGCTGCGCGAAGAAACCGCGCACCTCGTCCGCTGCACCGGCAAGGAACAGATTGACGCCTTCCTCCGCGACCAGCGCCGTGCCGCGCAGTTCGCCCGCCTCGGCCCAGGCGCACAGCTGTGCGGCCAACGCGGCGGGATCGGCGATCGGAATGAAACGATAAGCGGCGGCGTTGAGGATCATGGCGGCATTGTAAAGGGCAGCTGTCGCTCCACTGCCCAACCTTGATGAGAGCGGCCTCGAGATCATTCAACCAAAGGGTTGACATTTCGCTGCGGTCGAATAATTATCAACCACATGGTTGAATATAAACTCCCGCATTCGGATTCCAGACAGCCCAATAGCCGGCAACTCGACGGCCAGCAGCTCGACGGCCCGCAACTCGACGGCGTGTTCCAGGCGCTGTCCGACAGCACCCGCCGGCGCATGCTGCATAGCCTGAGCGAACAGCCGCGCAGTGTCGGCGAACTGGCGGCGCCCTTCCGGATTTCGCTGGCCGCCGCATCCAAGCACATCAAGGTGCTGGAGCGCGCGGGGCTGGTGCGGCGCCAGATCCAGGGCCGCACCCATCTGTGCCATCTGCGCGCCGAGTCGCTGGCCGCCAGCGAGCAATGGCTGCGCCATTACCAGCGGTTCTGGGAACAACGCCTGGACGCGCTGGACTCCGCTCTGCGTGCGGACGGTTCCGTCGACTCCTCTTCCGAAACCCACGCCAAAGGAAAAAAACGATGACCGCGAGTCTGCCTGTCGAAGTCCGCGTCAGCCGCGCTTACCAGGCCACGCCCGAGCACGTCTTCGACGCTTGGCTGGTGCCGCGGGTGCTGGGGCAATGGATGTTCGGCCCGCGCGTGCGCGACGAGAACGTGGTGCGCCTGGACGTGGATCCGCGCGTCGGCGGCGGCTTCTCGCTCAAGGTGGAACGCAATGGCCGGCTCATCGACCACGTGGGCCGCTATCTGCGGATCGAGCGCCCGCATCGGCTGGTGTTCACCTGGGCGGTCAAAGGCGATTCCGACGATGCGCCCAGCCAGGTCGAAATCGACATCGCCGCGTCCGCCGATGGCTGCGTGCTGACCCTGGTCCACCGCATGGACGCGCAGTGGTCCGACTGCGCCCAGCGCACCCTCGAAGGATGGAGCGCGATGCTCGATGCGCTCGCCGGTCTGTTCGCTTGACCCTGACTAAAACACGGAGCACACCCATGACTACTTCCTCCTACGCCGATGTGGTCGCCACCGACACGGTGCGGATCGAACGCACCCTGCCCGGCCCGATCGAACGCGTCTGGGCCTTCCTGACCGAATCGGACAAGCGCGGCCAATGGCTGGCGACCGGCGGGATGGAGCTGCGCGTCGGCGGTCGCGTCGAACACGTTTTCCGCAATTCCGAACTCACCGAAAACGACGATCCGCCGCCTCCTAAGTACGCGAAATACGGCGCCGAAAGCCGCATGCACGGCCGCATCACTGCCTGCGAACCACCCCGGCTGCTTGCCTACACCTGGAGCGAAAAGTCCGGCGAGCATTCGGAGGTCCGGTTTCAACTCATCGAGGATGGCGATGATGTACGGCTAGTCCTGGTCCACAGTCGCCTGCCCAACCGCGAGGAAATGCTCGGCGTCGCCGGCGGATGGCACACCCACCTGGATATCCTGGCCGATCGCCTGAATGGCCGCACTCCGCCAGGTTTCTGGGCGACGCATACGCGGCTCGAAGCGGAATACGCGCGGCGCATTCCGTGAATCCTTCGGATTTTCGACTCGCCGCTTCGCAGTACCGCGCGATCCATGAAGACGGGCCAGGGCCCGCCCCGCAAAAAAAGAGCACATGAATACCAACACCGCATAGGCCCACGCCGACTTTGAGCTCCTGCTGGAGTTCGCAGCGACCAGCGAACGCGTCTTTGCTGCCGCGGCGACCATCGACGGGACGAAAGGATGGTGGACGAAGTTCAGTGAGGGCCGCGAGGAAATCGACGGCCGGTCTTCGTACCGTTTTTTCGGGCGCCGGATTTTTTGCGGAAACGAGGACGGTACGTCGTGATTTCCCACGCCTGCCGGAGTGGGACTGCATGGACTCAAGGCATGACGCAGGCACCGGTTACTCCGACCTGGCGGACTGGATCGGAACGCGTATCCGGTTCGAGGTCCAGGATCTGGGTAATGGCAAATCGCGCCTGGCCTTCACCCATTTCGGTCCCAATGAGTTGGAGTGCATATCCGCTTGCAGCAGCGGATGGTCGTTTTTCCTGGATGAGAGCCTGCGGGGTTATCTGGAAACGGGTCGCGGCCAGCCTTGGGCTCAAGGGCCCGACCGGCATTGACCGTGCGTTCCCGTCAACGCAAGAACAGGTACGGCAACGCCAGCGTCAGCGCGACGATGCCGACCATGGCGGCGAGCACGCCCAGCACATACCACGGCCGTCTGCGCAGCAGCGTGGCGAAAGTTTCCGCGGTGCCCTCGTTGCGCGCTGCTGCCTGCTCGGCCTGCGCGCGCTGCCGGCGTTGCGTCTGGTAATCGGCCATCAAGGCCTTGGCCTTGGCCAATTCCGCGTCGTCGCTGATCCAGATGCCGCCTGCGGAAATGCCCCAGGGGCTGGGCTGGGTTTCGTAGAACGCGATCTTATTTTGGGTAAGCCATGCGCGCACTTCGGCGGCTTCGTCGTCGGGCACGTTGCGCAAGTTGAGCAGGAGTTTGGCCATGCGGCCATGGTACCCCGCGCATGCGGACGGCTGCATGCGCTAACCTTCGCTCCCTGTCTATCGAAGGAACCATCATGCGCCGCGTACTCCTGCCGCTTGCCCTGCTTACCCTGTCCGCCTGCGCCGAACCCGGGCCCGCCGCGGGCGGCAGCGTGGCCGACCTGCAGCGCATCGACGAAACCGCGGGCAGCGGCGAAGTCGCGGCCGACGACATGGACGTGACCGTGCACTACACCGGCTGGCTGTTCGATGAGCAAGCGCCGAAACAGCGCGGCGAGAAGTTCGACAGCTCGGTGGACCGCGGCGAGCCCTTCACTTTCCCGCTCGGCGCCGGCAAGGTTATCCGCGGCTGGGACGAGGGCGTGGCCGGGATGAAGGTCGGCGGCAAACGCGTGCTGCTGATTCCTTCCGACTACGGTTACGGCGGCGACGGCGCCGGCGGTGTGATCCCGCCGAATGCGTCGCTGGTGTTCGAGGTGGAGCTGCTGGGCGTGAAGCCGCGCTGAGTTCGTGTAGGAGCGGGCCTTGCCCGCGATGCTTTCTCGCTACTTGGAACAAGGGCATCGCGGGCAAGGCCCGCTCCTACCGGGTTGTTTCGAGATCACCGGCGACTGCATCCGCGCCGCCGTATTTCCCCTCATTCAATCATCGCGATCGGCATGCGCGGTCATACTGTGCGCATGAATGCTTCTTCAGACTTGCGGCATGTGGCCGTGATCGGCGGCGGCCCGGCCGGACTGATCGCCGCCGAGGTAGCGCGCGCGGCCGGTCTGGAAGTGGGGGTGTACGAAGCCAAGGGGTCGGTAGGGCGCAAATTCCTGATCGCCGGCAAGGGCGGTTTGAACCTGACCCACTCCGAAGCCAGACCAGCCTTCGTGCGGCGTTTCCGCGAACGTGCCGATGACATAAGCGGCTGGCTGCAGGAGTTCGACGCCGATGCGCTGCGCGAATGGGCGCGCGGTCTAGGTATCGAAACCTTCGTCGGCAGCTCCGGGCGCGTGTTCCCGTCCGATCTCAAAGCCGCGCCGCTGTTGCGCGGCTGGGTGCGGCGCCTGCGCGAGAGCGGCGTGCATTTCCATGTGCATCACCGCTGGCTGGGCTGGAGCGACGATGGCGCGCTGCGCTTCGCCACCGCGGACGGCGAAAAAAATCTCCATGCCGATGCGACGGTGCTGGCCTTGGGCGGCGGCAGCTGGCCGCAGCTCGGTTCCAACGGCGACTGGCAAGCGCTGCTCGCCGCGCGCGGCGTGCCGCTGGCGCCGCTGCAGCCGGCCAACTGCGGTTTCGATATCGGCTGGAGCGAGCACCTTGCCACGCGCCATGCCGGCGCGCCGCTGAAGGCGGTGGTCGCGCACTGGCGCGACGCACAGGGCCAGGAACATGCGCTGCAGGGCGAATGCGTGATCAGCGCGCACGGCGTGGAAGGCAGTCTGATTTATGCGCTGTCGGCCGAGCTGCGTCAGACCATCGCGCGCGACGGTCACGCCACGCTGCAGCTGAATCTGGCGCCGGACCGTAGCCTGCAGCGATTGCAGCAGGCGCTGTCCAAACCGCGCGGGCATCGCAGCGTCAGCGAGCACCTGCGCCGGCAGGCCGGCATCAGCGGAGTCAAGGCCGCATTGGTGCACGAAGTGCTGGACAAGACCCAGTTGGGCGATTCCGCGCTGCTGGCGCATACGATCCACCGGCTGCCGCTGACCTTGAAAAAAACGCGCCCCTTGGCGGAAGCGATCAGCAGCGCCGGCGGCGTACGGCTGGAAGCGATGGACCAAGCATCGTTGATGTTGAAAGCGATTCCCGCCGTGTTCTGCGCGGGCGAAATGCTGGACTGGGAAGCACCGACCGGCGGCTATCTGCTGACCGCCTGCTTCGCCAGCGGCCACCGCGCCGGTCGTGGCGCGGTGGCTTGGCTGCAGGCGAGATAACCCACTCGATCTGGTCGTCCGCAAGGGCATCGGCAAAAAATGGATTTGTGCCTGAAGCGATTGCGGACGTGGCGGCAGGATAGCCAGCGCTGCGTTGAAATTCGGTTATCGTTTCGAGTCATCCGCATGACATCGCGTACTGCGTTCACGCTGGCGCATCGAACCATCAGAACGGCAGCGGCAAGCCGAGCGACGGCGCAGCCAACCAGTACGCGCACACGATCACCAGCAGCCAGATCACCAGCTTCAGCGCGAAGCCGGCGACCTTGATGGCCAGATAGATTCCGACCACGATCAGTAAACCTGCCAACCAACTCATATCGCATTCTCCAGCGGGCGCATGGCGGCGCTCACGTTACGAATCCCGTTTCCGCGACGCCTGTTTCCTGGCCTTCGCGGCGACGTACATGTTGTCCACCAGATTCGGGTAGCGGCGCCCTGCTTTCTCGGCGCGTTCTTTCGCTTCCTCGATCTGCGCGGGCGTCAAGGCCTTGTGTTCGCCGGGTTTGCGTGGGTTCTTCTTGTCCCAGGGTTTGGTGCGGCTGGTCATGCGATGGCTCCGGTCAAGGACAGCGCGTTCAATAGGCACCCATGTAATCGCGCTTGCCCAGTTCCACGCCGTTGTGCCGCAGCAGGGCGTAGGCGGTGGTGAAATGGAAGAAGAACTGCGGCAGGCCATAGCTCAGCAGGTAGGCCTGCCCAGCGATGCTGCGCTCCTTCGGCGTACCGGGACGCAGCACGATTTCGCGGGTTTCGCTGCCTTCGAACCGCGCGGCGTCCAGGCCGCCGATAAAGTCCAGGGCCTTGGCCACCAGCGCGCGCAGTTCGGCGAAGGTCTGTTCCTTGTCGTCGAACACCGGCAGTTCGGCGCCGGCCAGACGCCCGCACACGCCTTTGGCGAAATCGCAGGCGATCTGCACCTGGCGCAGCAGCGGGAACATATCCGGGTACAGCCGCGCATGGAGCAGCGCGTTCGGTTCGATGTTACGTTCGGCGGCGTGGCTCTCGGCCTTGGCTAGCAGCTGGTCCAGACTGCCGAGCATCTGCTGGAAGACGGGGACGCAAGCGGTGTGCATATTGAGGGGCATGGGTAGTCCTGTTGATGGTCGAAGTGTTCTTAGGAGCGACGCAAATCGCGATGAAGGGTTCCGGATAGTTCCATCGCGACTCGCTTCGCTGCTAACGGTTTTGTAGAAATCAATCCTGTTCGGCGGCGGCTTCGCGTCCCTGCTGGCGGATCAACGCCTCTTCGCGCGCTTCGTTGATCGCATCGCGCACGCTGTCCAGGTCGATGGTGCGCTTGTCGTGCACGAACTTGCCGGTGAGCGGCGTGTCCGGCAGCAGGTCGCCGCCCTCGAACAGCGCCCACATCTCCTCGCCGTACCAGGTGTCCAGCAGTTCCGGCGCGAATGCGCCGAGCGTGGCGGTGAGGTTGTTGACGTCGCGCAGCAGCATGGCGCGCGCCGCGTTGTTGCCGCCGGCGCTGACCACCTGCGGAAAATCGATCACCACCGGGCCCTCAGCGCCGACCAGCACGTTGTAGGCCGACAGATCGCCGTGGATCAGGCCGATGCACAGCATCAGCACCACCTGGCGCACCAGGAACGCGTGGTATTCGCGCGCCTGATCGGCGTCCAGCTGCAGCTCGCCCAGGCGCGGCGCGGAGAATCCCTCCGCGTCGGTGACCAGCTCCATCACCAGCACGCCGTGGAAATAGCCGTACGGCTTGGGCACGCGCACGCCGGCGTCGACCAGCTGGTACAGCGCATCGACTTCGGTATTCTTCCACGCCGTTTCCTGCTGCTTGCGGCCGTATTTGCTGGCCTTGCCGATGGCGCGCGCCTCGCGGCTGCCGCGCACCTTGCGCCCTTCCTGGTACTGCACGCGCTGCTTGAAGCTGCGCTGGGCCATGTCCTTGTAGACCTTGGCGCAGCGCACATCGTCGCCGGAACGGACTACGTACACGGCCGCCTCCTTGCCGCTCTTCAGCGGGCGCATCACTTCATCGATCACGCCGTCGTCGATCAGCGCTTGCAGGCCTTGCGGGGTCTTCATCCAGTCGAAAGCTTGGTGGGGAGTGGCTATTGTGCCTGCGCGGCGGCGGATACTGGCGAAAACCTGCCGTTTCCAGGCTAGCGCTTACACTGGCCGCCCTACTGCGCAGTTTTCCAGCGACCATGTCCGAACCCGTCCGCCTCGCCAAACGCGTCGCCGAAATCGCCGGCTGTTCACGGCGCGAGGCCGACCAGTACATCCAGGGCGGCTGGGTGACGGTGGACGGCGAAACCATCGACGCCCCACAGCATCCCATCACCACCCAGGCCGTGCTGATCGACCCCGAAGCGGACCTCGAAGCCGCGGAGCCGGCGACGCTGCTGCTGCACAAGCCCGCCGGCGTCGCTCTCGAGGCATCGCCCAAACTGGCCACGCCGGCTTCGCATGCGGAGGGCGACGACCCCGGGATCCGCGTGCTGAAACGCCATTTCGTGCGCCTGACTCCGCTGATGCCGATGGACGACGAGGCCAGCGGGCTGGTGGTGCTGAGCCAGGACGGGCGCGTATGGCGGCGTTTGAACGAGGACGCGGACACGATCGAGCAGGAGTTCGTGGTGGCAGTGAAGGGCGAACTGGCGCCCTACGGCCTGCCGAAACTCTGCGACGGCATGCTCTACCGGGGCCGCGCCCTGCCCCGCGCCAAGGTCAGCTGGCAGAACGAGGACAACCTGCGCTTCGCGATCAAGGCGGTGCGCCCGGGCCAGCTGCGGGACATGTGCGCGCAGGTCGGCCTGGAGGTGGTGTCGATCCGCCGCATCCGTATCGGCCGCATCCCGCTCAGCAAGATGCCGGTCGGGCAATGGCGCTATCTGCCGGTCGGCGAGCGATTCTGAATTCCTTTACGCGCACGGCTCCGGCGGATTGACGTCCACGCCCTGGTTTGCCGACACTAGGCGCCACGCAGGCCATCCGACGCCTGCGTTTCCGACCCGCCAGCAACGTCACACCGATGAGAGGGCTGTATGAGCAAAGGCATGGACCAGAAGAAAAGCGAAAAGAAAGCGCCGACCAAGACACTGAAGGAAAAGCGCGCAGAGAAGCAGGAAAAAAAGAAGAGCAAGTAAACCAATTCGCGTCGCGACCCAAGGGCGGATGCTCCTGATCGGAGCCCGCCCTTTTTCGTGGCAGGGGCTTCAGCCCTGACGCCAAGGCGTCGGGGCTGAAGCCCCTGCCACAGCCACTCTCGATCCAGCTACCGCCGCGGTCGCCGCGATCTCGATCTTCCAGCGCGGATCGGCCAATGCGGCCTGCACCGTGGCGCGCGTGGGCGTGTGTCCGGGCACGACCCAGGCTTCCCAGACTTCGTTCATGGCGCCGAACTCGCTCAGATCGGTCAGGAAGATCTGCGCGTGCAGGATCCTGCTTTTGTCGCTGCCGGCCTGGGCCAGCAAGGCGTCGATCGCCGCCAGCACCTGCCGGGTCTGGCCACCGATGTCGGCGCTGGCGTCGTCGGCGATCTGCCCGGACAGGTATACCGTGCCGTTGTGAATCGCCATTTCCGACAGGCGCGGACCTATTTCGAATCGCTGGATCACGGGTTTACTCCAAGCAGGGTCAAGGGGCGCGCCCATGCTAAAACATCGCGCCGCGCGTGCCCTAATATTGACCTGCAGCATTGGCTTATCCACGCACAGGGCATTTCTTGAACACAACCCTTGGTTCGCAGGTTTCACCTCGCCCTCGATTCAGGCGCCTAGGCAAGCGCATTCTGCTGGTACTGCTGCTGGCGTATCCGGCGATGACGCTCTGGCAACTGCACAAACCGCTGCCCCCGGGCATCAGCCAGGCGTTTCCGGTGCGCGTGGCCAGCGAAGTAAAGCTGCTGACCGATGTCACCTATCGCGACGCGGCCGGGCGCCGGCACAGCGACCAGCAGGTCTTCGATGAGGTACTGCGGCTGATCGGACAGGCACGGCGCGTGATCGTGTTGGACATGTTCCTGTTCAATGATTTCACCGGCAAGGACGCGGCGGCGCCGCTGCGACCGCTCAGTGCGGAGCTGACCCGCGCCCTGGTGGAGCGCAAGCGCGCCGTGCCGGGACTGCAGGCGGTGCTGATCACCGACCCTATCAACACCCTGTACGGCGGCCTGCGCTCGAAACATCTGGATGCGCTGCGCGCGGCCGGTATCGAAGTGGTGACCACCGACCTGACGCCGTTGCGTGCGCCCAATCCGGCCTGGTCGGGACTCTGGCAGCTGTGCTGCCGCTGGGCCGGCAACGACGACCGCGGCGGCTGGCTGCCCAGTCCGTTCGGCCAGGGCAAGGCCACGCTGCGCAGCTATCTGTCCCTGCTCAACCTCAACGCCAACCACCGCAAGACGCTGGTGGTGGACGAAGGCGACGGCTGGACCGGGCTGGTGACTACCGCCAATCCGCACGATGGCAGCAGCGCGCACGGCAATGCGGCGATCCGTTTCAGCGGCGCGGCGGCGCTGGATCTGCTGCAAAGCGAACGCGCGGTGGCGGCGCTGTCCGGTGGCGCCTGGCCGGTCGCGCTGACTCCGCGCAACGGCGCGGTCACCGCCGACGAAAGCACGCGCGTGCAGATCGTCACCGAAGGCAAGATCCGCGACGCGCTGCTGGCCAGTATCGCCAGTGCGAAACCGGGCGATAAACTGGACATCGCGGTGTTCTATTTCTCCCATCGCGTCCTGCTCAAGGCCGTAATCGCCGCGCGGCGGCGCGGCGTGTCGGTGCGTGTGCTGCTGGACCCCAACGAGGACGCGTTCGGCCGCAAGAAAAACGGCATTCCCAACCGACAGGCCGCGCTCGAACTGCACCAGGCGGGCGTGCCGGTGCGCTGGTGCGATACGCACGGCGAGCAGTGCCACACCAAGCTGATGCTGAAGCGCGTGGCCAACGGCACGGCGGAACTGATCGTCGGCAGCGCCAACTACACGCGCCGCAACCTGGACGACTTCAACCTGGAAAGCAGCGCGCGGGTGCTGGCCGCTGCGCAGTCGCCGGTGATGACGCGGACTTCGGATTATTTCGAACAAAGCTGGAGCAACCACGACGGCCGGCGCATCAGCCTGCCCTACTCCGCTTATGCGGACGATTCGAGGGCGCGGTATTGGCGGTACCGGTTCACCGAGGCGACGGGGTTGTCGAGTTTCTAGCGAACGCGAAACGGAAAAAACGGCCGTCATCCCGGCTTTCGCCGGGATGACGATCTAGCGTTGGGAGGCTTGCACGCTTTCTGTATCCTGCGTAAGCGCCTGTGCTCGCGCCAACGCCTGATAAAGCTCCACCACCCGCCCCATCAGCACGTCCGTGCTCCAGGCCTGCGCATCCTGCGGCCCGGCGGCGGAGAGCGCGGCGCGCTGCCGAGGCGAACGCAGCAGCGCGGCGACATGACCGGAGAACGCCGCTTCGTCCTGTTCGCTGATGACCGCGCTGCGGGTGCCACGGAGCACGGTGGCGGTACCCATCACCGCAGTCGACACCACCGGCACGCCCAGGGCCATGGCTTCGGTCAGCACCAGTCCCTGCGTTTCCGTGGGCGACGCGAACACGAACACATCGCCGGCGCGATACGCATCCAGCAAGGCCGTGCGCCGGTCCAGATTGCCGAAGAAGCGCACGTTGTCCTGCAGTCCCAGCGTGGCCGCGAGCTGCTTCAGCCGCGGCGCATCCGGGCCTTCGCCGGCGATCAGGAACAACAGATCGGGGAAATCCGCCACCAGGCGACGGGCGACCCGCAGCAGGAAGGCGATGTTCTTCTCCATCGCCAGGCGGCTGACCGTGACCAGCGTGGGCCGGTCCGCGGCGATGCCGTGCGCAGCGCGAAACCGCGCGCCGTCGCCGCCGTTGAATTCGGCCAGATCGATGCCGGTGGGAATGATCGTGGACGGCGTGCGAATGCCGTAGCGGTCCAGCACTTCGACCATCTGCGCGCTGGGCACGATCAGATGATCCACGCCATGGCACAGATGCCGCGAAATGCGTCGTGCGCACGTGCGCAGCCAGGACTCCGGCAGCCAGGGCAGGTAGTGGCCCACGTACTCCTCGAAATAGGTGTGGTAGGTCTCCACCGTGGGCAACACGGTGCGCCTGCCCAGGCGCACGCCCAGCGCGTGCGCGCGGAACGGCGTGTGAATGTGGATCGCGTCCCAGCGCCGCGCGGCCAGCTGCGCCTCGATGGCGCGCAGTGCGGATCGCTTGATCAGGTAATCCTCCGGATCGAAGAAGATCCTGCGCGAAGGCAGACGGATGATCTCGAATCCGGCGGCGGCGTCTTCCGGTTGCGGCTGCGCTGGATAAGCCGGCGCCACCAGCGTGACCCGGTGCCCCATGCGCACCAGCGACTGGGCGAAGGTGCGGATCGACGTGGAAACGCCGTTGACCCTGGGGAAGTACACGTCCGACAGCATCAGGATATCCATCCTGACAAGCCTATGTCGGCCCGATTACGGATTTATGGCGACGCGATCCGTGCCTCTTGCGTGGATCCGGATTTCACGCCTTTCACCAGCGCCGCGATTTCTACCTCCGTGATCGGCGCGATGCCGGTGCCGAAGCGCGTATTCAACAGCGCCACCAGCGACTGCGCCCAGTAGCCGCTCCATGCGGTGCCGGCGTGGCCGTCGGCCAGCACCGCGTTGTCCGGCGCATCGCCCGAGGTGTTGCCGATGCGCAAATCGCCCACCGCCAGCTCGCGATAGGCGGGCAAACCTTGCGCATCGCGCGTGCCCCAGTGCGCGGCGAACCAGGCGCGGTCGTCGAAGAAGGCGATGCGCGGATCGTCGTGGGCCATCTGGCGCAGCGCACGGTCGAACACATCCAGCCCGCCGCCGATGTTGGCCAGCATCGCCGGCGACCGCCAGCGATCCAAGAGCTTGGCCCACTGCGCGTTATCGAAAATCCCGACCAGCACGATCCGCAGCTGCGGATGGCGCGCACGCAGCAAAACCACCGACTGGCCGATGGCCCGTACGCAGGCGGCGATGCGCCGCTGAGCCTGGACCGCCATTGGATTCCGGGCCAGCGCTTCCAGCGTTTCGGCGCCGCCAAAATCATTCACCCCGATCCGGATCACGACCACGCCGTTGCGCCAGCGCGCCGGCGCTTCGTCCATCAGCGCCAGCAGACCATGGGTCTGCATGGAAGTGCCGCCAAGCAGATCGCCGCAGCCATCGCCCGAGACGGCGAAGTTGTACCGATAGTCTTCCTTGCGCGGCGAACGCAGCGGTGTCCCGACCAGGCGCCCTATGCGCGCCGCCATCCCGCGGTAGCCGTAGATGCCCCACTCGCCCAAGTCCACTTCGCGACCACGCAAGCGGCCCAGCACCTCGGTCCACTGCAGGCTGGTCGCACGGTAGCGACCGCCGCGGTCTTCGCTGCCGGGCGGAAAAGAGTGGCGGTCCTGGAAGGAATGGCTGTCGGAATCGCCGAGCACCGCGATCGCCACCGCGGAGCCGTCCCGCAGCGGCGCCGCGATCCCAGAGCTGCCGGTCTGGCCCAAGCCCAGCCAGAACCACAGCGCCAATGCGCAGCCGGCCACGCACGCAGCCGCAACGACGGCGCATATGGAGAGGGGAAGGAGAGAAGCTGGCTGATTCACGATAGAAGGATAACGTGGGGCCTGCGCGCCGGCGGTCAGCGCAACGCTGCTGATGCGGCGCGTGAACGCCGGATTTCGCCGATGGCGTACCATCAAGCCGCTACCCGCACGTCCGCGCGTCCCGCCCGGCTCTCGCCCAGTCGCCCGCTTCGCTCCCTTTCTTGCATCCTTCGTCCCTTGCCGGGCGACCGTCTCCACGGTCCCGTACGGGGGCGATGCCATCCGGAGCGCCCATGCCGGGCTATACCACTCGCCTGCTCACCGTCCGCCTGGGCGGCCACGACTACCGCATCCGCGCGCTCAGCGACCTGCAGCAGTTCGCCGATCCCACCGGGCATGCGCATCGCGCGGGCATCTCGTCCGCGCTGTGGAGCCTGTTCGGCCAGGTCTGGCCGTCGGGCCGGGTGCTGGCCGAAGCCATGAGCACGTTCGATATCGCCGGCAAGCGCATTCTGGAACTGGGCTGCGGCCTGGGCCTGTCCAGCCTGGTGCTGGCGCATCGCCGCGCCAACATCGTGGCCAGCGACCATCACCCGCTGGCCGAATCCTTCCTGGCCTACAACGCGGGCTTGAACGATCTGCCGGCGGTGGTTTACCGGGACCTGCCATGGATGGTGCCCGACGCGACGCTGGGCGGTTTCGACCTGATCATCGGCAGCGACATCCTGTACGAACGCGACCACGCCGCGCAGATCGCGGCGATGATGCTGCGTCACGCCAATCCCGACGCCGAACTGCTGATCACCGACCCCGGCCGCGGCAACAGCGCGCCCTTCACCCGCGCCATGGAAGCGCAAGGCTATGCCGCGACCGAGCAGCGCAGCCGTTTCGACGAGAAAGACGTGGCGCCGTTCCGCGGACGCCTGCTCAGCTATCGGCGCGTCGCCGCGCAGCCCAACCATGCGGCGCCACGCCCATGAGCATCGCACTGCATCTGGTGCCCAGCGGCGTCGACGCAGCGGTGTCGTGCAGCGCCTGCGACGCGGTGTGCTGCCGCCTGACCGTGGTGCTGATGCCGGAGGACCGCGTGCCCCGCCATCTGGTGGAGCGCAACGACCACGGCGTGGAAGTGATGGCCCACAACGAGGACGGCTGGTGCGTGGCCGTGGATCCGCTGCGCATGTGCTGCAGCATCTACGATCAGCGTCCGGCGATCTGCCGCAAGTTCGCCATGGGCAGCGAGTACTGCCGCGACGAGCGCGATAGCTATCGCAAGCGCTATGACGAGCAACATGAAGCCCAAAGCCGGACCAATGCGCCGCTGGCTTGAGAAAAAAGGATGCTCACCTCTCCCCTCGTGGGAGAGGTCGACGCGCATAGCGCGTCGGGAGAGGGGGGAGCGGAGCCATATCAATCCAGATGGCGAATTACAGGCAGCATTCGTCTATCGATTCTTGAATGCGCACGAATCTGCCATCCCATCGCTCCGCCGCCCCCTCTTCCGCCCTTTGGGCACCTTCTCCCACGAGGGGAGAAGGAAACAGCACGCTGTCGATTATGCAAACTCAATATTCGTTACTTCTTAGCAAGCTGCCGCAAACGCCACGCCACCAACTCCTTCTCATAACGCTCCAACGCCGCTTCGTAAACATCGAAAACGCAATGCGCGCAGCCTTCCCCGCAGCAATCGGCCGGGTCCGGCGGCGGCGGGCGCTGCGGCGGTGGAACGTTTGGCGCGGACATGCGCGCACTCTAGCGCCGGCGACGTTGCATCGATGTTCAGCATCGCTGCGTTCCAGCACGGAAGGCGAAAACCGCGCAGGCAATTTCTACAATACGCCAGCGTCACGAGCGCAACCCTCCTTTCCGAACCAAGGACCCGCATGCTCCGACGTCTTCTGCAGCTCTATCTGGGCTTGATCGCCTACGGCGTGTCGATGGTGCTAATGCTGCAGGCGCAGCTGGGCCTGATGCCGTGGGACGTGCTGCATCAGGGCATCGCCCTGCAGGGCGGCTGGCCGATGGGCCGGGTGGCGATCGCGGTGGGTGCCCTGGTGCTGCTGGCCTGGATTCCGATCCGCCAGCGGCCTGGGCTGGGCACGGTGAGCAATGTGATCGTGATCGGGCTGGTGTTCGACGCCACCCTGCAGCTGGTCGGCGATTCGCTGGCCGGTGCGGGCCTCGCCGCGCGCGTCGCGCTGTTGATCGCGGGCATCGTATTGAATGCCTTCGCCACCGCCGCCTACATCGGCGCGCATTTCGGCCCCGGCCCGCGCGACGGCCTGATGACCGGACTGGCGCGACGAACGGGCTGGTCCTTGCGCCTGGTGCGCACCGTGATCGAAGGCAGCGCACTGCTGGTCGGTTTTGTTTTGGGCGGAACGCTGGGAATCGGCACCTTGCTGTATGCGCTGGTCATCGGCCCGCTGATCCAGGCGGTGTTGCCGCTATTCGACCGGCCGCCGCATCGAATCGCCGTGGACGCGGCCGGCGCCCCGTGAGCGGCCTCGCGCCCTCGCTGAAATATCTGGTGGGCTACCCCGATCGGGTCCAACAGCAGGTGCGCACGCTGATGGAGCAGGACCGCCTGGGCACGATGCTGCGCGACAAGTACGGCGAAGCGCATGCGGTGCGCAACGACACGCTGTTGTACGACTACACCCTGGCGTTGAAGGACCGCTATCTGCGCAAGGCCGGGCCGCTGGACAAAGTGGCGTACGACGGCAAGCTGCAGGTGGTGAAGCACGCGCTGGGCACCCACACCGCGGTTTCGCGGGTGCAGGGCAGCCGGCTCAAGGCCAGCCGCGAAATCCGCATCGCCAGCGTGTTCCGCGACGCGCCAGCCGGGTTCCTGAAGATGATCGTGGTGCACGAACTGGCGCACCTGAAGGAGCATGAGCACAACAAGCCTTTCTACCGGCTCTGCACGCACATGGCGCCGGACTACCACCAGCTGGAGTTCGATCTGCGCCTGTATCTGACGCACCTGGAGAATGCTTGACGAACGGTCGCATGCGGTGGGCCAGGCCCTGCCCTATCCGCCAACGGCACGTCGCAGATTGCCGCGCGCCGCCGCGTCGTAACGCTGGTGGAACAAGTCGCTCAAATAGATCCGTTCGCGCTTCAGCAGTCCTTTCAGGAAACGCCGGCGGTTGATCTTGAACAGCCAGGCCGGCACGTGGCCGGCGTATTCGGCGGCGATGCCCCGGTCGTAAGCGTCGAAAACCGCCGGCTCCGCACCCAGGATCGCCATGTCGCAGTCCAGGAAATGGCGAGTGTCCAGCGACAGGCCGTCCTCGCCGAAATCACTCGGAGAGAACCGCCCATGGCGCGCAGTCAGCTCGATCAGCTCGGCGACGCGCAATGCGTCCACGCCGGCATCCGGCAACCACTGCGCGATATCGGCGATCGCGCGCTGCGCCGAACGCGCTTCGTTGTCCTTGCGTCCGGCTTCGTAAATCGCATCGTGATACAGCACCGCCAGCCAGACCTCGGCCGGCTGCGTCCAGCCGGGGCCAGCGGCGACATCGGTGTAGTGGCGCAGCACTTCCTGCACATGCCCATAGTTGTGATAAGCGCGCGGCGGCGTAGCGTAGGCGACCTGCAGCGCCGACTGCTGATCCGGGGAAAGCGTGAGCGGGGCCTCGGACATATCGCTGCGCCCTTAGCGGACCACATGCCACTGCGTTTGCCGGCCGGCCAGATATCGCACTTCTTCGCCATCGAACAACGCGGTCTGCTCAAGCTTGATCTGCACGAATTGACCGTTCCATTCCGGCACCTGCGCCTTGACGTTGCCTTCGATGGCATACGCGGTCATCGCATGCAGCGGCCAATCGCCCTGCCCGGGTGTGCCGTCCTGGTTGTCCCACATGCCGATGGTCGGCCCAGGCGCATGGCCGAAGAAGCCAACCGGATGCGAATAGGTGGAAGAGAGCATGCCCGCCCGCTGCGCCTCGCGGCGGGTGCGCTGCAGAATCTGGTTGCCGGTGCGGCCGGTCGCGAAGTTGGCGGTCAGCAGATCCTGCCAGCGATTGCCGGTGGCCAGCGCCTTGCGCAGGCCGGCGGGCGCCTCGCGTTCGCCGGCGCGCGCCACGTAGGCCATTTCCTGCGTGTCGGTGCATAGCTTCAGATAGCAGATGCCCACATCGGTATGCAGTACGTCGCCTGGCTGGATGACGCCTTCGATGCCGCAGAACGGAGCGTCTTCGGCGCACGCGGCACCGGCGCGCTGCAGGTTGACGTCGGGCATGAACCAGATCGGCAGGCCGAGGCTTTCGAAACGCTCGCGCAGGTACCAGGCGACGTCCTCGGTGCGGGTCACGCCGGGCGTGATGACGCGCGCGGAAAATGCCTCGCTTATGACCCCGCGCGCCAGGGCCACGATATGCGGGTACACCGCGCGTTCGGCTTCGGTGCGCGTTTCCAGCCAGCGCACCACCAGGTCTTCGGCGGGCACCAGACGCGCCGCCAACGCTGGCGGCAAAACTTCAAGCAGCTGCTGGTGCAAACCGTGGGTCAGGCCGTCGGCCACCGGCCAGCGTTCCGACACGTTGATGCCGATGCGCTGCGGATCGCGCGCGACGATCAGTTCGCCCAGCGCTTTCCACTGCGCCTGCAGATCGCCGCCGGACCATGCCGATTCGTAAGGCGCGCCGAACGGATACCGATTGATCGACAGGCGCTGCACGCTGCCGTCGGCCTGGCGATGGAACACCAGCATGGTGGTGCGGCGCGCGGCGTGGCTGGGCTGCGGCACCAGGGTGAAATACGCCGGATCCTCGGCGTATTCGCGCGCGATCACCAGCCACATGTCCAGGTCCGCTTCTTTCATGAGCGTCGGCAGCAGCGTCTCCAGGCGCTGCTGCAGCATGCGGTTTTCCGGCTCCACCCGGTCGCGCGGCGCCAGCACCGCACCCGGCGCGTCGACCACGCGTCCTTGCGCGAACTCCGCATCGGCGGCGTGCGCGGTAAAGCTGCACAGCAGGCACAAGACCAGAGATCCAAAGACACTGTTGCGCATACGCACCGCCCGCCTGCCGGAAAGCCGCATGGTAACCGCTGGGTTGCGGGCGCGTTAAGGCGTGGCCCTCAGCAGCGCCCGCATTTTCGCCATCTCCGCATCGCGGCCGACGGCAATGTCTTCCAGCGTCACCGCCACGGGCACGTCTGGCTCGATGCCGGCATCGGCTTGCGGAACCAGCGGAAACTGCCCGACCAGCGGCAGGTCCAGTTCGATTTTCGAATTGGCCAGTTTTAAGGAACAAGACCTGCTGCGCGGCCTTGGTCTGGCTGTAGAAATTGGCACAGGTGTGCCCGCACTTCACCTCGGCCGCGAATAGCGAGAACGCCAGATGGGCCTGGTGCGGCTAACGTTCCCCGTCCAGCGCCTTGCGCAAGTCATCGCGGTGCCCCTGCATCAGTTCCGGGGTGTTGTAGCGGTCCAGACCCGGATGCAGCTGTTCGTAGGCCTGCTGCAGCACGTCCACATCGGCCGCCGGCGCCGCGCGGCTGAAGGTCGTCAGCTCTTCCGCGCGCAATGGCGACAGCCCGCCCAGCCACGACACCGCACATACCCACACGCCGATACGGATCATCGGGTCGGGCCTGTCGTTGGGCTTGCCGTGGTGGCGACCAGCTTATGAGGCAAGCGCGCCGGTTGCAGGCCGGCACGCAGCCGCGGGTGAAATCCGACAGGCGAAGGCCTGGAACCGGCGAACTGACGGTGTGGCACCTTTGCGGGGGTTTTCGCGTTGATAGGGATACAGCACCCGTACCGCCCCAAGGAAATCCATGAAAACCCTGCTTCCCCTGATCCTGGCCCTGCTCCTGCTGGGCTGGCAACCCAAAGCCCACGCGCTGGCTTGCGGCGACACCGTCGCCACCGACACCGTGCTCAGCGCGGACCTGCACTGCGACAGCGGCTGGACTGCCCTGTACGTGCCCGTCTCCGGCATCACCATCGATCTGAACGGTTACACCCTGAGCGGCGACCGCACGCTGCACGGCATCGTGGTGTTCGGCGCCATCGATGTCCGCATTATCGGGCCGGGCCGCATCAGCGGCTTTCGCAGCGGAGTCAACGCCACCCGCGGCGACCGGCTGAACGTGCTCGGCATCGATTTCTACGACCTGGGCACCGGCATCGCCGCGAACGACACCCTGGCCGCCGATCTGCGCGCCAACACGCTGGGTTACACGGACGGCTTCGGGATTTCCCTGACGGCGTTGGCCGGCAGCCGCGCCACGCTGGGCGCGCACGCCATCGAAGCCAACTGGATCCACAGCAGCCAGGGCGGCATCGGCATTTGCGGCCACGCCAATTCGGACAATCTGATCAAGGACAACGAGCTGGAATACCTGAGCGATTTCGGCATCGATCTGTACGACGGCAGCGCGCAGAACCAGGTGCAGGACAACCTGCTGCGCGAGATCGACCTGGCCGGCATCGCCCTGCGCGGCAGCAGCGGCAACACCCTGAGCGGCAACTATCTTTTCCGCACGATCAACGGCGTGGCGATGATTCCGGAATTCGCCGGCACCTGCGCCACCGGCCCGGTGCTGGCGCCGTGGGTGCGGGATAACCGCGTGCTCGGCAACACCTTCACCCTGCAGAGCGTGGCGGTGAAGCTGGGCAACGACAGGCCCAAAGGGCGCTGGGTGCTGGACAACCTGATTACCCAGAACCCGATCAACCAGTCCGGTATCGGGCTGCGTTTCCATCGCGACAGCTACCGCAACGACGGGCGCGGCAATACTTACGGCAATGTGGACACGCCGGTGCTGGATACGGGCTTGGCCAATATGCACGTGGCTGCCGTGCTCGCTTCGCCTGCGCCGGTTTTCCGCAAAGAAACCACGCAGCGTTCGACCGGAGGAAACGCGCCGGCGGCATTGCGTCGACAGCAACCGTAGCGATAAAGTGGCGTCGGCAACGCGCATCAAGGGAGGATGCCGACGATGGGATCGGAAGCATGACGGCCGCACCAGGCAGCGAACCGCAGCAGGCATCGGCGGCCGGAACAGCGGACGATAGCCAAACGCCTCTTGATCCCAGCCACTCCGGCCATCCGGACCATCGCCTGTACCGGCAGAGCGTCGCCGCCGTCCGCCGGCTCGACGCCAGCATGGGACGCACTCCGGACGACGCCAGCGCGCGCATGGTGGCGCGCCTGGTACTGCTGGCCAAGCAGAACGAGCTGGAACGCATCGACCACGTCGCTTTGAGCGTTGAAACCGACGATCTGGACCAGGCGGAAAACGTGTTTATCGTGCAGGGCGCGATGAACGACCCCGCCCATACCCGCGCCTTCATCAAGACCGAACGGGTAGTGGACACGCCGGTGGCCGAAACCTTCCGCATGATCGAGTTGTTCAACGCGCAGCAGGAATAAACGTCACCGCGAGCTGCGGTTTGTCGCGCGCGGCGAACCTGGACGGCCACCCTGCGCCCGGACACCGCACGCGGCATCTTCGCGGACGATTGCCGCCCGCGCAGGCAAGGATTCACAGGTTTCCGTCGTGCTCGGCGCAGGCTGCCGCCGGTAAGCTCAGCGACTGCAGGATTCCGCCGCGCGCATCCTGCACGAAAGCGGTGACGCCCCACGGCGCCGATTCCACGCGCAGCGGAATGCGGCGCGACGAAGTCCCGCTGCCCAACGGCCAGGGGCCCAACAGTTCGCGCACCACGCGGTCGTGACGAAGGGTATCGCCGCGATTTTCGCCGGCGCGCACCTGAGTGGTCTGCGCATCCACGTAATACGCCAGCCAGACTTGGGCACCAGCGACCGGCGCACCAATCGCCGTAACGCCCAACGCCGCCTGCCAGCCCTCGCCTTGGCCATCGCGCTGCAGGCGCAAGGCCAGCGCCGCACGCGGCTGCGTCTGCCGCTGTTGGCGCAAGCTGCGCTGCCAGACGAAATCGTTGCGCCAGTTGGCCTGCACTTCGGCGCCCAGCATCACCTGCGGCGTGTACACGGCGCTTTCGCCGGCCGCGCCGACGCGCCGACGCTGGCGCTGCGAATACGCCGGCGAGGCGAAGCGGTCCGGCCAGCCGATGTCGTCCCAGTAATCGACATGGAAGGCGAGAAAATTCGCCGGCTCCTCGCCTACCCGACGCGACAGCCAGCGATCGGCCGGCGGGCAACTGCTGCAGCCTTCGGAGGTGTACAGCTCCACCAGCGGCCGCAGCTGCGCTCCGCTTCGGGCGAGGCAGCTTTCGGCCGCGCGGGTCGGCGCCGCCGCAGCGCAGCACGCCATCGTCAGCAGGATCGTCAGGTGGCGCATGGGCTACTCCGCATCGGCTACACCAGTAGGAGTCGGCCAGCAGGCGAAAAGATTCGGGTCGGCCCGCTTCAGCGGAAAACCGCGATTTCCTGCAGCGGCAGACGGCCGATATCCGGCACCCGGCAATCCGCGGCGGCATGGCCGACCACCAGCAGCAGATAGGGCATCTCGTTGCGCGGACGGTCCAGGATCTCGTTGAGAAACCCCATCGGGCTGGGCGTATGCGTCAGCGTGGACAGCCCGGCGCGATGCAGCGCCGCGATCAGCAGGCCGGTGGCGATGCCGGTGGATTCATGCGGGTAGTAGCGCTTGTGCTTTTCGCCATCCGCTCCGGTCGCGTAGCGCTCGTAAAACACCGCGATCAGCCACGGAGCGATGTCGAGAAAGGGTTTCTGCGCGTCCGTGCCCAGCGGCGCCAGCGCCTGCAGCCATTGATCCGGCGCGCGATGCGCATAGAACTCGCGCTCTTCGGCTTCCGCCGCTTCGCGGATGCGGTGTTTGATGGCCGCGTCCTGCACCGCCACGAACCGCCAGGGCTGCTGGTTGGCGCCGCTAGGCGCGGTGCCGGCGGCGCGCAGGCAGTGTTCGATCAGTTCGCGCGGCACCGGCGTGGGCGCGTAGTCGCGGACCGTGCGCCGCCGCGCCAGGTCGTCGGCGAACGCCTTGGCGCGCAAGATGCGTTCGGCATCGTCCAGCGGCTCGGGCGCGGGCAACGGAATGTGGCCGATAGCGTTCATGATGTGAAGCCGAGTGGGAGCCGCAACAGGATTCGTCTGGGCGCTGCGGCGGATACCATGAGGATGCGGCTAACCCTTGGGCTTCAGCACCTGTTTGCGTTCCGCGATAGCCTTGGCTGCGGCCAACACCACCGCGCCCGGCACGCGCACCTTGTAATCGGGATGGCTGTAGGAAAACTGCAGCACGCTCTGGTTGTCGAAGATGAAAACGGACGGCACCGGCAGCGCATGGTGCGACGCGCCCGACGCCTTTTCCAGATCGATGCCATAAGTTTTGTATTGGGCGTAAGTGGCGTCGTCCACGCGGAACCCGATGCCGAAAGCGCGCAGCGCATCGGCCTTGGCATCGGACAGCAGCGTGTAGTCCAGTTTGTCCTCGCCCAGGGTGCGGGTGAGTTCGGCCGGACGGTCCGGGCTGATGGCGAGGATGCGGTAACCCAGCGCCTCGGCCTGCCGGGTGATGAGCCGCAGATCGCTCAACTGCAGATTGCAGTACGGGCACCAGCCGCCGCGGTAGAACACCAGGATCGTGGGCTTGCCGCCGACCTGGGCCTTGAGCGTGGTGGGCTTGCCGTCCAGGGTGGCCAGCGCCACATCGGGCAGCTTGGAGCCGAGCAGCAGGGGACGGATCTGGTCCGGAGCGGTGGCGAGCTCTGCCGCCATCGAGGCCGCTGGTGCGAGCGACAAGCACAACAGCATCAGCAGATTTCGGAACATGCGCATTCTCCAAGGGAAACGGAAGCAAGAGGCGGCAACAGCGCGATCAGGTTCGGCGCAGGCCGTATGTGTTGGGTTGATGGCGCCTGCAATGATAAGGGGCCTGTACTGCTGAGTGTTGCTTCAGCCCCGGAAGCTCTGCAAATGCAGGCTGGTTTCGGTGGCGCTGATGTTCTTGATCTTGCGGATCCGCTCCAGCGCCGCGGCCAGTTCCGCCAGGCTGCCTACGCGCAGTTCGGCCAGCAGGTCCCAGCGCCCGTTGGTGTCGTGCAGCGCGGCCACGCCGGGTTCGCCGAGCAGCGCGCGGATCACTACCTGCTGGTTGCCTTCCACCGCGATGCTGGTCCACGCGCAGATCTCGTCGGGCGCCGCATCGGGCCGCAGTTTGACCGTGTAGCCCACGATCACGCCTTCCCGCTGCAGCCGCGCGATGCGGTTGGTGATGGTGCCGCGCGACACCTTGAGCGCTTGCGCGAGCTCGGCGATCGAGGCGCGCGCGTTGTGGCGGAGCTTGGCGATCAGCTGCTGGTCGAGTGCGTCCATTCGCGCATAATGCCACCCATCCCTGACGAAATGCTATTTATTTGACTAAAAGCATGCGATTTTGCTGTTTTGCGCTGACACGCGAGCCTGGACAATGGGTCATCGACGCACGCTGCGTTTCCTGCCGCCATTCAAGGATCTCTCCATGACCACCCTGCTCAGCACCCAGGACATCGCCCGCATCGTCGCCAGCTACGGCTTGCCGCAGGTCCTGGCGCGCATGTTGGAATACGTGGAAGCCGATTTCCGCCGCTGGCCGGAGTTCGACAAATGCGCGCGCGTGGCCTCGCATTCCGAGGTCGGCGTGATCGAGCTCATGCCGATCGCCGATGCGCGCGACTACAGCTTCAAGTACGTCAACGGCCACCCGAAGAACACCCGCGAGGGCCTGCCGACGGTCATGGCGTTCGGCGTGCTGGCCGACGTCGCCACCGGCAAGCCGACCCTGCTCAGCGAACTGACGCTGACCACCGCCATCCGCACCGCCGCGACCTCGGCGATGGCGGCCAGGGCGCTGGCGCGTCCGGATTCGCGGGTGATGGCGCTGATCGGCAACGGCGCGCAGAGCGAATTCCAGGCGCTCGCGTTCCATCATCTGCTGGGCATCGCGGAACTGCGCATGTTCGACGTGGACGCCGACGCCACCGCCAAGCTCGCTGCGCATCTGTCCGGCGTGCCCGGCCTGCGCGTGATCCGCTGCGCCAGCGCCGCCGACGCGGCGCGCGGTGCGGACATCGTCACCACGGTCACCGCCGACAAGACCAACGCCACCATTCTCACTCCCGACATGCTGGAGCCCGGCATGCACGTCAACGGCGTGGGTGGCGACTGCCCGGGCAAGACCGAGCTGCACGCCGATGTGCTGGCGCGCGCGTCGGTGTTCGTCGAATACGAGCCGCAAACCCGCATCGAAGGCGACCTGCAGCAGATGCCGGCCGACTTCGCCGTGACCGAACTCTGGCGCGTGCTGACCGGCCAGGCCGCGGGCCGTCGCAGCGCAGCGGAAATCACGGTGTTCGACTCGGTCGGCTTCGCGCTGGAGGATTATTCCGCGCTGCGCCTGCTGCGCGACTGCGCGCGCGAGCTTGGGTTGGGCGCGGAAGTCGGCCTGATTCCGCAGCTGGCCGACCCCAAGGATCTGTACGCGCATCTGCTTGCCGCGCCGATCGAGCGACGCCGGGCCGCCTAGCGGCGATTGCGCGCGTCCGCGGTTTTCCGCAAGCTCTGCGCATGTGGCAATACCGCGGACGCGAGCGTCCCCCCATCGCATCGAAGCCCGGCCCCGGCCAGGAATCGGTGTGGGATTACCCTCGCCCGCCGCGTCTGGCGCTGGATACGCGTCGCGTCAAGGTAAGCGCGGCCGGCATCGCGGTCGCCGACTCCCGGCGCGCGATCCGCGTGCTGGAAACCGCTAGCCCGCCCACCTTCTATCTGCCGCCCGACGACGTGGATCTGTCGCTGCTGGCGCCCGCCACGGGCGGTTCGACGTGCGAATGGAAAGGACGCGCTGCGTATTGGTCGCTGCTGCTGCCGGACGGCACCTGCCTGCAATCGGTCGCCTGGAGTTATCCGCATCCCACGCCTGCCTTCGCCGCCATCGCCGGCTGGCTTTCCTTCTATCCCGCGCGCCTGCAATGCGAAGTGGCGGGCGAACGCGTGCGTTCGCAGCCCGGCGGTTTCTACGGCGGCTGGGTCACCGATGAAATCGTCGGCCCATACAAGGGCGAGCCCGGCACCGGGCACTGGTGACCCGTCCAGGCATCGATCTGCTCGCAGGCCTTGGCCCGGGCATATCGATACGGCGTACGCGAAAGTGTGAATGCGCTACCGATGCTGCAGCGCAGCTTGCCCCTTTGGACGATGGCGACGCCCACCGCTGCGTGAGCTACTGGCTGCCGTGCGGAGGCGCGCGCCGATCCGGCATGCGCGGTTTCCGCACTCCCGTCATCTCCGAGGAGTCGAACGCATGCGCATCCACAGCGAAGCATCCGGTCTGTGTTCCTTCGCTTCCCATGCGCGCAGCCGGCGCTGGTCGTTAGCCATTCTGCTGACGATCGCCAGCCTGCTGTGCGCGCCCGCGTCCGCCCAGACCGAAGTCACCGGATTCGGCGGTAATCCCGGCAATCTGCGCATGTTCAAGTACGTGCCGCCCGGCCTGCCGGCCAACGCGCCGCTGGTGGTGGCGATGCACGGCTGCTCGCAGAGCGCCGCCAGCTACGATGCGGAAACCGGCTGGCAGCTGCTGGCGCAGCGCTGGCAGTTCGCTCTGCTGTTGCCGCAGCAGCAGAGCGCCAACAATTCCAGCGCCTGCTTCAACTGGTTCGAGCCGGGCGACATCGCGCGCGGCGCGGGCGAGCCGCTGTCGATCAAGCAGATGGTCGACCGGATGAAGGCCGATCACGGCAGCGACGCCGCGCGCGTCTACGTCACCGGTTTGTCGGCGGGCGGCGCGATGACCGCGGTGATGCTGGCGACGTATCCGGACGTGTTCGCCGGCGGCGCGATCGTCGCCGGCCTGCCCTACCGCTGCGCCATCAGCCAGTCCGCGGCCTTCGGCTGCCTGAATCCCGGCAGCGACCTCAGTCCGGCGCAGTGGGGCGACAAGGTGCGCGCGGCGAGCACGCACGCCGGCCCGTGGCCGCTGCTGTCGATCTGGCATGGCGATGCGGACTTCGTAGTGCGTCCGCTCAACCTCACCGAAATCCTGCAGCAGTGGACCAACGTGCACGGCATCGACCAGACCGCGGACGTCAGCGACACCGTCGCCGGATTCCCGCACCGGGTCTACAAGGACGCGAGCGGCGCGGCGCGCGTGGAAACCTACCTCATCACCGGCATGGGCCACGGCACGCCGGTCGATCCGGGCACCGGCGAAACCCAGTGCGGCACCGCAGGCGCCTACATCCTCGACGCGAATATCTGCTCCAGCTACTACATCGGCCGCTTCTGGAGCTTGGACAATCTGGACGACAGCGCGCCCCGCGTCACCCTGACCGCGCCCGTCAATGGCGCCAAGGTCAGCGGCACGGTGACGGTCGGCGCGAGCGCCAGCGACGACATCGGCGTGGACCGCGTGGAATTCCTGCTGGACGGCAATCTGCTGGGCAGCGATGCGACTGCGCCGTATTCGATCGCATGGAATGCATCCACCGCCAGCACCGGCAACCACACGCTGCAGGCGCGCGCGTTCGATCTGGCCGACAACGTGGCCACGTCGGCGGCGATCATGGTGAATGTGCTGGACGGTTCGGGCGGCGGCACGCCGCTGTCGGTGGAATTCGCCAACGAAGACGCCAACGACGGTTACGTGAAGGCCAATGCCGACGGCAGCGCGCCCGCCGTGGGCACGCTGGAGGCTTATTCCGGCCTGGCGCTGGGGCGCGGCACCGACGGCAAATTCAACCGAAGCGTGCTGTCGTTCGACACCTCCTCGCTGCCCGATGGCGCGACCGTCGTGTCGGCCACCCTCACCGTGGCCTACCGCGGCGCCTCCGGCAATCCCTGGAACAACCCGGCCGGCAACACGCTGGTGGTGGACGTGCGCAGCGGCTGCTTCGGCGCATGCACCACCGAAACCGGCGATTACGCCTCCGCCGCGAACGCGAGCGCAGTGGCGCAGCTGCTGAGTTTCAGCGGCGGCAGCCAGACCAGCAACATCTTCTCCAGCGGTGGGCTATCGGCCATCAACCGCAGCGGCCGCACCCAGCTGCGCCTGCGTTTCAGCGGCAATCCCACCGCGACGAACTATCTATGGATCGACAAGGGTGCGAGCGCCAAACTGCGGGTCGAATATTTGCCGTAGGCGAATGCTGATGGCTGCATGGGGAGTATTCGCTGCTTCTGAACCGTGGGCCTAATCGCCGAGCTGTGCTTATTCTTCAATTGCGCCACCATGTCGCTTGAGATTCTCAAGGGCATCATGCATTTCCTTGAGCTGGCCCGAGGAGTGACCCTTCCAATCCGCAACCTCGCCGACGATGCGAAACGGGCTCCTGGAACGGTATGACTTTGTAGGATTTCCGGGAAATCTCCTGTTCGTCAGATTGGGGTCATCCTCGATGGAGCCTGTCGGCTCCACGATATAGATCCTGCCAAGCCCTGCGCCAACCGCCAGCTCGGCTCCCCAGATGGCCGCATCCAGCGTGGCGCTCAGATAAACGAAATTCCCAGGTTTCCTCTTGAAATAGTTGGAAGCATGGCCCGGCTCGATCAGATCCCCGATCTTCAGATCGGCCTTCGTGCCGTGGTAGTACGTTTGCGAATCGTTCATTGCAGCCTTCCGGTTTCCTGCCACATCGGCAGGCCGGCGATGCTGCATCACGCACAGGGTCTTGCCGCAATCCCCCCTGCGTTGTATAAATTCGTTGTGGGGAGGCGCACGGCGCCTCCCTTTTATTTGGCGATCGCTTGGGAATTATCTTTTGGGCCGCACTCGGATCCTTCTCGCGTGCAGCGGCTTTGGCCGAGCTGATCCGATAACAACCTTTACCGCTTCCACATCCGCGCCCTGCGCGGCGGCAGTCTGAAGGTGTAGTTGGCGGTGGAGATATTCACTACGCTGCCCGCGTCCAGCACGTCGGTGCACTCGCCGTCCAGCACCAGGCCGGTCGCCGGTGGTCGATGCATCGCTCGGATACTGGATCATCGAGCTGGAAGACGCTCGACTCTTCGATTAAAGCAGCGACGTGCTGCGCGTCATAAGTCCGCCGAAAACCGCCGCGCCAGATCCCGTTCGCGGAACGCGCCAGTGACATGATCGATGAACACGCGGGTCTTGGCCGGCAGCAGTTTCTGACTGCTGAAGTAGAGCGAGATCGCGCCCAGGTCCGAATACCAGTCGGGTAGCACGCGCTGCAGTTTTCCGCTTTGCAGATGCGGCAGTACGAACGGCACCGCGATCAGGGCCACGCCCAGGCCCAACAAAGCGATGCGGCACAGCGCTTCGGCGTCGTTGGCCACGATGCGCGCCTTCTGTTCCAGCGCCGCTTCGGCGCCATCGCGATGTCGCATCTTCCAGACCCGCACGCGACCACTGCGGGCCGAACGCATGGCGATGTTATCCAGCGCCGCGAGATCATCGGGATGCTGCGGCAAGGGCCGATCCCGCAGATAGTGCGGTGAAGCGACGGCGATGATGTGCAGCGGCGCCAGTTGCCGCGCCACCACACCCGCCGCCAGTTCCATGCCCCCACCGATGGCGGCGTCGAAACCCTCGGCGATCAGGTCGACCGGTCGATTCTCGAAACTCCAGTCCGGCACCACGTCGGGATAGCGCTGCATGAAGGACGGCAGCAGCGGCAATACGTAGTCCAGGCCGAAACCGTACGCCATGCTCACCTTCAGCGCACCGGCAGGCTTGCCGGCATGCGTGGTCACGCCGGCGATCGCGGACTGGATGGAGTCCACGCCGCCCACCACCGAAGCCAGGAAGCGCTCGCCGTCCTCGGTCAGGGTCAGGTTGCGGGTGCTGCGCTGGAACAGGCGCACGCCCAGGTTGCGTTCGAGCAAGGCCACGTTGCGGCTGACCGCGGCCGGGGTCAGGCCCAGCCGCCGCGCAGCCGCGGAGAAGCCGCCGCACTCGGCGCTGCGGATGAAGGACTCCAGATTGGCGAGGGTCTCCATTCGCTGATTTTAAAGGAATCATTGAAGCTGATTCCAGCCAATACCGGCTTATCACACGCTAATCCGGGTGCCAAGCTGCCGCCTCCCCCATAGAGCCACCGCATGTCCATCTCATCCGACACCGCCATCGACTACGACGGCCTGATGCAGGCAAACCTCGCGCGCGTGTTCGGCGAGCGCGACGAGGGGCGACGTCTTGAAGCAATCCGCGCGCTTTACGCCGAAGACGCCGTGCTGAACGAGCCCCATGCCACCGCCAGCGGGCATATCGCGATTTGCGATGCCGTCACTGCGCTCCTCGCCAGCCTGCCATCCGACGTTGTTTTCACCGCCATTCGTCCGGCCATCGGCCACCACGGCATCGGGCGTCTGCAGTGGCGCTCCGGTCCAGCACATGGCACCGCCATCGTCACCGGCATGGATCTCGCTCATTTCAAGGGCGACCAGATCCACTCCCTCACCGTCTTCCTCGATCCCCCTCCGGCCTGACCCGCCACTCACCCCAGGAGTCTTCCATGTCCAAGCCAGCCAGAACCGGCCTTAATGCTCTGCTTCGTCCCGAGGACAGCGTACTGGTGCTGATCGACCACCAGCCTTACCAGCTCGCGAACCTCAACAGCCACGATCCGCACATGGCGGTCAACAATGCCACCGGGCTGGCGAAAGCTGCCAAGGTGTTCAACGTGCCCACCATCCTGACCAGCGTGGTCCAAGACCGGGGCGGTTACATCTTTCCGCAGATCACCGATGTGTTTCCGGGCCAGGACGTGATCGACCGGACGTTCATCAACACCTGGGAAGACAAGCGGGTGGTGGACGCGGTCAAGGCGACCGGCCGCAAGCAGCTGATCATCGCCGGCCTGTGGACCGAAATCTGCGTTGCGATGCCGGCGATCCAGGCCCTCGGCGAAGGCTGGGATGTGACCGTCATTACCGATGCGTCCGGCGCCGTGTCGGTCGAGGCCCATCAGGTGGCCATCCAGCGCATGATCGCGGCCGGCGCGAACATGATGACCTGGATGGCGCTCGCGGCCGAATGGCAGCGCGACTGGGCACGGATGGACACCGCGCTCGCGCTCAATGAGGTGATCAAGCAGCACTCCGCCGGTAGCGGCATCGCGTACCTGTGGGAGCAGCAACTGCTCAACACGCCGGTGTCGCGGCCATCCATCGCCGCATAAAAAGTCGAGTACGTTGCGGGCCCTGGAGTTTTCTCATCACACCTCAACCAGAAGGACACTGCCATGACCGCGCGCGATGTCGTGTTCCCCGCCGGCCGCCAAGCGCTGTACGAGAAGAACCGCTACTCACCAGCGATCCGCGCCAACGGCCTGCTGTTCGTCTCCGGCCAGGTCGGCAGCCGCGAGGACGGTTCGCCGGAGCCGACACTCGAAGGCCAGGTACGCCGCGCCTTCGGCAACCTCAACGCCATCCTCGCCGCCGCCGGCTGCAGCTTCGACGACGTGATCGACGTGACCGTCTTTCTCGTCGACCCAGAGCGGACTTTCGAGAAGGTCTGGCCCATTGCCATCGAAGAGTACTGGGGGCAGGCGCCGCATCCCACGGCCACCGCCATCGGCGTGACCTGGCTGTCCGGCTTCGACTTCGAGATCAAGGTCGTCGCGAAGCTGCCGGAATGAAGTCCTATGCGCTCGACCCCACCCTGTTCGCGAAATCGCGAGCAGCAGAGAAAGGCCATCCATGACCACCATCGGCATCATCGGCGCAGGCGAGATCGGCAGCCAGGTCGCGCGTGCGGCCATCGCAAACGGCTACGAGGTCGTTATTGCCAATTCATGCGGGCCAGAGACCTTGAGGGGGCTCATCGACGAGCTGGGCCCCTCAGCACGCGCAGCGACTGCAGCAGGCGCTGCCGCAGCGGGCGCGTACGTCGTCGTGGCCGTTCCTCTGAAGGTGATCAACAACATGCCGGTGCAGGAACTCGCGGGCAAGGTCGTGCTCGACACAAACAACTACATGATCTGGCGCGACGGCCACATCCCGATCATCGACTCGGGTCTGAAGACCGTTCACGAACTCCGCCAGGAGCAGCTTCCCACATCGAAGGTCGTCCAGGCCTTCACCCACATCCGGGCTCCCCGCATCACAACCGCAGGCAAACCGCCTGGCTCACCCGGCCGGCTGGCACTACCCGCGTCGAGCAACTTTCCTGAGGCCTTAGCGCTCGTCACGCAGCTGTACGACCGCTTTGGCTTCGACACCGTCGACAACAGCCCGCTCAGCGAGTCGTGGCGCAGTGCGCCCGGTCAGCCTGCATGGGTGGCACTCGAGCACCAGACCCGGACCGAGCTCATGGCCAACCTAGCGAAAGCGCGGCGCATCGTCGTGCCCTAACGCCGCCACATCCATTCTCTTCGGGCACACGCGCCCCATCACCTACAGAAAGCTTCATCATGCAGAAATCACTGACAGGCAACCTGCTTGACTTAAACCAACGAACCTCTGGAAAGCCCGGATCGGTTCACCTACGGAGAGAAAAGTGAACAGCAATCAAACGCACAACGCCGCAGAACATGGCCTGACGGGGGCGCGCGGCCACGAAAATGCGGCAGCATTCGACGTCATCATCGTTGGTGGTGGCTCTGCAGGCGCAGTGTTGGCCAATCGGTTGAGTGCCGATCCGTCTCGCCGCGTCTTGTTGGTTGAAGCCGGCAAGGCTTATCCACCGAACGCGTACCCCGACCCAGTCCGTCGCCAAGATTTGTTGGGCGGGGATTCACAGCATGACTGGGGCTTTGAGAGCGAGCCTGGTGTGTTGGGCAGACGGCTGCAGCTGAACCGGGGGAAGGTTTTGGGCGGCTCGTCGGCTGTCAACGGTGCAGTCGCGATACGACTGCCGAAGACCGACCACGACCGTTGGATCAAAGAACATGATCTCAGTGGGCTGGACTGGCAGGGATCGCAGGATTTCTATCGGTCACTGGAGCGCACCTCCGGCCTGGGGGGGCAAGGTCGCGAGGGTCCGTTCCCTATCCACCAGCTTGGCGACGAGGAGCTGTCAGACCAGCACCGTGATTTCGTTGCCTCGGCCTTGGCTGCTGGCCACAAGCGCTCGGAAGGATTCGCGACTGCGCAGCCGCTGGGCGTGGGTCCCTATGTGATGAACACCCGCATGGGAGTTCGACTCAATACCGGGATGACGCTTCTGAGTGACGCTGTGCGCGCTCGGCCCAATCTAACTATCCGCGACGAGACTCTGGTTGATGCAGTCTTGGTGAAGCAAGGTCGTGCCCAGGGAGTCCGACTGGCTGATGGCACCGTTGTTCTGGCTGGCGAAGTGATTCTCTCGGCTGGCACCTACGTGAGCCCCGCTATCTTGATGCGTTCGGGTATCGGACCTTCCAATGTGCTGCGCAACCTCGACGTTCCTGTCGTGTCCGAACTCCCGGTTGGCTGCCGCCTTCAGGACCACCCGATGGTTCCCACCGTGTGGTCCATTCGCAAGGAAGCTGTCGGCCTTCCGTACGCCCCCATCGGAGCCATGCTGTGGGCCTCGTCTCGCCATGCGACGAATGACGAAGCAGATCTGAACATCAGCACCGCGCCAACTCCCGAAGGAAGCCAGCCAGCCCATGGCGCGTTGTTCCTGTTGTTCGCTGCGCTCGTGAGGCCGCGTTCCGTGGGTTCGCTGACGATCGCCAGCCGCGACCCCAAAGTGGCGCCCATCATCGATCTCGGCTTCCTCACCGACGACGGAGACCGAGAGCGCTTGATCGATGGCATCGAAATGATTCGAGACATCGCGCGTCAGCAACCCTTTGCCGGCATCGTGAGCGCTGAACTGGCGCCGGGCCCAGCCTATGGCGACCGAGCTGCCCTTGCGACGACGCTGGCATCTGCCGTGTTGAGCTATGCGCATCCAACCTCCACCGTTCCCATGGGCGGACCGCGCGATGCCGCAGCCGTGGTGGACATCGACGGACGGGTCCGTGGCATACAGGGGTTGCGCGTCATTGATGCATCGGTGTGGCCTGACGTGCCCTCGGTTGCAACTGCATTCCCAACCATGATGCTTGCCGAACGCATTGCGGCCCGGATGGCCTGAGCAGAAGACAAAGCCTGCTACTGCGGTTGCGCATGCCGTATCGACGCTCGATCGGTTGCCGCAGCCTTCATTTCACTAGCTTCAACAAGGAATAACCCACATGTCACAAGCACATCTCGACAGCGCAGCTACGCCCGCCACCACGGCATCTGCAAGCACGCCGGACGCAACCCAGTTGCTCAAGCGCGCACTTGACACCTTCTTAGCGAAAGACATCAAGGGTTTTGCTGAGTTCTTCAATGAGCACGTTGTCGTCGAGTTCCCGTTTGCGCCCGACGAGGCGTCCAGGAAGCTACTTGGCCGCACGGCCCTCTACGAGTACCTCAAGGGCTATCCCAGTGCCATCGACCTGCAGCGCACGCCCACGATGAAGATCCGTGCAACGGACGATCCCGACCTGGTCATCGCCGAATGGAGTGCTTCTGGGCGCGTCATCAGCAATGGCAACCCCTACGAAATGAGTTACGCAACGTTCGTGACTTTCAAGGATGGGTTGATCGTCAGCTACCGGGAGTACTGGAACCCGATGGCGTTCTTGGCTGCGATGAGCGGCGCGACATTCTGACGCCATAGAAGGCTCCATCCTCCGCATCGCGACGCTCGAAGAAGTGGCCGCCCTCATCACATTCTTGGCAGGGCCGAATGCTGGCTACATAACCGGTGGCGTGATCGATGTCGCCGGCGGATTGGGTATCTGACATTTCCTTGGCCGGCGCTCGTCAGAGTGCTGGCCCAACCACAAAGGAACAGCAATGAACAAGAAGTTTGGCCCGAAGTCAACAGCCGACGAGGTGCTATCGGGCATCGATCTCCAAGGAAGGCGATTTCTCATCACAGGCGCGTCATCGGGCATTGGGCTCGAAACCGCTCGCTCGCTGGTTTTGCACGGCGCCAGCGTTATCGGTGCGGTCAGAAATCGCCACCTTCAATCCGTGGGTCGGCATCAGCTGGATGGTGTCCGGCAAGTCGGTCTCCGGGTCCGAAGTGCTCGCCAAGGACAACCGCCTGTCGCGTGCCGAAGCGCTGGGATTGTTCACCCGCAGTCCGGCGTGGTTCATGAATGCGGAAGCCGAGATGGGCCTGATCGCCCCTGGCCACCTCGCGGACTTTGCGCTGCTGGACAAGGATTACTTCACCGTTGCGGAAGCTGAGATCAAGTCGATTGCTTCCGTCTTGACGGTCATGGATGGCCGGGTGGTGTTCGGTGTGCAGGAGTACAGCACGCTGTCGCCGCTGCTGCCCGAGATCCTTCCGGTGTGGTCGCCCATCAAGTACTTCGGCGGCTACCACGGGGCCCATTGAGCAGGAGGAGACCACCATGTCGTTGTCGTGAGCGTCTCGTTGGCAGCGGACACGGTCGGCCGATTTCCATCCCTGATCCCCATCCCTGATTTCCAATCCACCAAAGAGATCATCGCCATGATTCCACTCACCCGCACCCTCGCCGCTACGCTGCTGGCGGTCGCGACGCACGCTGGTTCCGACGTTCAGGCCGCGTCGCCACAGTCATCGTTGCCCGCTTCCTCCATCACCCGCGTCGCCGTCGCTGAAGGCAGTTATGTCACCACGCCGGACGGCGTGCAGCTCTACTACAAGGACTGGGGCCCGAGGAACGGCCAGGTCGTCGCCTTCAGCCATGGCTGGCCGCTGAATTCGGATAGCTGGGAATCGCAGATGCTTTTCCTAGCCGACCAGGGCTACCGCGTGGTCGCGCACGACCGCCGCGGCCACGGCCGCTCCAGCCAGCCGTGGGACGGCAACGACATGGACCACTACGCCGACGACCTGGCCGCCGTGATCGATGCGCTGGACCTGACCGAAGTCACCCTGGTCGGGTTCTCCACCGGCGGCGGCGAGGTAGCGCGCTACATCGGCCGTCACGGCACCGCAAAAGTGAAGAAGGCCGTGCTGGTCAGTGCGGTGCCGCCGCTGATGCTGAAGACCGCCGACAATCCCGACGGCCTGCCGCTGGAAGTGTTCGACGGCATGCGCAAGGGCTCGCTCGACAACCGCTCGCAGCTGTACCTGGACATCGCCTCGGGTCCGTTCTTCGGCTTCAACCGCGCCGGCGCCAAGCCCAGCGCCGGGCTGATCCAATCGTTCTGGGTGCAGGGCATGCAAGCCGGCCACAAGAATACCTTTGATTCGATCGCCGCGTTCTCGGCCACCGACTTCCGCGCCGACCTGAAGAAGTTCGACGTGCCTACCCTGGTCATCCACGGCGACGACGACCAGATCGTGCCGATCGATACCTCCGCGCGCGCGTCTGCCGCGCTGATCGAGGGCGCACGACTGATCGTCTACCCGGGCGCACCGCACGGCCTGGCCGATACGCACAAGGATCGACTGAACCGGGATCTGCTGGCGTTCCTGCGGGACTGACGGGTGCCCCGCAGGACGATCGCGCTGCTATCTGCAATGACGTTTCACCACGCCGATGAACCGCCTGCATCGACGATCCATCCGAACGCTCCCCTGATATCGGAGCACCTCATGCCAACCGACCATCCCGCGTCCGCCAAGAGCCTGCTGGCGCCGGACGACCATGCGATGCGTACCTTCGTGCAGATGGCCTGTGTGGTGTCCGGCGCCGATGGGTTCGGCAGCAACGACGTCGGTTCACCGGTAGCGCCTGTCGTCGAGTCAGGTCGGCGCAAGCACTCCCAGCTTGGGCAGGTGCGCGAGCATGCGGTCCCCGATGCCGGGCTGGCGCATGCGCTCACGCCACCATCGCAATGCCTGGCCGGATTCGTTCGAGCGCCAGGCGAGGTGGAAGGTTTCGGGCAAGCGAGGCTCTTCGACCTGTTTCTCGACCAGCATGCCGGCATCGATGGCGGCTCTGGCGAGGGGACTCGGCAGGAACCCGAACCCGAGTCCTGCGATCTGGAAATGCAATTTGGTGTCCATGTCGGGAACGGTCAGCGTGTCCTGGCCGGCCGACAGTCCCACTGTTCGTGGCAGCAGCGTGCGGGCGGAGTCGGCGACGACGACGGCGCGGTGCATTTGCAGGTCTCCCTTGCTCAACGGGCGATCGATGGCGGCCAGTGGATGCGTGGTGCCCACCGTGAAAATGAAATCCATGCTGCCGAGTGCTTCGGACACATAGCCGCCCCCCGACGGGGCGTCTGCAAATGCGCCGACAAGCAGGTCGACGCGACGATCCAGCAACGCGTCCCAGCTGCCCGACATCACTTCATGCACAACGCGCACCCGCGTGCCGTGCGCGACCGAACAGAACGCGGCGATTTCGGGATGCAGTGCAATCGGCGCGAACATCGAGTCCATGCAGATCGCGAACTCGGTTTCCCACCCGGATGCCACCCGGCGGACACGGTGTTCGAGGTCCTGCGCCGCCTTGAGCAGGTAACGGCCTTCGCGCAACAGCTCACGCCCCGCATCCGTCAGCGCGACACGCGGACCGAGTCGTTCGAATACCTGTACGCCGAGTCCCTCTTCCAGCGTCGAGACCGTATAGGAGACCGTCGAAGGAACGCGGAACAGTTCCTTTGCTGCGCCGGAAAACGAGCCCCGGCGATCGATGGCATCCAGCACCTGCAGCGCGTCCAGGCTGAGTCTGAGCATTCGAATTTCTCGATATAAAGATGGTAAAAAGCTCGCTTTTCAATCCAGGGAAGCCGGCGCAGACTGCCCATATTCGCCAGCATATCAATCGCATAGAAAGATCGGCGGACCCGGATTAATGATCGATCAGAGCGAAACACGTGAGGCAATCATGCTCGATATCCGCAAAAGTGCAGACCGCGGCCCGGCCGAACACGGCTGGCTGTCCTCGCGTCACAGTTTTTCCTTCGGCCAGTATCAGGACCCCGCGCATATGGGATTCGGACCGCTGCGGGTCATCAACGAGGACCGCGTGGAGCCCGGAAAGGGCTTCGGGACCCACGGACACCAGGATATGGAAATCATTTCCTACGTGCTCGATGGCGCCCTGGAACACAAGGACAGCATGGGCACCGGTTCGGTGATCCGCTACGGCGACGTGCAACGCATGAGTGCGGGCACGGGCGTGCAACACAGCGAGTTCAATCACTCCAGCAGCGACAAAGTGCACTTCCTGCAGATCTGGATCGTCCCGAAGCACACCGGTATCGAGCCGAGCTACGAAGAGAAGCACTTCGACACCGAATCCAAGCGTGGCGGGCTGCGGCTGATCGCGTCGGGCGACGCGCGCGCGGGATCGGTGCGGATTCACCAGGACGCGGCGATCTACGCTTCGATCATCGGTGACGGCGACCAGGTCGAGCACCTGCTTGCGCCGGGACGGCTTGGATACGTGCATGTCGCGCGTGGCGGGTTGACGGTCAACGGACTGACGCTGGACGCCGGCGATGCGCTCAAGCTGACAGAGGAGGAGCGCGTTGTCCTCGCAGGAACGGGCGAGGCCGAAATCCTGCTGTTCGACCTGCCTCGTTGACCGGTCCATGCGCACGGACGGCGGGAAGACCGTCGTCCCGTCCATGCATCCCCGCCAACCCATCCTGAAACCGCCTCCCTACCGCCGGAGAATCGACCATGCCCACCGCAACCGCCGCACCAGGCCGGACCCTGCTTGCTCCTGCCGACCACACCCTGATTCTCATCGACCATCAGCCGCAAATGGCGTTCGCGACGAAGTCCATCGACGCGGACCTGCTGCGCAACAACACCGCACTCGTCGCCAAGAGCGCGGCGGGATTCAAGGTGTCGACCCTCCTGACCACGGTCGCCGCGAAAAGCTTTTCCGGCCCGATCTTCGACGAGATCACCGATGCGTTCCCGGACGTATCGGCGATCGACCGCACCACGATGAACGCCTGGGAAGACCCCCGCATCGCCGAGCAGGTCAACGCGATCGGCAAGGGGCGCCTCGTCTTCGCCGGGCTCTGGACCAGCGTTTGCATCGTCGAACCGGTGCTGTCGGCGCTCGACCAGGGCTTCGAGGTCTACGTCATCACCGATGCCTGCGGCGATGTCAGCGACGAAGCACACGAGCGTGCGGTGCAGCGCATGGTCCAGGCAGGCGCACGCCCGATGACCAGCCTCCAGTATCTGCTGGAACTGCAGCGCGACTGGGCACGTGGCGAGACTTACGCCCTGACCACCGGCATCGCCCGGGTCAACGGCGGCGCCTATGGCATCGGCATTACCTACGCCAAGACGATGTTCAGCGCCAGCGAAGGCGGGCATTGATTCCCTCGCTGTCCCCGTAATCGGGAATCCGCGCGACGCCCGCTACCGGCGTCGCACGAATTCCTGCCATTCCCATGGAGCGCAATCGTGACTTCGACCGGACTCACGCCGGCCACTGTCCATGATGCCGGCCTGTTGCTGTTGCGGCTGACGGCCGGCGGCTTTCTGCTGCCGCATGGCCTGGGCAAGCTGTTCGGCTGGCTCGGCGGCCCCGGGCTCGCGGGCTTCGCGCTGGAGCTGCGCGAACACGGGCTGCCCGCGGCCTCACCCGTGCCGATGCTGTTGGCCTCGCTGCAGACGCTTGCGGGGGCGTTGCTCGTCGTCGGTTTGTGGACGCGTGGGTCCGCGCTCGTGGCAGCCGGCTTCCTTGCGACGACCGTTGTTCTGAACCGCGCAAACGGCTGGTACTGGATGCGCGGCGGAATCGAGTACCCGCTGCTGTGGACGCTGGTGGTCCTCGGCATTGCCTTGCTTGGCCCGGGGCAGTTCTCGCTGGACACTCTCATCCGGTCGCGCACAGGAGCCCCGGCATGACCCGATACGACCCCTCCCGCCGCCGCTTCGTCGGCACGCTGGCCGCCGGCGCGGCCGTCGCCAGCCTGCCGGGATGCGGCTCCGTACAGCATGAGGACCCTCCGATGGCAGATCTGATCCTGCGCAATGCAAGGGTGACGACACTCGATCCTAAGCATCCGTCCGCCACCACGATCGCCGTCGCCAACGGCGTCGTCGTGGCCATCGGTGACGATGCCAGCGTGATGGAGAAGGCCGGCAGCGCCACCCGCATCATCGATGCCGATGGTCGCCGTCTGATCCCCGGTCTCAACGACAGCCACACCCACTTGATCCGCGGCGGCTTGAACTACAACCTCGAACTGCGCTGGGACGGCGTGCGCTCGCTGGCCGACGCGATGGCGATGCTCAAGGCGCAGGTCGCACGCACGCCGGCGCCGCAGTGGGTGCGGGTGATCGGCGGCTTTACCGAGCATCAGTTCGTCGGGAAGCGGTTGCCGACCCTCGATGAGATCAACGCGGCTGCGCCGGACACGCCGGTTTTCATCATGCGCCTGTACGACCGCGCACTGCTCAACCGCGCCGCGCTGCGCGCGGTCGGCTACGACAGGGACACGCCAAATCCGCCGGGCGGCGAGATCCAGCGCGACAAGGCCGGCAATCCCACCGGCCTGCTGCTGGCCAAACCCAATGCACTGATCCTGTACGCCACGCTGGCGGCGGGGCCGAAGCTGCCGCCCGAGTACCAGATCAACTCCACGCGCCACTTCATGCGCGAGCTCAACCGCCTCGGCATCACCTCGGTGATCGACGCCGGCGGCGGCTTCCAGAACTATCCGGACGACTACGCGATCATCCGCAAGCTGCATGCGGACAATGAACTTACGGTGCGGATCGCCTACAACCTGTTCACCCAGAACAACGGCGGCGAGCTGGCCGATTTCGAGCGCTGGACGCAGATGCTCAATCCGCGCGAAGGCGACGACATGCTGCGTCATAACGGCGCAGGCGAGATGCTGGTGTTCTCGGCCGCGGACTTCGAACTGTTCAGCGAGCCGCGTCCCGAACTGCCGCCGAAGCTCGAGCCGAACCTGGAACAGGTAGTACGGCTGCTGGCCGAGCAGCGCTGGCCGTTCCGCATCCATGCGACCTACGACGAGAGCATCTCGCGCATCCTCGATGTGTACGAGAAGGTGAACCGAGAGATGCCGTTCGACGGCCTGCACTGGATCATCGACCACGCCGAGACCATTTCCGAGCGCAACATCGAGCGCGTGCGCGCGCTGGGCGGCGGCATCGCCGTGCAGCACCGCATGGCCTACCAGGGCGAGGACTTCGTCGCGCGCCATGGCGCCGAGGCCGCCCGCCGGACGCCGCCGATCCGCCGGATGCTCGATGCCGGGGTGCCGGTTGGCGCCGGCACCGACGCCACCCGCGTGGCCAGCTACAACCCATGGGTGGCGCTGTACTGGCTCAGCACCGGACGCACCCTCGGCGGCCTGCAGCTGTACGGCGACGACAATCGGCTGGAGCGTGAGGAGGCTTTGCGTCTGTGGACCCACGGCAGCGCCTGGTTCTCCACCGAGCAGGCCGACAAGGGCATCCTGGCCGTCGGCCGGTTCGCGGATTTCAGCCTGCTGTCCGCCGATTATTTCGCCGTCGACGACGCAGCGATCCAGGACATCACCAGCGTGCTGACCGTGGTCGGCGGCAAGGTGGTCTACGGCGATGGCGCGTACACCGGGCTGGCGCCGCCGTTGCCACCGGCCATGCCGGACTGGTCGCCCGTGCGCCATTTCGGCGGCTACCAGGGCGCGACGCTGGCGCAGGCTTCGGCCGCGTTCGCCGCTGCGCATGGCGCCGGCTGCAGCGTGCACGGCCACGGTCACGCCGCGCACCACGACGCGCCGACCAACGACTACCAGGGCTTCTGGGGCGCGCTGGGCTGCTCCTGCTTCGCGTTCTAGAGGTTCGCATTCCCGAAACACACGCGTCTGCAACGCCGCTTCCATGGAGGCGGCCACAGGGAACAACGATGAGCCCATCCCCCTCGCCGCCGAGCGCAATCGCGCCCGGTCCCTGGTCGCCGCTCACCCAACCCGTGTTCCGCAATCTGTGGCTGGCGATCCTGGTCGGCAACATCGGCACCTGGATCCACGACGTCGCCGCCGCCTGGGTGATCGCCGAGACCACCGGCTCGCCGTTCATGGTCGCCGCGGTGCAGTCGGCCACCACGCTGCCGGTGGTGCTGCTGGCGGTGATGGCCGGGACGCTCGCCGACATCGTCGACCGCCGCAGGTACCTGATCCTGGCGCAGCTGTGGATGCTGCTGGTCGCCAGCACGCTGGCGCTGCTCGCGCATTTGGACATGCTGGGGCCGTGGACGCTGATCGCACTGACCTTCGCGCTCGGCATCGGCGCGGCGATGGCGATGCCGGCGCAGCAGGCGACCACGCCGGAACTGGTGCCCAAGACGATGCTGGGGCCGGCGGTCGCGCTGGGCTCGCTGAGCATGAACATCGCCCGTGCGACCGGCCCGGCGCTGGGCGGGCTGATCGTGGCCCGCGCCGGAATCGAATGGGCTTTCGCGATCAACGCGTTGAGCTTCCTCGGCGTGACCCTCGTGCTGGTGGTCTGGCGTCGCGAGGCGCGCGCGTCGGTGTTGCCGCCGGAGACGTTCGGCATCGCGCTGCGCGCGGGCCTGCGCTATGCAAGCCAGGCCTCGGTGCTGCAGTCGGTGCTGGTCAAGGCCGCCAGCTTCTTCGTGTTTGCCAGCGCGCTGACCGCGCTGCTGCCGATCGTGGTCAACCGCGACCTGCAGGCCAGCGCCGGCACCTATGGCCTGCTGCTGGGCTGCATCGGCATCGGCGCGATCAGCGGCGCACTGCTGCTGCCGAAGCTGCGCGCACGCATCGATCCCGACCGCCTGGTGCTGGTGGCGACGCTGGTCTACGCCGGCTGCATGCTGGCGCTGGCGCTGCTGCGCAACCTCCCCGTGCTGTATGCGGTGGCGCTGGTCAACGGCCTGGCCTGGATCACGGTGCTGTCGTCGCTGCAGATCGCTGCCCAGACCTCGGTGCCGGCGTGGGTGCGCGCGCGCGCGTTGGCGCTGTACATCGTGGTGTTCTCCGCCGGCATGGCGGTCGGCAGCCTCGGCTGGGGCACACTGGCGCAGCAGACCAGCACCACCCTGGCGCTGGTGATCGCTGCCGCCGGCACCGTGCTGGCGGGGCTGTTCGGGCTGCGCTTCAGGCTGGGCGAGGCGGCCAACGTCAATGTCACCCCGTCCGGGCACTGGCCGCAGCCGGTGCTGGTGGAAGAGATCGCAGGCGACCGCGGCCCGGTCCTGGTCACCATCGAGTATCGGATCGCGCTGGATCGCCGCAACGAGTTCCTTAGCCTGATGAACACTCTCGGCCGCAGCCGCCGCCGCGACGGCGCGGTGCAATGGGGCGTGGCCGAGGACACCGAAGCGCCTGGCACGTATCTGGAGTATTTCCTAGACGGCTCGTGGCTGGAGCACCTGCGCCAGCACGAGCGGGTGACCGAAAGCGAGCGAGCGCTGCAGGAACGGATCCTGGCGCTGTTGGCCGATCCTGATCAACGCCCGCAGGTGCGCCATTTCGTCGGCGGCGCGCCGGGCGCGCCACTGCAACAGCCGGAGGCTTCCAGCGGCAAGGAGATGGTGTGAAGCCCAAATTCCTGATCGGTTGGCTGCTGGGTTGATTGTGCGCACCGCACCGCTCGCGCTGCCGTTGTCGCTCTCGCCCGGGGCATCGGCGGCGGAGTTTGGCGTACTGCGCTTCGACGATGACTTCATCGCGCACCGCGCTACCTGCAGCGACGATCAAAGCATCAAGGGATGTGGCCTTGCAAGTCTTCGTTACCGCAAGAAATAGATGAACATGACGAGATGAATCATGACAGGACCAGAAGAACGCTCAGGCGCGATAAGTCTGATTGCTCCGGTACTGGAGCCCATGGCATTGGGAGACGCTACCTCCTGGGAGGTCTACGCGCTGCATTACCAAGACACCACGGCGCGCTATGCGCAAGGCGTGGCCCACAAGCGTCGCTGGACGCTCGGTGCCCGCGCGTTCGGTAGCCGCAATGTTTGGGACTGGAACTGGGAATTCCTGGTGCAGGGCGGGCAGTTCGGGGACGCCGACATCCGCGCCTGGTCGCTCGCCACCGACACCGGCTACCGCTTCGACGACATGGCCGGACAACCCCGCCTGGCGCTGCTCGTCGCGATTGCAAGTGGAGACGAGGACCCGGACGACGCGCGTCTCGGTACCCTCAACCCCCTCTACCCGCGCGGCAACTACTTCGGCGATGAAGCGACACTCGGACCGCGCAACTTCTTCAACCTCCACCCGGCACTGACCGTGCGGCTCTCGCCGCAGGTCGAATTGAACGCCGGCCTCGACTTCTTCTGGCGCTACAGCACTGGCGGTGGCGTGTATGCGCCCAACGGCATGCTGATCGCACCCGCTGGCGACAGTCGTGCCCGGTATGTCGCGACCATTGCATCGCTGGGCGCTACCTGGACGCCGACCCCGGGCTGGTCCTCGAGCGCGGTCGTCGCCTACGCGCGGCCTGGCGCGTTCCTGCGGGAAACCGGTGCCGACGATTCGCTTAGCCTCGTCAGTCTGACCTTGCAGTACCGGTTCTGAGTACATCGGATCAGGTCAGACAGGAACCTGGCTACGAGTGCATCGCTCCGCTTCCAGTCTGCCGCCCACGGTGAGAAAGGGAGCAATCAGCCGGCCGCGATGCGCATGATTTCCTCGCGCAACCACTGATGCCCAGGGTCTCGATGCACCCGTTCGGGCCAGAGCATGAGCATCTCGAATCCCGGTACATCGAGCGGGGGCTCGACGATCCGCAGCGACGCGCAGCCCCGCACCAGGCGATAGGGCGCCAGAGCGACGAAATCCGTGCTCTCGAGAATCGATTTGAGGAACAGGAAGTGAGGCACCGAGTGCGCTACGCGGCGCGACAGGCCGAGCTTGGCAAGCGCGGTATCGGTAGCGCCGGAAAAGCCGCCGCCGTCCGGGGACACGACCACGAAATCGAGCCTGCAGAACTGCGCGAGCGTCGGGCGTCGGCGCAGCCGCGGATGGCCGGCCCGGCCGGCCAGGACATAGCGCTCCCGGAACATCGGCCTGCGCCTCATCTCGGGCGGCGCCTCCGATTCGATGAGAAACGCGAGGTCGAGCTCTCCCTCCTGGACCTTTCTGGCCACCAGCGGTGGCGTGCTCTGCTCAATCGCCAGGCGCACGCCTGGCGCTGCCTTCTGCAGCCTCGGAAGTACAGGCAGCACGATGGTGAACTCGCTGTAGTCGAATGCGGCGATCCGCCAGGTGTGGTTCGCCTGCGCGGGATCGAACGGCGCCGGAGACGCGACGACGCGGGCGAGTGACGACAGCGCTTGTCGAAGCGGCGCGCGGAGTTCGTCCGCGCGCGCGGTCGGCCGCATGCCGCGAGGCCCGGGCAGGAGCAGTGGGTCGTTGAAGAACTCCCGCAGTCGCGTGAGCTGCAGGCTCACGGTCGGCTGGGCGAGGTGCAATCGCTCGGCTGCCCGCGTGACGTTGTGCTCGGCGAGAAGCGCATCGAGCGCGACCAGGAGATTGAGGTCAAGACGTCGCAAGGTATTGTCCATGGCAATTCCAATAATATTGAAAAATCATTTCAACTATACCTAGGCGCTGGCTATCGTGACGCGTGCACTCCCCGTGCAAAGCCCCATGAACGTTCTTCTCGTCTACGCCCACGCCGAACCGCAGTCAAAGCGAACTGTTGCGCACGCAGAAAGCCGCAAGGCCTGCACAATTTTGGCAAGAGCGACAACGCGGAGCGTAGGAGTGCTGGCCAGAATGACTACCACCGCCGGCGCTCACGTTCCACCAGACGCGACTACAGCGTGACAGGCACGAAGGCTTGCCGAACGGCATCCGCCGTACCACCCAATCAAGGAGAACGAAATGACCAAGCCCTACAAGCGACTCGACAAGAATGACGCCGCGGTCCTGTTCGTGGATCACCAGACCGGTTTGCTCTCGCTGGTACGAGATTTCGACCCGGACCGATTCAAGAACAATGTGCTCGCGCTAAGTGCGCTCACCAAATACTTCCAGCTTCCGGCCATCCTGACGACCAGCTTCGAGGACGGGCCGAATGGTCCACTTGTCCCGGAGCTGAAAGCGCTGTTTCCCGATTCACCCTTCATCCCGCGTCCCGGCCAGATCAACGCCTGGGACAATGAGGACTTCGTCGCAGCTGTCCGGGCCACCGGCAAGAAGCAACTCATCATCGCGGGCGTCGTGACCGAGGTGTGTGTTGCGTTTCCCACGCTTTCCGCCATTGAAGCGGGCTACGACGTGTTCGTCGTCACCGACGCGTCGGGGACATTCAACGAGATCACCCGCCACAGCGCATGGAGCCGTATGGAAGCCGCGGGCGCCCAGCTCGTGACGTGGTTCGCGGTCGCGTGCGAACTTCACCGGGACTGGCGCAATGACGTCGAAGGGCTCGGCACCCTCCTGTCAAACCATGTGCCTGACTATCGCAATCTCATCACCAGCCACGCCCTCCTGACACAGGGCAAGTAGCGATTCCGCCGAGCCAGGCTTTGCCTGGCTCGGGCGAAGTGTCTGGCCACGTCAACTGGCTAGCGCCGGTGGCGGCGAACTGGTAAGCGGGTCACCAAGGCGCCACACCTGGCAAAGAAACCACGATAACCGTCACCACAGATGATGCTGCGCATCTCTGGCCAAGTCATCAGCCTCCGACTTAACCTTTCTGAAGAAGTCACCCATGTCGAAGAAAGTCTTGATTATCCATGCCCAACCCGAGCCGTCGTCACTGACTAGACATCTCGTGGATGCGTCGATTGAATGCCTGACCGCGCAGGGGCACGAGGTACTGCAGTCAGACCTGTACGCGATGAAATGGAAAGCAACGTTTGACGAGAACGACTTTCCTGACCGGGCGAACCCTCACCGCCTATCGTTCGGCGCGGAGTCTTCTCACGCCTACCGCAATGATCGCCAAACAGCTGACGTGGCGGCAGAGCAAGCCAAGGTGTTGGCGGCAGACGCGGTGATCTTCCAATTCCCGCTCTGGTGGTTCGGCATGCCGGCCATTATGAAGGGGTGGATAGATCGCGTTTGGGCAGCCGGCCTCGCCCACAACTACAAGGATGCAGGCAACGCCTACCGGTATGGAGAAGGGGCCTTCAAGGGAAAGCGAGCCATGTTGTCGGTGGCGGTCGGCGGCCCCGCGGAAGACTACGCGCCGCGCGGAATCGACGGACCACTTGAGCAGTTGCTGTTTCCGGTTACGCACGGCTCGCTCTTTTACTCAGGCTTCGAAGTGTTGCCTACGTTCGCCGTCTACGGCACCGGGCGCATGACCGCCGCCAGTGTTGCTGTGGCCAAGGAAGCATGGATCAGCCGCTTGAAGGACTTGTTCGAGGAGGCCCCCATTCCGTTCCGGCCGCAGAACGGGGGCGACTACACCCGCACCAACGAACTTTGGCCGCACGTAGCCGTTGGCCAGACCGGCATCGGGGCGCACATTGCTGATGGCAAGATTACGCAAGCACAGCCGCTGAAAGCGCGGGTACTGTCATGAAGATCATCGTGATTCTCACGCGCCGCGCAGATGGAGCTGCAGAAGACTTTGAACGGCTGGCGAAGGCAGAGGTGCTGCACGTTTGGCAAGGCTTTGCCGACGGCATCGTTCGCGCGGTCCATAGCCTAGCCGATGGACCGGGCGCCGTGTTGGAGCTGGAGTCCGCCGCCGTCGAAGACGCCCGCCATTACATTGAAACGCTTCCTTACGTCAGCGAAGGTCTGTTACACGTACAGTATTGCGCGCTCAAGGCCTTTGCTGACTACGGCAGGCTGTTGCCGCCTTGACCATCGATTCGTGCGGGCGTGCGAGCCCTGATCAACCGCTGCATGCGCCCGACGACGCAGGGCGCTTCCCGTTCCGCTCAAGAACGCGGGCGAGTACGAAACCCTCTCGATGACTCTTGGCCCTTAATTCGCAGCTGGAAATGCTCGATTTTCATCCATCTGCTCGACAAATAAGCCCATCCTTGAGGTCTTGACCATGACATTACAGTCCATCCAGCCAGCGAATCTGTGGGATTCGTCGCCTTACCTCTTCAGTCAGGTTGTCCGGGCAGACGCGCCTCGTGGATTGGCTTTCATTGCCGGCCAGGTAGCGCTGACGCCCGACGGCTCGCTGGTCGGCGCGGGCGATGTCGATGCTCAACTGAGGCAAGTCTTTGCAAACCTTCGCGCGGCAGTCGAGGGGGCTGGCGGCACGCTGAACAACATTGCGAGCCTGACTGTGTACGTCAAGGACGTCGCTCATCACCGAAACTACCTGAAGGTGCTCGCCGAGGAGTTCGCGGGCTGGCGACCGGCGGAGACGCTGGTACAGGTGACCGCTCTCGGATTGCCTGAACTGCTAGTTGAGATTCAGGCCACTGCCGTCCTCTGATGGGCTCGGCGGCGATCTCAAGTGGCAAGACAGTGACCTCGCCGCTGTCGATCCTGACGCGGTCAAAGGGTGGAAGGCTCAGCTTCGTTCAATTCATGGAAGATACCTTCGCCACTTTGCGTACGTTCCGTGAAAGTGGGGCGAGGTATTCCCGGATCACCGCCCTGCAGAGACCGTCGTGCAGGTGACCGCGCTCGGGCTGCCGGAGCTGCTGGTCGAGATCCAGGCCATCGCCGTTCTGTGAGGCAGGCGATCGATGCCCGCCTGGCGCGCACGGTGGTTCAGTCGAATCCGACGTCGAGGAACGACGCTCGCCTTGCGCCGCCGGACGGTGCTGGGACAAAGCCAGTCGGTAGACTGATTCATGCTTGTGAGTCTATAGGCACTGGATTTCCGCTTTCGCGGGAATGACGAGCAATTGTGGACTTGTGCAGCGTTGCCTCAATGTCCTCCACCCATTGAGTTGACGCGTGCGGATGGCGCATCACGGAACGTTGCCGACCCTTCCACTCCGCGCGCGAGCGCTGAAAAACTCACCTTGCTTTTGGCGAAACGCCGCACCAGCTTCGTCCGCGTCCTGCAGCTGCCAGGCGAGCCAGCCTGTCGGCAGGCCCAGATACCCGTAGACCCCAAGCGTAAACGTCAGCGGACCGCCGGATCGTTTAGCGCTTCCACATCCGCGCCCTGCGCGGCGGCAGGCTGAAGGTGTAGTTGGCGGTGGAAATATTCACCACGCTGCCCGGGTCCAGCACGTCGGCGTAGTTGACGTACCAGCGCAGCGCGCTGTTGTTCATGTTGACGCTGGCGTTGACCGTGCTGCCGCATTTGTTGATGCCCACGATGCCCAGGTCGCCGCGGCGGAAGATCAGGTGGCAGCTGCCGTGCGACAGCACCTGCATGTCGGCGCCTTGGACGGCGTTGTGGAAGCCGACCATGCGCTGCAAATCCGTGCGCAGATAAGCGTTGACCCAGCGGTTGTCGCCGCTTTCGTTGTTGTCCGAATACACCATCGGCACCCCGCCGTTGCGCCCCATCAGGTACGCGTAGGCCAGGGTCTCGTCGGTCGGGTCCATGATCAGATAGCGGAAGCCGCTGTTGTTGGGAATGTCGTGGGTGGTGGCGAAGGTGATCGCGCGCGTGGCCGGCAACGCCTGCCCGTAAGCGCCGGGATCCACCAGCGCGCTCATGCTACCGCCTAACCCCAACGCGTTGCGGATGGAATTGAGCAGCGGGAAATCGTAGGCGGCGTGGTCGGTGTTCTGCAGGTACGGGGCCAGGAAGTTGTCGTACTCGCCGCTGCCCGCGCCGCCGCCGGTGATCACTTCGCCGAACACGTGCACGCCGCTCTTGATGTCGGTGGTCAGCACCCGGTTCATGTGCGAAAACGGCATGTGCTTGGCCGCATCGATGCGGAAACCGGTCACGCCCAGCGTCTTCAGCGCGCGCAGATACGCCTGCTGCTGGCCCACCACCCAGTCGTTGGCGGTCAGGTCCGGCAGGCCGGCGTCGCCGCCGCCGCCGCACAGACGATAGTTCTGCACCTGATAGACGTTGTTGTAGTCGCCGATGCAGGTCGCCGGGCCGAAATCGCCGGCGCCCAGGAAGTTGTAGCGCAGGTCGCCGAACAGGCGGATGCCGTTGTAGTACGCGGTGTTGCCCGCATAAGCGTTCAGCACGTTCTGACCCGGATAATTGAGGTCGCCGCGGATGCCGGACTCGTTGGCCATGTGGTTCAACAGCACGTCGGCATAGACGCGGATGTTCCGCGCCTGCAGCGCCTGCACCATGCTGCGGAACGCGGTGGTGTCGCCCAGCGGGTTGGCGATGGTGCGGTAGTCCTGCGGCTGATAGCGCGCCCACCAGGCGCTGCCTTCGGATTTGTACGCCGGCGCCACCAGCACGATGCGGTAGCCGGCCTGCTGGATCTGCGCTGCGCGCGCCTGCACATCCGCGTAGCGCCAGTTGAACGCATGCAGGATCACATCCGCACGTGCGTTCGTTGCCACCGCGCACCACAGCACCGCGCCCAACAGCAGACGCCACCACCCATTCACGGAAATCGACATTGCGTGTTCTCCCTAACGATGAGGGATGCTTGCGCACCCGATGACCGGACTCGCGCTCACCCGTATGCGCATGCAGCGCATCGCAGGAAAGGCAGCCGGCATGTCTTGCGTGGGCGTCGCCGATGCGAACGTGAGGAAGGCGACTCGCGGCAGAGGTTAGGCGCGCATCGCGCCGCAACATGCCTGGGTGCATACGTATTCACCGCATCGCCGCGTGACCGCTATCGGTATTCGCACGGCGCAGTGCAAACGCACGCATGCCGCTTTCACAAACCTTTCACTGGTTCGCGCCGTGCGCATCTGCGGACGGGCCACATTCGAACCTGCGCGCACCACACCCTGCGGACTGGTGAAGCCTATATCCAAAGACGGTGGAGCGCGACGGCGGCGGGCGATTTAATCACTGGTCCCTCCGCCAGATAATTCGTCATGCGCCTTTTGCTGTTTTTCGCTGCCTGCCTGTGCAGCGCAGTCGCTTTCGCCGAGCCGCCCAGTCGCGAGCACTTCGCGCCCGAACGCTGGGCACGTTCGTATCACCAGTGGAAATACTCGCCGGTGGTCAAGGTGGGCGACACCGTCATCGTCTCCGGGATTCCGGCAGCGGTCGGCGAGAACTACGAAGCCAAGGTGCGCTGGATGTTCGAGCAGCTGAAGCTGCAACTGGCCGCGGCCGGCGCCACCACCGCCGACGTGGTGGAACTGACCAGTTTCCATGTGACCCCGGACAGCGCCAGCTTCCGCCGGGATTTCGAAACCGTGCGCGACGTAGCGCAGACCTATTTCCCGGATCATTACCCCGCCTGGACCGCGGTGGCCACGCCGGCGCTGATCGCGCAGGATGCGCCGATCGAGCTGCGCGCGGTCGCGGTGATCGGTTCAGGCAGGAATCCGAAGGCCGATATCCCCAAGCCGGAAGCTGAATCCAAATGACGATGCGCGCTGCGGCGCGAGCCGCCGGCCTGCTGTTGGCCTTGGTCGGTTTTGCATTGAGCGCGGAAGCGCGCGCGGAAACCATCGAGTGGCGCAACGGGCGATGGTTCGACGGGCAAGGTTTCGTGGCGCGCACGTTCTACAGCGTCGATGGCGTGCTGACCGAAACGAAACCGCCCGGTATCGCCAGCAGCGTCGACCTGTCCGGGAAATTCGTGGTGCCGCCGTTCGGAGACGCGCATCACCATGGCATCGATTCGGCCGAGGGCCTGGACGCGAAGATCGCGCGCTTCGTCGAACACGGCATCTTCTACGTCAAGAACCCGAACGTGATTCCGGATCTGCTGACGCCCGAGGTGCGCCAGCGTCTCAACCGGCCCGACAGCATCGACGTGGTGTTCTCCAACGGCGGGCTGACCGCGAGCGGCGGCCATCCGGTAAAGCTCACGCCAGCCTCGCCGCGCGCGGCGTGTTCAAGGGCCTGCGGCCAGAGGACATGGAGAACAAAGCCTACTTCCTGATCGACGACGAGCGGGACCTGCAGCGCACCTGGCCGCGCATCCGCGCCGGCAATCCCGATTTCATCAAGACCTTCCTGCTTTTCTCGCGCGCCGACGGACGCGGCGTAGAGGCCGGCGCGCAGCAGCAGGGGCTGGACCCGCGGGTGCTGAAAAGCATCGTCGCCAAGGCCCACCGGCACGGGCTGCGCGTCACCACGCATATCGAAACCGCCGCCGATTTCCGCAACGCGGTGCTGGCCGGCGTGGATGAGATCACCCACCTGCCCATGCCCGAGCTCGACGGCTCCGCCGATGCGGCCGGCTATCTGATCGATGCATCCACCGCGCGCCTGACCGCACGCCGGGGAATCACGGTAGTGGCGACCGCCGGGATCTTCGAGCGACCGCAATTCGGTGCGTCGGCCGCGCGGCTGCCGAAGCTCAGGGAAACCCAGCGCGCCAACCTGCGGCTTCTGGCCGACGCCGGCGTGCGCATCGCCATCGGCAGCGACGGCATCAGCGGCGAACAGCCCATGGCGACCGCGCTGGACGAAGCGCTGTATCTGCGCCGCAATGGATTCTTCGATGCGCTCACGCTGTTGAAACTGTGGACCGAGAACACGGCAGCGACGATCTTCCCCGAACGCAGGCTGGGACAGCTGCGCGACGGCTACGAAGCCAGTTTCCTGGTGCTGGACGCCGACCCCTTGCTCGATTTCGGCAACGTGCGCAGGATCTCGATGCGGGTCAAGCAGGGACAAATGCTGGCTACGCCAATCAATCAGACGGCGGACGGGCAGACACCCTAGCGGTCGCCGCGCGGCTCCGCGCCCAGCATGCTCGCCAGCACGCCATCGCGCCGCACCAGACCGTGGTACAGCGCCGCGGCAAAGTGCAGCAGCACGGTCGCGAACAGCAAGTACGCCAGCCAGCGGTGCAGCGGCCGCAGCCACGCATGCCATTGCGGATCGGCCGCGAGCAGCGGCGGCAGCACCCATCCGCCGCCCAGGCTCGCTGGATATCCGCCGGAAGACAGCGTGGCCCAACCAATCAGCGGCAGCGCGAACATCAGCGCGTACAGCAGCAGATGCGAAGCCTTGGCGGCCAACGCCTGCGGACGCGGCAGATCGGCGGGCAGCGGCGGTGGTCGATGAAACAAGCGCCACAGCAGACGCAGCGCGGCCAGTGCCAAGACCGCGACGCCCAGCGGCTTGTGCAACGCGAACAGCTGGTCGTAGCGTTCCGACACCGTGGCTACCATGCCGACGCCGATGAACAGCATCGCCAGGATCATTGCCGCCATCAGCCAGTGCAGAACGCGCGCGACCAGAGTGAATCGAATTGCGGAAGATCCCGGGACGTTCATGGCGTGGCGCCCTTGGCGGCGGATTCCGCGGTTTCGCGCAGGCGGCGCGTGGCCGAGACCGAATAGGCCGCCGACCGCGCATGCAGGATGGGATCATCGGAAGCGCGCACGCCCTGGGGCAAGATCAACGGATCGAAGTTGATGTGGCGGCAGGCGCCGCTGGCCTGGACCTCGGCGCTTTCCACCACCACCTGACCCACCATGACTCGCTCGCGGCCGTCCGGCCAAGCGCGCGCGGGATCGTTGATGGGATCGCCGGGCGCGGCCAGCGTGACCACCATGCTCCAGCGCAAGGGACCCGCCGCCAGCCGTCGCTGCAGCTCCTGCTGCAGGTAATCGTTCGGCAAGCCGGCGCGGGTCGCTTTGTCCAGCTCAACCACCGGCGCCGTCGGCAGCATGCTCCAGCGCACCGCGCGGGTCTGCCCTTGGGCGTTCTCGAACAGGAACGCATTGACGCTGTGGTAGGCGGTGTTGGCGAAGCTGTCGGTGAACGGCGCGGTGTCCGTCCACTGCTTGAACGCGGCGCCCTCCGGATGCGCAGCGGCGAAGGCGGCCAGCTTGGCCGGGTCAGGCTTGCCAGTGGATGGATCGGGCCGCGCAGCCAGGGTCTGCGCATAGAAGGCCTGCGGCGTGGACACCGCCAGCACCGGAAAACTGTTCATGGCCATGCGCCATTCGCGTCCGTCGGCCTGGACCAACTGCAGCGACATGCTGCGCACGCGCGCCATGGCTTCAGGCCCGTCGGGCGCACCGCCGCCTATCGACATGCGCCCGATGAAGGGCGTACGACCCGGGGCCAGCACGGTCGCCTTCGACAGACGCGTGCCCTGCCCGCTGCTGTCGAAATAGCCGGCCACGCAGATGCCTTTGCCGTGCGCGCGTCGAAAACCGGGATGCGGCCCGCCGTTGGCCTCTATCGCGTCGACCATGCGCGCAGGAGTCAATCTTTCCGGCGATAGCCAGCCTGCGGTGTACGCAAACGCAGCGGCGATCGAACCTGTCGCCAGCACGATCGCCGCATAGGACCAGGTCGCGGCCTTGGATCTTCCGGGACGGGCAACGGACGGCGGCGTGTCGGCTTCAGGCGGCGGCGAAGACATGGTCCTGCATTCCGTTCGAAACGATGCGAAAGGCTAGCATGCCATCACCCCCTCGAACCCTCGGCGCGCGAAAACCGAACCGGGCAGTCGCGTTGTTGCGCTGCCGATCAACGGCTTACATAAAGATCCGGCAGCGATGCCTGAAGATCGCGCACCTTCGGCGCGTCGTGGATCACAATGTACGGCGAGTTGGGATTGCGGCGCGCGTAATCCTGGTGATATGCCTCGGCGGGATAGAACTGGGTCAGCGGCACCACTTCGGTCACCACCGGGCGCGGATAGGCTTTGGCGCGCTGCAACTCGGCGATGTAGGCATTGGCCGCGGCTTTTTGCGCGTTGTCGGCATGGAAGATGGCCGAGCGGTACTGCGGACCGGTATCCGGACCCTGGCGATTGAGTTGGGTCGGGTCGTGCGCGACCTGGAAGAACACCTTCAGCAGCTGCCCGTAGCTGACTTGCGCCGGGTCGTAGATCACTTTCACCGCTTCGGCATGGCGCGTGCGTCCGGAACTGACCATTTCGTAATCGGCGGTAGCCGCGGTGCCGCCCGCGTAGCCGGACGACGCGTGGCGCACGCCCTTGACGTGTTCGAATACCGCCTCGATGCCCCAGAAACAGCCGCCGGCGAACACCGCGACCCGCTCGCCCGGCCTCGGCGCGACATCGGTCGTCGGCGCAACCGAAACCAGTCGCGCCGGATTGGCGTGCACGAACACGGTGCCCACCGCCAACGCAGCGGCGATCAGGGCGGCGAGAATCTTGGTTGCGTTCATGCATAGCTCCGACGGGTAAGGGTGCGCGCCATCAGGCCGCAGCGGTGAAATTGAGCGAAACCGAATTCATGCAGTAGCGCAGCCCGGTCGGCTTGGGGCCGTCGTCGAACACGTGGCCCAAGTGCGCGTCGCAGCGCGCGCACAATATCTCGGTGCGCAGCATGCCCAACGTGCGGTCGGCGTGCTCGGTGACGTTTTGCGCGGCGATGGGCTGCCAGAAACTGGGCCAGCCGGTGCCGGAATCGAACTTGGTGCGCGAGTCGAACAGCGCGGTATCGCAGCAGATGCAGCGATACACGCCCGACGCCTTGTGGTCGTTGTACTTGCCGCTGTACGGGCGCTCGGTGCCGGCCTGCCGGGTCACGCTGTACGACGCCGGCGACAGCTGCCGGCGCCAGGCTTCGTCGGTCTTGACCACGCGCGCCATGCTCACCGTCTTCAGGCGCTTGCCGTCGTTGGCGAACTCCACCAACGTGACCGGCCCGGTTTTCGGCGCCTGCTTGGCCGCAGCGACGCCTTCGCGCGTGCAGCCCAGCGCCAGCGCGGCCAGCGCCAAAGTGGAGGAGGTGAGAAAAGCGCGCCGCGTTGCGACGGGCCGGTCGGCAGAGGGAGTTTTCGGATCGATGATTTTCATGCCGATTGATACGTTCCGTTCGCTGAAAAAGTTACGGCGTCGATAGCCGATTCAAGCCTGCGGGTTGGCCTTCATTCATCTACAAAGCAAACCTGGCGCATCGCCTCATCCATTAATCGCCTCATCCATTAAGAGACTCCGGCAGCGCAAAAGGGTTCGCCGGCCAGGCTAGCGCCCTCAGCGTAGCTGGCTGTCCTTGCTGCCGCGCCGGTTGTAGCCGCTGAATCCGCCTCCTTCGTCATCGTGCGCTTGCTGGCAGGCGATGCACAAGCGCACCCCGGGCACCGCCTTGCGCCGCGCCTCGGGAATCGCCGCGCCGCATTCCTCGCAATGACCCAAGCTCGGCCCTTGCGGCAGCTGGCTGCGCGCGCGCTGGATGCCGTCCTTGATGGTGGCATCGACCTGGTCCTGCTCCGCGCCGTCTTTAGCCCAGCCGGTCGCCATGGCCGCCTCCGTAATGTGCGTCGCCAGAGAAGACCATACCCTTTTCGGCGTGAACGCTGGACGCAGTGCGGAGGCGAGCCGGATGAACGAAACCCGCGGCTGGAGCCGGGATGTAGAAATGAGCGCAGCGATCCGCCGTTGTATCTCGGCCGTCGGGGTTTTGGTGATGCGCGATCGCCTGGCGCCAGCAGAGAGTTACGGCTGAAATTTCGAGTTCGTCGCCGTTCTCTCGATAGGCCTGGCCGCCACCCTCACGGCACAAGAACAGGGACGCCACGAACGTAACGAACCAGGCCGTGAGCGCGTGAAAGCAGAACGATCAGGGGCAGCACGCGCAGCATGAACAATCCAAGCGTCCCGAACAGCAGCCTGCCGTACGCGAACAGACCGAGGCGCGGCAGCGCCAACAGGCTCCTGATGCGTCAGGCCATCCACGAACGCCTGGAACGGATGGGCGTTTTATGGAAAAACGCGAAAACCCACCTCCTTCCTCGTAAGAGAGAGCCTACCCCGGACTTAACATTGGATCGACGCGCTTAGCGCGCCGGGAAAAGGCGATGCCGCAGGGATATCGTCTGAGTCGCTCATGTCTGGCCAAATTCGGATGCGAAACCGAACATTCTGGGATTGCGAGAGGTTTGTGCTTTCGACTTCGTCTTCCCCCCCCCTTTTCCGGCCCAGGTATCAAGCAAGGGGGCAGGCTCTTCGGACACCTTCTCCCACAAGCGGAAAAGGAGGAAAGCATTGTCCAACTCGTTGACCTAACTCCGCTCGTTTTCGCACATTCCAAGCCCTGCGGAAAGGTCTAGACTGACCGCAACCAACGTTCCCGGCATTCAGCGCGGAGGGCTTCTTATGGTCAGCTGGCTACTCGCCGCAGCGCTCGCGGTTTCCACGCCTGCGTCTGCGCAATTCGACGTTTCCGAGGCGCCGATGCCGCGCCCGGAACAGGTCATGGCGTTGCCGCCGGAGCTGCGCGCGGAGTTCCAGCGGCAGGTGCTGGGCCAGGGTGGCGCGGAGACCCGGCGTCTGCAGCGGCTGGTGGATTTCCTGTTCAAGGAGTCCGGCCTGGGCATGCAATATCGGCAGGACGCCACTTACACCGTCGAGAAGGCGTACCGCACGCGCGAGGCCAATTGCCTGACCTTCACCCTGATGGTGGTGGCGCTGGCGCGCGAAGCCGGGTTGGAGGCTTACGGCCAGGAAATCGAGGAAACCCTGTCCTGGCACCAGGAAGAAGACATGATCTACCGCAACAACCACATCAACGCCGGCATCGCCATCGACGGGCGGCGCAGCACGGTGGACGTGGCGTGGGATTCAGTCATCGCGCGGCACCCGCCGCAGTCGGTCCCGGACGAACGTCTGCTGGCGCATTTCTACAGCAACCGCGGCGTGGAGCTGCTGGCCGGGGGCCAGCCTGAGCGGGCCATGGAACACATGCAGACTTCGCTGCGGCTGGACCCGGGGTTCGCCACCACCTGGAGCAATGCGGGCGTGCTCTATCTGAAGAATGGCGACTTGGACGCCGCCGAACGCCACTACCTGCAGGCGCTGGCGTTGAATCCGATGCAGGGCGCGGCGTTGTTCAATCTGGTCACGCTGTACCAGCGCATCGGTGAGAAGACGCGCGAGGAAACATTCCAGCGGCGGCTGGAGAAAGCGCGGCTGAAGGATCCTTTCCATCAGTTCCTGCTGGCTTTCGACTACGAAAAACGCGGCGACTATGCGCGCGCGGTGAAGCACTACCGGCGCGCGATCCGCCTGCACGGCACCGAGCACCGTTTTTATTTCGGACTGGCGCGCGCCTACCTGCAGCTGGGTCAGGCACGCCGCGCGGGCAACGCCTTGGTGCGTGCGCACGACCTCAGCCAGGGCGATACGCGCGGCCTGTACCAGGCCAAGTTGAACAGCCTGCGCCAGCGCGGCAAGTGATCGGACGCTCAGGCGCGGCGCCGCGCGTACTCGGCCGGCGTGCAGCCCACCATCGCTTTGAAGTCGCGGATGAAGTGCGGCTGGTCGAAATACCCCAGCTCCACCGCCAGCCGCGCCCAATCCACGTCGCCGCGCGCGGGCACGCGCTCCAGCGCCTCGTGCAGGCGGTAGCGGTTGATGACCCACTTGGCGCCGATGCCCACGTAGTCGTTGAACAGACGCTGCAGCGCGCGTTTTCCCAAAGGCCAATGCGTAAGCAGATCGTCGACGGAAGCAAGCTGGCGATCCGCCGCGATACGGTCCACCATCTCGCCCGCCAGCGTAGCCTGTGGATCGGCGGGCGGCAGGTGCGCGGCCAGGAAAGCTTCGGCCACCGCGACTCGCGATTGATCGTCGGGCTGCGCGAACACCGACGCCTCCAGCATTTCGCCCGCCGCGCCGAACACTTCGCGCAGCGGCAGCGAACGATCTCGCAGAGTCGACACCGGCTGCCGCAGGAACGGACGGAACGCGCCCGGCCGGAACTTGATGCCGAACACCCCACCCTGCCCCTCCAACGCGGTGGCGAAACGACGCGAGACGATGCCCTGGATGCGGGTGCGGCCCGGCTGCAGGACCAGATGGATATTCGGATGCGGCAGGGTCTCGCGCAGCTGCGGCGCGCCGCCCTGCAGGTCCCAGCGCACGATCCAGAAATGCTGCACCACGCCCGCCAGCGCCGGCGATGGCGCATGACGCGCGTGATGGAACAGACCTGGCCCCGGCGCATTCCGCAGCACGCCGCGTGCCGGCCCCGGGGCGTTGCTCATGCGCGTCGTCCCAAGCGAACGCAGCGCTGTCGCGTTTCTACAATCCCCACCGGCATGGTCGTGGTCCAATCCCGCCACACGATTCAGCGCCGGAGTTTCCCATGAAATCCCTTACCCTTGTGTTGATCGGTTTGGCCGCGGTCGCGAGCGGCGCCACTGCCGCATCCTCACCCCATACGGAGCCTACACCCATGCATGCCGCCGGCACTTTCGACGTCAAGGTCGTCCCGCAAACTTCCGACAACGCGCAAGCCAAGGCCGCGGGTTTGTCGCGCCTGTCGCTCAGCAAAAGTTTCCACGGCGCGCTGGAGGCGACCGGCGAAGGCGAGATGCTGGCGTCCGGCGACGGCACCCGTTCCGGCGCCTACGTGGCCATCGAAAGAGTCACCGGCACGCTGCAGGGCCGCAGCGGCAGCTTCGTGCTGGTGCATCGCGCGGTGATGAACCAGGGCGTGCCGCAGGACTGGTCGGTGGCGGTGGTGCCGGATTCGGGCACCGAGGCGCTGCAGGGCCTCGGTGGCGCTATGCGCATCACCATCACCGACGGCAAGCACTTCTACGATTTCGAGTACGCGCTGCCGCCGGAATCCTGATGCGGGCCTAGCGCAGCGCCCAGGTGCCGAGGATGCGGTATTCGCCCTTGCCCAGCAGGCTGTGGACCAGGGCGAAATCGCGCGCGGTCCAGCGGATCGGGTCGATATGCTGCGGCAGGAACTCGCGGCTGTCGTACAGCACGGTGACGTGCGCGGTGAAGTCGCGCTCGACATGGCGACCCAGGCCGGCGGCCATCAGCTGCGTGCCGAGCTCGCGCCACAGCGCGTGCACGGGCGGGCGTTCTTCCGCGCACATCAGCACGCAGGGATTCTTGCCCTGCTCGCTGGGGAACGTGGAGGCGCTGCCTAGCGCCACCTCGAACGCCGGCAGCGCGACGCGCTGCGCGGCCGCGCAGGCGGCTTCCACCAGGTCTTCGCGCAGCTCCACGTGGTCGCCCAGATGATGCAGGGTGACGTGCAGGCGATCCGGCCGGAACGGCATGCCGGTCAGCGAGTGCTCCACGCGCAGCGCGTCGGTTTCCCCGGCGATGGCCTCGCGGGCGGCGGGGTCGGGAAACAGGCAGAAGAACAGGCGGTCCTTCAGCTCCTTCTTCTCGAAACCGGCCAGCGATTCCTGGGCCGGATCGGAGACGCTGCGACGCGGGCTCATGCGGGCGCCCTGCCCGCGCGCGGCCGCGATCGGATCGCTGTGCGATGCGTTGCCTTCATAACCAGCCCAGATTCGCGACCAGACGCAAAACTAGCGCATGCGTGGCGATCAGGCAAAGCGAAACATTGACATCCGCCGCTAGCGCGAACGTCACCCTACCCGCGCCCGCGCCGCTACTCCGCCTGCCACAGCGCTTCCCCGCGCCAGAACATGCCGGCCTGCTGTGCCACTCCCGCCGCCTGCCAGACCGCCGATTGCTCCGCCAGCGGCAGCTCCAAGGCTTTCCACTGCAGCGATAGCGCCGCCGGCAGCAGCGCATCCAGCCGTGAAGGCTGCGACAGCAGCGCGCGCATCGAAACGTCGTCCAGCACCGGCATGTTGCCCAATGCCGCCAGGGCCATGCCCAGCAGCGCATGCGCGTGCAGCGTATCGTCCGCCCGCGCGCAGATCAGATAGTCCAGATGCAGCTGCACCGCGGTGCGCATGCGCCTGCCGTCCGCGCCTATCACCGGAATGGAGCGCGCCACCGGCGGCTGCGCGATGCGGAACAGGTGCAGCCACACGCCTGCCTGCGTATCGGCGGCGGCCAGCGCGCGCAGGGCGACCGTCGTCTCGATCGGCAGCGCCGCATGCACGATGCCGCGCAGCGCGTCGCTGGCCACCGCGATGATCTGTTCCGATGCCATGTGCGTCCTCCTCATCCCGGACCGGATGGTAGGCGCCCGCGACGGCGGCGTCCATAACCGGCGCACCGTCAGCGAATCACGCCGCCAGTTCGCTGCTGCGCCTGCCCTGTCGATTCGGCACACTGCCGTTCGTCGAACAGGAAAGCCCCCTTCCGGAGACAGGCATGCCCTCGCCCCCACCGCAGCTCTACGCTCATCCGTTTTCGTCGTACTGCCAAAAGGTGCTGATTGCGCTGTACGAAAACCACACCCCGTTCGAGTTCAAGCTGCTGCAGAGCGATGCGAGCCTGGGAGAACTCGAAACGCTGTGGCCGCTGAAGCGCTTCCCGGTGCTGGTCGATGGCGGACGCACGGTGATCGAAGCCAGCAGCATCGTCGAGCACCTGGGCCTGCATCACCCGGGCCCGGTGCGGTTGCTCCCCGACGACGCCAAGGCGGCGCTGGAAGTACGCACCATGGATCGCTTCTTCGACAACTACATTTCCACGCCGCAGCAGAAGGTGGTGTTCGATGCCATTCGCCCTGAAGAATCGCGCGACGCCTACGGCGTGGCCGAAGCGCGGGCGATGCTCGATACCGCCTACGCCTGGCTGGACAAGACCATGCAGGAAAGGGAATGGGCCGCGGGCGACCGCTTCAGTCTGGCCGACTGCGGCGCGGCGCCGTTCCTCTTCTATGCCGATTGGACCCACCCCATCGGCGACGCGTTCGTGCACGTGCGCGCTTACCGAGACCGCCTGCTGACGCGTCCCTCGTTCGCGCGCGCGGTGGACGAGGCGCGGCCTTACCGCGCCTACTTCCCGCTCGGCGCGCCGGACCGCGACTGAGCATTGTCATGTCACGCGACTTTCTGCCCAACCATCGAGGAAAACGCCATGTCCTTCCAGGCCTATCTGGATAATATCCAGGCCAAGACCGGCAAAACTGCGGACGCTTTCCGCAAGCTCGCCGCGAAGAAAGGCTTCACCGAAAAAGGGACGCTGCGCGCCGGAGTCAAGGCCGGCGATGTCGTCGCCTGGCTGAAACAGGATTTCGATCTGGGCCACGGCCATGCGATGGCCATCGTCGCGTTGCTGAAGGGCAGCAAGGCGCAAGGCGACGAATAAAAGCGGGCCGGCGTCCGGTGCGGCTACCGGGTCACTGCATGCGGCGCGCGATGTTCAAGCGTAAACGCTGACGATCGCCGCGTCGCGGTCCTTCATTTCCACCACCACCGTAGTCGGCACGCCGGCCGCCTGGTGGCGGGCTTCGGCCATGACGTCGGCGGCTTCCAGTACATCGTCCCAGCGCGCGAACCAGCCCCGTCCTTCCGTGCCGTGATACAGCTCCCAACCGGTCATCGCCGGCATGATCACGAAAAACTCGGCATCCATAAACGTTCAATCCCGCCTTTGGAAAGGTGCCCCCGGCCCAGCTGACCGCTTGCTCAAGGCGGTACCCTTTTCCTTGTGCTGAGCGACATTGATGTCAACGCACAGGCAGGCTTCCGGGGGCAGGAACAGCTTGCCAGCCCGGCCAGCCCGGCACAGTCGGCGGACCGCCCTGTGTCGTGTAGGAAAAATCCTACAGCGTCGAACGGGGCCGCCTGCTCCGCACCCGCCCGCTCACGCCGGCCGCCACCAGCGCAGCGGTTTGGATTTTTGGTCGCGGCGCAGCAGGCCTTTGGCTTCCAGGTCCAGCTGCACGCCCTTGTGCCACCAGCCGGCTTTCTCGCCGTTGGGCCACAGATCCTGCGGCAGCAGCGGCAGCAGCTGCTCGCGGATTTCGGCCGCGGTCAGGCCCGGCGCGGTGCGCGGTACCACGCGCAGCATCGCGGCCCGCATCGCTTCGTACTTCGTCGCGTCCACCTGCTGCGTGCTGCCTGGAGAGGTGAAGTTCTCCAGCGTCACTTTCCGGGCTTGGTGTCGGTCTTCGGCATGGGAATGTCCTCTGGGTGGATCGGCGGCGGCGGGTCGTTGGCGCGCGAACGCTGGCGCGCCATACAAGAGCGTCGAACGCGCAGCGGCCGGATCGACACAACGCGTGAGCGCCGAAACGCGGCCGGATGCTAAGTTCGCCGTACCGATCATTTCGGTGGCCACGGCAGGATCATCGCGCATGGCACGACCGCACTCGCTCCGCCTGCTCGCCCTCTCCGCCGCGGCCTGCCTGGTGCTGGGCTGCAAACCCGGCACAGCGCCCGCCCCGCGTGAAACGCAGGACAAAACGGCGGCTTCGCTGTCTGCGAGCGGCGCTCAAGGGGACGCATCGGCGGAGCTGGATCGCTTCCTCGCCGAAAAAAGCCGGAACATCGAGCAGTGCTTCGTCGACATGCCCTCGCTCGAGGCCGATGCCTCCGGCGCCGACTTGCGCGCCGGCGAGGCCGCGAAGGCGGCGCCGGCCGGGCGCCTGGTCGTCGCCATCGATGCGTCCGGCTCGATGGCCGCCCGCATCAAAGGCGAGCCCAAGATGGCGGCAGCCAAGCGCGCGGCGGCGGATTTCCTTGGCTCGCTGCCCGAAGGCGTGTCGGTCGGGCTGCTCGCGTTCGGGCATCGTGGCAGCAACCGCCCCGCCGACAAGGTGGCGAGCTGCGCGGCGGCCGAGGCCATCCAGCCCATCGAGGCATTCAATCGCCAGCGGGTCGCCGCCGCGCTAGACGGATTCGAAGCGCGCGGCTGGACGCCGCTGGCGGCCGCCATTGAAGAAGCGGGCCGCATGCTGGGCCCGCGAACCGACGAGGCGCAGCAGGCCGTATACGTGGTGTCCGACGGCAAGGACACCTGCGACGGCGACCCCATCGCCGCCGCGCGCGCGCTCAATGCCGGCGGCACGCGGGCCATCGTCAATGTGATCGGCTTCGATCTCGCCGCGGCCGACCGCGCGGAACTGGCGGAAGTGGCGCGTGCGGGGGGCGGCGTCTTCAGCGAAATAAAGCCGGAAAACATCGCGAGCTTCGGCGACGAGCTGCGTCGCCAGAACCGCAATTTCTCAGAACGCCTGCAGGCCAGCAACGCCAACTTCGGCAAACGGTTGCGCAACAGCAATCGGATCTCCATCGCCGGCCTGGAGCTCAAGAACTGCGTCTCCACCCGGGGGCTGCGCGAAAGCAACGACCTGTACGCCTGGTCCAGGCGGCAAGCGCTTTCCGGCGACGCGGTGGCGTCCCTGCGCGCCGAGTTCGAGGCGCGGCAGGCGGCGTTCGAGTCGCGTGCCGCGGCCATTGTCGCGCGCGCGCAGCGCGCCAAGGAAGAAGCCGATGCCCGCCTGCAATCCGCGCAGGACGCGATCGATCGCGAGGCCGAGGCAAAACGCTGAAACCAGGGCGGCGCAAACGCGGATAGCCGCTCGTAAGCGGCTGTCCGGGTCAGGCAGGGTGGGCTATGCCGCGGCCAATACCGCGTCGCGATTCAGATGGAGGTATCGCGCACGATCGCCACGATGCGCTTCGCGTTGTCCGCCGGATCCGAAGGCAGGCGCACGGCCTCGGGATGCGTGCCCGGCAAATACAGCTGCACCTGTCGGGTGCGGATGCAGGGCGCGTCGTTGGTCAGGTCGCAGGCGACGTCGCCGGACCAGGTGTGCGGCTGGGTGGGCAGGCCCTGCAGGTTCTCGGCGTCCAGCGTCGCGATCAGCGAGCCCGGCGATCCGCCAGGAAAGGCATCGGATTCGCGATAGACGCAGACATTGACCCTGTAGTTGGACGGGAACCCCCGTTTCAATACGTAAGAGACTTCCTCGCGGAATTCGTTCAACGTCTGGTCGTTCGGCTGGCCCGTGCAGTACGGCGCGTCGGACCAGGGGATCAGGCTGACGCCGCCCTTGGCGGCCAGCAGCGGTGGCGCGAAGGAAAGCAGCATCAGCGCGGCCAACGTCGTTCTGTATCGTTTCTTCATAGTGGTCCCCTATTGATTGTCGTGGATCAAAAAAATCGCGGCGCGCTGGATCAGCGCGCACGCGGCATTGCGCGGCTTGTCGCGCCGCCGGGACACGAAAAATCGTATGCGCATGCACTGGCTGGAGCCCGGTTTGAAGCGAACCCCGCAAGGCGGTCCATCGCGCGTGCGGCGGTCGCCAGACCTATCTGCATGACTCCAAGACCCGCGGACCCGGCTTGCCCAAACCGCAGCGCATGCTAGTCATTGCGGCACGGGCCCGACACGCACGAAAGTGATGTACGCGCACCGACGCAATGCAGTTCACAAGACAGGCCGCATTACCGCCGCAAGCGCATGCGGCCCGCTCGCGCAGCGCTAAGCCGGCTCTTGGTGGCGCGCCAGCATGAAATCGATCGCCGCGCGCACCGCCGCCACCTGCGCGGCGTTGCACTGCGCCGCAGTTGCGCGCGGGCTGTCGGGGTAGACCTCGGTGGTGGTGGTGTAAGGGGCGCCAGTGACGCCGGCGCACAGGCCGAGTTTCTTGAACGGATAGCGGATGACGCCCCGCGACACCACCGCCGCGCCGATGATCTCGCCGTTGGCGTCGGCCGGGGCGATGTGGGTGACCTGGGCCACCGCTGCGATCACCGCCTGCTGGAATTCGGGCTGCGGGTTGTCGGTGTCGTCGACCAAGTAGAAGCCATCGGGGATTTCGCCCGGCACGTGCACCACGCCGTCGCGTGCGGCCAGCGCGGGGCGGAATTCGGATTCGTCGGTGTCGGTGGTTTCGTGCAGGTCGATGTGCAGGCCCATGCGTTCGCGCAGCGGCGCCACCAGACGCATCAGCGCGGCCGATTCCTGCGCCGGACTGCCGTCGCGGAACGAGCGGTTGGGGTCGATGGCGTCCGCATTCCAGCGATTGATCCGCTCGTAGGCCCACGGACTGACGCACGGCGCGACCATCAGATTGACCCGGCCGGCATAGTCCGCCGCATGCAGATCGACGAACCGCAGCGCGCCATGCACGCCGCTGGTTTCGTAGCCGTGCACGCCGCCGGTCACCAGCGCGCAGGGAAGCGCGTCGTTCCAGCCGCGGCTGTTGATGGCGAACAGCGGATAGCTGTCGGAGCCGTAGTCCAGGCGGCCGTACTCAAGCACGTCGAAGCGCGCGCGCAGTTTCTCCACCGCATCCACCACGTCTTCCGCATAGCTGCGCTGGCGTACCTGCGCCGCGCGCCACGCCGCCACTTCCGCAGTTCCCCACGGCTGTCCGGGGGTGCCGATGGGATAGGTCGCTGAGGTCGTCATCATGTCGCTCGCTGTGTCGTGGTTCGTGGAAAGCGAGGCACTTTAGCGCGCCACGGCTTCACCGGCACGAATCCGTAGAGCGGGTCTGGACCCGCCGCCCGGCCAGCCGCGAAATTCCGCGACGCGAATCAAGATCCGCACCACGATTTTTTTTGATCGCTTCCTTTTCGATACGCACGGCGCTCCAAGCCCAGCACGGGCAGCCCGCAGGATCTCGAAAGATCGGGCAGCCGAAGAGATCGACGCACATTCCGGAAAGTCCACTCTGAGCGCGATTTGCCTGTTTCGGCACACTCCGACCCTGTTTCGGAGGTGGCCTGACTGGTAACTTCTGCTGTTTCGCCCCTACGAGGGCGCGAGCCTGCGGATCACGCCGATTCCGGCGCGCACTTGTCGATCCCGCGCGCTCCGATTCGTCGCACCTGATACCGCCGCCGCGATGGACGAATCCGCCCGACCGTTGTCTTTGCCCCCTCCCCGCCTTAGCTGACCACTCATGACGACCCAGCCAAACCTGACCAGCGAAGCCGAACTCGACGCCGATGCGATCGCCGCCCCGCCGCCGAAGGACTCGGCATGGGCGGCGCTGCGCGACGCGATCCGCGGCACCAACGCCGACTACACCAAGATCCCGCTGCGCCGGGCGGTGTTCCTGCTGGCGGTGCCGATGGTGCTGGAACTGGTGCTGGAGTCCACCTTCGCGGTGGTCGACATCTGGTTCGTCGCCAAGCTGGGCGCCTCCGCGGTGGCCACGGTCGGGCTGACCGAAACCTTTTTGTTCCTGCTTTACGCGATCGGCATCGGCCTGGCGATGGCGGTGACCGCGGTGGTAGCGCGCCGCGTCGGCGAGGGCGACCGCGAGGCGGCGGCGGTCAGCGCGGCGCAGGCGATATGGATCGCGGTGCTGGCATCGGTGCCGTTCGCGGTGATCGGCATCGTCTGGGCCAAGGACCTGCTGCGGCTGATGGGCGCCGATGCGTGGACGCTGGAGCACGGCTACCGCTACATGCAATGGATGCTGGGCGGCAACGTGGTGATCATGCTCCTATTCGTCATCAACGCGATCTTCCGCGGCGCCGGCGATGCCGCCATCGCGATGCGCGTGCTGTGGGTCGCCAACGGCATCAACATCATCCTCGATCCGATCCTGATCTTCGGCCTGGGTCCGATCCCGGCGATGGGCGTCGAAGGCGCGGCGATCGCCACCGTGATCGGCCGCGGCTGCGGCGTGCTGATGCAGCTGTGGATCCTGCTGCGCGGCGGCCAACACATCCGCGTGACCGCGTCGCAGTTCGCGCTGCAGGCCACGATGCTATGGCACATCGTGCGCACCTCGCTGGGCGGCATCGGCCAGATGATCGTGGCGATGACGGCGTGGATCTTCCTGATGCGCATCCTGGCCACCGTCGGCAGCGAGGCGGTGGCCGGCGCGACGATCGCCGTGCGGATCATGATGTTCACGCTGATGCCGGCCTGGGGCATGGCGAATGCGGCAGCGACGCTGGTCGGCCAGAACCTGGGCGCACAGGAACCCGGCCGCGCCGAGGCCGCGGTGTGGCGGATCGGCTGGTACAACATGGCCTACCTGATCGCGGTGTCGGTGACGTTTTTCCTGTTCCCGACCGAATTGATCGCGATCTTCACCAGCGATCCGCAGGTCGTGGCGATCGGCGGCGAATGGCTGCGGATCCTGTCGTACTCCTACTTCGTCTACGGCTGGTGGATGGTCGCGGTGCAAGCCTTCAACGGCGCCGGCGACACCGTCACCCCGACCAAGATCAACCTGGTGTTCTTCTGGCTGATCCAGATCCCGCTGGCCTACGCATTGGCGGTCGCGTTGGACTGGCAGCAGTCGGGGGTGTTCTGGGCCGCGTTCGTGTCGGAGACCTCGGTGGGCCTGTTCACGCTGTGGCTATTCACTCGCGGGAAATGGAAGACGGTGAAGGTGTAGCGGCATCGCGCCCAAACCGACTCCGCCTTTCTTCCCTCGAAAAAAGCGCACTCCGGTCCTGTTTTCTTGAAACCACTTTTGCGTGGACAATAGTCGCGCGGCACATCCTGCGCCGCGCATCCCGGCGGATCGGCCACCACACCCATGCGAACCTTCGTACTCAGAGCGCGCGCGGCGCCCACCGACAGCCAGAAGCTGCTGGCGTCCGTCGGCCAGGAGGCCCACACCGAAATCCTGGCGCACACGCTGATGAACGCGATCTTCGTGGCCCAGTCGCATCGCGCCGATGTGACCGTCTACCTGGTGCTGGAAAGCACCCAGGACTACTCGCGAACGATCCGCTTCCAGGCCAACGCCATGCACGACATCGGCGGCTTCAACGAGGCCGCGCTGCTGGGCAAGGTCGCCAAGGCGCTGGATGCGTCCCGCGGCATGGGCAAGGAACAAACGCGGCCGGTCGAATCCGGCGTCACCGTGCAGACGCTGGCCTTCGAGCGCCTGGTGCAGACCCTGGCCGAAGATCATCAGCTGTTCGTGATGGACCGGAAAGGCACGCCCATGCGCGAGCAGTCGTTCGAAGGCAACCCCTGCTTCCTGCTCACCGACCATATCCCGATGCCTAAGAAAACCTTCGGCAGCCTGGAACGCCTGGGCGCGAAGAAGATCGCCCTGGGCCGGACCATGCTGTTCGCCTCGCAGTGCGTGGTGCTGATCCATCACGAGCTGGATCAGCGCTGACGCAGCGATCGCAGAGTCGTGGCGGAACCGCAGGGCGCAATCGCCGCAGGCTATAACCAGCTTCGCTGTCGAAAACCCTCCGGGTGTGCGCGACACCAAGGGTCGTCGCAGCTGCTACACATGCGGCTAAACCTGCGCAGCTGGCCATCCGATGCGCTGGTTTCGCCGTACTCGGGCTGCGTGTGCAAACGTGCGAACGCAATAGGTGGATTGCGGGCCGACAGTGACGCCTACTGCCGTATGGCAGTGGAACCAGATCTTCACGCCGGAAAAGTATAGGCGGTCGTACGCGGTGGCTGCGTATCGACAATCGATGGCCCGGTCAATTCCGGCCGGATCCGTACTAAATCTACAGGGGATTAAAGAATGAGCTTAACCGCCAAAATCGGCGCTGCGCTGGTCGCTGCCTGCCTCTTGCCAACAGCAACAAGTCTGCGTGCCGAAGAGGTCACGATCGCGGTGACCGGTCAGGTAACGCAACGTATCGGTAACGATGCGTTGATCAACGCGCATGTCAACATCGGAGACGTCGTCACCGGCTATTACGTGTTCAACACCGACACGCTGGACGTCAATCCCTCGTCAATGAGGGGTGTATATCCCCATGCTTTACCAGGCAACGGCATGTTCTTCGAGATCAATGGGCTCGAATTCAATACTGACCCGGCTGCGGTAAGTTTCACTGTCAACGTGAACGACTGGGGTCCGGGCCGTGGAGACACTGCAAGCTTGAAGTCCTCGCAGAATATCTACAGCCCAGGCGTATCAGCCGCAACGAGCTCCATATACATGGCGATGACTTCATCGGATTCGCTTACGCTAACCAGCGACGCGCTGACGCCTGAAGCCCTTTTGCAGCCTGGTTGGTTTCCGCCGTCATGGCAGCCCCAGCCGCGCATTTATATTGATGGTGCGAATGGCGGTACCAAGTTCCAGATCACAGCAAACGTTCTAAGTGTCGAAGCCGTCGAGACTCCTTGAACGCCCAGTAGCGCGAAACCGGATGAGGGCGTCGAGCGACGCCCTCATCCTTTCGGTAGCCGGCAAGAAGCTACCTGGATCGGCAGGCGATCCGTAGCGCCCCAGATTCCATTTCGGAGGCCTAGACCACCGAGCCGAAGTTGAATAACGGGGACGGGACGGAGGAAGTTAAGCCGGAATAACCGCCCCGTCCCTGAGTTATCCCTGAGTTATCTCGAGCACGATTGCATCAGCGCACGACGGCTGATTGGGACTTCACGCGCTCCATGGCTTGTGAAGTCAAGCTTCGATCGCCTATCTCATGCGTCATCTTGAACACCATACGCGTCACTTTCCAGGAGCCATCGCGCTTCTCTAGATCCCACTCATAGGTGCCGATCGGGCGCCATAGCGCATCGCCTAGCCAATGGCGGCCATCGACAGCTGCCGTGGCGGTAGCGCTGTTGCCGTTGACGCGGGCGCGAACGTCGCTCAACTCGTGCCGAGTGACATCGAAGCCGGGGACCATGCCACGCCAAGCCGTCATGAGCTCCGCAGGTGTCATAGTGTTCGGCGTGCCGCCCCACAAGCTCGTGTAGTCGATCACGATCTTAGGTGCGAAGGCGCTCTCTGCGAGCGCGTAGTTGGCCAGGTCCACGGCCAGCGGAATCGAAGACACCACGCTGATGACCTTGGCGGCTTCGGGTTCGCCAGCAGGCGCGACGAATGGGGCGGTTTGGGCGCCGGCCGTCGCAGCGAAGACGAGTGCGGCCGAAGCAAAAAGGGACTTGGACATGTGGTTCTGCCTTTGAATCGAGGAGTGGGCGCAGGCTTTTTTCGCGAAGCCTCAGTGCTTGGAACTCAGGGCTTACGCAGGCGGCGATTCAGCGGGCGGATACCGTCCGCTCGCTGTCTTTGACGTTGGCGCGCACGAAACGCACCGCCTCGGCGGATGCCAGCTTGACCTTGGTCGGGTTGTCGTAAAACTCGAAGTGCCCGCCTTGTTGCCAACTCAGTTCCTTCGGGCCGGCCAGCAGGCCATACACCTTCTTGGCTTGGTCGGGAAAAGCAGAATCGTCCGAGTGGATGATCATCGTCGGCACCCTAACGTTGGAAGCAGCCAAAACCGGATCGAAACTCAGCCAGGGACTCCACGACTGCACGGCCATCGAATTGGTCCAGGCCGGAATCTTGCCGCGCGCGGGGTTCACGTAGTAGTCCATGTGGTCCCCTGCGTGGGCGGCGCCGGAGCCGGCCATGCCGTAGGTTTGCACCGTGTCGGCCAAACCTGTGGCGAGGTACTCGGCCAGTGCGGCGTCGCTTTGTTGGCGCAGCTGCGCAACGGCTTGCTCGCCTCCGTAGAGCATGGGCGTCAGGCTTGGCTCGGCAAACCAACCGGCGACGGTCACCACGGCGGCGACGCTCGGGTCCGCAGCCGCCGCCTGGAGCACGTTGCCGCCGGAAGTGCAGATGCCAAGCAGCCCTACTCCTTGCGGCAAGACTGCGCTGTGCTTGCGCAGGAAACCCACCGCGGCCAGCAGGTCGGCTTGCTTGGTCTCGACCGATTCGAGCTGGCGCGGCAAGCCATCGCTTTGGCCATAGTGACGGTAGTCGATGGCCAACGCGGCGATGCCGCTGCTGGCGAGTTCCTGCGCGTAACTCGCCGACATCTGCTCCTTGACCGAGGTCAGCGAGCCGCCGACCACCATTGCGGGCACACGTGAGTTAGCGCCGGCGTCCTTTGGCAGGTAGAGGTCGGCGCGGATGGTCTGGCCATCGACATCGAAAGAAACGGCTTGCTTGCTGAACTCACCGGCTTGCGCGGCGAATGTCGTTACGGCGGCAGCGACGGCGGTTTTAGCGAGCACTTGAAATAGGCGAGCCATGATGAACTCCTGGGTAGGATGCGGTTGAGAACTTTGGAGACCTTCGTCAGCTTCGGCTCTGGGCCTTGTGGCCATGGTGTGCATTATTCGAATCCGGCCCGACTCGGGCTTGTTGTAAACCGCCTTATTTGTCGATTCCTGCTGCTGGATGAAGCTGCGCGTCAGCCGCAGGCGGCGCTAACCGAAGGACTTGCGCAGCGCCGAGGGCGACATGCCGAAAGCTTGAGAAAAAGCGCGTGCGAAGTGCGCCTGGTCAGCGAATCCGCAGGCACTGGCGGTATACGCGATGGAATTTTCGGTGTCGGCCAGCATCCTTTTGCCGCGCTCTAAGCGCCGTTCGACGATGAAGCGGTGCGGCGCCATTCCGACGGTCTGCTTGAAGGCCCGTGCGAAGTGCGACTCGCTTAAACCCACCAAGCGCGCGAGTTCAGACACCGCGATCGCCTCGGTCAAGTGCGTATCGATGTGGTCGCTGACGATACGTCGCTGACGACCGCTTATTCCGCCCTTGGGAGCGCTGTTGGCTTCACCGAACAAGCGCAGCAACTGCGTGCCGATGACGGTGAGCATGCCCTCGGCGAAACGGCTGCCAGAAGGTCCGCCTCGCAAAACTTCGGCGCACAAGGCCTGCATCGCCGGGCCCAGGATGTCGTCCTGCAAGCCGATCACGGATTCGACTGCGGAGTCCGAACCCAGCAAGGCCCTGAGTTTGCCCGGCTGGACGATCGCACCGCACCACTGCGACTGCTCGACCACGTTGAAGCTGAAGGCCTGGCTAGCAGGTTGAATCCACAGGCTGCCTGGCGGCATGGCATGCGTGACCCAACGGCCGCCTTGCAGTGAGTCGAAATGGAAATCTTTAGACAAGCGGTTGATCGCGACGTAGTGCCCCACTGGCACCAGATCACGCACCTGCCAGCCTTGGTTCTCGCCTACCTCAGCGTACAGGCCATCCCAGCCGTAGGTCTTGCTGGTCGCAAAAATGCGAGCGTGCGCCAGCACGGGCACCGGTTTGTTGTCGCCGGCACGCGCGAACGGAAGTTCGCTTTTGAGATCGCCTGCGCGCGAAGTGGACATGACTTGGCTGCTCCAGCGTCTCAATGGCTGCGCATGCATCCTAGCGTGCAGGGGGTTGGATGTGTCGGCCTGCCAAGACGCCGAGTTGATCCCGGAACTCAAGTGGACGGAGGAAGTTAAGTCGGTTAACTGACTCCGTCCGCTTTAACTCCCGCAATCCCAGGCTTTTTTGTGGCAAGTACCGCCAGAAAACCGCAGGCATGTATCGAGGACGGAGCGATCGGGAGATTCAACTGCCTCCGTCTCCTTTACTCGATTTTTTTCTGAACTGAGCCGCTTTGTAGCGATTTCCGCACTGGGCCATGCTGCACCATCGACGCTTGTGCGACTTCGTGCGGTCGTAAAACCAGAGGATGCAGTCGGGGTGCTCGCACTGTTTGACCAGTGCGAAATCGCCCTCTGCCAGCAGCTGTGCCACCGCTTCGGCGACAGGACCGAGCAAGGACGCGATCGCATCGCCGCGCGCGATGCGGGCCAACGCTAGGTTGCCCTCGCCATCGCGCTCCAAGTGTGGCGCGCTGAGGTAGGCGTGCAGGTAGTCGTTGAGACCGCGGATGTCTCCCACCGTTTCCCTTTTACGCTTGACGATCAGGTCGCGTGCCTGCGTCCGGAGCGCCCTCCCGCGCGCCAATAGACCGGCGGGTGCGCCGCCCTTGCCCCGCGACGGAGCAACGACGTCGTGCCGCTCCAGCCACCGAAGCACGTCTTCGCCGTTGCCCCAGTAGTCGACCACCCGGTCGTGGCTGCGCGCTTCCGTATTGAGCAGGTCCATCGCCAGATGGTCACCCACCATAGGGGCTTCATTGGTGCCGCCTTCAAGCCGAGTTCCTGCACGCCTCATTGAGTAACCTCTCAAAACAGTCTTGACAGGTTACAAGGGTCTGCGCATACTCGCACCTAATAACCTTCTATAAACATTATTACAGGTTATTAACAAGTACGCCAACGCTACGTCAAGGAATCGCCATGAGTGCCAAAAAACTACTTCTTGCAGCTGCCACCCTCGGCCACGCCTTCACGGCCATGGCTGCGGACAGTCCCGTACAGGTCCACTACCGGACGATGGAAGTCCAGGGCGTCAGCCTCTTCTACCGCGAAGCCGGCCCTTCGGAAGCGCCAACCGTCCTGCTGCTGCATGGATTTGCCGCTTCGTCGCACATGTTCCGCGAGCTGATACCGCAACTGGCTACGCAATATCGCGTGATCGCCCCTGACCTGCCTGGCTTTGGCCAAACGACCGTCATGCCCGGAGTTGAATTCGACTACACGTTCGATAACCTGGCGTCGGTGATCGATGCTTTCACCGTTGCCAAGGGCGTAGAGCGCTACGCCATGTATGTGTTCGACTATGGCGCCCCGGTCGGCTGGCGCCTGGCGGTGAAGAACCCGCGGAAGATCCGCGCGATCGTGAGCCAGAACGGCAATGCCTATGAAGTCGGCCTGAGCGCTGGCTGGGCCGACATGCGCAAGGCGTGGGACGAGCCTACCGCCGCAAACCGCGAGGCCCTGCGTCGTTTCAACACACCTGAAATGATCAAGTGGCAGTACACGGAAGGCGTGGAAGACCTCTCCCTGATCGCACCGGAAAGTTATCAGCTGGCCTCGGCGGCGATCAAGCGCATCGGCGTTGAACCGCAAATGGATCTGCTGCTCGACTACGGCGACAACATCAAGCAGTACACGCAGCTTCACGAGTTCTTCCGCCAGTACCAGCCGCCAACGCTGGTGATATGGGGCGAACATGATCCATTCTTCACCCCGGCCGGCGCCGAAGCGTTCAAGCGCGACAATCCGAAAGCCGAGGTGAGGTTCCTGAACACCGGCCATTTCGCCATCGAAACCCACGGCGGAGAAATCGCAGCAGGGATGCTGGAGTTCCTGGACCGCAATATCAAACCTTAAGCGAAAATCGCAGTGCGGAACCGCCGCAGGCGATGAGCAGCAAGGCAACGGCCAACGCGGTGCGTCCGCACCAGCGGACCCTGGCGCGGTGTAAGGCGCCATGACACGGTGCGGCAAGGAGGCCCCGCTATGCGGGGCCTTTTTTTGTGTGGGGCGAGCGCCCGACAAACAACTTAGGGCGGGACCGCTGCAGGCGAAGACCAGCTTCTCGGATTCCACCCTACGCGGGCTTGCGCGCGAAGATTTCGCGGCCGCGCCGAAGCGTGCACCGGACATCCGCGAAGTTACCGACGTCGTCCGCGGGATCGCCATCGAGCACCACCAAGTCCGCAGCGAACCCCGGCCGTACGCGGCCGCGCCGCTCGCCGTCCTGCCATCGCGCCGCCGGGGCGGTCGTCAGCGATGCCAGGATCTGCGTGTGCGTCAGGCCGGCCTGCGCCATCTGCACGTACTCCTGCGTGGGGTCGAAATCGGTCATGTAGCCGATGTCGGTGCCGAAGAGCACCTGTCCGCCGGCGGACGCGAACGCCTGCAGCTGTTTCCTGCCCTGCGCGATTGCGCCGTCGCGCACGTTTGCCGGCGCTTTCGCCTTGTCCAGTTCGTAGCGCCACAGCTTGAGCGTGGGCACCAGCGACACTTTGCGCGCAAGCATGTCGCCGATCAGCGCATCGCTCCACGCCGCCCCGGGCGGATCGATCGTGGTGTGCACGAGGATGTCCACGCCGGCTGTCACCGCATCGCGCACGCCCTGGGGATCGGTCGGATGCGCCATCACCAGGCCGCCGCGGCGATGAGTTTCCGCCGCCGCGGCGCGGGCCGTGTCCACCGACATGCGCTTGATCCTGCCGCCCCCCTGCGGCGTTGCGACGAACAGCTTGGTGCCGTCAGCACCGGCGGCGAAATTGCTGCCCACCGCCGCGACTGCCTCGGCGGCATCCACGGGCTGCGGCAGTTTGCTCAGGATGTCCTGCGGCAGGTTGCGAAGGTAGATGGGAATGCCGTCCTTCGGATACAGCGGAAGCCCGGCGGTCAGGATCGCCGGCCCCGCGACGTCGCCGCGCTCGATGCGCTCGCGAAGCGCTGCCGTGTTGGCGACGTCGGAGCCGGTATCGACGACGGTGGTGAAACCGAAACCGGTGAGCATGCCGCGCAGGGACTGCTCCAGGTCGGCCGAGGGCCGGGCGCCTGCGTCGGCGAACGCCGGATCGGTGAAATGCACGTGGCTATTCTGGAACCCGGCGACGATGACGCCGCCGCTGCACGCGGTCGTGCTGACCGCGCCTCCCGCCGGGAGGCTTGCCGAGTCGCCCACCGCTTCGATATTTTCGCCGCGCACGAGCACCCAGCCGCCGTCGATCGGCGGCGCATCGGGTGCTACATAGATGCGCTTGGCGGTGATCAGCAGCCGGTCGCCGCCGGCCGCTAGCCCCTCCTGCGTCGGCGAGCAGCCCGCCACCAGCACCGCCAAGGCGGGCAACAACCACTTCATCATCGCGTCTCCCCGGTGGAGCTCCGCGTGGGCTCCGGGTCGGCCATTATCGTGCGGTCGATCGTCGGGGAATGTTCCTGATTCATTGCTTTCTCAGGCACTGGTAAGCAAATCGGGAAATGGAAATGCGAGGTAAAGGTGTCAGCGACGGTTTTGCCGGAATATTCAGTCCAGCGCGTAGGCGGGTTGGGCTTGTCAACCCAGCGTCGAGCCGAGTAGTAGCAGGGCGGAACCCGCGCAGCGGAAGACCCGCTCGTCTGTTGGACGCCCCACGATGTTTTCAGCTTCGACCATGCGTGGTGTCGCGAACATGCGGCGGGCTCTCAACAGCGAAGCTGGTCGTCGCCTATTGCGGCCCCCGCCTGCGCTGGCCATTCCGGCTCACGGTGCACGTCGCGATCGGCCAGGTAGTTTAAATCCGTCATCGCTCTGCTAACGTCGTCTCATGAAGGAAAAGCGCAGAAAAGGCCGGCCATCTCACCCCGACGTTCTGACGCGTGCGGAGTGGCGTGTTGCGGAAGCGATGCGTCATGGAATGACCAATCCTGCAATTGCGCAGCGCCTGGGGGTCAGCGTCGATGCGGTGAAGTTTCACGTGTCCAACGCGTTGACCAAGCTGGGCTTCTCGCGACGCAGCGAACTCAGACAGTGGGATGGCGTCAGTGCCCACAGCCTTCTTTACTCCGCCAGCAAAGGCGAGGACACCATGGCTACTTTTGGACCTATCGGGCAGATCTCCCGTAGCGTCTCCAATGTCGACGCTGCCGTTTCTTGGTACCGGGACACGCTGGATCTGCCCTACCTTTTCTGCGCACCCAATATGGCGTTCTTTGCATGCGGCGACACGCGCCTGATGCTTGTGCAGGGCGATGGCGCCGCCAGTTCGATCCTCTATTTCCGGGTCGCCGACATCCGGGTCGCACACCAGGCACTTTTGAACCGTGGCGCTGCGTTCGTAGCTGCGCCGCACCTCATCCACCGCCATCCCGATGGAACCGAGGAATGGATGGCTTTTTTCAACGACAACGAAGGACGGCCGCTCGCCATCATGGCGCAGGTCGCTCCGGTGAAATCCGAAGGAGCCGCTGACGATGACTGACAGGATCACCATGCAGGCAAGGGGGCTCGCCATGACGGCTGCGTTGGCGCTCGCAAGCTTCCCGGTTCAAACCGCGGCCCAGGAAGCGCGCGGGAACCCGGCCACTTCGGTCGGACTTGCTGGACACCGACTCCAGCAGATCGCCCTCACGACCTCCGACCTTCCGCGTTCGATCGCGTTCTACCGCGACGTGCTGGGATTGCCCTTGATGTTCGAATCCAACGGAATGGCGTTCTTCGATGTAGCAGGCGTCCGGCTGATGATCGCGTTGGACCGAAAGCGGGCGACGACCCGCCCGACTTCGATCCTCTACTTCGATACCCCGGACTTCAATTCGACTGTCGAAAAGCTGAAGCAGCTGAACCTCCCGCTCGACGGCACCGTCGAAACGGTCCAGCGCACCTCGAAGGGCTCGCTGCGCCTGCAACAGTTTCGCGATCCCGATGGCAATGCGCTTGCCGTGATGGGCATCGTCGCGGAAGCCCGTTGATTCGGAACGGGTGTGGTTTCAAGCCGATCGAATCACAGGGAAACCCAACCAGTTGAGCGCCGCATCTGCAAGCCTTGAGTCCCTGACAATTTTCAATCTGGTGATGAGTGGGCTATGTCCCTGATGACCCGGTAACCCAAGGCCGTCATCCCGGCGAACGCCGGGACCCAGCGCCTCGATGGCGGATACCTGGGTCCCGGCGTTCGCCGGGATGACGGCTTCAGAGACGCACGGCGGTGAGTCGCACCATGACCGCAGCGAGTCGCACGATGGCCTGGATCGGGCACGACTTCAACGACCCTTCGCTTGTCTGGGGCCCGGTCTTGAGCGTTATCATGCAGGCCGTGATCGGATTGAGGCGGACCGATGGCTGAGAATTTCGAAGCGGTGTTCGCGCGTTTACGCAGCCTGATGCTTGCAACGGCGCCGGGAATGACGATCGCGAAGGACGTGGCAGGCGCACTCGAACTTCGCACCGCAGTCGTGGATCCGAAGACCAGGCAACCAGGATGGTTTGGAACCGTGACGATCAAGAAGACTTATGTTGCCTACCATCTGATGCCGCTCTACGCCCAGCCCGCGCTGGGAGACGAGATCTCGCCGACTCTCGCCAAGCGCAAGCAGGGCAAGACCTGTTTCAACTTCACCCGCATTGACGAGAGCCTCTTTGGCGAGCTCGATCGTTTGACCAAGGCGTGCGCGGCCTGGGTGGACACGTGATGCCCGCGCATGGATTGCGTTGAACCAGCACCTCTCTCGACAAATGCGGTGATGTTGATTTACCGCCGAAACAGAGGGACCGGCCCCACGCTCTTCTTTCCTGACAATGACGGTAACCAGCAGCCTCCAACGCCCGGTTGCACATCCACGCCATCCGCGTTGCACCACCGTCTTCTTACTTGATCGGCGTTCCCGCCTGCCCAAAGGCATATCGCCACCCGTCTCCTGTCCTGACGTAGGTGTCGGTGAACCACAGCTTGAAGTCGATTGGCGATCGATCCTTGCTGCGCGTCCCTTTCAACTCCAGCAACGCAGTGACAGTGGCGGTGTCTTCGCCATACATCCGCACGCTCTGGGTGCCGGCGACCTCCACCTGTCTGTCGTAGAGGATCGCCTGGTTTTTTGCCGAGTCGATCAGTTGTGCACGTGTGTAGCGCGTGCCGTCGCCCAGGACCAGGACAAAATCCGGATGCAGGATGCGGTCCATCGCTTTCCAGTCGTTGCGCTCGACCGCCGCCTGGTATTCGGTGTCCATTCGCGCAACCACTTCGGCGGCATTCTCGGCGCTCGCAGCAACCCCGCTCAAGCCAAGCGCGGCGGTCACTATCGAGGTGCGGATCAATGTGGTGAACAGCATGGGATTCTCCTATCGTAAAATAAGTTGGCTGGATCAGAATGCGGTTTCGCTGTTGAAAGCCCGCCGCAGGTTTTCGCGATACCACGCGCGGTCGAAGCGGAAAGACCTACGGCGGGTTTCCACCGCGCATGCTGGCCATCCGCTGCGCCGGTTCTGCCCTGGGTTGGCTGCCTTTTCCTGTTTCGGCAGACCCGGGTACTGGATTCGGTGGGTGAGTCGTGGCCATCGGCATCAGTCGACGGCTACGGCCTCGAATCGACACCCGACGCCTCGCCACGCAAGGGTGAAGTCCGCTGCAGCTTGAACTCCGCCTGCAATTCCCACGCCTGCCCGTCCACCCCGAGTCGATAGCCCTGCCAGGTGAAGCGGTCTGCCTTGATGTCCACGAATTGCCATTTGACAGGGCGCCCCTCGGCCATGCCGAGCAAGACAATGGAATCACCACGACGAACGCCCGCAAGTTGACTCTCCGCCCCCGTGACCGGATTCATCCACGTGATCCGCCACGCGCCGCGCCTGTGGTCGAACTGCCTCAGGGTGGTTCCATAGCGGTTGCCGGACGTACTGGCTTGCGCAGCCTCTTCTCGCTCACCGCGCGGCGGCGAGATCCAGACGTCCTGCATCGCGCGGCCTTCGAGCACCCAGGCGAACCACCATTCGCCACGGGACCTGCGTACGGATCCGTCGCTGCCGATGTCGCGCACGGTCGCCGACCAACCGCCCACCAACCAGTCGAAGTCGGCGGCATGCGCGCCAAGTTCCGGCGACGCTCCGTCCGCAACCAGGGCTGATGCGAAGTCGCTTTCGCCTGCAGCGGCACCGAGGGTCATGCCCACGCGGGTCCAGACACCTTCGTAATGCGTTGGCAATCCCCAATCGTCGACTTCGAGTATCGCGGTGAAGCCGCTTGCGAGGCTTTCGTAACGCCATCGCCGCTCGCCGATTCGGGAGTAGCGCTGGAGGGCGGGCGTGACCTCCAGCGTCGGAAACCGCACCCACGCCGCACGGATTTCGGCGGACCTGTCTGGCGCCGAAGCCAGCCGGCTCAGGGGCAAGGCATTGGTGCTCGGACTCAGGCCAAGATCGATGTCGGTATACCCGGACAGTCCGGCTGCCGGGCGGCCATCGACGGACCACTCGCCATGCGACGAGCGAACCAGGACCAGACGGCGGAACTCGCTGCCAAAGCGTTGCTCGAGCGTAAGGGAGCGGCTGAAACCGACCGGATCGGTCGTCAGGGTGTAATCCACGCGCAACGGGCGCCCTGCGTGTGTGGTGAGGATCGTGCCGGTGATCGAGATGTGGCTTTCTCGCCGATGGACCGTGGCGTGCTCGAAGCTCCCATCGTCTAGGAGTCGGCGCCAGGCATACGTGCGTGTGGATTCGGACGGGATGGGCACGGAAGAGCCTCCAGCCTGGACCAGGGCGGGCGCACAACCGAGCCAGCCCACTGCCAGCAGGGCGGCGACGCATCCAGAACCCATGGCGTGCTCCGCTTTGGAAAGGCCATAGAATCGACCAGGACCCTCTCCAGGCGCTTGGGGGAAATTGCATGTATGACGCCCGTCCCGCAGTTGAAGAGCACCCTGCACTGGTCACGGTTCGCCCCCTGGCAGGCGGCGCGGACTGGCGTGTTCGCGAACTCGTCTGCCATGCGGGGCCCGCGTCTCCAAAGGTCGAAGAACAGCACGAGTGGACGGGCGTCGCGGTGGTGGCCTCCGGCACCTTCACCTACCGGTCGGATGCGGGCCGCGTGTTTCTGTCGCCGGGAGCGCTGCTGCTGGGCAACGCGGGCGCCTGCTTCGAGTGCGGCCACGATCATGGCACCGGCGATGTGTGCATCTCCTTCCACTATTCACCGGCGTGGGTCGAGCAGGCCTACGGCCAGTTCCGCTGCGCCCCGCGCCAGCGGTTCGCGCGCCACGTCGTCCCGCCGCTGTCGGCCACGGTCGCGTGCACCGCCAGGGCCCTGGCGATTGCCCATCCAAACGCCGGTGCTGACGCAGGCGAACTTGCCGTCGAGCTGCTGCAGACGGCGGTCATGCTCGCCCATGGCGACCCGCGCCACGCAAGACTCGATGCCCGGGCGCTACGGCTGGTGTCGTCGCTGGTCCGTCAGATCGACGCAAGCCCGCAGGCACCGTGGTCCCTGGCCACCTTGGCCGAGATGTCCGGACTTGACGAATTCAGGCTGCTGCGCAGCTTCAAGCGCGTCACCGCGGTGACGCCTTATCAATACGTGCTCCGACAACGTCTGCAATCCGCCGCGAGATGCCTGCTCCAGCGCTCGACCCCGGTATACGACATCGCCTTGTCCTGCGGCTTTGGCGACCTGTCGGAGTTCAATCGGCGTTTTCGGAAGCATGCCGGGATGTCACCGACACAGTTCCGTCGTGTGTTCGTGCGCGGCCCCCAAGGGGACGGGAAAGTTGGGTGGGAATAGCCACATCCCTCCCCTTTGACCACGCGAAGGAGTTTTAGAGCCGACCCGGGGGGTTCTGGAACCGACCCAGAAGTCTTCCAAGTCGACCGGGTGCATCTTTTAATCGACTCGACGCGCCCCGGGCATCGCCCCGGCGCGCCCTGGAATCGACCCGACGGCCCGAAAAGTCGACCCGACGCGTTCCCGAGTCGACCCGCTGGGCCTGCATCACCGGCCCGCAGCCCCGTCAAAACCTCCAAACTCCATGCGCAGCGGGCGTTTGCGGCGTTAAGCTAGCCGCGCCGGCCAAGAGGGCCGGTATTCGCTAAGTCCAACAGACAAGGAAATAAGGATATGAATCAGAACCTCGCAACGACGCATTTCGACGACACCCAGTGGAGCGCACTGGATCAAGCGCTCACGGCACTGGAGCAAACCTGGGCACCGCTGCTGGTGGCGCTGAATGGCCCGGCCGAACGACGACGACTGGCCAAGATGGGCGACGGCTCCGAGGCGTTCTGTCGCAAGGCGCACGACGCCATGCGCGAAAACGCCGCGCTGCTGCCGGGCAACCTGGACCTGGCGGAAATGGGCCGCGACCTGGCCAGCCACGATGCGCTGAACCCGCGTATGGCGCGCCTGACCCGTTTGCTGGAAAAGGTGCGCGACACCGACATGGCCCTGGGCAGCGACGTCATGGTCGCCGCGCTCGGCGGCTACGCGTTCCTCAAGCTCGCCGGCAAGGGCGAAGGCCTGGACGCCGTCAGCCGCGACCTGGGCAAGCGCTTCGAAGGCAATGGCCAACGCGGTGATTCCGCGGCAGCGGATCCGGGCGCGGCTTAATCCGACACGACACGGTGCAGCAAGGAGGCCCCGCGATGCGGGGCCTTTTTTAATCAACCTGACTCCCTTCTTTCTCTTAACCCTGTTCGCGGCACGCCCAAGCCTCTCGGGTTTCTTCGCCCGCTTTCCGATTTACCATCCTTGCCTCCGCCGTCGCCGACGCACGGCCGACGCAAGGGTGTGAGCCGATATGGCGCTGGACGCATTGCTGCTGCGGCGCCTGCTGCGCGCCAAGGACCGGATGGACGCCGCATCGCACGAGGCGTGGCCGGTGCATCGCCTGGCACGGGTCAGCGCTGTGTCGCAGGCGCATTTCGCGCGCTGCTTCAAGGAAGCCTTCGGCATGCCGCCACACCGCTACCTGCTGACGCGGCGCATCGAGAAAGCCACGGCGCTGCTTCGGGACACACCGCTTCCGATCATCGACATCGCCTACCAGACCGGCTGGGGCAGCCTGGGCACGTTCGGGCGCACGTTCCGCGACATCACCGGCGAAAGCCCCGGCGACCTTCGCGCGCGGCTGCAGCCGGATGCGAGCGTGCTTGCCGCGATGCCCGCCTGCGTCGTCAGCGCCACCGAGCGGCCGCATCTGAAGACCGCAGTTTCGGAGAAGCGCCGCCGCACGAGGCCCGGTACAAAGGACGCACCAACCACGGAGGCGCCATGAAAAACGGGATACAGGTCGTTGGACTCTACGTACGGGATCAGGACGAGGCGCTGGCGTTCTACGTCGAGAAGCTCGGGTTCAAGGTGCAAGCGGACGTCCGCAACGGACACTTCCGCTGGCTGACGGTGCAGCATCCCGAGCAGCCCGCGTTCGAACTCGGGCTGTTCGTCCCGGGCCCACCCACCCTGGACGAAGCGACGGCGGAGGCGGCGCAGGCGCTGGTCGCCAAGGGCGCGATGCCACCGCTGGTGCTCTCGGTCGAGGACTGCCGCGCCGCGTACACCCGCCTGCAGGCCGCAGGCGTGGAGTTCACGCAGGAACCGATCGAACGCTTCGGCACCGTCGATGCCGGCTTTCGCGACCCCTCCGGCAATGGCTGGAAAATGATCCAGGCGCGGTCGCAGCCACAGGGGACACACTGATGAGCGCTGCATCGCCCTCAAGTCCGCGGATGCGGCGGACCCACCGCTGGACATCGTGCGTGTTCACCGCCACGGTCATCGCCAACTTCGTGGCGCTGGCCATCACCGGAGGCGCGCCACCGCACTGGGCGATCACCTACGCGCCGCTGGCGCCGCTGCTTGTGTTGATGATCTCCGGCACGTGGATGTTCGTGCGGCCTTACCTGGGCGTGCGCCGCGCGGCGCGACATAGCAGCGCGAACTGAAGTCCGATGCGGGCGATAACGACGAGGTCACAACGATGAAGGGATCGAAGAGCGGCGCCACCGATCTGGCCACCGGCGCTACGCCCACGCAGTTGATCGACGCCAGGATCGGCGAACTGGGCGACTGGCGCGGCGAGATGCTCGCGCGCGTCCGCGCGTGGATCCATGATGCCGTTCCGGACGTGGCGGAAGAGTGGAAATGGCGGGTGCCGGTGTGGTCGCACGGCGGGATCCTCTGCACCGGCGAGAGCTACAAGGCGGCGGTCAAGCTGACCTTTCCGCAGGGCGCAGCGCTGCCCGATCCCACCGGGCTGTTCAATGCCAGCCTTGCGGGCAACGCGCGTCGGGCGATCGACCTGCACGAAGGCGATACGATCGAGGGCGGCGCGTTCAAGGCGCTGGTCCGCGCCGCCGTGGCGCGCAATCGATCGGCCGGGTGCTAGCGGGTAGCGAGTCGGCCGTATCAGGGTCAGGTTCACTTTCCGACCCTGATACGGGGCGGCTTCCAAAGCGAACTAAAGGGGACGAACTAAAGGGGACGCAACTAAAGCGCAACTAAAGGGAACCAACTAAAGGCAACTAAAGGGGACGGAGGCAGTTAACTTGGAATAACCGCCTCCGTCCCCTTTAGTTCTGGGCGGCTACGCGTTCCTCAAGCTCGCCGGCAAGGGCGAAGGGCTGGAAGCCGTCAGCCGCGACCTGGGCAAGCGTTTCGAGGGCAACGGCCGCGGTGATTCCGCGGCAGCGGATCCGGGCGCGGCGTAACCCGCCACGACACGGTGATGCAAGGAGGCACCACAATGTGGGGCCTTTTTGTGGGAAGTGCCGCCATGAGCCCGCAGGGATGTATCAAGGAAGGAGCGATTGAGTCGTTTTGCAAACAGGGGCAGAGTGGAATGGCACTTACTTAAGGCTCATCATCCACGCGAACGCGGGGATCCAGTGTGTTTCCCAGTCGAAAAGGACTGAAATAACTAGGTTCCCGCGTTCGCAGGAATGACGAAAATCAGGTACTGGAGCTTAAGTAAGTGTCATTCCACTCTGACCCCTGTCTCCGACCCGCCGAGGAGTGCCACGCCGATGTTCTGGGAAACGCTGTCGACCGCCCGCGACCTCGGCCGCCTGCACGACGTGGCCTCGGTGCTGGCCCGGTACGGTTTTAGCGATATGGTCCGTCGCCTGGGATTGGCGCACGCATTGGAGCGCGCCGGCGAGGTCGTCCCGCTCGAACGACTCAATGAGCTGGTGGCCCTGCCGCCGCCCGAGCGCGTGCGGCGGGCGCTCGAGGAAATGGGCCCGAGTTTCGTCAAGCTCGGCCAGGTCCTGGCCACCCGGGTAGACCTGTTCACACCCGAGTGGATCACCGAATTCGAGAAGCTGCAGAACCGCGTACCGGCGCTGCCGTTCGAGCAGGTGCGCGAGCAGCTGGAGGCCGACCTGGGGGCATTGCCCGAAGAGCTGTTCGCGGCCTTCGATCCGGAGCCCCTCGCGGCCGCGTCGATCGCCCAGGTGTACCGCGCGCGCTTGCAGGACGGCACCGAAGTGGTGGTGAAAGTGCGTCGGCCGAATATCAAGCCGCTGGTCGAGGCCGACATGCGGCTGCTGCATCGCCTGGCGGCGATCATCGAGGCCGAGTCACCGGACCTGGCGCGCTACCAGCCGCGTGCGCTCGTGCGGCAGTTGCAGTCGTCCCTGGCGCTGGAAATGGACCTGGCCGCCGAATGCCGGCACGCAGAGCGCATTGCCAAGTCCTTCGCCGACGAGCCGGCGCTGATGGTGCCAACCGTTTACTGGCAGTGGACGGGCGAGCGGGTGAACGTGCAGCAGTTCATCGACGGCATACCGCTGTCCGACCTGGACGCGCTGGACGCCGCCGGTGGCGACCGTACGCGCATCGCCCGACTGGGCGCGCAAGTCGAGCTCAAGATGATGTTCCTCGACGGCTTCTTCCACGCCGATCCGCACCCCGGCAACGTCTTCTGGCTGCCCGGCGACCGCCTGGCCCTGATCGATTTCGGCATGGTGGGACGCCTGTCGGAATCACGACGCCAGCAGGTGGTGGACCTGTTCGACGGCCTGGTGCAGCGCGATGCCCGCCCGGTCACGGAGGTGCTGCTGGACTGGTCGGTCAACGACCGCGTCGATGTCGATGCGGTCACCCAGCAGGTCGAGGAATTCATCGACCATTACCATGGCATGCCGTTGAAGGAACTGCACCTGGGCAGGATGATGGGAGAGATCACCGCCCTGCTGCGGGAACACCAGGTCGCATTGCCGCCGGACCTCGCATTGATGGTGAAGGTGCTGGTGACGCTGGAAGGCATGGGCTCCCGGCTCGACCCGCAGTTCGACATGGCCAGCGAGGCCGAGCCCTTCCTGCAACAGGTGATGCTGGCGCGGTATTCGCCGGGCGCGCTTGCCCGGCGCGGCCGCCGCGCGGTCGGCGATTCCCTCGGCCTTCTCGCCGCGCTGCCCGCGGAGCTCAAGCAGCTCCTGCGCATGGCGCGGCACGGCCGGTTGAACGTGAACCTCGACGTCGTGAGGCTGGAGAAGTTCGGCCAGCGGGTCGAACACTCCGCCAACCGGCTGACGGTCGGCGTCGTGATCGCCGCATTGATCGTGGGCTCGTCCATTGTGATGACCATATCGGGCGGACCCACGCTGCTCGGCCTGCCGGTATTCGGACTGCTCGGATTCCTGGGTGCGGTGCTCGGCAGCCTCTGGCTGCTGTTCTCGATCTGGCGAAGCGGTGGCGGGCGCTGAAAAGACGGGAACCGCGTTAAGGGGACAATGGACCTGGAGCAACCCGGGGCACCCCAACCTGACCCCGCTCGTTGGAATAGGTGAACCCAACCCTTTGGTTTGGGAAGCCGCGGAAGGTGCCGAATGGACGCGGCACCTTGTGAAAAAGTGCATTCTGAGTCGAATGGCACTTACTTAAACCTGTTCCTCACTATTTCGTCATTCCCGCGAAGGCGGGAACCCAGTGACTTCAAGGCGTTGAGCAAACGCGAAAGACGCTGGATGCCGCCTCCGTGAACATGACAAGGCTTAAGTAAGTGCCATTCCATTCTGAGTCCTGTTTCGGTTTCTCCCTGTTTGCTGTCCTACCATCCCAATGGCGGCACGCGGAGCATGTGGAAGCCGTCGAACCTGGGAGTGATGCTGAACCGCGTCTTCGCGGGTGACTGTAGGCAGGCCGACGCTTCGCGTGTAGCCTCACGAACATCGCCGTGCCCGTCAGCATCAGCACGAGCAGCGGCGGCAGCGGCGCGTAGGTGATGGCCCAGTGCGGCTGTACCCCACCGGTCGCCGCGAGCGCCGCGAAGTTGGCGAGAACCGTCAGCGTGAACACGCATGACGTCCCGCGATGCAGCTGGCGGATGCGCGAGCTGGCAGCGGATGTGAGGCTCATTGCCCGCTCTGCTGCGCGTCGCGGCGCGCCTGGATCATCTTCCAGCCGTTGCCCGACGGATCGCGGAACCCGGCGTCGACGGTGCGGTAGCTGAACTAAAGGGTGAACTAAAGGGGACGGAGGCGGTTAACTTGGAATAACCGCCTCCGTCCCCTTTAGTTCAGCGCCGAGCCGATTCAAAGCACTGGGTTGATGCAGCCAACCCAGCGTACGGCCCTAAATGAACCTGATCTCTTTTTCCTGATCCACATGTACCCACGCGCCAAATCAGAAGACATCACCGGCTGGACAGACGGCAAAGAATCACTTTTCAGGGTCCGCACTACGCCCTGCGCCTACGGCGCTACTTGGTTCGGATAGCGCTCCGCCAGAACATGGGCGATACGCTTACGCATTGCACCGTCGAACTCGGGACCGAAATTATTCGACGCCATGAAGCTGGGGTTATGGCAATTGCTGACCAGCACTTCCGGACGCGGCGCACGGCTCTCGACGTACCAGCCAGGCAGCGCAAGGACTGGAATTACGCGCACCGGCTCACCTACTCCGCTGGCCAAGAACTTCTGCAACCACTGTGCCTGGACTAGTGCCTGTTGAAGCGGCTTGGTTTCCACATGCTCCGGGAATTCCAACCGCTTGCCATCGTAGTTGACGCGCGCCGACTCGCGGCCCTTTGCCTCAGGCTTCTTCCTTGACTTCGTCTCGACGGCAAACACGGCACCGCGGCCGACAACCACGTGGTCGATGTTGAACTTATCCCCAGGAAAATCATGGAACACCGCCATACCCTCGGCCATCAGCGGCATCAAACATTGCGCTACCGCCTGCTCGGCCTCCAGGCCCTGACGGAACAATCGGCGCCGGTTTGCATGAAAGATCATCCGCCAAGCGCACCATCCAACCATCGCGACCGCAATCGCGATCAACAGCCAATCCCCTGCACCAAACTTCACCATCGTCCAATCGGGAATGATCCGATCCAGACGGATAAGAAGCCAACTCATAAGAACGAGGGGACCCACCACTAACGCGAGGCTCGCATTCTCGTTGAAGCCCTCGTCGTGCTTCTCAATGGATCTCCGAAGCCCCTCCCCCGGCAGGTTGAGCACCTTTAGCGTCAAAGGTGATCTACGTTTATCGAATCCTCGGAACAATCGCGACAACAGCAACACGCCGAGCGCAAGCAGCATTGGCAGCAAGGAGCTGAGGATAACCAGGTACTTCTGCACTTGTTAAATTCCTAGAAGCTGAGTGGGGCGGAACCACCTTAGGCGATTCCGCCAGATGCGCGTAATGACTCGCAAGGTACTAGCTGATAGACGTCCAGCGGAATCCGCCTCGCGGGTTATGCCTTACTCGAACGTCCAGATACGAAATAAATGAACCTGACCCCATTTCTAGCCCCTGCTCTGCGTGCCCGTGGACCGCTGCTAAATGAACCTGACCCTTTTTTTACGAAATAAATGAACCTGACCCCATTTCCCCACTCTGACCCCTGTTGTCGGTTACTAAAGTCCACTCTGACCCCTGTTGTCGGACCCCTGTTGTCGTGCTGCGGTGCCGGCCACGCCGAATACGAGCAGCGACGGTACCAGAACCGCCCTGCGGCCGAAGCGGTCTGCGAGCAGACCGACGATCGGGGCGCAGACGATGATGGGCACGACGAAGGCCGTGGTGATCCAGCCGACCTGCTGCTCGCTGAGTGCAAACGTGGCCGCGATGCCAGGCAATGCAGGGCCTAGGCTCATCGTGCCCATCACCTCGACCAAGGTGATGGACAGGACGATGAGCAAAACCACGTTCCAACGCGGCCGAACGCTGGGCCCGGCGGTTGCTGTCGTCAACTCCGACATCACACGCTCCCCGCCTGCGCAACACGCACGTCGATCAGGTCTGCGATCCCGAAGCGCGCCATGAAGTCGCGCTGCATGGTCTGCGCAACCTCGTTGATCTCGCCGGCGCCGTGGTGCTGCGGATCGATGACGATGCGAAACGGGCGCTGGCCCTTGGGCGTGCCGATGACGTCGCGCACCACTTCGGCCACCTCGCCGACATCGGTGCGCGCGCCGGGCGTGGCCAGACTGTCCAGCCGCGCGGCCAGCTTGGGCGGCAGATCGTTGATGCGGTCGTACTGCGCGGAAACCGCCTCGTCCTCGGCGTGCTGCGCCCCCGAGAAGTGGTTGGTGCCGGACGTGTAAGCGCCGGGCTGGATGATCACGGTGTCGATGCCGTAGCGGCTGTTCTCGTAGTGCATCGTCTCGGCCAGCGCGTCGCCGGCGGCCTTGCTCGCCACGTAAGGGCCCTGGAAGGGGCTGAGGATCCGGCTCGTCACGGAGCCGATGTAAAGCAGCAGCCCGTCGCCTTGTTTGCGCATTTGGGGCAGGAAGGCGCGGTTGACGCGCAACCAGCTCACCGCATTCGTGTCGAACACGCGCAGCAGCTGCTCGGGCGTGAATGCCTCGGTCACGCCAATCGTCAGCATCGCGGCGTTGTTGACGACGACGTCGACGCGCCCCTGTTCGGCGATCACCTTGGCCGCCGCTGTCTTGGCGGAAGCCTCGGAAAGCACGTCGAGTTCGATCGGAATGAGCTGCAAGCTCTTCTGGGCGGCCAACGCGCGCAGCTCCTGCACGGCGACGGCATTGCGCCCCGCGGTTCCGCGCATGCTGGCATAGACCGTGTGGCCCGCTTCAGCGAGCAATGTAGCGGCGAGGCGACCGAAGCCCGTAGCCGCGCCGGTCACGACGATAACTTTGGATTCGTTGGACATGGCTGTATTCCTCATGAAAGCGTGGGTGTTGGCGTGGTCTCTGGTGCGGTTCACCAGTAGCCGCCGTTGGCGGCAAAGCTCTGGCCATTGATCCACGCGCCTTCGGGTCCGGCGAGAAAGCTCACCACCTTGGCGACATCGTCCGGTTCGCCCAGGCGGCCGAGTGCGATCTGCTGTTCGAAGTGCGCGACGATCTCGGGCGTCTTGCCGGCCATGAACAGCGGGGTGCGCGTCGGGCCGGGTCGCACGGCGTTGACCGTGATGCGCTTGGTCCCGAGTTCTTTGGCGGCGACGGAAGTGAGCTGCTCGATCGCGGCCTTGCTGCCGAAGTAGACGCCGTAGCCGGGGATCGGGGCGCCTTGGAAGCTCATCGAGATGTTGACGATGCGCCCACCCGCGCGCAGCCGTTTGGCCGCTTCGCGTAGCGCATGGAAGGTGCCGTAGAGGTTGGTGCGGATCACCGCGTCGAAGTCTTCGTCGCTGAAGTCCGCGAGCGGCTTACGGATCGCCCGGCCTGCGTTGTTGACGAGGATGTCGACCGCGCCGAAGCGCTTCTCGGCCGCGTCGAACAACCTGGCGACGGCAACGCTGTCACTCACATCGGCCTGCACGGCGAGTGCCGTGCCACCTGCGGCGGCATTTCGGCGACGACCTTGTCGGCCTCGCTGGCGTTGCCCGAGTAGTTGACGATGACGGCGTGGCCGTCGGCGGCGAGGCGTTTAGCGATGGCGGCGCCGATGCCGCTCGAAGCGCCGGTGACGATGGCAGTGGTCTGGGACATGGAGGACTCCTTGAGTGCGCCGACATGGCGTGGGGAGAACAGTAGGCTCCGCACTTGCATGCGTCCAATGCAATTGACAGAATACAAATATGCAGCTAACACATGTTCGGACGGCCGACCTCAACCTGCTTCTGGCGGCGCTAGTCCTGTTCGAGGAACGAAAGATCTCGACGGCGGCAGACCGATTCCACCTCTCGCAACCGGCGATGAGTCGCCTGCTGCAGCGCTTGCGCGAGACCTTCAAGGACGAACTGCTGGTGCGCGGCGCGAGCGGCTATGAGCTGACCCCGCGTGCAAGGCAGCTTCAGGAGTCGCTTGCCGTGCTGCTGCCGGAGCTCGACCGGCTGATCGCCGGGCCGCGATTCGACCCGGCTCATGCACGGGAGACGTTCCGCATCGCGCTCACCGATTACGCCGCGCTCGTGATTGCCCCGCCGCTCATGGCGGAGCTGACAGTGTCGGCACCCGGCATCGTGCTCGACCTCCATGCCTGGAGCGACCGCGCCTTCAACGACCTTGAACGCGGGCGGCTTGATCTCGCCTTCTGGGTCGACGATGCGCCCGCGCCGCTGGTCTGCGAACCGCTGTTTCGGGAGGACTTCGTCTGCGTGATGGATGCCGACCATGAGGCGGGCGATGCGCCGCTCACGGTCAAGCGTTATCTCGAGTTCCCGCATGCCGTCATCGGCGTGCTGGGAGGCAAGCAGACGGTGATCGAGCAGAGGCTTGAAGCGCTCGGCATTCACCGCACAATCGGCTTGCGGGTTCCCTTCTTCGCCGCCGCCGTGCTCGCCGTGCCGCACACGCCGTTGATCGCCACCGTGCCGCGCCGCATGGCCATGCTCTATGCCACCAACCCGGCGCTGCGTCTGGTTGAGCCACCAGTCGCGCTCGGCTCATTCGGCTACATCATGGCCTGGCACCCTCGGATGAACGGCGATCCGGGGCATCGCTGGCTGCGAGAGGCCGTGCAAAGGGCGGTGAGCACGACCTCATGACGCGATCAGCAAGCGCGTCTGTCTTCGGCCGGCGGACCCGAGAGCCATGCGCTGCGCTCGTACCCTGGAGCAACAAGGTGCGCATACTCGTCGATTGGGTGGTGGAGCTCTAGGGCAGGATCAGTAGCCACACTCGACGGGGGCATCAGGACAAAGGGGTCAGGACAAAGGGGTCAGGACAAAGGGGTCAGGTTCATTTGCCCGAATCCCTAACGGCTCCGCTCCTACGGCACAACCTTCAACCCATCCGCCCCACCCTTCCCCACAAACCTCTCCAACATCTTCTTCCCCTCAGCCGACTGCGCCAGCCCTTCCAGCATGCTGGCCACTGCGGTGCCGCCATCGGCAGAAAACAGGTCCATCACGCTGGACAGTCCCTTGCCGGGGGTGCCGGCGTTGGAGATCACCTTGACGTCGGCGGACTTGAGCGCTTCGGCTTGTGCGGTGCCTACGGCCTGGGCGGCTTCGATGTTGCGGATGCCGAGCAGGTAGGTCTGGTAGCCCTGGTCGCTGCCGATCTTTTCGGCCAGCTTGATCTGCGCGTCCACTGGCGCCATCAGGATCGCGGTTTCCGCCGAGCCCTTGGCGTGGCCTTGCACTTCGATGCCCTCGGCATTGCGCTTGGCGGCTTCCAGCTGGCCCTCGGCGGTGAGCACGGTCTGCTGCTTGCTGCCTTCGGCGCCGACGATGGCGACCTGCTTGGCCGCGTCGGCCTGGACGATAGCCACTTCCTTGGCCTGGGCGGCGGAAATGACCGCGACTTCGCGGCTGATCTCGGCGCTGCGCACCTTGTTGACCTGGACCACGTCCATTTCCTTGGCCGCGGTTTCGCGCTGCTGCACCTTCACCTGCTGCGAGGCCTGCTCGTTGGCCACGCCCACGTTCTTCTCCTTCTCGGCGGTGCGCAGGCCCACCTGTTCGGAAGCCAGCTGGCGCGACATTTCGATCTCGCGCTTGGCCGCGATCTCGGCCATTTCGGCCTGGCGGCTGTTGTCCGCCACCACCAGCCGCGACTCGCGCTCGATGCCCGAGGTGCGCTTGGCCATGATGTTGTGGATGACGTCGCTGTCCTTGGAATCGCGGATGTCCATCAGCTCGATGTTCTTGATCGCCTCCACGCCCCACCCGCCCAGCTGCGGCGTCACTTCCTTGGTGAAGGCCTCGCCGAAGCGGCTGCGGTCCAGCATGATCTGGTCTATTTCGTGCGCCGCCAGCACGGTGCGCACGGAGCCCTGCACGATGGCGGTGAGCTGGTCTTTGAGTTCGTCGAACGACGCCACGCGCTGCGCGGCGGTGTTGGAGTCGCTGATGCGGAAGAAGGCCATGACGTGCACCAGGAACGGCACGCGCTCCTTGTCATAGGCGGCGTAGTCCGGCAGGTCGATGGAGAAGTTGGACACCGGCAGCGTCACCCGCACCAGGCCGATCATCGGAATCCGCGACGGCCATTCGTAATAGGTGTTGCTGCTGAAACCCTTGCCGTAGGACACGGTGTTCTTGCGGGTCTGGACGATGTGGACCTCGTTGACCGGCACCACCCGGCGCAGGGCGATGGTCCAGAAGAACAGGACGAGGCCGACGACGGCCAGCACGATGACCGCGGCGACCAGAACAAGGGACGTGCCGAACATGGAAGATCCTGAGGTGTGTGCAAGGACGGCCAGTATAGGCGAGCCCCCTGCCCACTCCCCTTTGGCCCTCCCGGCGGCACCCCACAGCGAATTGGCGAGAAAGGGTCAGATGCGAACCGGGCTGGCGCTTGACCGTCCAGCCAATGCTCGGAACCTATCTCGAAATCAATAGTTTCTATTTTGATCGTCATCCCCGCGAAAGCGGGAATAACGAGGGCGGATTCAAGGTCGAGGTGCAACACCTACTAAGCGAGGCTAGGCTGTTGCAATGAGAACTTACCAAGAAGTTGGTTTGAACGAACGCATCGAGATCCAGCAGCGTCTGGAGTCTGGAGATAGCC
>JAESGX010000092.1_pt1 | contig 120532 bp, 116 predicted proteins | sample 9269801 | NCBI WGS metagenome assembly JAESGX01 (sample SAMN16773122, study PRJNA677054) | algae metagenome | isolation source: Pleurocapsa minor GSE-CHR-MK-17-07R and co-occurring heterotrophs from wet... | place: USA: Lower Calf Creek Falls, Grand Staircase Escalante National Monument, UT ... | reverse complement strand
ATTACATCGAGGTCTACTACAATCGACAGCGGCTCCACTCCACGCTCGGCTATCTCAGCCCAGTGGGGTTTGAGCTATCCCGTGTCGCTTAGACGGGTGTACGGAGTTCCGGGGCAAGATCAGAACTCCTCCATGGACGAGAGCATGCGACAGCTTCACGCGATCAACGCGACTTTGCAGCAGGACGAGCAGCAGCGCGCGCAGCGAATTGCGTTTCAATCCCAGCAGACGCCATCGCCAGAGACTCAGACGAGAACGATGTGATGCTTTATTCCAGTTATACCCAGGCCTAGGCTCGCTTCAAACTGGAAATCCTGTTGCCGGTTATGCGCGAATGGTTCGCAATAGTCTGAGAGCCTGTAGCGCTCAAGCCCACCGCATGCAACCAGGTGACTTGCGCGATCGTGCGGCGGGCTTGAGCCCACGCTCTGTGGTAAAAACGGATCCCCCGTCAATTCAGAGCGTGATCTTCACCGAATCCGCGCTGCGCTGCGCCTCGCCGTGGAAGACGGCTTCGATGTTGTTGCCGTCGTGATCCAGCACGAACGGCGCGTAATAGCCCGGGTGATAGGGACGTTCGCCCGGTGCGCCGTGGTCGGTGCCGCCGTTGGCCAGCGCGGCTTTATGGAAGGCGTCGACCATGGCCCGGTCCTGCGCCTGGAACGCCAGATGATGTTGGCCGGTCAGCGCGCCCTGCGCCGCCTCGCTGTCGGCGGTGGAAACGAACAGCTCGTCCGCCCAGAAGTAACCTTCGCCCGTGCCGCCTATCGGAACCTTCAACACTTCCAACACTGCGCGGTAGAACGCTTGGCTTGCGGCCAGGTCGCGCACGACCAGTTGGAGGTGATCGATCAGACGGCCTCGATGCAGTTGCTCGGTTTCCATAAGCGTGCTCCAGTGCGTTTTCGGAAGACGGATTTATAGCATTCGGCATCGCATGCGGATTCACGTTTTCTTGACTTCTTGCGAAGCGATTGACGTATCCACTGCAGTCCACCGCTTGCGCCGAGGGCAATAGGCGGCCATGCGGCGGGCTTGAGCCCGCCCTATATGATGGGAGGCCGCATCGTAATCATGATGCTAGCGATTCGGATGGAGTTCTCATGTCGCTCAAACGCGGTGTGTGGCGCGCGATACGTTCGCTGCTGGCGATGGCGTCGGCTTTCGCCGTGGCCGTGCTGGTCAACTGGGGCGGTGGCGAGTTGGCGGATGCCACAGCGTTTCCGAGCGGGAACGAAAGCAGGCTGGGTTGGGATCTGACTTGGGTCTTTATCGCTGGTGCGCTGGCCGCGTGGACGGTGGTGAAGCTGGCGCCGCATGCGCCCCGTGCCCACGCATGGGTTCTGTTTGCGTTGGCATTGACCATCCATGTGGCGGCGGTGATGCAGCTCGGCGGCGACTGGCCGCGCTGGTTCAGCGCGGGCCTGCTTCTGACCCTACCGCTGCAGATATGGGTAGGGGCGTGGTGGGCGCTGCGACCCTCGATCATCCCGATCAACTGGATATCGAAGCGCTCGAACTAGGTGTCGCACAGGGATCCGATGACATCGGCGTAAGCTCCAGACGTTCCTCTACCCCGGCATCCTCCAGAATCGCATTGAGTCGGTCCTTGAAGTAAAGCCTGCTTTCGTCGCTGTCCGCATGAGCCAGCAGGCTTTCCACTTCTCCACAGAACCAGTGCCAGAAATCTTGCCGATCCGTATAGGCGCCCAGCATTCGGGGCAGATGCCATGCGATCTCCGCAAGCATGCTGTCCCGCCATATGCCATCGGCTTTGGCACCCTGCCTGTCGTTGAAATCGTGGCCGAACAGCATCATGCGCCGGATGTTTGCGCACTCGCTGTGACCGCCTCGTGCAGAACCGGCGTTGGCCTGACGGTCACGGGCGGTCAACGCGTTCCGCCCGAAGTTGATCGATCAGGCACGCTCCGCGCGCCGCAGCGCGCAGTGAGTTGGTTATCTGAACCGATGCATCATGCGCACACGGCATAGATCCTTTTTTCACGTGCTCTTGCTGACGGGAAGGGAACCATGCCCCCACCAGCACAGGCAACGAGGTACCGACATGAAAACCGTCCGCACGATGCTTTGCACGGGCGCGTTGCTGTTCTCAGCCAGCGCATTCTCCCAGCAGTATGGCCCGAAGGACGAAGGCCGCCGTTTCGATGACGGCAGCAGGATCGTCTGCAAGAACGTGGAGGTGCAGCGGAGCAGCAAGGATTCCAACCGCGTCCTCGGCACCGCAACCGGTGCAGTGGTAGGTGGCTTGCTCGGCAATCAGGTGGGCGGAGGCAGCGGCAAGAAAGTCGCTACCGTCGGCGGCGCGATTGCGGGCGGCGCCATCGGCCGCAAAGTGCAGGGCAATGCCCAGGAGAAGAAGGGCGACCGCGTGGTGGAGCGTCAGTGCGAGCGCGTGTATCGCTGAAGCGATAAGCGTTCGACAAGGGTGATCCCGCCGTCGAAAGACAGGGCCCCTATTCGCGGGCGCATTCTCTTGCCAGCGCTTGGCGCGCCTACATGTCCTGGATCACCGCCAGAATATTGCCTTCGGTATCCTTGAACCATGCGGCTTTGGCGCCGCCCGCAGTGACGATATCGCCTTCGGCGTTCGCGCCCGGCATGTCGTAGCGTTCGAACGCCACGCCGCGCGCTTTAAGATCGGCCACTTCACGCTCGATGTCCTCGACCTGCCAGAACGCCTGGCTGGCTTTCGACGTGCCGGCATTGGGCGTGGGATACAGGAAGCAGGCCGTGCCCTGGCCGCAGCGGTAGGTGACGCCGCCACCGGTTTCCTCGCCGGGCTCGAACCCCAGCTTGCTTTCGTAGAACGTGCGCGCGCGCGCCACATCGGTCGCGGGCAGGTAGGCATACATCGGATTCTTATGCAGCATGGCGGGGGCTCCAGTCAGGGAAGGAAAGCAGGAGTTTTCCGGCTCTCTTGGTAAAGACGAACGGAGGTGGCGGAAATCGACATGCGGCCTTGGATTGCCACCAACACGCGAGCCGCCGGTTTCCATCGCTCCTCCCGCTCCACCAGGTTGAGGGCGGGTGCGAGAAAATGCCGTGAATAAAAGCGATGCGGCCGCATGCGCGCGTGGCCTGAACGGGCGTCCCGCCACGCGGAAACTGCTCAGGGTTCGAGCTGTTTCAGCGAAAACGCAGGGTCAATCCCTTCAGGAAATTACGCAGGATCTGATCGCCGCAGGCGCGGTAATGCTTGTGCCCGGCCTGGCGGAACAGCGCGGTCAGCTCCGGCTTGGTCAAGGGGAAGCCGGCGGCCTCGAAGATCTGGTGCATGTCCACATCCTTCAGCTGGAAGGCGACGCGCAGTTTCTTGAGCACCAGGTTGTTGCTGATGCGGGTTTCCACCCTGCGCTGCGGCAGGCTTTCGTCCTTGCCTCGGTAATAGACCACCAAACCGTCCAGGAAATGCGCGAGCACGCGGTCGCTGCACGCGACGAAGCCGTCTTCCTCTTCCTTCTTCAGCAGCGCATGCACCTGCGCTTTGTCGATGGGGAAATCCGCATCGGCCAGCTGGATGATCTCCACCAGCTTGCTGTCGGCGAGGTCCAGCATGTAGCGGATGCTCCGCAGGACATCGTTGTTGATCATGGTTGGGCGGGCTGCGTGGAATGTGGGTGTGCAGATTAACCGTTTCGGAACTTCGGACCAGGCCGCGTGTTCAATCCACGCTCGGCTACCACGGAAAGACGCCATACCGTTTGGCCTGGCCGTATGAAACGGTAACTTTTCCGCCATGGTGGCGCAGCGGATCGGACCGGCGTATGTTCCGCTTCGCAGGGGATCAAACGGCTTTCGGGAGCTTCGACATGCGTCGTATCTTTGCCTGTGCGCTGGTCTTGCTGGCGCTGCCCTTCGTGCTGTCCGCTTCGGCGACGCGCGCCTCGCTGGTCGGTTTGAGCCTGCGTTTCGAAAACGGGGCCGGCCCCGCTATCGCGCGCATCGGCGATCCGCGCCGCTACCTGCAGGAGATCGATGTGATCTCCACCATCGAAACCACGACCGATCGCGGCATCGCGCCTGTGATCGAGGGCGGCGACCTGTCCGCGCTCGACTGGCGCGGGGTGGCCATGGTCGAAGAAGACTGGCGTGCGCCCGGCGACGGTACCTGGACGCGCATGCGTTTCTACCGCGGCGCGCGCTGGATGCAGGCGAGCGGCGCGTTCGTCGCGCTGGGAACCGATGCGCGCGGCTATCCGGTGGGAACGCCGCTGGTGATGTTGAGCGGCAGCGACGGCGAATGGCGGCGCGAGGGGGTCGGTACCGACGATGGTTTCATCCGCCGCTTCAATGCGCGCCAGATCGCCACCGGCTGCCGCGCGAAATACGACTGCAGCAACGGCACGCGGTTCGTCGCCCAGGCGCTGGTGCAGCTGCGCGGCGCGCTGCATCCGGACCAGGATTCGCAGCGCATCGATCCGCGCGCGCGCCACATCACGCTGTGGTGGAGCGCGCAACCGCTGCGGCTGCGCAGGCAGGCGCTGGTTACGCCTACTGCTGCGCAGCTCGGTTACGGATATGGCCTGCAGCCGAATCTGGAGCTGGTCACGCCTCCGGCCAACGGCAGCTACTACGCGCCGGGCGAAACCCTACGCGCGCGCATCACCCTGCGCGATGGCCAGGGCGTACGCCTGCATGCGCCGGGTTCGCTGCCCAGCTACGGCCAGTTCCTGCGCGGCGAGATAACCAGCGGGCTGCGCTACTTCGACGGCTTCCGTCTGGAAATGACCACGTACTACGCGCTGAAGCATCGCGAAGGCAATTCGTTCGTCACCCTGAGCGGCCCGATCGACAAAGTACGCGTGCCGCGCGCGACCACCGGCGTGGAGCAATTCTTCATGCCGCAGGCGGTGTCGGCCAGCACCGTGCCCGACGGCTTCACCGGATTGGCGTCGCTGGTCCCCAACACCGTGTTCCCCGGCGCGTTCGGGCAGCCGCAGCTGTGGGAACTGCCGGTGTCAGACGAAGTGACTTTCACTTTGCCGATGGATGCGCAGCCCGGCACCTATGTGATGGCGGTGAAATTCCGGCGCGAGTTCGCCGGCGAATCGCTCAACCGCGGCAGCACCCTCAATCTGCAGGTCGGCACCGCCACGCCGACCGCGTTCGATCCGGGCACCGGGCCGTGCAGCACCTGCCACAGCGGCGAATCGACCCTGGCCAACGTGCTGCACGGCATCGGCGACCGCAGCGCCTGCTACGCCTGCCACAGTCCGCTGACGTTCGAACCAGACGGCGCGCTCGATATCCGCGTGCACATGGTGCACAGCCGCTCGAGCCGTTTCCCGGGCGACATCAACGACTGCGGCTTGTGCCATACGCGCACGCCTACCGGTCCGTTCCGCAACAGCGGCGAGGACGGCGCGACGCTCACGCTGTCGCCCTGAGCAAGCAGGCCGTCATCCCGAGATGAACGGGATGACGGCCCGCGCACTGAGCCGGTGAGAAAAAGCGTTCATACGCAGACGCTATGCTAATCCGCCCCGCAGCGACGACAGGACCGCCATGTCCGGTTTCTTATCCCCATTCTGCCTGGCGCTGTTCGCCGGCGCGCTGCTGTCGGCGTGCGCGTCGTCCGCGCCGAAACGGCAGGCGAAGGCGCCGCCGCTGTTCATGGAGGAATCGTTCGATTCCGACGAGATCTATTCGCGCCGCTACCCCGCCGAGCCGGCGCGTGCCTGCGAGGCCGCGCGCCGCGCGCTGCTGGGGCAGGGCTACGTGGTCACGCGGGTGACCGGCGAGGCGGTGGAGGCGACCAAGAATTTCCAGCCGGAACCCGAAGACCACGTGCAGCTGGATATCCGCGTGTCCTGCGTGCCGCACGGCGCGGACCGGGCGCTGGTGTTCGTCAGCGCGGTGCAGGACCGCTATGCGCTGAAGAAAAGTCCCACCTCGGCCAGCGTCGGCGTCGGCGCGCTGGGTTCGCTATCGCTGCCGATCGGCAGCAGCGACGATTCGCTGGTGCGCGTGGCCAGCACCACCGTGCGCGATGCGGAGTTCTACAAGCGCTTCTTCGACCGGGTGAACTTCTACCTGCCGCCGCCGGTATCGCCCGTACCCGCGCAGCCTTGATCCGCGTGCGCGGCTACGAAGCGCCGGCTTCGCGGTCGGTCCGCTTGGGTGTGGCGCCGTCCTCGCGCAGGCGGCGGTTGAACAGGGCCACGGTGCGCGACCACGCTTCGCGCGCCGCCGCTTCGCTATAGCGCGGCGTGGTGTCGTTGTTGAAGCCGTGCTGCGTGCCTGCGGGTTGGAACAAGGCGTAGTTCACGCCGGTTGCCTTCAGCGCCGCTTCGTAGGGCGGCCAAGCGGCGTTGACGCGCTCGTCGTTTTCGGCCAGCACCACCAGCAGCTCGGCCTTGATCTTGGCCACGTCCTCCAGCGGCGCGGCGTTGCCGTAGAACGGCGCGGCGGCCGCCAGATCGGGCAGGCGCGTGGCCAGGAAATTGGCCATGCCGCCGCCGTAGCAGAAACCGACCGCGCCCATGCGTCCGTTGCCGCCCTGGGCCTTGCCCAGGAAATCGGCCGCGGCCAGGAAATCCTCGCGCGTCTTGGTTTGGTCGAGCTTGGCGAACAGCGCGCGCGCCGCGTCCTCGTCGCCGGGATAGCCGCCCAGCGGAAACAGCGCGTCGGGCGCGAAGGCGATGAAGTCTTCCAGCGCCAGCCGGCGCGCGATGTCTTCGATGTGCGGATTGAGGCCGCGGTTCTCGTGGATCACCAGCGCCAGCGGCAGCGGGCCGCGCGCGTTCGCCGGTTTCGCCAGATAGCCGCGGCCGGCGCCGTAGCCTTGGGGCGATTCGAATTCCACGTATTTCGCCGACAGACGCTTGTCGTCCGGCTTGACCTGCTGCGCGGCCGCGAACTGCGGACTCAAGGCGGCCAGCAAACCGGCGGCGCCGGCCGCACCGACCGCGAAACGCGCCGCGCCGCTCAGGAAACCGCGCCGGTCGATCGCGCCATGCACGTACTGATCGAACAGGCGCATCACTTCAGGGTCGAAATCGTTTGCTTGCGAAAACGGCGGCTTGGCCATGGGGGTTTCCTTGCGCGAAGGGCGGGGCCGATCAAACCAGCAATGCGGAGGCGAGCGGCCGGAACCTAACCTGGAACGCATTACAGAAACTTTACCCCTCGCTGCGCCGAGATGACAGGCATTGCTTCAGGGCTCGCACCGCGCCCGGCTTACGGCCGATCCGGCCAGCGCGTTTCGTCCCAGCCCGTTTGCCGCGGATGCCGTGGATAGAAACCTGGGCCGTCCTGCGTGCCTACGTCGATGCTGATCGTGGCGCGGTTCTGGTTGTTTTCGCCGAAGGCCTTGCTGACGTTGACGTTGGCCGAATTCCACCAGGTCGTGCCCACGCTCTCGGCGTGGCCGACCGTGGTGCTGACGCTGCCCCAGACCTGCGCCTTGCCGTCATCGCGCACTGCGCGATCATCGTCTTCGAAGCGGCGCGCGGCCGGTTTGCCGCTGGTGTCGCCGTAGTAGGTGCCAGGCGGATCGGCCGGCGCGCCTGGATCCGCAGCGGCCGTCGTTGCGGACGCGGGCACGGACAGATCCAGTGGCTGCGCCGTCTGCGACCAGGCGGGGACGGCCAGCAGACAGGTCAGGGCGAAAAGGGCGGAGGTTCTCATGGCGGTGTCCGGTGAATGGAATCGTTGCGCCGTCGACGGCGCAGCCACCCGAACCATAGCGCTTATCGCCCGCGCTGCGTGCGCTGTGCGGTTCGCCTATCACTCGATATTCAGCACCGCATGCTGGTATGGGCGGGCGCGGCGCACCGCTGCCGGCCGGCCATCCGGACCAGGCGCTGTTTGGCGACGTGCGCCGCAAACTGGGCGCGGTCTACGCACAGCACGGGAGCGACGCCGCACCCGATACTCTGGATCGCGACAGCCTGGGCGTGACCGTGGCCGCGCGCCGCGCCGGTCTGGAGCGCGTGGATCACGTGGTGCTGGGCCGCAATGGCGAGAACCTGTTCGCGGTGCAGGGCCGCCTGGAGGATCCGGCGCATTCGCGCCATGCCATCGCGCGCATAGAACTGGCCGCGGCGCCGACTGACGATTCGCTGCGCCAGCTGGATGCGCTGCATCGCCAGCGCATGGAAACAGCGCCGCAAACCGCCGTGGCGCAGGTACGCGAACAGGACGAGCAGCGCGCGCCGGCGGTGCGTTCGGCTTGAGCGCCGCGGCGCATGGGATCGGGTCCTCTCCGGTTTTCCTTTCCTGAAGCGATGAGAGGACGTGCGCTCGCCATCTGCCGCGGCGACGTACTTGGCGTCGGGTCCACGCCCGCTGCCTGACGGCTCGCTTCTGCTCCTCCGGCTTCGTCTGGGTCTGGCCTGGTCTGAACCGGGCCGTGACTGTTTGTTGTTCAAGCGGTGACCGGATTGCGTCGATTGGCAATGCGGATATGCAAAACTCCGGTTTTCCGGCTTTGCCTGCCATGTCCACCATCCTGATCGCCGAAGACGAAGCAAGCCTCAACGACCTGTTGGCTCAGGAGTTGCGGCGCAACGGCCATGCGCCGATCCAGGTGCATTCGGGCCAGGAAGCATTGGATGCTTTCGACCGGCATCCGATCGAGCTGGCGATCCTGGACGTGATGCTGCCCGATATCGACGGGTTCGAGGTGTGCCGTCGCGCCAGGGCGGCCAATCCGACGATCCCGCTGCTGATGCTGACCGCCCGCGACAGCGAGATCGACCGCGTCGTGGGACTGGAAGTGGGCGCCGACGATTATGTGGTCAAGCCGTTCAGCGTGCGCGAGCTGATGGCCCGGGTGAAGGCGCATCTGCGGAAATCCGAGGCCTATCGTACCTCGATAAAAACACGGGCTTTCGCGGCGAGCGGCATCCTTCGCGTCGCAGACTGCACGCTTGATGCACTGGCGAGAAGCGTTCAGGTCGCCGAGCAAGCCGCCCTGTTGAGCAAACGTGAATTCGACCTGCTCGAAATCCTCATGCGCCATCCCGGACGCGTATTGACGCGCGAATGGCTGTTGGAGAGAGTATGGGGAGACGATTTCGACGGCAACGACCGCACCGTGGACACGCACGTGCTGCGGCTGCGCGACAAGCTGGGCCGCGATTCGGCCATCGCCTGCGGATTGACCGCGGTGCGTGGCATCGGGTACCGCCTGGAAATCGGCTGAAGCCATGGCCGGTAGCACCTTCGAGCAACTGCTGAGTCGGTCGCACTGGCGTTTGCTAGCCCGTACCCTGCTGGTTATTTCCCTGGTAATGGCCTCGCTATTGGCCTACTTGGTCATCAACGAACAATCCCTGGAAGGGAATCAGGGTTTCCTGGATGAAGTCAAAACCCACTCGACGCCGCTTCGGGATTTGCTGATAGGGGCGCCTGCCGAAACGATCGACCGCACGCTGACCTATACTGCCGATGTCGGCGTCTCGGTGCCTTTTTTTGATACCGGCAGCCTCTTTGCGCAATCGGAGGACAGCATGCTGTCGGACTTTGGCGTGAAATTCGCCTATCAGCAGCGCTTGCCGACCGAGCACCTGCAGTGGGTCGAGGACGGGCAGCGCTATGCGCCCGGACCCATGCGACGGCTGGGCGTGGTGCCGGCGCATTGGCAACGGGCGCTGGCACAACTGCCATCGGAGGGCGTGATTCTGGCGGAGCCGCCCGACAGCCCGTTGTTCGGTCTCAAGTACACCGAAGGTGGCCTGGATACCCTGCTGATTCCGATCGAACCGGGCCGCGCGGTCGCGATGGTGGTGCCGCGCCGCTGGATGAGCGGATCGGATACTTTGTTGTTCGCAGTGTTGACGTTCCTGATCTTGTGGGCCTGTGGATTGCTGTTGCTGTCGCCGCCCGCGTTGCTGGTGGGTTATTGGCAGGTCAGGCGCGAAGCGCGCGATCTGGCGCGGCCGCTGGCGGAGCTGACGCGCGCAGCGCAAAGCATGCAGGACGGAGAAACGCCGGCGCGATTGCCGTTGGAAGGCAGTCAGGAGATCCAGGCGCTTGCCAACGCATTCAATCTGATGATCAGACAGCTGGACCACGCACGCCTGGACCTGGAAGGATCCCGCGACGAACTGCAGCAAACCCTGGATGCGCAGCGCGAGTGGATGGCGAACGTGTCGCACGATCTGCGCACGCCCCTGGCGACGATCTCCGGCTATGCCGAAGTGCTGGAGCGCGACCATCCCGAACTGCAAGCCATGGGCATCATCCGCCGCGAAACGGCCAACATGGGCCGGCTGGTGGACGATCTGTTCGAACTGGCGCGGCTGGAAGCGTCACGGCTTCCGCTGTATCCGCAGCCGGTCGCGTTGGTGGAAGTGTTGCAGCAAACCCGGCTCGCTTTCGCCAAGCAGGCCTGGGACCGCGGCGTTTTGTTGAAGTGCGACCACGCCGTCGATGCGCAGCATCCGGTGGCGAAGGCGGACCCGCAGCGGCTGGCGCAGATCCTCAGCAATCTGGTGACCAACGCGATCCGCCACACCGAGCCTGGCGGCTATATCGCGCTGCAATGCGGCCGCTCCGAGGCAGGTGTCTGGATCACCGTCAGCGACAGCGGCAGCGGCATCGCCGTGGCGGATCTGCCGCGTGTTTTCGAACGCTCGTTCCGTGGCGACCGCGCGCGCCGCGATGGAGTGGATCGCCGTCATGCCGGCCTGGGCCTCACCATCTCGTATGGCCTGGCGCAAGCAATGGGCGGCGAACTGACTGTGGTTTCCACATGGGGCGAAGGCAGTACGTTCACTTTGTTGCTGCCGAGTCATCAAGTGCCGACCTGATCGACGCCGAGTGTCTACACGGCGGCGTGGACCGGCATTCAACGGTAATCGCTCTGCGTGAAGATGGACTCCCCGCAGCGGGAGACCGCTAAGGCCCGCTGCGCGCTCGAATCATTAAAACCGCATCAACACAGGGAAGAGCGCGGATGCAGCGCAGGCCAGAGCCGTTTTCTACTACTTGGCCGTTGCGCGAGACGCGATGCCGCCGGGTCTATCGGTCCCACAAAAGCCGCACGAACCGGAGCGTGAAGCAGTGACCGTCGAAGCAAAGCGAATCGCATCCGCAGAGACGCAACGGAATCCGCCCCAGCAAGCCGTATCGCGTCGTCGGGATCGTTCCGTCGACACGCTGCGAGGCTTCGCCTTGTTCGGCATCATCATGGTCAATGTGCCGTTCTTCGCTTTTCCGATCGTCGATGGGCCGGCGATCATCGATCTGGGCGATCGTTTGGTGTTCTCGGCGCTCTGGACATTGGCTATCGGCAAATTTTTCCTGATTTTCTCTTTCTTGTTCGGGTTCGGATTCGCTGTTTCGATCTCGGCCGACGCCCGGGCCGCAAGTGCGAGCGGCCCCAGGTTTGCCCGTCGGTTGTTCGCGCTTCTGGTGTTCGGCGCCTTTCATGCCGTGTTCTTTTTCATCGGCGATATTCTGATGCTGTATGCGGTACTGGGCGTACTGCTCTGGTTTTCGCGCGCGCTGCGGCCACGTACCCTGATGGCGTTGAGCCTGCTCGCCTACCTGCTCGCAGGCTTTGCGCAGGCAGCGGCCTTGACCGCGCCGCCCTTCGACGAGGGCGACGCGCTGGCCCGAGCCATTACCGCTTATCGCGCCGGATTCTGGGAGGCTGTGCGTTTCCGTCTATGGGAAGACCTCTGGGTAGGGCAGCCTTTCATTCTAGTCTTCAATGGGCCTGCCGCCTTGTCGATGTTCCTGGCGGGCCTAGCATTGGCCAAGGCCGGACGTTTCCCGGGCGTCGCCGGTAGGCGCGCATCAACCGCCATGGCATGGTTGCTGCTGGCGGTGGGTATAACGGTCACAGTCGTCTCGCTGTGCTACTTCGGAGTCGACTATCAGGCTCCGGCGAAAGGCGCACCGGTCCCTATTTTCCTGGCGGCCTTGGTGCGCTCCTTCGCGGCCCCCCTGATCGCAGCGGGTTATGGACTGCTGATCATCGGTGCAGCGGATCGATGGCCCGAGGCATGGGCGATCAAGCTTATGGCAGTTGCGGGGCAGATGACCCTAACCGGATATCTGTTGCACTCGGTCCTGCTTTCTTTCGTATTCGGCGGATGGGGATTGGCTCTTTACGGTCGGGTAAGCCCGGTGGATTGCCTGATGATCGGTATCGGGACCTATTCGATGCTGATACTGCTGTTCGTAATGTGGCGGCGATGGTTCCGCTATGGCCCAGACGAATGGCTGTTGCGTTCATGGATAGATCTGGAAGCCAAGCCGTTCAGAATATCTGGACGGGCGAACGAAATACCCCTGCCGCAGGATCCATAGCGATGGGCCCCAGATCTTTGCGAAGCGACGGCGGCTCGGCTGTCGTTGCCATCTGAAAACGTCTCTGAGGATGTGCCGGCGGGCGACTCGCAATGCGCGGGATCGCACGCCGGCGATGTCTGGGTGGCGAAGGGAGCCGTAGAAGGCGCGGACTTCGGTGACTGTGACCGTTCGGCCATCAAGCCGTGACCAAGGGCGATACGAACCGGCATAGACCGCGCCAAACGTCATTCATGACGTGCGCCGGTTGCCTAGTCTGTTCACGCCGACAACACCGGGCGCGCCGCGATGCGGTTCAACCGAACCGAGTCGGTATCCACTCCTACACGAGATCCCTTCCGATGAAGCACGCCCTGCCTGCACTTTGCTCCGTCACGTTGTTGGTCCTTGCCGCGCCTGGTGCGAATGCGCAGGAGCAACCACGCGACAAGAATGGCCTGACCCTTACTTTTGGCGCGTACTACGGCACGCAATCCTCGCTCGCCGGAGGCGCAAGCACCGATCCGGAGATTTCGCCGCTGCTCGATATCGACTATTCGCGCGGGCGCTTCTTCGCATCCACCGAGCGCGGCATCGGTTTCAATGCGGTCGACAACGAGGCCTGGACCGTGGGCCTGGGCGTGGGTTACGACCTGGGCCGCAAACAGAAGGACGACCGGCGCTTCCGCGGATTGGGCGACGTGGACAGTAGCGTCACCGGCGTCGTCAGCGTGGCCTGGCGGCCACTGCGCAGAGATTTCTGGACCGTGTACGCCGCAGGCCAGGTGGCTGCGGAAAAAGCGAACGGAAAAACGCTGGTCTTCGGCACGCTGATCGGTATTCCCCTGACCGCAAAGCTCAGCGCATTCGTCGATGCTTCCGCGCAGTGGAACGATCGCAACTACATGCAGACCTACTACGGCGTAACCGCGCTGCAGTCCGTGCGATCCGGCTATCGCCCCTATCGCCCCGACGCGGGATTGAGCAACGTTTCGTTTTCGTTGGGCCTCGATTACACCCTCGGCGAGCACTGGTCGCTGGGCGCCGCGGCCGGTGCTACCAGGTTGGCCGGCGACGCCAAGGACAGCCCGATCCACGACAAGGAAACGCAACCCAACGCCGCCGTGTACGCCAGCTACCGGTTCTAGCGCGCGCAGCGCCCGCTCGACTTGCACGGACGCGCTGCCCGAGCCGACCCAACCACTCGCTCCAACTCCTCGAGTCGCCATGCCGCCAACATTCTTCCGCTACGCGATCGTGCTGACGGCGACGCTACTCAGCGCGTGCAGCGACACACCGTCCGCCGATAAAAAAACGACTCTGGCCGACATGCGGGTCAGCGTGATCGAGATCGCGCAACGCCAGGTGGAAACCGGCGTTGCGCTGACCGGCGAGCTGGCGCCCAGGCGCGTGGTGCGGATCAATGCCGAGGTCGATGGCGCGATCGTGCGGCGGGTGCTGGTGGATGCCGGCGAACGGGTCGAACGCGGCCAGCCGTTGCTGCAGGTCGACGATCGCGCGCTGCGCCTGGAATTGCTGCAGGCGGATGCCGAAAGCCGGCGCGCGGCGACGGACGCCGCGCGGCTGCGCGCCGAGCTGGGCCGTCTGCAACGGGTGGTCGCGGTAGGCGGCGTGTCGGCGAACGATCTGGACGCCAAGCGCAGCGAGTTCGAAAGCGCACAGGAAAATACCGTCGCGTCCGCCGCGGCGCGCGATCTGGCCGCGCGTCGCGTGGAGAAAGCGCGTTTCACCGCCCCTGAAGACGGGCTGGTGCTGTCGCGCAATGTGGAAGTCGGCGACCGCACCGGGTCCAGCAACGAGCCCTACTTCGTGATCGCCGCCGATGGCGAACTCGAGTTTCAAGCATCGGCCGGTGCGCGTCAGCTGCAGGACATCCAGCCGGGCCTGCGCGCCATCATCCAACTCGCCGATGGTTCGGCGCCTTTATCCGGTACGGTGCGCGCGGCTGCGGTCGGAGTGGATGCGCGCGACCGCAGCGGCGTGGTCCGCATCGGCCTGGATACGCCGGGCGCGGGGCGCAGCGGCGAGCCGGCGACGGCGCGCATCGTGTCCGCATCGCGCCGCGCGCTGGTGGTGCCCGCGGGCGCGGTGCATTTCGATCCGCATCCGTGGGTGTGGGTGATCGCGCGCGGCAACGTGGTCCAGCGCCGTGAACTGCAGCTGGGCGCGACCACCGAGCCCGGCTTCGAAGTCGTCAGCGGCCTGCGCGCCGGCGAATCGGTGGTGGGCGACGCCGGCGCATTGCTGGTGGCCGGGGATCGGGTTGAGCCGGTACGCGCCCGCGCCGCGCAGAAAACTCCGCAGGGAACCGTGCCATGAGCCTCATGAACATGGGCATCTCGCGCTGGGCGATCGATCACCCCACGCCGGTCATCCTGCTGTTCGCGCTGCTGAGCCTGATGGGCGTCGCCAGCTATCTGCAGCTGCCGCTCGGCGGCATGCCGCGGGTAGAGCTGCCGATCGTCGAAGTCAGGGTCGATCAACCGGGCGCGACGCCGACCGAACTGGAAGGCAATGTCGCCCGCAAGATCGAAGGCGCCTTGAGCGGTCTGGCCGGTCTGCGCCACCAGACCACCGAAATTACCGAAGGCTCGGTATCGGTGGTCGCCGAGTTCGTACTGGAAGCCGATCTGGACCGCGCCACCCAGGACGTGCGCGAAGCGATCCTGCGGGTACGGCCCGAGCTGCCCGGCAGCGTGTCCGAGCCGGTGGTCACCCGGGTGGACGCCTCCGGCGGCGTGCAACTCAGTTACGCGGTGCGCAGCGATGCGATGAGCCCGGTGGAACTGACCCGCAGGATCGACGAAGACATCATTCCCTCGCTACTGGCTGTCAGTGGCGTGCAGCAAGTGCTGCGCCGCGGCGGCTCGCGGCGCGAGTTCCGGGTCGAGCTGGAGCCCGAGCGTCTGGCCGCTTACGGTCTTGGTCTGGACAGCGTGTTCCGCCAGTTGCAGGGCGCCGAAGCCAACCTGCCGGGCGGAGCGGTGCGCGACAGCGGCGGCGATCGTTCGATCCGTATCACCGGCGCCAGCCTGGACGCCGCCGGTCTGGCCGCGCGCAGCATTGCGCTGGGCGATGGCGCTACGGTGCGCCTGGATGAAATCGCGCGCGTGTTCGATGCCGGCAGCGTGAGCGAAGGCTACGCATTACTGGATGGCCGGCAGGCGGTGGTGATCGAGATCGCCAAATCGCGCGGCGCCAGCGAAACCGACATGGCCGAGGGCGTGGCCGGGGTTCTGGAATCCATGGAAAAAGGCGCGGGCGCACTGCGTTTCGAGTTGTTCAACGACGCCGTGCAGTACACCCGCGAAAATTTCGTCAGCGCGCGCGACACGCTGATCGAAGGCGCGGTGCTGACCGTGCTGGTGGTGCTGCTGTTCCTGCGCAGCTGGCGCGCCACGCTGGTGGCGGCGCTGGCGATTCCGTTCTCTTTGCTACCCACCTTCATCGCGATGAGTGCGCTGGGCTTCAGCCTCAACATCATCTCGTTGCTGGCGCTGATCCTGGTGATCGGCATCCTAGTGGACGATGCGATCGTCGAAGTCGAAAACATCGAGCGCCACATCGAACGCGGCGAGCCGCCGCGCGAAGCCGCGCGCAATGGCGCCGATGCGATCGGCCTGGCCGTCGTCGCGATCACCCTGACCATCGTCGCCGTGTTCCTGCCGGTCAGCTTCATCAAAGGCGTGGTGGGCCAGTACTTCCGCGAATTCGGTATGACCGCGAGTGTGGCGGTGCTGGCGTCGCTGCTGGTCGCGCGCCTGCTGACGCCGATCCTGTGCGCATGGCTGCTGCGTCCGCGCAAGCACGCCCAGCCCCCGAAAGACCCGGCCTGGGTGGTGCGTTACGGGCGCATGCTGGAATGGACGCTGCACCATCGCAAGACCACGGTGCTGATCACGGTCGGCGTGCTGGCCGCCACCCTGGGCCTGGTGGCGATGATCCCCACCGGCTTCCTGCCCAAGAGCAAGCCCAATACCTATCAGGTCAACTACCGGTTCGCGCCCGGCATCACTCCGGAAGCCGCGGCGCGGCGCGCCGACGACATCCGTCGCGCACTGGCGCCAATGCCCGGTGTGCGGCACGTGTTCGTGACCGACAACGGCAGCGGCTTTGCGGGAAACGCGTCGGTGGTATTGCAACCGCGCGACGAGCGACAGGCAGACAACGAGTCGATCGAGCGCGAGATCCGCACGCGGCTCGGGCAGTTGACCGATGTGCGCGCCGAACTACTGCTGGGCGATGGGGTCAAGGAAATGACCCTGTCGTTCCGCAGCGACGATGCGCAGGCGCTGGAAACCTTCGTGCGCCAGCTCACCCTGCAGGCCAAGGCGTTGCCCGGGTTGAAGGACGTGGACAGCAGCGTTCCGCTGCGCCGGCCGGGCTACGACCTGCGCATCGATACCGCCGACGCCGCGCGCCTGGGCGTGGTGCCGCAGGACATCGCCGACATGCTGACCATCGCGACCCTGAGCGGCCTGGATTCGCAGCTGCCGCGCGTGCCGGTGGGCACGGAACAGGTTCCTGTCCGCACCCGCATCGCCGGTGGCGACCGCCTGGATCCCGAGCGCCTGCTCGATCTGCCGGTCCGCACTGAAGACGGGCGCGCCGTGCCTTTGCGCAGCATCGCCACGCTGGTGCCGAACGAAACCGCCGCGTCGATCAAACGGCTGAACCGCGAGCGCGTGGTCGACCTGAGCGCGAACCTGGACGGGCTGACCCTGAGCCAGGCGATGGAAAGAATCCGCGCGTTGCCGGCTTATCAAGACATGCCCGCGCAGGTTCGTTTCGCCGAATACGGCGAAGCGCAATACATGGATGAAATGTTCACCCAGTTCGGGTTGGCGGTTCTGCTGGGACTGTGCGCGGTGTACGCGGTGCTGGTGCTGCTGTTCCACGACTGGCTGCAGCCGCTGACCATCATGTTCGCACTGCCGTTGGCGTTGGGCGGCGCGGCGGCTGCGCTGCTGCTGGGCGGGCATTCGTTGAACCTGTCCACGGTGATCGGCCTGCTGATGCTGTTCGGCATCGTCGGCAAGAATTCGATCCTGCTGGTCGACTACATCGTCGAAGCGCGCGCCGAAGGCATGGAGCGCGATCCGGCCGTGTTGCGCGCGGGCCACGAGCGGGTGCGCCCGATCCTGATGACCACCGTGGCGATGGTCGGCGGAATGATTCCGGCGGCCGTGGGTTTTGGTCATGACGATGGTTTCCGCGCGCCGATGGCGATCGCGGTGATCGGCGGGCTCATCGCCTCGACCCTGCTCAGCCTGCTGCTGGTGCCGATGTTCTACACGTTGATCGACGATCTGGAGCACAAACTGTTCCGACGGCGCAAACCCGCGCAGGCGCAAGGAGCGACCGCATGAGCCGGCTTCGCGTTGCGCTCGGCATTGTCCTGCTGCTCGCCTGCGCGAATACGCTGGCCGCGCCGCTGCACGGCGACGACGGCATGCCCGTGCCGGTATGGGAACAATGGGACGATGCGACCTTCCGCACGCTGCAGGATCAGGCCTGGGCGCGATCGCCGTCGCTGGCCCAGGCGATGGCGCGGGTGGATGAAGCGCGCGCATCGGAACGCGCGGCGCGCGCGGAACTGCTACCTGCTGTCGACGCCGCTGCGTCGCGTCAGCGCCGACGCACCAGCGATGGCGAACTGGACCAGTTCCCGGGGCAGCCGCGCTACAACACGCAGGTGGATCTGGGCATCGACTTCCGCTGGGAGATCGATCTGTTCGGGGTAAAACGCGCGCAGCGCAACGCGGCCCGGGCCCAGCGCATCGCCCTCGGCTACGAGTTGGAGGCCGCGCGTCTGCGTCTGTCCGCCGAACTCGCGCGGCAGTACGTGGTGTTGCGCGCGGGCGACCTGCAGCAACAGGCCGAACAGGGTTTGCTGGAACTGCTGCGCGAACAGGACTTTACCGATGCCGCGCTGGAACGCGAAGGACTGCTGGCGGCAGCCGAACGCAGGCCGGTGCAGGCCGAGCTGGCCGAGCGTGAAGCCAGTCTGCGTGACGGCGAATCGGCGCGCATCGGCGCGGTTGCGCGTCTGCGGACTTTGCTGGGAGGGCCCGCGGATGCGAATCCAGTCCTGCCCGCCGGCGATTCGGGATTTCCCTCGTGTCGCCTGGCGATTCCGCGCGAAGTGCCGGTCTCGGTACTGGATGCGCGCCCCGATATCCGCGCCGCGCAGGAACGCTTCAATGCCACGACCGCCGACGCCCGCGCCGCGCGCCGCTTGCGCTGGCCCAATCTCAGTTTGAGCGGTCGCGGTGGATGGACCGGCGAAAGCAGCGGCGAGCTGATCCGCGCCTCCAATCTGGGTGGCCAGCTGCTGGCTTCGCTGGGCCTGCGCCTGCTGGATTTCGGCCGGCTCAAGGCGCAGGCCCAGGCGGCACAGGCGCGACAGGCGCAGGCCGAGTCGTTGCTGGCCGAAGCGATCCTGCAAGCGGCCGAAGAAGCGGACATTTCGATCGCCGAAGTCAGCCGCGCGCTGCATTTCGCCGATCGTTCGGCCACCGCCAGAGACGCGATAGAAGCGTCCGCGGAAATATCGCGCGCACGCTGGGAAGCAGGATTGGACAGCCGCCGCAAACTGCTCGACGCGCAACGCGCCGCACTGGAACGCGTCATCGCCGGCGCTGCCGCCGAACAGGCACTGTGCGAAAGCCAGATCCAGTTCGCGCTGGCCATCGCCCCGGTCGCGCCTGCGCAGGACCGCGCCGCAAGCAGCAGGCACGATCAATGACGATCGCTCGACTTTTTGGTCTGCTGTCTTGCTGCCTGTGGCTGGGCGCCTGTTCAACCTTGCGTCCACCGCTTACGCCGATGCTGCCCGCCGATTCGCCGGTGCCCACCTACGACTTCGAGGCGCTGGCCAAAGGCCCCGGCAATACCGATGAAACCCTGGTCGTCGTCAGCCTGTCTGGCGGCGGGTTGCGCGCCGCGGCCTTCGCCTACGGCGTGCTGGCGGGCATGCGCGAGCTACCGGTGCAGGCCGCCTCCCCCGAGCGCACTTGGCTGGACGAAATCGACGTGTTGAGCGGCGTCTCCGGCGGCAGCTTCACCGCGGCGTACTACGTTGCGCAGCGCGCCGAGTTTTTCCCAGGGTTTCGGCGCGATGTACTCGACGCCCAACTCGGCACGCGCATCGAGGCCACGCTGGACAGCCCGCTCAACTGGTACCGGCTCGGCTCGCCCTGGTTCAATACCGCGCACCTGATGGAGCAGGTACTGGATCGCGAAGTGTTCGCAGGACACACCTTCGGCGATCTTGCTGTGCAATCGCAGCGGCCGTTCCTGCTGATCTCGGCCACGGACTTGTCGCTGGGCACCGGTTTCGAGTTCAGCCGCGAACAGTTCCAATGGATATGCGCCGATCTGAACGCGGTCCCCATCGCGCGCGCGGTCACCGCGTCCAGCGCCGTGCCGCTGTTGGTCGCGCCGGTGGCCTTCCGCAACTACGCCGGCGATTGCGCCGCGCCGGTTGACGCCGACGGCGGTCACCACGAACTGGGCCAGGCCCCGGATCACGCCCGGAAAAAAAGCTATCTGGATCGCGGGCGCCGGCCGTTCGTACATCTGGTGGACGGCGGCCTGGTGGACAATCTGGCGGTGCGTTCGCTGTTCGATGGCGGCGAACGCATCCGCGCCTGGAACGAATTTCCGCATCAGGTGCAAGGCGCCGATGCGAAGCTCGTGCTGGTCCTGGTGGATGCCGACATGAAGCCGGACTTCAACATCGATCGCTCGGACAAAACCCCACCGCTCGAAGCCGTCGCGCTGCGCGCCTCGCGCGCCGCCACCTACCACCGCAGCGCGGAAACACGGCGCGAAATCACGCAGCTCGTGCAGCGTCTGCAGAGCCAATGGCAGCGCGCAGACGTCGCTAAAGCCGCGCGTATCAGCCTGATCCAGATCAGCCTGCAGCAGGCCCGCGCGCGCATGGGCGAGCATGAAGACCTGGTGGCGCCGTTCGGGCTGGATCTGCCGCGCGCCACGGTCGATGCGCTGATCGAAGCCGGTCGCGCCGAAGCGATCCACCAGTTCCGATCTATCGGCGCCGGCTCTGCACCTATCGCCGCACCTATCGCCGCGCCATGAGCAGCGTAGCGCGACCGTCCGCCGCGCTGCGGGTCACCTTCCCCTCCACCGCGGACTCCGTTTGTTCAAACCGGAAGCAGGCCATGTCATCAACCCAGTCCCTTTTCAATCTCCTTTTTTTGTTCGCGCGCAAGCCGCTCGCTCTGCTGGCGGTGCTGGCGCTGCCAAACGCAGTCGCCGCCATGCCCGCACCTTCCGGACTTTGGCGATTCGAAGACGGGACCGTGGTCGAATTCGTCGCTTGTGGTGCAACCCGCTGCGCGGTGGTGCGCGGCTTGCCCTCCGCGGACGCCGACAAGCGCCAGGCGCAGAATGCGCCGGAATGCGGCACGACCCTGATCGGGGATCTGAAGCCGCGGCGCGCGCGGTTCGCTGGTTGGGTGCTGGATCCGGAATCGGGCAAGCGTTATTCGGCGGAACTCACGCAATCGAAACCCAGCACCTTGCAACTGTCGGTCAGCGCCATGGGCGGGCTTTACAACGAAACGTATGCGCTGCAGTCGGTCGCCGGCGGTTACCAGGCCTGCCGCCCATGAAAGCCGGCTCTGCGGATTCGTTAGCGCGCACAGGCTCTTTCACGAGACGACCCGCATGAGATACCTGGTGGTGCTGAAGCCGCACAATCCGTCGTTCGACCGCGAGACCACGCAGTCCCTCGCCGAGCAGCGCCGCCTGTGGAAGCTTTATCGCCACGGGCGTATCACCGCGTGTGTCTGGATCCGGAGTCCATGTGCGTGGCGTTGACGCTGGATGTGGCGGACATCGATGCCGTGAATGCGTTGATGGAAAGCCTGCCTTTGCCGTCGGGCGCGGATTTCGAACGCACGGTGATGCGGCTGGGCCCCTGGCTGCCTTTCAGTCTGATGTTCGAACGCCAGGCGGCTGGACGGCTCGTGCCTGCGGCCGACGTTGCGGCCTGAACCGATGAAGCAGCCACAGCGCCTGCCGCTACTCATGAATCTGGTCAGCAGCGGCCTTTCGATGACGGTCGTCGGGCTGCTGTCCATGGCCATCCCGTGGCTGATGATTTCCTCGGGCGCAGGAACCGCCTGGGCGGGAGTGGCCGCGTTCGCGCTACAGCTGCCGGTCGCGGCGGGGTTCGCCCTGGGCGGTTTTTTCAGCGACGCCTATGGACCCAAACGGGTGTTGATGGGCAGCGGTATCGGCGCCGTCGTCTGCATCGGGGCGGCAACGCTGCTCGCCCATTCCAGCACAGCCGCACTGCCGGTATTGGTCGGCGTATTGGCCCTGTCCAATCTGATCGGCGCCGCGGGCGACGTGGCCCAGGAGTCGCGCACGCCCGAGCTGGCGCGTCTGGCGCGATGGCCGCTGAGCCGGGCCAATTCTGCGAGCGAAATCGTACAGAACGGCGGCATGATGGTGGGCGCCGGCATCGCGGTGCTGTTGGTGGATCGCATCGGACTGCCGCTGACGCTGGTCTGGACAGTGGTGGCGTCGCTGCTGACGATCGCTATCGATGCCGTGTTTTTCCCATCTTTCCGCGCGAGCCGGCGCCAGCAGCAGACCGGAGAGATCAGCGCCTTGTCGATGCTGAAGAGTGATTCCGTGCTGCTTGCGATCATCGCGATCGGGATTCTGCTGATCGGTGCGTTCACCTCGATCGATGAGATCCTGGTGCCGGCGCTGGCCGTGCAGGCCGGCGCGGGCGGCGATGGCGTGGCGATCTATCTCGCCTTGGCCGTCTCCAGTTCCACGGTTTCCGCGCTCTTCTACGCGTGGCGTGGGCACGGGGCGGCGCAAAAGCGGTGGTTGTTGTGCAGCGTATGGCTGGTGGTGGCCGGATTCGCGATATTGGCGGCCACGCCGCCATCGCTGGCGCTTCATCTGGCGCCGGTGGTGCTGGGCCTGGGCGCTGGGCCGCTGGCGCCGATCCTGACAACGCTGGTGCAGCGGCGTACGCCCAAGGCGTTCCGCGGCGCCGTGCTCGGCACCATGGGCGGCAGCATCGTGATCGTGCAGCCTTTCGCAGCGCTGATGAGTGGCCCGGCCGCGCAGTGGCTGGGCGTATCGACAACTTTGTGGATGGTTGCCGCTGCCGTGATAGCCGGTGCGGCGCTGCTGGGCTACGGGCTGGGTAGTCGCGAGATCTGACTCGGCGCGCGGCCGGAACCGGTCCGGCAACTGTCGACTTTTTTCGGGTCTATGGGGAAAGCCCACTTCGGTTGGCCCAGCGCTTCATTTTTTCGACCTGTTGAGCCGGCTGCGGTTCGCGACCACGGCCTTGCGCGCGGGGCGCAGCGCGGCGTTACCCACGCCGAGCCACAGATTGCCCAGCGTCATCCAGCTTTCGAGTCCACCGCCGAACGTACCGGACTTGCTGCCGCTCTGCATGATCCGGTAAGGCATCAGCGACATTTCGGTGGCCGCCGCCATCCAGCCGCCAACGCCAGCGGCCATCTTCTCGTCGACCATACGCTTCACCTCGCGCTGCTGCCGAGCCGAGCCGAATTCGCGCGGGTCCGAGAGCGCGAACAGGCGCGAGGACATCACGCTGAGCGAGGCGGCGCCGGTGTCGGCCGCGAGCTTGGCGGCGATGCGGGCTTGCTTGGTGCGCGCGGGCATGGGGGATTCCGGATTCGGCGGGGATGAGCAGGCAGGATGCGCCTTGCACGGTGACGACCGTGTGTGTCGCGGCGTCCGCGCATTCCGGCCGTACGAAACGGAGTCGGATCACTGGAGCCCATCCCGAAAGAAATCAGGATCTTGTTCTTTATCGTCATTACCGCGAAGCCGGGACCCAGTGTCTTTGCCCTTCAGGTATTGGAAGTCAGTGAGTCGCCATTTCGCGAGATTGACGACTGGGAATACTGCTTGATTCCATTTCGAGTTGGGGTCTACGCAAAGACCTCGCCACTTTCAGCAACCGTGCGGATATAGTCTGCTCCAGCACCCGACACCCGAATCATGCGGAGACCGTGATGGATGCAATGAACCGGATCGCCAGCCTCGCGCTGCATGCCTGCCTGCGCATGCCCCTGGCTTTGGCATTGGCCTGCAGCGCAGGCATCGCTTGCGCAGCGCAGCCCGCAGCCGACTATCGCGCGCGGCTGGCGCAGGACGAGATCATCTACTTCGTGCTGCCGGACCGATTCGAAAACGGCGATCCGGGCAACGACCGCGGCGGCCTGCAGGGCGATCGTCTGCGCACCGGTTTCGATCCGACCCACAAGGGTTTCTATCATGGCGGCGATCTGGCCGGACTGACCGCGCGCCTGGACTACATCGCCGGATTCGGCGCCACCGCGATCTGGCTGGGACCGATCTACAAGAACAAGCCGGTGCAGGGGCGCCCGGGCAACGAATCTTCCGGCTATCACGGGTACTGGATCACCGATTTCACCGAAGTCGATCCGCATTTCGGCACGCGCGAACAGCTGAAAGTCCTGGTCGATGCGGCGCACGCGCGCGGCATGAAGGTCTACCTGGACATCATCACCAACCACACCGCCGACGTCATCAAGTACCGCGACTGCGACGCCGATCCCTGCCCGTACCGTTCGCTCGCCGACTATCCCTATTCGGCGCTCGGCGGCGCGCTCGGCGAGCGCATCAACGCGGGCTTCGCCGGGGACGATGCGACAGTGCAGACCGCGGACAATTTCGCCAAGCTGACCCGCCCCGACTACGCCTACACGCCGTACGTGCCGGACGCGGAAAAAAACGTGAAGGTGCCGGCCTGGCTCAACGATCCGCTGCTGTACCACAACCGCGGCGACTCGACGTTCAAGGGCGAGAGTTCGCTGTACGGCGATTTTTCCGGCCTGGACGATCTGTACACCGAGAACCCGCGCGTGGTGCAGGGTTTCATCGAGATCTACGGGCGGTGGATAGACGATTTCGGTATCGACGGCTACCGCATCGACACCGCGCGCCACGTCAATCCGGAATTCTGGCAGGCGTTCGTGCCGGCGATGCGCGAACGCGCGCGCGCGCGGGGCATTCCCAACTTCCACATATTCGGCGAGGTCTACGACCCGGACCCAGGCATGCTGGCGCGCTTCACCCGCGTCGACCGCTATCCGGCGGTGCTGGATTTCGCTTTCCAGTCCGCGGTCACCGACACCATCGCCGGCACCGCCGGCACCGACCGTCTGGCGCGCCTGTTCGCGCTGGACGCCAACTACGAGGGCGGCGCGGCCGCGGCGCAGCAGCTGCCCACGTTCCTGGGCAATCACGACATGGGCCGCTTCGCCTACTTCGTGCGCAAGGCGCGGCCCGACATCGGCGAAGCGGAACTGCTGAAGCGCACGACCCTGGCGCATGCGCTGCTGTTCCTGGCGCGCGGCGTGCCCACCGTGTACTACGGCGACGAGCAGGGCTTCATCGGCCGCGACGGCGACCAGGCTTCGCGCCAGGACATGTTCGCCAGCCAGGTGGCCAGCTACAACGACGACATGCTGGTCGGCAGCAAGCGGACCACCGCCGTCGCCAATTTCGATCGCGCCGCTCCGCTGTATCGCGCGATCGGCGCGCTGGCGAAACTGCGCGCCGCCGATCCGGCGTTGCGCCGCGGCGAAACGGTCGTGCGCAGCTACGGAGAAACGCCGGGACTGTTCGCGTTCTCACGCCGGCTCGACGGCCGCGAAACGCTGGTGGCGATCAACACCGGCACCGCGCCGATAGCGGCGCAGGTGTTGGTGGATAGCGTTTCGCAACGCTGGAAAGGCAGCCACGGCCGCTGCGCGCGCGGCGTGCAGGCGCCGGGCAGCTACCGAATCGAAGTGCCGGCGCTGGGCTACGTGGTCTGCCGCGCCGACGCGCGCTGAGAAGTTCTATTCGGTACGCGTCGGACGCGGTGAGCCGTCGTCCGAACGCCGGCATCAGGGATTGCGCGCGGGCGGTGCGGCGCTGTACGGCTTGCCCGCCGACACCACGCCGTCGAATCCGGGCCGCGAGGCGTCGAGCACGATGCCGCGCCCTGGAATCTCCTCGCGTTTGGTTCCCGGCCAGACCTTGCATTCCTCGGGCGCGCCCTCGGCCGGCGGCCGGCAGGCCCAGGCTTCGCCGCCGCCGCGGACGAAGGTCAGCGAAAGGGTGCGGTCGTCGGGCAGGTACTGCACGGCGGAACGGAAAGGCGGTTTGAAGGATTGCCAGCCGGTGCGGTCGGCGTGTCCGACGCCGGTCAGCGCGATGACCAGCGCGCCCGCATGCGCGCGCGAAGCGTCCAGCAAACGCTGTCCCATGCCGGCCTCGCGTTTCTCCGAGGTAGGGCCGGATTCGCTCTCGTGATCGAACGCGACCAGGCGCACCTCGGCGCCCGCGGCATGCAGCGAGCGGACCTGCTCCAGCATGGCCAGCATCGCGACGCTGGCGCGCCCCACGCGGTCGGACCAGGCCGGCGCCGACAGCAGAGTCTTGCGCGCGCTGTCCGCATCCCGGGTCGCGAGGAACGTCTCCAGCCGGGACTGATTGGCCGGCAGAAACTCGACTCCGACAACGACCGGCCTGCCCGTGGCGGCAACGGCGCAGACCAGATCGCCGAACAGCGCCGGCAGTTCGGCGGTGCCGTGGGCCTCGCCGAAGACCAGGAAATCCAGATCAGCGCGTGAGGCGATCGCCTCGGCGCCCGCCATGGGCGCGCACTCCAGCGAAGGCTTGGCCTGCGCCGATGGCATCGAAAGCAGCAGGCCGGTGAAGACCGCGAATAGCTTTACTGGCATGTCGTACTACCTTTCATGGTGATGGATAACCCTGACGATGCGGCTGGCGATTCGCGGACCGATGCAAGCAAAGCCCGCGCCGCATCCTCATGCCCCGAACCGGCAGTTCTGCTCGACCGGCAGCCGCTCGCTGTCGCGCAGGCCGAAGGCATTGCCGAACTCGTGCCGCGCACCGGATCCATGCGAGCTTCCGGCAAGCGGCGAACCGCCGCGCACGTAGCCAGGCAATGGGTGGACAGCGGCGCGAATTCCTGGCGGCAGCGGATTTGCAAACCGAGTCTGCTTACGCGGAAATCCGGAACGCTCTCATATCGAAACCAATCTTTCCCCGGCAGGTTAACGCCTGACGCGGGCGCGGCGAGACCCATCACTTGTCAGCTTGGTTCGGCTTGGGAATATCGGCTTTTGGCCGTTTGCCGGAACCAATGATCGCGACCGCACGCAGTTCGATCGGCGCGTCGTTGGCCAGCAATGCCGGGGTGGCTGCTGCGGTCCATGCCGGGTAATGATCGGGGAAGTAGTCGATGGATACCTTCGACACCGTTTCAAATTCCTTGCGGAAGCTGGCCGTGTCCCGGGTTACGTGAAAACTGGTCACCTCGACCACATCGGCCGTGGTCGCGCCCGCTACGGCCAGGTGCAACTTCAGCTGCTCGAACATCCAGCGCACCTTGGCTTCATAGTTTTCCCCGACGGCTGCGGGAATGCCGGAGACGATCACCATATCGCCGACTTTGACCACCGGGCTGTATTTCCAATCGTGGTAGGAGCCCTCCCAGCCTTTTGGTGCCAAGTGTTCGCGGGTAGGCGGTTGCGCAGATGCGATTCCGGCGAGGCAGATCAGCGTGAGCAGCAGACAGGCTTGGTTGCGCATGATGATTTTCCGTGGGAAGAGGGCGAGTCGGCGATAGGTGGCATTTCGGGCAGTCCGGATGCGAGGGCTTTATCTTGTGCATTCCTGCGGCGCATCCTCGCCAGTCCAGCTGTTGGCGCGCGTCTTGTGCAGCAGGATCGGCGGCAGGCGACCATGCGTCTCATGCACCCGCACGCCGCGGCTTTCGTCGAAGGAATAGCGTGCCGCCAAGCCGGTCGCCCCATCGAATGCCGAAGAACATGCTGCAAGCTCGTCAGGGGTAAGCGCGCGCGTCCACAGGCGGACTTCGTCGATCAGGCCTTTATAGTCCTCGTACTGGTTGAACTCGTAATCCCAAGCGGACATGACTTCGGACCCGATCGCCCACCCGCCCAGCTCGGTCGGATCGTCGGGGTGCGGCAACGAGCGCCAGATACGTCGTAGATCGGTTCGCTGCGGGATGTCGGTGACGGCGATGCGACGGCCGTCGATCCACAGCTCCAGTCGTGCACCGCCATCGCGCCATCGCCGCACCGCAGCGACATGGTGCCAGCGTCCATCCAGCAGCGCATCGGCAGTTGCCGCAGGCCACGCCTGGACGGCCCACACCATGCCCTGGGGCATGCCGTCGCTGCTATCCGCGAACAGCCAACGCAACCGTCCGCCGCCGTAGAACTGCAGACCGAAACTGCCTTCACGCGGATCCCCAGGCGCATAGCCGCGTGGTCGCGTCATTCCATCCAGCAGCCAGTTGCCGGTCAGCCACCAGGTCGGGCTGCTGTAAGGCTCCGGGTCGCCATCGGACCAGTTGCGTAACTGGCGCTTGCTCGCGCGCCAGACCGGGCCGACCGGAAAGTCGGCATCGGGTTTGATCCATAGCTCGAAAGTGAACTCGCCCGCGCCGAATTCCGCCGGCAGCGCGGGTAGATCCGCGAAGTCGTGGCCCTGCGGCGCGTTTTCTAGCAAGCGCAGCGATGCAGCGTGAGAGGCCGGCGCCAAAGCGAGGAAGAGCGGCAAAGCGACCGATAGGCAACGGCGAAAGTGCGGCCGAGAGCGCATGTTTCGGACTTCACGAGGGGCGATCAGTAATTAGAGCCCTCGAGACAGGCGCGGACAACCGCCTTTTGCCGCGTCTGATCCCCTGCCAAACGTGAGTACTGTGGCGCGTATCTCTCTGTTGGACGCTTCGTCCCCAGCCTTACGAATTACCTTTGATCGAAACGGCAGGTGCGCTGCGGTTCAAATGCCGCCGTACCAGTCGTAGCCCTGGTCTTCCCAGAATCCGCCGTTGCCCTTGCCGATCCGCGCATAGCTGTCCACCGCTTCGATGGTGTGCACGTACTTGGGCTGCTTGTAGCCCAGTTTGCGTTCGAAGCGCATGCGCACCGGCGCGCCGTTGGGCACCGGCACCGGCGCGCCGTTAAGGCTATGCGCGACGATGGTCTGCGGGTGATAGGCGTCGTCCAGGTCGATGCTTTCGTAGTAGCGCGAGCCGTCCTTCAGCAGATCGTCGTAGCAATGGAACACCAGATAGCGCGCGCCGGGTTTCAGGCGCGCGGCGTCGATCAGCGCCGACAGCGGCACGCCGGTCCACTGGCCGATCACGCTCCAGCCTTCCACGCAGTCGTGGCGCGTGATCTGGGTGCGCGCGGGCAGGGCGCGCAGCGCGTCCAGCGAGAATTCCAGCGGCCGCTGCACCAGCCCGCGGATGCGCAGCCGGTAGTCGGCGAAATTGGTCGCCTTCAGCGCCAGGTATTCGGGCGTCTGCGGATTCACCGATCCGTTCGGCCGGAACACCGGCGAAATCATCGACGCCGGAAATTCAGGCGCCAGCCGGTCGCCGGTGAGGAAGCGCTGCACGCGCTGGTTGAGCGGTTCGGCCACGCTCAGCGCGTCGATGAAGCCGGGCCTGCGCGACAGCGCGTCGCAGCCGCCCAGCAGACCTGCGCCCGCGCCGGCGACCGCCATGCGCAGCAAACGGCGGCGCGAGAATTCGATGCGTTCGCTCATGGCGTCTTCTCCTGCGCGGCAGCGGCCGCTTCACCCGTTTTCCGATAGCGCACGCGGAAGCGGCCGGTGATCATGGAACGCATCTCGTTGATCGGCCCCGCGTACACCACCATCAGCACGTGCACCAGGGCGAACAGCACGAACAGCGCCATGCTGACGAAATGCAGGGTGCGCGCCGACTGCCGCCCGCCCACCAGCTCCATCCACCAGCCCAGCACGCTGCCCATCTGCGGCGACATCGACAGCCCGGTCAGCACCGCCAGCAGCGGCAGCACGAAGATCACCGACAGATAAGCCAGCTTCTGCAGCGGGTTGTAGCGCGTCGCTTCCTCGCCCTGCGGATGGCGGAAGCGCAGGTGGTCCCCGATCGACTTGGGAATTTCGCGCCAGTCGCGCTTTCGCAGCATCAGATCGCGGCTCAAATGGCGGCTGGCCAGCGACCACAGCAGATAGCACAGGCCGTTGATCACCCAAGCCCAGGCGAAAAAGAAATGCCAGCGCCGCCCCGTCGCCAGCCCGCGCGTGCTGGGAATGGTGCTCCAAGAGGGAAAACCGGCGCGCACCATCTTGCCGTCGGTCGACCTTGGCGATGCGCCAAGCACGCCGGTGGTGTCGAACTTCAGGTCGCCGATGCGGGTCACGCCGCGCAGGCTGCCGTCCGCCGCCGGCACCGCCTGGGTGGCGAACAGCGGCTTGTCGAAGTTGGAAGTCTCGCCCCAGTACAGCGCCGAATGCGCGTTGAAGATCTGCAGGCCGCTGCCCACCAGGGCCAGCATGCAGGCCAGGTTGATCCAATGCATCAGCCGCAGCGGCCAGCGATGGCGCAGCACGGTGCGCACTTCGTAGGTCGGCGCGGCGGATTCAGGAACGGAGGTCGAGGACATGCGGAGGCCCTGCTGCGGTTGCGGTGGATGTTACTCCCGGTAAGCATAGGGAGGACGCCAGGGCGGCATTGGGTTCGACCAGCAGGATGAACAGGATGGGCGGGTCGGTGTAAGGCGACCGGGATCTCCCCGGAACTGATGCCGTGATCGATCTCTGAAGCTGTCGTTCCGTGCGCGGCAACGGATCTGCTTGTCCGGAACCGCTGGTAGCGGATCCCTCGCTGCGCTCGGGATGACAAACTGCTCTTCCCTCGGCTCGGCGGCGTCCTGCTTCAAGCGGAGTGGGTCGGATGCCGGGTGCGTGAACCAGGATCGCGCAGTGCAGCCGCAAGCGTGAGGAGTTCCTGAAACGCGCGCCTTCGCGTTCGGCGCTGCGCTGGCCGCTTCCGCGAATCCTCCGCACGCTGGATCGGCAACGATCCGCCGCGCGCCTTCGCGCGCAGCGCGGACAAGCGCACGCCTGTCGACCGGCGGCACTTGCGGCTTGCCCCGCGCGCCGTGACATGATCTGCGCGCCGCCGGTCGCCGGCGGCCGCATCCATCTACCGGGAGAGGCAAGCATGAACAACCTCGTCGCGTCGCGTCCTAAAACCTTCTGGCTGGTCGCCATCGCCGCTTTGCTGTGGAACCTGATCGGCGTCGCCATGTTCCTGGTGCAGATCAACCTGAGCCCGGAGATGATCGCGGCCATGCCGGCCGAACAGCGCCAGGTCTATGCGGCCACGCCGTCCTGGCTCAATCTCGTTTTCGGCATTGCCGTGTTCGGCGGCGTGCTGGGGGCGATCGGGCTGCTGCTGAAGCGGCGCTGGGCGGCGGCGCTGTTCCTGCTTTCGCTGCTCGCCGTGCTGGTGCAGATGACAGCCGCCTATCTGCTGACGCCCGCATGGCAGGCATACGGCGCGGCAGGGCTGGCCATGCCGGTGCTGCTGGTCGTCGTCGCAGCGCTGCTGTTCTGGTATGCGCGCAAGGCGGCGGCGCGGGGCTGGATCGCCTAGCGCGGCGCTGTCCGCGATGCGGCGGCTTGGCCGTTAACGAGCAGTAGCCGCCGCATTCCAGAAAAGAGCCCATGAAAACCACCGCTGTCATCCGCCCCGCGCGGCCGGGCGACGCCGTCGCCCTTTCCGCGCTGATGCGCGACACGTTCCAGGCCGCCAACGGCCACGGCAGCACGCCCGACAATATCGCCAAATTCCTGGATCGGGCGTATCGGCCGGAGCTGCAGGCGCGCGAAATCCAGGATCCGGACATCCTCACCGTGATCGTGGAGCAGGACGGGCAGTGGGCCGGATTCGCGCAGCTGCGCTGGGCCTCGCCGCTGCCGCCGGAAGTGACGCTGACGCCCGCGGTGGAGCTGGGGCGCATTTATCTGGCGCCGGCGTTCCACGGCGTCGGCATCGCCGCGCAGCTGGTCGCCAACCTGCTGGCCGCCGCGCACGTGCGCGGTTCGCGCTCGGTGTGGCTGAGCGTGTGGCAGGAAGCCGAGCAGGCGATCCGCTTCTACCGCAAGCACGGCTTCGAGATCGTCGGCCGCTCGGTGTTCCAGGTGGGCGACGACCCGAAGCAGGACTGGGTGATGGCGCAGGCCTTGCCGCAGCAGTGAAGGTGTCGGCTTTATCCCTTTTCTGCAAACGAGGCAAAGCCTTGAAACAGGTGCTCCGTAGACAGGGAATTTGTTCCCGCTTTTCTGCAGAAGCAAAAGCGAATCTCCCTGGATCCCTCTTCCCGAACAGGGAAGTTTTCAGACTCAAGTCTCTGCTCAGAAGCGCCCGCTGAAACGCACCCCGTACAGGCGCGGATTGCCGGGAATGTAGGTAGGCGTGCCGAACAGGCGGCCGGTATTGCCGGCGTCGATCAGGTAATCCTTGTCGGTGGCGTTGTCCACGTACGCGCTCAGGTCCCAGCGGCCGTTTTCGCCGAAGCGCACGCCGGCGCGCACGTTGTACAGCGCGTAGCCGGCCTGCTCGATGCCTGGCGTGTTCTGGTCTTCGAAGAACGTCTGCGAGCGCCAGTTCCAGCTCGGACGCAGATAGAACACTGCTCCGTCGCCTACCGGTAGCGAGAAATCCAAACCCGCGGCGGCCGAATGCTCCGGATTCAGGCGGAAGCGGTTGCCGGCGAGCGCCTGCGCGTTGCCGTCTTCGTCCACGGCGTTGAATTTGGCGTCGCTGTAGGCGTAGTTGAAGAATGCGTTGAAGTTTTCGCTGGCCTGGTAGATCAGCGACAGCTCGGCACCAGCGGCGTGCGCGCTGCCGCCGTTGGCGGGCACGAACAGCGTGGTGTCCGGGTCCTGCACCGTGGTCTGGAAATTGCGGTAGTCGTAGTAGTAGGCCGCCAGGTCGTACAGCAGCCGGCCGCCGAACACGTTGCCTTTCAGTCCCAGCTCGTAGCTGTAGACGATTTCGGCATCGATGATCTCGGTGCCGAAGGCATCCACGCTGATCACATTCGGCCGCCGTCCGCGCGACACGCTGACGTAGCCGTTGAGCGTGTCGGTGAAGCGGTACGCCGCGACCGCGCGGCCGACCGCCGAGGTAAAGCTGTCGCTGGATTCCAGCTTGCCCGCGGTTGGCAGGAACAGGATGTTGGGATTGGTCGTTGTGCCGCCCAGGCCGAACAGTCCCAGCGCGCTGGGCACGCCGAAGAAGTCCGCGCGATAGCCGGCGGTGACGTCCTCGTAGGTGCCGCGCACGCCCAGAGTCAGATCCAGCCGGTCGTTCAGCGACCAGGTGCCGTCGGCGAAGATTTCCCACGCCTTGGTTTCGCCGAAGTTGGTGTATTGCTCTTCATGAAAAGGTTTCAGCGGCAGCACTACGCCGGGCGCGATCGGCAGGCCGGTCACCAGCGTGTTGGGCGTGCCGTCGGGCAGCAGCGGCGGGATGCCCAGGCCCAAAGCGGGCAGGGTGACGAAGCTGCGTTCGTCGGTGCGGAACGGCACCCGCTGCGAGCCGTCCTCGTAGAAGTAGCTCAGGCCGGTGAAGCCGCGGAAGCGCCCGCCGTCGTCGAAGTCGAAGCGGAACTCCTGGCTGAACTGCCGGCCTTCGGCATCCTCGGCGAACTCCAGCGCGAAGATCCGCGCGCCGTCGGCGTCGAATTCCTCCACCGAATCGAAATCGCGCGCGCCGGTGATGGTGGACAGCGTCCAGCTGGCCGACAGCGGGAACTTGCCCAGCAGCGTCGCGCTGCGCACGGTGCGGTCCAGGCCCAGCGCGTCGCCGCGGTTGAGGTCGGCCGGGCCGAATACGTCGGTGCTGCCCTGGCGATTGGGAATAGTGCCGCTGCGGAAATCGGTGCCGGGCGGATTGTCCTTCTGCAGGTTGACGATCAGATCCAGGCGGCTCTCCTGGCCGACATCCAGGCGCAGGCTGGTGCGCAGCGCCAGCGTGTCCTTGCCGTTGAGGTCCCCGCCGGACAGATTGTCGATGGTGCCGTCGCGCTTTTCGCCGAACACGGCGATGCGTCCATAAAGATTGTCGCCCAGCTGCTGGTTGGCGTGGCCGGTGAAGAAATAGCTGCTGTAGTTGCCGCCGCCCAGGGTGAACGCGCTGGACGGCTCGGTGCCGGCCTTGTTCTGGATCAGGTGCACCGCGCCGATCTGCGCGCCGCGCCCGAACAGCGTGCCCTGCGGACCGCGCAGCACTTCGATGCGCTCCAGATCGAACGGCTGCACCACCGAGCCGCGCGACTTGCTGATCGACACGCCGTCCTGGAACACCGACACGCGCGGCTCCACGTTGGCTTCGCCGCTGTCGGAAGTGATGCCGCGGATCACGAAGCCGGGGTTGTTTGGGCTCTGTTCCTGGATCTCCAGCCCCGGCACGAAGTTGCCGATATCGGCGAAGTCGGTCAGATCGTAGCGCTGCAGGAAATCGCCGGAATAGGCGGTGATCGCGATCGGCACGTCTTCGACCTGCTGCTCGCGCTTCTGTGCGGTGACGACCAGGGTGTCGAGCTGCTGGGCTTCGGTGAGGTTGCCGGCTTCGCCGGTCTGCTGCGCAGCGGCCGGCGCGGCGACGGCCAGCACGGCCAGACCGAGCGCGATCGCGCGCGCCAGAGGGCGACGGCGCGGCGCGGAAGTGACGATCGGACGCATGCGGTATTTCCCCCGGTTTGTGATGGCGGCTGGCCCGCTACGGTTTCATCCGCCTGTTGCAGTGCGATGACGGGTGTCGCCGTTGGTGACGAGTCATGAAGCTTTCACGCGGCTGTCGTATCACGGTCGAACTGTGGCCACGCGTCGCCGCGCGGCCGTGCTCGCTTCCCCATGGATTGCAGATGACCCGACGCTCCGATTCCGAAGCGCAGGCCGCGCGCCGCGCCGCCGCCGATACGCCCGATCCCGGGCGCCGCCGCCTGCTGCAGGCCGGCACCTTGACCCTGGCCGCGCTGCTATCGCCGATCGCGCCGCGGGTCTGGGCTGCCGGCGCGGCGCCGCGTATCGACCGCATGCGCTTTCCGCAGTCGGTGGCCTCGGGCGATCCGCGTCCGGATCGCGTGCTGCTGTGGACGCGCGTGGTCGGCGCCGCGCCGTCGCTGCGCTTGCAGGTGGCGGCCGACGAGGATTTCTCGAAGGCGGTCTTGGACCGCGCCGTGGAAGTACCGGCCGGCACCGACGGCTGCGTGCGCGTGCGCGTGACCGGGCTGCGCGCGGGCACGCGCTATTTCTATCGCTTCGTGATCGACGGCGCCGAAGGCGCGGTCGCCTCGCCGACTGGGCGCACCCGTACCGCGCCGGCGGCCGACGCCGCAGTGCCGCTGCGCTTTGCGTTCCTGAGCTGTCAGGACTACGGCGGGCGCTGGTACAACACCTTGCTGCCGCTGCTGGAGATGGAATTGGACGGCATAGTGCATCTGGGCGATTTCATCTACGAAACCGCGGGCGATCCCGGTTTCCAGACCGCCAGCAGCGAACGCAGCATCGGCTTCGACGATCTGGCCGGCGCACTGCCGCTGGGTAGCGAGGAAAAACGCTATTACGCAGCGCGCAGCCTGGACAACTACCGCCAGCTGCACCGCACTTTCCGCACCGATCCGGCGCTGCAGCGGCTGCTGGAACGCGCGCCGCTGATCGCGATCTGGGACGACCACGAATTCTCCGACGACTGCTGGACCGATCGCGGCACCTACGCCGACGGCCGTAGCGATGAAGCCGACCGCCAGCGCCGCCGCAACGCCGAGCGCGCGTACTTCGAATACATGCCGGTCGATCTGGATCCGGACGGCGACGAGCGCGCGCCGGACGAAGCCGCGCTGTTCCCCAACACCAGGCTCTGGCGCTCGCTGCGCTTCGGCCGCGAGGTGGAGCTGTGGCTGACCGACTACCGCAGCTTCCGCCCCGACCATCTGATTCCCGAAGACGCCTACCCGGGCGCGTTGGCGCTGGACCGGCCGGCGCTGGAAGAACTCGGCGATGCGCTGGGCAAGAATTACGCTGCCCTGGCGCCGCGGCTGATGCCGTACCTGGATCCGGCGCAGCCGGCGCACGCCGCGCTGCGCACGCCGCTGCGGCAGTCGATCGTCGCCGCGTACGTCAAGGAAGGCGAAACCACAGCGGCCGCGCGGCGCCGTGCGGACAGCTTGCTGGACGCACCGTTGGCCTATGCCGCCGTCGCGAGCCTGCTGGAAGGCTGGAACGCGACGGCGCCGCAGGCGCAGCGGGTAGCGGTTCCGATCGCGCCGGCCGATGCCGACCGCGGCCTGCCGTGGCTGGCGCTGGGCAAAAGCAAGCTGTTCGACGCGGTGGGTTCGCGTTACTTCGTGGTGTCGGCGTCCTACGATCTGCTGGCTGCGGCGCGCGCGGCGCAGGGGTTGCCGAGCGCGCTGGGCGAAGCGCAGGCCGCGTGGCTGGCGCGCACCATGCTGGCGTCGAAAGCGCCGTGGAAAATCGTGGCCAGCTCGGTCTCGTTCACCTCGATCAAGCTCGATCTGGCGCGCCCGGAGCTGCAGGCCCCGGAAGCGATGCGGCGCACGTTCTATCTCAACGTCGACCATTGGGACGGCTTTCCGGTGGAACGCACGCGCTTGCTCAACGATGTGTTCGACGCGGCCGGCGGCGCCATCGTGCTGTCCGGCGACATCCACGCCGGTTTCGCCACGCAGCACACCGCGCGCACGGTCGAATTCACCGCGCCGGCGGTGTCGTCGCAGACCATCGGCAGCATCCTGGAAGCGGCGATCACCGCCGATCCGACCACCGCCGAAGCGGGACTGCGTTTGGTCGCGGATCTGGACGGCATCATCCGCGCCGGTCTGCCCGGCTTGCGCTACGCCCAGACCCGGCGCCACGGCGTGGGCGTACTGGAGTTCAATGGCGGCGAAGCAAAAATGCGTTTTATCGAAGCGCCCGAAAGCGCCTGCCGTGAGCGACTGTACGAGCGGCCGGAGGCCTACCGCGCGCTGACTTCCGAACGTCGCTTCCGCCTCAATGCCGCAGACCGCACGCTGCGTGAAGACACATAGAACACGTAGCCCGGGTGGAGCGCAGCGATACCCGGGGGCTATTTTCTGGTTCAAGCGAAAGCCCGGGGTATCGCTGCGCTCCACCCGGGCTACGGCATCTCCACCGGCTTCATGATCGCGTCGCGTCTGCGCACTGCATCGGGAGTGTTGACGAAACGCAGCCCGTCGCCGCTGCGCTCGATGCCCAGCTGCCGGTAGCTTTCGTCGAGTGCGGGAAATGCGCGCAGCGCGGCGTGATGCCGGTACAGCGCGGTCAGCACCTCGCCGCCGGCGATGCGGTCCAGCGCGGCCACGAATTCTTCCGGCGCCAGCGAGGCGGTGCCCTGCAGGCAGCAGCGCGCGTATTGGTCCAGCACGGAGTCCAGCGAGCTGCCGCGTTCGCGGCGCAGCGCCAGGTCCGCCTGCAGCCAGTAGGCCGCGCCGGCCCAGTACACGCGCATGGTGCCGCCGCGTTGGCGGCCCATGGCGTCCATCGGGGTGCCGGTCGCCACCGCTTCGCCACGGCGGAAACCCGCATCCAGCCGTTGCCACGCGCTGTCGCCGGAAATCAAACCGGCGCGGGCGCGCAACACGTTCTGCCAGTAGCTGGCCAGGCCTTCGGCCAGCCAGCGCCCGCGCTCGCCCAGGTACGGATGGAACAGATGCGAAAACTCGTGGATCGCGGTCCAGTCGTCGCGCAGGCTGGCGTAACCGGCGTCGCGGCGCACGTACAGCAGCACGCCGGTGTCGCCGCGCCGCCGGGTCTGGCCCCACGGCACCGGGCTGGGGTCGCGGCTGTCGATCTGCTGCACGCGCACGTAAGCGCTGCGCAGGGGGAACCTTCCCGATGCGGTCTTCGCGGCTTCGGCGGTTTCCCGCACCCAGCGCTGCAGCATGTCCACGCGCGCCGGGTCGTCCACTTCCACCACTTCCACCCGCAGCTCGCTGTCGCCCGCGCGCAGCACGCGAGTGTCGGTGGCCGCATGGCTTGCGCCGGACAGAAGGCAGAGCAACAGCCCCGCGCGCTGGAGATTCGGGGTAAACATCTGATGGCAGAGTACTTCAACGCCAGCGTTCTGGCGGCGCAGGCCGGGCCGCGCTGCGGCGCAAAAAATTCCTTGAGTGAGGCTGTCGATTGGCCGCACGCCAGCGCATCTACATGACAGGGACGGCACGGTGCCGCGCCCAGAACCGAGGAATCGTCATGAAACCATTGCGTAACCTGCTGTTGCTGTCGCTGCTGTCCGCGGGCGCCGTCACCGCGGCCCATGCCACCGAATACACCCTGCTGATCTACGAAACCCCGGCCGAGCTGGCCAAGCGCACCGATGCCACCGACGTGGGCAAGGCCTACTGGGCGTCCTGGATGGAGTACAGCCAGGCGGTGAAGTCTGCGGGCATCCTGCGCGGCGGCCATGTCGAAGTGCGCAGCGCCTATCCGACGCCCGAGATGCGCTGACTTCCGCACGCCTCTGCAACTGGTCCGCAATCCCACTTACCATCCCCAACGAATCAGGAGAAATCCCATGCAATACATGCTGATGTACTACGAGCCCGCCGAAGAACGCGCCAAGCGCAACGACCCTGTGCATGCCCCCGAGTACTGGGGCGCATGGAACGCCTACATCGGCGCAGTAAACCAGGCTGGCGTGGTGATAGGCGGCAACGGTCTGCAGCCGCCGGAGCATGCCACCAGCGTGCGCCTGCGCGACGGCAAGCGGCAGGTGCAGGACGGGCCGTTCGCCGACACCAAGGAGCAGCTGGGTGGCTACCTCATCATCGAAGTGGCCGGCCTGGACGAAGCGCTGGAATGGGCCGCGCGCAGCCCGTCGACCGGCGTCGGCGGCACCGAAGTGCGCCCAGTCCTGCCGCCGCCCGCGGCCTGAGCATGCACGACGCGACGCCCGTCGCCTGGCGCGCGGCCGAAACCGCCGCGCGCCAGTCGTACGGGCGCCTGCTGGCCTGGCTGGCGTGCCGCTGGCGCGACGTGCAGGCGGCCGAGGACGCGCTGGCGGATGCGTTCGTGGCGGCGCTGGATACCTGGCCGCGCGACGGCATTCCGGATTCGCCCGACGCCTGGCTGCTGACCGCGGCCAAGCGCCAGCTGCTGCAGGCGCACCGGCACCGCAAGGTCACCCAAGCGCACGCGGCGTCGCTGCTGGAGGAAGAACAGGCGATGGACGAAGTGGCGTCCACCATGATCCCGGACCAACGTCTGAAGCTGATGTACGTGTGCGCGCATCCGGCTATCGATCCGACCCTGCGCACCGCGTTGATGCTGCAGGCCGTGCTGGGTCTGGAGGCGAAAGCGATCGCGGCCGCGTTCCTGGTCAGCCCCGCGGCGATGGCGCAGCGCCTGGTGCGGGCGAAACGCAAGATCCGCGACGCCGGCTTGCGTTTCGAAACGCCCGAGCCCGAGCACCTGCCCGCCCGCACGCAAGCCGTGCTGGAAGCGATCTACGCTGCATACGGACTGGGGTGGGAGCGTTCCGATCTGATCGACGGCTCGCCGAAAGACCTGGCCGAGGAAGCGCTGTACCTGGCGCGACTGGTGGTGCAGCTGGCGCCCGACGACGCCGAAGCCGCCGGCCTGCTGGCGCTGCTGCTGTTCTGCCAGTCGCGCGCGCAGACCCGGCGCGGCGCGGCGGGCGAATTCGTTCCCATCCTGGAACAGGACAGCGCGCGCTGGGACCGCGCATTGATGAGCGAAGCCGACCGCCTGCTGTGGCAGGCGGCCGCGCAGCGCAGGCCCGGCCCGTTCCAGCTCGAGGCGGCCATCCAGTCCGCGCATGCGCAGCGCGCCCACACCGGCCGCGTGCCGTGGCGCGCCATCGCGCAGCTGTATGCGCAGCTGGTGTCGCAGGCGCCCACGCTGGGCGCCTGCGTGAGCCATGCGGCCGCCGTGGCCGAAGCGGAGTCGCCGCAAGCCGGCCTGCATTTGCTCGCGCGGCTGGACCAAGCGCGGACCCGAGACTACCAGCCGTACTGGGCCGCCAACGCGCATCTGCTGGCGCGCGAGGGACACAGGCAGGCCGCATCGCAGGCGTACGCGCAGGCGATAGGGCTGACCAGCGACCCGGCGGTGCGTGCGTTCCTCGAAGCGAAACGGCATGCGCTGAAGTCGGCATCGGCCAGCGACGGCGCCCTCAGTCAATAGCCGCGGACACGCCGCTCAGAAAGCGACTGCGGCCAGCAGTGGCGCCGGATCGTCCCAACGGGCCCGCGCACCTAGAAAACCCAGCTCCACCAGCACCGCGGCGCCCAGCACCCGCGCGCCCTGTCGCCGGGTCAGCGCCAGCGCCGCGCGCAGGGTGCCGCCGGTCGCCAGCACGTCGTCGACCACGATCACCCGCGCGCCGGGCGGCAGCGCATCGGCGTGGATGTGCAGATGGCCGCTGCCGTATTCCAACGCGTATTCCAGCTGCAGGGTGCGCCCCGGCAGCTTGCCCGGCTTGCGCACCGGCACGAAGCCCACGCCCAGCGTTTGCGCCAGCGCCGCGCCCAGGATGAAACCGCGCGATTCGACGCCCACTACCGCATCCAGCGCTGTGTTGCGCCACGGTTCGGCCAGCGCCGCGGTGGCGTCGGCGAAGCCGCACGGATCGGCCAGCAGCGGCGTAATGTCCTTGAACACGACTCCGGGCTTCGGAAAATCGGGAACGTCGCGCAGCAGCAGGCGCCAGTCGGACATGGGAAGTTGGGTGGCAGGGGGAAGAAGAGCTTAACCGCTCCGCACGCCGCTCAACAGGCACGGGCCGCGGCGACGCGCCGGCGCGACCGGTCAGCCCGTGCTGGAAGAAGCATGCGCGGCACGGCGGCTCAGCATGCGCTGCCAGATTTCGCCGACGATGCTTTCGCCGTGATGCCAGTCGATGCGGTCGTGCGCGGGAACGCGATTCTCGTAGCGTTCCTTCAATACCGGCATCAGTTGTTCCAGCTGATGATGATGATTCAGAAGAAAGGTGTCATAGCCGAATTTCAGCGTAGGCAGGTAAGCCTCGAACTTGGTGTTCGACATGAAGAATGGCCGCTGCAGGTAACGCTCGCGCCAGTAGCGGATCTCCGCCTCGATATCCAGCATGGCTTCCTGCGAATATCCCGCCATTTCGTTGCGCGCCGAACTCATCGGTATTGCCCCTTTTTCACGCCATGTGGAATCACTGTCGTCAGGACGCCGTGAAATCGGCATGAGGGAGCGGCCGATTTGCACTGGAATAGGGAAAACGGCGGCAATTCCGCCTTTATTTCGGACCAACGGCGGATCGGAGGGGCGGAATTGCACGCCTTGATGGGATCCCCGTTGACAGCTCGAGCCTGAACCTGTCGAGCGAGGCGGGCAGGCCGCCTCGCTCGATGCTTCGTCAAAACCCGATTGCTGAGGGAAGAATCAACCGCCTTTGCTCATGTCCGCTGCTGGCGTTTCCTTGGTGCCGTCCTTCTTCATCGCCTTGTGCGCATCCATTTCGGCGGCGGTAGCGAAGCCATCCTTGTTGGTGTCGATACTGTCGAAGTCGGCCTGGGTCATGCCCGATTTCGCGGTGTATTCGGCGGCCGAGACCTGGCCATCCATGTCGGTGTCGAGCATCTTGATCTTGTCTGCGGTAGAAGCTTTGTCGCCCGCATAAGCGAGGCTGGAGAACGTGACCGCAGCCGCGAAGACGATGACTTTGCGCATACTCATTTTGACTGCCTCTTGAGATGTCCGAGGGGAGCACGGACTTGGTGCGCGCATGCTTGTCCACGCAAGGTTATCGGAGCGCGATTTTTCGGTGAAGAATCGGCTACGCCCAAAACACGAACCGTGCGAATCGGCAAGCGATCCGGCGCAGCGACGCGTTTTCCTCGTGAACCCGTCACGCTCGCCTTCCATCGGGCATCGCACACTGCGAGCGAGCCGCAGCGGTGCGCTGCGCTGAACAGCTTCTGTGCCGCGCCTGAATCGCAGAACCGCGGTTACATGGCGCTCATACGAACCATCGCCATACCCAACGCAAGGGAACGCTGCATGCGCCTGCCATTCCGCTTAATTTTTTACCCGCTGTCCGCGATCGCGCTGGCGGCCTGTACCAGCGCGGGGCCGCCCGAAATCACCACCGGGCAGGACGTTGGCCCAACCCCGGTATTGGCCGCACCGCAGAAGGCCCTGATACCCACAGTCAACATCGCGCCCGCAGTGGGTTGGTCCGCGGACGGCAAGCCGACGGCCGCAGGCGGGTTCGCAGTGAATGCGTTCGCGCGTGGGCTGGCGCATCCGCGTACCGTGTACGTGTTGCCCAACCGCGACGTGCTGGTGGCCGAAACCAATGCGCCGCCCAAGCCCGAAGGCACCCAAGGCCTCAAGGGTGTGGCGATGAAGGCGGTGATGAAGAAGGCGGGCGCGGCGGTGCCCAGCGCCAATCGCATCACTCTGCTGCGCGACGCCGATGGCGATGGCGTGGCCGAAGTGCGCAGCGTGTTCCTGCAGGGGCTCAACTCGCCGTTCGGGATGGCGCTGGTCGGGGACGCGCTGTATGTCGCCAACACCGACGCGGTGCTGCGTTTTCCTTACCGCGAAGGCGATACCGCGATCACCGCGGCCGCGGTCAAGGTGACGGATCTGCCGGCCGGCGCCATCAACCATCACTGGACCAAGAGCCTGGCCGCCAGCGCGGACGGCAAGCGGCTGTACGTGGGCGTGGGCTCCAACAGCAACGTCGGCGAACGCGGCATGCACAACGAAATCGAGCGCGCGGCGGTGCTGGAAATCGATGCGGCGACCGGCGCGCGGCGCGTGTTCGCCTCCGGCCTGCGCAATCCCACCGCCCTGGCCTGGGAGCCGCAGGGGGGCGCGCTGTGGAGCGTGGTCAACGAACGCGACGAACTGGGCGACGACCTGGTGCCGGATTACCTGACTTCGGTGCGCGACGGCGCGTTCTACGGATTTCCGTACAGCTACTACGGCCAGCATGTGGACACGCGCATGCAGCCGCAGGATCCGGCGCTGGTGGCGAAGGCGATCGCACCGGATTACGCACTGGGCTCGCATGTCGCGCCGCTAGGGCTGGCGTTCTACACCGGCTCAAGCCTGCCGCCGCGCTATCGCAACGGCGCGTTCATCGGCCTGCACGGATCGTGGAATCGCGACCCGATGAGTGGGTATTCGGTGGTGTTCGTGCCGTTCGCCGGCGCGCGCCCGTCCGGACCCATCGAGACGGTGCTCGACGGCTTCGTCAACGCGGAAGGCGACGCGCAGGGGCGGCCGGTGGGCGTGGCCGTGGCCGGCGACGGTGCGCTGCTGGTGGCCGACGACGTGGGCAATGCGATCTGGCGCCTGAGCGCCACCAAGCCATAGTGCGGACACGTGCGAGGGCGTCTACGGCGCCGTCGCAACCGATTCGTACGCTGGCGCATGGTGGGCCGCCGGACGCGCGAGCGGCGCTGGCTCGGGCTTGTTCGCCGACGCGCATGGCCGTATGCGTTGCCAGGTTTCGCGGATGATGCGCTGGCTGCGCGACCACTCCAGGCGCTGCTCGCACGGCAGGTGGTGCAGGTAGCGCTCCTTGAGCGCCGGCATCAGCAGTTCCAGCGCTTCCCGGTGGTGCAGCAGATAGGCGTCGTAGCCGAATTTCAGCGTCGGCACATAGGCCTCGAACGGCAGGCCGCGCTGATGGAAGGGTCGCTTGCGGTAGCACTGCCGCCAATACTTAAGTTCGGCTTCGATATCGAGGACCACATCTTGCGGGGACGCATGGATTTCCGGGACTGCGCTCATGGCACCTCCTTCCGTGTCTTCCCCCTGCTTGCTTATTGTCTCGGTCGTTGACGACCGGTTCGTGACCGTGTGCTTACTTCTAACGAAGATTCGCGCGAAACCGGCCGTGCTCGGTCGGCAGGGTCGCCAGCGGACACGCCGGCGCAATATTCGCGCGCGATCCTTGGCATCGCATCGGACCCGCGCGAAAGCCCGCATCGAGCGGTTGGCGGCGCGCGGTCGGCAGCGAGGAGACGAATCGTGGAGAGACTATTGTTCACCATCACCCCGGCATACAACGGCTGGCAGGTGCGCGATGAACTCAGGAACCGCGACTGGTTCGCGCTGCGTCAGGATGCGGTGGTGGCCGCCGACACCATGGCCTACACGCGCCACACCTTGACCGGCAGCCCGACCGGCGTGCTGATCGACGATCGCGATGGCGAACCGGTGCTGTGCGCACGCCACGGCTGAAGCGATCCGTTTACGGCGAGTGAAAGGCGCCTGGGCTCAGGGTGTAGTTTGAGCTGGGTCGGCACGCCGCCGTCTGCAGCGGAGAACTCCATGGGAAATCACGATTGGCTGGGCTGGTTGGCCTCGGCCCTGCTGCTGGCGACGCTGGCGCGGCAGATCTGGGTGCAGTGGCGCGAACGCAGCACGCAGGGGGTTTCCGGATGGATGTTCATCGGCCAGATCAGCGCCAGCGTGTGCTTCGCCATGTACAGCTGGCTGATCGGCAGCTGGGTGTTCGTGGCCACCAACATTGCGCTGATCGCGACCGCACTCATCGGGCAGTGGATCTACCGGCGCAATGTGAAGCTCGAAGAAAAAAACGGAAAGTGAACGCACTGCCGTCAAGCGCGTATGCAGCAAGCCCCTTGCGCACGCCGACCACGGAATCTTCACGCGGCGCTGAGTGCTCGCAGCGTTATGGTGGCGGCCCCAAAGTCGGGAGCACGCCATGAACCACGATTATTTCTTCGCCCAGGATCTGGCCGGCAACGCCCAGAAGGTGCATGTGCTGCGTCGCGCCGCGAAGACCGCCGGCGGCGGCGACGCGCACGGCGCGGCGTATGCGCTCGAGGACGGCAGCGTGGTCGAGCGCGTCGACAGCGACACTTTCCGCGTCGTCGGCACCGGCGCTTACATCACGCTGCTGCGCGAATAGCGGTCCGCACCGGCATTCAACCCAGCACGTCGCGCAGCGCCGCTTCCAATTCCGGAAAATGGAACTGGAAGCCCTGCGCCTGCGCCCGCGCGGGCAGCACGCGCTGGCCGGTCAGCAGCAGCGTCGACATCTCGCCGAACATCAGCTTCAGCGCGAAGGCAGGGGTAGTGATGACCGCGGGGCGCTGCAGCACACGCGCCAGCGTTTCGGCGAATGCGCGGTTGGTTTGCGGCTGCGGCGCGGTGCCGTTATAGGGGCCGCGCGCCAGCTCCTGTTCCAGCAGCCATCGGATGAGCCGCACCAGATCGTCGCGGTGCACCCAGCTCATCCACTGCCTGCCGTCGCCCATCGGTCCGCCCGCGCCAAGCTTGAACGGCGGCAGCATTTTCGCCAGCGCGCCGCCGTCGCGGCCCAGCACCACGCCGGTGCGCAGCAGGCACACGCGCAATCCCAATGCTTCGGCCTTCAGCGCTTCGTTTTCCCAGTCGCGGCACAGCTGCGCGGCGAAGTCGTCGCCGGCGGGCGAGGATTCGTCGAGCGGCATGTCGTCGCGCGGGCCGTAGTAACCGATCGCCGAACCCGACACCAGCACGCGCGGGCGCTGCGCCTGCGTTTCGATCCACTGCAGCAGCACCGTGCTGGTGCCGATGCGCGAATCGCGGAAGGCGTGCTTGCGCTGCGCGGTCCAGCGCCCTTCGGCCAGCGGTTCGCCGGCCAGGTTGATCACCGCGTCGACGCGGCTGGCGTGCGCCAGGCGTTCGATCAGGTGCACGCCGTCGAGCACGGCGGCGGCCTTTCCGGGATCGCGGGTCAGCACGCTCAGCTCATGTCCGGCCTGGGTCAGCTGCGGGCACAGCGCGCGGCCGATGAAGCCGGAGCCTCCGGTGATGAGTATATGCATGGCGGTCGCTTGGTTCGGGGGAGGGATGAGTGTAGCGAACGCGGCGCGGGTGCGTGCGAACTCAGCGATGCCCACGCTGACCGCATGGGGAAAACGCCGCGTCCGCGTGCGTAGCTAAGCATCACTCAACGCAAATCTGGAGCAAGCATAGAATTGCAAAAAATCGGTCTGTGGCGCATGAAAACGCAACCTACATAGAAAAACCGGCAGCCTGTAGGCTACCGGTTTAATCATGATGCTTATATTTTGTGCTCAGCTTGCCGGATCAATGCGTCTCGTCCCGTCGCCAGCATTATCTGTTATGCCACGGGCCTCAGTTCCTGCAGCCTCGACAGCCTGTCGAAGCTTTGGCGTAGCTGTACGTCCTTTTTCATACCAGTCGGCAACGATCTTGCCTGCAGTCTCGCGCGCGCCAAGCCCGAATGCCAGTCCCAAAGCGAGTGCCAGCGCACCTACGGCGGCCATAAAAAGCGTATTGACCAAAGTCACCGCGATGCCCAGCTGATTCACTGCGACGATCACCGCGAATGTCCACACCGCAAAGCTGGCGATCTTCGCGAGCGTTTCTGGTTTTCCAAGATCCGCTTGAGCGGTGGCGGCACGCACCACGCCCGCCAGCGCCTTCGCAGCGAGACCACCGATTACCAAAACCACCAGAGCCACAATCAGGTTCGGCAGCCATAGCAGGACCTGTCGCAGGAAATCTGAAACGGCAGGCAAGCCGAGCGCGTCAAAAGCCACAACCAGTGCTATCAATCGGATGAACCACTTGACGACACCGGCAAAGAAGCCGGCAGCGTCGGTATTCATGTCCATTTTTCTGATGAAACCTGCAAGTCCCGCACGCTCGGCCAGTTCGTTGAACTTGATGTTGCGCAGTACAAGCGCAACACCCTTCGCAAGAAGGCTTGCTACAAACCATCCTATGAGCAGTATCAGTACGAATGCCAGAATTTTCGGTAGCGTGGCCGTAAATACCAGAAGCGCATTATTCGTTGACACCATCAAAGTGTCCCCCCAGTTCCCGATACCGTCGTTCATCTCTCTCTCCTGGACTCCGCGCGGCGGATGCCCGGCAATGCCTCGCGACTATTCGCGAATCGCGGCAGCAGCATACGTTTTGGCTGTATGTAAGGCGTGAAAAATCGAGGGCGTTTCGCGTGCTTGGTTTCAAGGCGGACGTTGAGAAAATTGCCTGCAGTAGGATGAGGGTTGGCTATAGGCGATTTGCCTCTCAATACAATCTCGACACGAGAACTAATCCGCTGGCATGCGCACTGCTGGCCGGCCCCGCGATAGGAGTGGCGCCAATCGGTTTCGCGTGCGGTTCGAAGCCGTTCGTGTTTCCGATGTGAAAACTAGGAGCTTGCAAATTCACGATCGGCTATTGAATGAATTGCTACATACGGTTCGCCGCAATTTCGCAGTGATGGGAGTAATCGCAAATGGATAGTAATCGTAAGGAGGGCATTAAGAAGGAAGTTAAGGGAACGGCCAAAGAGATCACCGGCAAGGTCACGGGTAACAAATCGAAGGAGCTGGAAGGCAAAGTTGAGAAAAATATTGGCAAGGTTCAGGGCGATGTGGGGAAGGCAAAAGACAAGGCACGGGATCGTTCGGGCTGAAGATGCGCGGATATTCGGTAGCTGCGGACAGCCGGGCAGCTGCTGTCCGTCAGCTCAGCTCGTTTGAATTGGCGTATAAAGCATTTTTTTAAGTTGTAACCGAGTTTTGCACTGCCGAATTCACAGTCGACTCGCCGGCTGGACTCGCCAGTGGCTCTCTGTCATAGCTTTCTATGCACGATGTGCTGACCTAGATACCGGAAGCCGAATCTTCGTTTGATTTGGTGCGTTCAGGCGCACTAGGCGTTGGTATGGCGATCTGATCTTGCCCCAGTTTCCCGGACACCCGGATAAGCGATTCAATATCGCAATTCGAGGAGAGAGAGATGAAGGCAAAGACCAAGCCGGCGGCCAAGGCCAGCCGGAACCGCTATAGCACCGAGTTCAAGCAGCAGGCACTGGCACGTGCCCAGAAGGATGGCGTTGCCGTTGCTGCCAAGGATCTGGGACTGCAGGAGAGCCAGATCTATGCCTGGCGCATCAAGGCCCGGACGCAGAGCCAGACCAGCGAGGAGCAGCGCCTGCTGCAATCTGAGCACGCCCGCTTAAGGCGCGAGGTGGCTCGACTGGAGGAGGAAAACGCCTTCCTAAAAAAGGCGGCAGCGTACTTCGCGAAGCAGCCCAAGTGAAGTACGCCATGATCCGCTCGCAGGAAGACGCATTCCCGGTCCGGATGATGTGCCGGGCCCTCGCCGTTTCGCCCAGCGGCTACTACGACTGGCGCGATCGGCCACCGTCGGCACGTGCGAACTGCCGCACCGAACTGGACGTCGCGGTCAAGCTCGCGTTCTCGGTCGAGAAAGGCCGTGCCGGCGCACCGCGCCTGTCGAAGCGACTGAAGGCCAATGGCTGCAATGCCGGCCGCACCCAGGTTGCCCAAAGCCTGCGCCGGCAAGGGCTGCGTGCCAAGGCTGCGCGCAAGTTCAAGGCGACGACCAACTCGAAGCACTCGCTGCCAATCGCGCCCAACCTGCTTGAGCAGGACTTCAGCGCCGAGCGGCCGAACCAGAAATGGGTCAGCGACATCACCTACATCGCCACCGACGAAGGCTGGCTATATCTGGCGGTGGTGGTGGATCTGTACTCGCGGCTGGTGGTGGGCTGGTCGATGTCCGAGCGCATGACCTCGACTCTGGTCTGCGATGCGCTGCAGATGGCGCTGTTCCGCCGCCAGCGGCCGCGTGGCGTGATCGTGCACTCCGACCGCGGCAGCCAGTACTGTTCGAAGGAACACCGCAAATTGCTCGCCGACAACGGCCTGCTGTGCAGCATGAGCGCGAAGGGCAACTGTTACGACAACGCCGCCATGGAGAGCTGGAACCACAGCTTAAAGGTCGAGGCGATCCACGGCGAGAAGCTGCCGACCCGTGAGTACGCCAAGGCGCACGTGTTCGATTACATCGAGGTCTACTACAATCGACAGCGGCTCCACTCCAAGCTCGGCTACCTCAGTCCTGCAGAGTTCGAGCTGGCAAAAGCTGCTTAACCGAGTGTCCGTGATTCCGGGGCAAGATCAATCTTGAGCATGGGTTGTGCTACGCCCTCCTCGCGAATCTCCAGCGCATTGCAAGAGCGGGGAACGGACCCGGCGCGCGCTCAATGCGTCGGCGATAACTTGGAAGACAAGCTGTCTACGAGACAGCTGCTTGAATGGGCAAGGGCGGCGCGAGTTTACTCCGAAGCAGGCTTTGTCTATGGGCGCATGACGGTTTCCAGACTGATTCGGGCAGCATCCGCCATCCAGGATTCTCGCATTCTGCCGGCGGTCGGGCGTGCATCGATAGCGTGCATCGATAGCTTGCGTCAGGCTGGGGGAAATGAAGCGCATCAGCGAAAAACAGATGGCTAACTACTGAATTATTTTTGAGTTTAGCTCTGGGTTTACTCCACACATCGAATCGACACCCGCTATCGATTCGATCTGACCTTGGCAGGATCCAGCATTCCTCATCGGTCGGGATCCTCGCAGAGGCATGGAGATGATCCAAGAGGTGGTCGCTTTCAGGGAAGATCGCGACCATTCCTTGTCATCGACCAGCGACGGGCTGACCGCATTGGCGATTATGCTGCTGGTCTACGGCATGACCGAGCTTTGTAACGCCTACTGGTTTCTCGCGGTGTTCGTAGCTGCAGTGGTAAGTACGGCAAAGTGAGCGCCACCACGACTATCACTCCACCCTGAACCTGTTCGCCGAGCAGTGCGAATGCCTCGTGACCACGGTGGTGCTGATCTTGTTCGGCGGCGCCCTTGCATCCGGCATCCTGCGCGGTCTGCATTGGCACGAGTGCCTGGCCGCGCTGGTGCTTGTTCTGCTGGTGCGGCCATTGGCTGGTTGGCTGTTCATGCTGGGCAGCGGCCTGCGCCAGCGGGAACGATGGGCCATCGCGATCTTTGGAGTGCGCGGCGTCGGCTCCTTCTACTACTTGGCGTTTGCTTTCAACCATGCCAAGTTCGCGGACGAGCAGGCGCTATGGCGGCTGATCTCATTGGTTGTGCTGCTATCCATCTTGCTTCACGGGCTGAGCGCGAAGCAGGTGATGGCCTGGTTGGATCGCTGGCGTAGGCGAGGAAGCCGCGCGATCACTGATTGCAGGCAAGATGGCTGAGCCACTTCCTTGCGGGCCACTGGAAGAATTGTAAATGCCCCTTCAAGGGCAGCACATGAAAGCGCCCCGGCTGCGTGCGAAGCTACGCCTCACTCAACCTCGATCCGGAGCGCGCGCATGCAACTGGGAATGATCGGTCTGGGGCGCATGGGCGCCAATATGGCCCGGCGGCTGCTGCGCGGCGGGCATCGTGTGGCGGGCTTCGATCCCGGGGTGGAGGCGCGCACGCGCGCGGCCGATAGCGGCATCCTGGCGGCCGCGTCGCTGGCGGAGCTGGTCGGCGCGCTGACCGCGCCGCGCACGCTGTGGTTGATGGTGCCGGCGGGGCCGGCGGTCGACGACACGCTGGCGCAACTGCGGCAGCTGCTGACGCCGGGCGATACGATCGTCGATGGCGGCAACTCGTTCTACAAGGACACGGTGCGCCGCGCCGGCGTCCTGGGCGAAGACGGCCTGCACTATGTCGACTGCGGCACCAGCGGCGGCGTCTGGGGACTGGCCGAGGGCTACAGTTTGATGCTCGGTGGCGAAGCGGATGCGGTGGAGCGGCTCACGCCGATCTTCGCCACGCTGGCGCCGGCTGCCGATCGTGGCTGGGGCCGCGTGGGTCCGAGCGGCGCGGGCCATTTCACCAAGATGGTCCACAACGGCATCGAGTACGGCCTGATGCAGGCCTACGCCGAAGGCTTCGCCATCATGCAGCACAAAACCGAATTCGCCCTGGATCTGACCCAGGTGGCCGAGATCTGGCGGCAGGGCAGCGTGGTGCGCTCCTGGCTGCTAGATCGCACCGCCAGCGCGCTGCAGAAGAATCCCACCTTGGCCGGCATCGCGCCCTATGTGGAGGACTCCGGCGAGGGCCGCTGGACCGCGGCCGAGGCTATCGACCTCAACGTCGCCGCGCCGATCATCACCCTGTCGCTGCTGGAACGCCTGCGCTCGCGCGACGACGATTCCTTCGCCGACAAGCTGCTGTCGGCGATGCGCGGCGAGTTCGGCGGGCATCAGGTCAAGACGGAATAGGTTTTTCCTCCTTCTTTTCAAAAGGGGCATCGCGAGGGATTCGCTTCTGCTCCTTTTTCTCAAGGACCGAGCAAAAAACGAATCCCCCCGCGCGGCCAGGGCCGCACCACCCCCCCTTTCTGAAGGGAGGCGATCCATGCGGGAAGCCGCATTCCCCCGGTTCCGTCGCCGCATTCCCGGTTTCGTCGCCCGGCGCTACACCGCGGGTGGATCGGCGGCTACGCTTCACCGCATTCCAGCGACCCGGCCGTCTCCGTGAGAACCAGCTTCTTCTTCATCTTCCGCCTGATCTTCGCCTGGGTGTGCGCATTCCTGATTGCGCTCATCCTGTGGAACAGCATCTTCGACGGTTCCGGCCCGAACGGACTGGTGGTGCTGGCGGCGCTGATCACCCTGGGTTTCGTGGTCGCCAGCGCGGTGTCGCACATCCGCCGCATCCGCCTGATCGCCGGGCAGATCGACCCGGGCACGCTGGCCAACCGGCAGCGGCGGCAGATCGAGGTTCCGCTGGAGGAGGGCGAAGCTTTCGACCTGGTGGATGCCGCGATCCGCGAGCTGCCGCGTTCGGAGGAAATCGAAAGCGCGCGCGACAGCCTGCAGGTCCGCGCCAAGGTCATGCGGGTCAATCCCTACAGCAGCAAGAGCCCCGGCCATTTCAATCCGCTGTACTGGACGCACATCAAGCGCAACCAGATCCTGGCCACGGTCACGCCCGGCGACGGCGCCAGCAGCGTGACCCTGGTATGCGAGCCGGAAAGCGGCGCGTGGAGCGATTGGTTCAAGGTGGACGACGGCACCAACCTGGAAAACGCCGAAGCCATCGCCCGCGCCATCACCCGCCGCATCGCCGAGCATCGCCGCGGCGAGCAGGCCGCCGCGCGGCAGACCGTCACCGAAAAAGAGCTGACCGTGGCCAAGCTGAGCCTGCTGCACGCGCAGGTGGAGCCGCACTTCCTGTACAACACCCTGGCCAGCGCGCAGTACCTGACCCGCAGCGATCCGGCGCGCGCCGACGAGATGCTGGGCAATCTGATCACCTACCTGCGCTATTCGCTGCCGCGCACCGAGGATTCCCTTTCCACGCTGGGCGAAGAACTGGAGCGCGCGCGCGCCTACCTGGAAATCCTGAAGATCCGCATGGGCGCCCGCCTGAACCTGCAGATCGAAGTGGACGACCCGCTTAAATCCACGCCGTTCCCGGCGATGATGCTGCAGACCCTGGTGGAAAACGCGATCAAGCACGGCCTGGAGCCCAAGTCCGGCGGCGGCACCGTCTGGATCATCGCGCGCCGTATCGACGGGTCCATCGCCGTCACCGTGGCCGACGACGGCCAGGGCTTCAACGCCGAAAGCAGTGGCACCGGCATCGGCCTGAAGAACGTGCGCGAGCGCCTGCGCCTGGCCTACGGCGCGGCCGCTTCCTTCGCCATCGTGGCCAACTTCCCTAGCGGCGTCGCGGCCACCATCACCCTTCCCGAAAGGGGCGTTGCCGCGCCCGACGCGCAGGGAGACGAGCATGTTTAAGTGCGTGATCGCCGAAGACGAAGCGCTGCTGCGCGAGGCGCTGGCGACCTCGATCGCCCAGGCCTGGCCGCAGCTGCGGATCGTGGCCGAGTGCGAGGACGGTGGCGCGGCGCTGGAAGCCATCGCCGAGCATCAGCCCGAGGTCGCGTTCCTGGACATCCGCATGCCCGGCCTGACCGGTCTGGAAGTAGCCGCGGCCGCGGCTGAAGCCAGCCCGAAAACCCAGATCGTGTTCGTCACCGCCTACGACCAGTACGCCATCGACGCGTTCGACAAGGGCGCGGTGGACTACCTGCTCAAACCCATCGCGCCCGAGCGCCTGGCCGCGACCGTGCTGCGCCTGCAGTCGCGCCTGGCGCAGGGCGGCCCCGATGCCGAAGCGCTGGCCGCGCTGGTTCGCACGCTCGGCGCGCGCGCCGTGCCGGCGATGGCGGAGCCGCTGGTGTGGATCACCGCCAGCTCGGGCAGAGAAACGCGGCTGATCATGGTCGACGACGTGGCCTACTTCCAGGCCGACCACAAGTACACCGTGGTGATGACCGCCGAAGGCGAAGCGCTGCTGCGCAAACCCATCCGCGAACTGCTGGAAGTGCTGGACCCGGCGACCTTCAAGCAGATCCACCGCTCCACCATCGTCAATCTGAAAGCCATCGCCTCGATCGCGCGCGACGACACCGGCAAAGGCACGGTGAAGCTGAAATCGCGCCCGGAAACCCTGACCGTCAGCCAGCCGTTCATGACCCTGTTCCGCAACATGTAGCGGCGGATCGAACCGATTCCGCGGCGAGGAAATCCCCATGCGATTCCTGACATCCCTGTGCTCGTTCCTGCTGACCCTGATCGGCTGCCACCCGCAGCCCGGCACCACCACGCTGACCTTTTCCTCGGTCGACGGCGTCGGCATCAACTCCACCAAGGCGCGGATCGCCGACGGCCAGGCGCGCTTCGAATGCCTGAAAAGCGCAAGCGGCAGGTGCCATTACGTCGTGTTCCTGAGCGACTGCGCGCCACCCGCTGCCGTGCCCGGCGCCTGCGCGACGACGCGTCTGCAGCAGTTCACCCTGGCCGAGGGCGAAGCCCGTGAAATCACCGGCCTGCCCGCCGGCATCAAGCACTGCCTCAACCACGACCGCGTGCCGGTGGCGCCGGACTGCGGCTTGGCCTCGACGACACTCTGAAATTTCAACAGGCTCGCAGGCGTCTTGCTTTTCGCCGTCATCCCAGCGTCCGTTGGGATGACGAGGAAAATACCTCAATGGGCTGCTTCATCCGCCAGCGCCGACGCCACCACCGCATGCGTCATCGCCGCCAGCGTCTTGCGGTCGGTGCCCGCCGTCACCGTGATCGGCGCGTGCAGCACCAGCCGCAGGCGCGCGCCGCGGCTGCGCAGGAAGCGGCGCACGTGCGCGCCGGCGTCCATCTCGCCGTAGTAGGCGTAAAGATCACGATCCTCGTCGCCGCGCAGCGCATGCCCGTTCACCGCCTGCAGCAGCAAGGTGAAAGGCTGCACCGTCCAGCCCGCTTGCACGGCTGCGGCGTCGCCGACGAACAGCGAGAACAGGCTGGACTTGAACGGCGCCACGGTCTTGCCCGAAGAAGTGGTGCCTTCGGCGAACAGCAGCAGGCTGTTGCCGTGGCGCATCACTTCGCCGAGCGCGGCGGCGGCGCTGCCGGCATCGCGTCCACGGCGGCTGATGAACACGGTCTGCTGCAGTCCGGCCACGAAAGGAATACCCGGCCAGCGCCGCATGTCGTCCTTGGCGATGAAGCAGGTGCGCAGCGCGCTGCCCAGGGCCAGGATATCGAAGTGCGAAATATGGTTGCCCACGTACAGCGTGCGTGCCTGCGCGCTGGGCGTGCCCACCACTTCGACGTGGATGCCGAGGATCCTACACAGACAGCGATGCCACAGCTGCGGCAGCACGAACGCACCCGGTCCGCGGATGAAAACCATCAGCAGGGTCTGCAGCGGCATCAGCACCGCGCTGACGCCGAGTATCGCCAGCAGTTTCGCGCCGGTGAGGAGCGCAAGCGCAAGGTCGCGCTGAGGGCGGGCGCCACTGGGATCTTTCTCGGAGCTCGGCATCGGCAATGCGCCCGTTATGAGCTGCCGGAAGTCTCTCACGCGTCGGCACCGACATGGCATTGCGCATGCCGCTCACCCGGGGTTAGCGCCGCGCTTGCTAGGTTGACGCTTTCTCACGGGAATCGAAGCATGAAAATACTGATGGTATTGACCTCGCACGACCAGCTGGGCGACACCGGCAAGAAGACCGGCTTCTGGCTGGAAGAATTCGCGGCGCCGTATTACGTGTTCAAGGATGCGGGCGCGCAGATCGTGCTGGCTTCGCCCAAGGGCGGGCAGCCGCCGCTGGATCCGAAAAGCGACGAAGCCGATGCGCAGACCGCGGCCACGCGCCGCTTCCGTGACGATGCGGAATCCACCGCGGCCCTGACCGGCACGCACAAGCTGGCCGAAGCGGTGGGGCAGACTTTCGATGCGGTGTTCTATCCCGGCGGCCATGGTCCGCTGTGGGATCTGGCCGAAGACCGCGATTCGATCCGCCTGATCGAAACCATGTTCGCCGCCGGCAAGCCGGTCGCGGCCGTCTGCCACGCGCCCGCGGTGTTCAAGCATGCGAAAAACAAGGATGGCGCGCCGCTGGTGCAGGGCAAATCGGTCACCGGTTTCAGCAACAGCGAGGAAGCCGCGGTCGGCCTGACCGACGTGGTGCCGTTCCTGGTCGAAGACATGCTGAAAGGCAACGGCGGGATCTACCAGAGCCAATCCGATTGGCAGGCGTTCGCCATTACCGATGGCAATCTTGTCACCGGGCAGAATCCGGCGTCTTCCGAAGAAGCGGCGAAGGCAGTGCTTGCGCTGTTGCGATGACGTTCAATCGTTTTTTTTAGCGAAGTCTTGCCGCGTGTGGGAAGGGCCTCGGCCCCGACGGACGGAAGCCGGAAGGCATCGGGGTCGAATCCACCCCCACGGTATGGACTGGAAGTCTTTCGGTTCAGGAATCGGTGTGCTTTTCAATGGTCAATCGCATGTGATCTCCCGCCGGGTAGCCGAACTTTCCATCGCCTTTTCCAGCGCCGCCATGACCTGTAGGGCCTGCTCCGGCGTCACCGGCGCGGGCCCGCCTTGCCGTATCGCATCGCGCATCGCGGCGTAGTAAACGCGGTAATCGCCGGGAATACTTTCCACCGTTTCGCTGTGTCCAGCCGTGTGCAGTACGCCGGGCTGCGGATCGCGTCCCCAATCCCTTGCGCCTGGAACGCCGCCGCGCCGCAGCGCGGCTTCCTGCGCATCCAGACCATGCTTGACATAGCTGGCGCGCGTGCCGTGCACGCTGAAGCGCAGGCCATGCGCCGGCACCAGCGAGCAGGCGTGCAGCACCACGCGATGACGCGGATAGCGCAAAAGCACGTGGAAATAATCCGCTGAGCGCGCGCCCTCGCGCTGCATCGCGATGTCGGCGAACAGCGCCCGCGGCGGGCCGAACAGCTGCAGCGCCTGATCGATCAGGTGCGGGCCCAAGTCGAACCACAGGCCGGAGCCGGGCAGATCGCGTTCGCGCCAGCGGTCGGCGACCTGCGGGCGATAGCGGTCGAAGTGCGAGTGGCATTCGGACACCTCGCCCAGTGCGCCGTTCGCGATCAGGCGGCGCAAAGTCAGGAAATCGGCGTCCCAGCGCCGGTTCTGGAACACGCTGACCAGCCGTCCGGCGCGTTCGGCGTTGGCCACCACCGCTTGCGCTTCGCGCAGGGTCACGGTGAACGGTTTATCGACCACCACATGCTTGCCGCGCGCCAACGCCGCGTTCGCCAGCGCCGCGTGCACCGCGTTGGGTGCGGCGATCACCACCAGGTCTATGGCGGGATCGGCGAAGGCCGCCTCGGCTTCCGCCACCACCCGCGCGCCGGGATGGTCGACCACGACTTTGCCGGCATCGCTCGACACCACCGTGTGCAGGCGCAGCCCCGGCGTTTGCGCGATCAGCGGCGCGTGGAAGACCTTGCCGACGAAGCCGTAGCCCAGCAGCGCCACGTTGAGTGAGGGTTGCATGGCCGCTCCGGGTTCGGTCGTATCGAGACCAAGAATAAGCGCTGGCGCCATCACGTGCGCCCGTCAGCGGCGGCGCACAGGCAACAGCGACGAGGCCACGGTGGCGGTCGCGTTTGGTCTGGATCCGGCCGCGCTGGTGGCGCGACTGCGCGGGGGCAAGGTGCTGCTGAAGCAGCTTTATCCGGGCGTCGTCGATGAGGCGCGGCTGGGCCGCGAAACCATCCGCGACGCCGTGTTCACCGCCTTCGCGCGCCGCATCGCCCATCTGCATTCGCAGTCCGCGCCCACCTGGCATTATTACTTCAGCCACGTGCAGGAGGAGTTGCAGGGCGAGGCGCCTGGCGTGGTCCACGGCGCCGAGATTCCGTTCGTGATGGGCACGGGCGCCGACTGCGATTGCCTGCAGGCCGCCTTCGAGGATGCCGACATCGCTTATGCGCGCATGGTCGGGGACTACTGGCACGCGTTCGCCAGCAGCGGCAGACCTTCGGCCGCGGGCGCGCCGGTGTGGGATCAGGACGGTGCGCGCAAGGCCAGAACCATGGAATTCGGGGACAGCGCCTCAATGAGGAACGACTTCATGAAGAGGCGTTTGAACGTCTTCATCGGCACGCTTAAAACGCTGGATGCTTTATCGAAGCCGGCATCGGCCAAGACGTCGAGCGACTGAAACGCGCCTTGTTGATCGGCGCGATCCTTATGCCTGTGCCGTCATTCCCGCCAAAGCCGGGGCCGGACGACTCGATGCTTCGAACTCGAAGGCGTGGGATCCACGGCGCTACTGAGGATTCAACGCGGCCGGCGCTTGATCACGCCCGGACACTTGATCTGCGATTCGATGTGCATGCGCGCCAGATCCATGTAGTTGCCTTCCGGGCCGCTGCCGGAGCCGTGGATTTCGCCCAGGTAGTCGCTGCCGTCCCAGACCCGGCCCACCCATTGCGCGCCATCGTCGGAGATGGTCAGGGTGACCGTATAGCGCAAGGCCCGGCCCTCTTCGTCCTGGCAGCCATGCACCATCGGGAACTGCGCGACGAACACCGGGTCGCTGGTGCGCGCTTTCAGGTGCAGGCGCGCTTCTTCGGCCAGGGTCTGCTGTTCGCTCTCGTGGATCAGGCGCAGCTGTTCGCGCACGAAATCGGAATGGCTGAAAAACAGATCGATGCCTTCCAGCGGGTCGTAGCCCTGCGCGCGCAGCCAGTCCACATAGGCGAGCTCAAGCTCCATCGAGCCGGCTTTTAGTTTTGCGCCCATATCGTGTCCTCGGTTGCGTGCAAGAGTGTATTCCCGACGAAAGCTTAGCAGGCTTGCGGGACGTGCCGAGCGCCAAGGCTTCCAGGCAGTATGCTCCGGTCGTGGGAGTTCATGACCCGAGCCAGGCCGGTGCTGCCGGCCCTTCCGCACCTGCTGAGCGTCGATACCAGCATCGCGTTGCAAGCAGCCTCATTACCCCCACACGACGCCAGAGGAACGCCCATGAGCAGATCGATCGTCGCCTCCGCATGGATCACCGCGTTATTGAGCGCCTGCCAGCCCCATGCCGAGACCACCGCAGCCGACGCTCCGGCCGTTACTGAGCCTGCGGTCAGCAGCGCCCCCAGTGCAACTACCGATCCGTCGGCCACCGATACGGGCGCAGCGGCGATTGATGCTGCGGCGCCGACCGCAACGATTCCTGACGCTGCCGGCACTTCCGAAGCCGACGTGGACAAAGCCATCGATGACGCGCTGGGCGATCATGCGACCTATCGCAAGGTCATGGAGGATTTCCAGAAAGCCGTGGCCGCCAAGGACGCAAGCGCCACCGCCGCCTTGGTCCACTATCCGGTCGTGGTGGAGATCGCCGGCAAGAACACGGTGCTCAAGGATGCCGCCGCCTTCGTCGAGGACTACGACAAGTTCATGACCCCGGAGATCGTCAAGGCCATCACGGATACCCGCTACACCGACGTCATGGTTAACTACAAGGGCGTGATGCTGGGACAGGGCGAAGCCTGGATCAACAGCATTTGCAAGGACAACGCTTGCAGGAATGTGGACGTCAAGGTCATCACCATCCAGCCCAAGTCGGACCTGTCGCCTTGATTGGGCGGGCTCATCGGTGCGGGCGGACGAACGCTTCGCGCCGCGTCTGCAGCGAAGCGAAGTGGCTCGCGGCGGTCAGCGTCTACAATCGACGACATGCCGCTGGCCCTCTGCCGTTCTTTCGTCTTGTGCCTGCTCATGGCGCTGTGCGCGCTGCCTGCGCAGGCGCGCACCATCTACCGCTGCGTGCGCAGCGGCACGGTAAGCCTGTCGACCGCGCCGGAGCCGGGATCGAAGTGCGAAGCCAAGCAGATCGACGACGATCCGGCCAAGGCGCCGAACCTGTGGGGCTCGTTCGGCGTGTTCAGCGGCACGCTGTATCAGCGCGAACAGGACGGGCAGCTGGTGTACGGCACGCGCAAGCTGCCGGGATCCACGGTGTACCTGAAATTCACGGTGGCGACGCCGCCCGGCGAACCCGCGCATCCAGGCCTGGGCAAGGTGGGCAGGCCGCGATTGGATCAGTACGCGAAGCAGTTCAAGGCGGCGGCCAAGGCCACCGGCGTGGAAGACGCGTGGCTGCGTTCCATCGCCCATGCCGAAAGCGGGTTCGACGCCAAGGCCCTGTCGCCGAAAGGCGCGCAGGGCGTGATGCAGCTGATGCCTGAGATCTCCAAGCAGTACGGCGTGGTGGATCCGTATTCCTCAGGCGAATCGATCAGCGCCGGCGCGCGGCACATGAAAAGTCTGTTGAAACGCTACAGCAACGATCTGATCCTGGCCGCGGCCGCCTACAACGCGGGCATCGGCGCGGTGACGCGCTACGGCGGCGTGCCGCCGTACGCGGAAACGCAGGCCTATGTGGAAAAAGTGCAGGCGCTGCACCAGCGCTATCGCCAGGCGATGGGCAACGCGCCGCTCACGCCGGCGGATTCGACGCCGCAGGCGCCGAAATAGCATTGTTTTTTGTAGGAGCGGGCCTTGCCCGCGATGCCCTTGTCTGTGCATCGGGAAAAAAGCATCGCGGGCAAGGCCCGCTCCTACATCGGTCAACTTTTTGGGCTCAACTTCAGCAGACGCCCGCCGGATCCGTCCTTCTGGTCTTCCAGCAGCCACAGGTGGCCGTCCGGTCCCTGCTCGATTTCGCGGATGCGCTGACCCATGTCGTAGCGCGCCGCTTCGCGCGCGGTGGTGCCGTCCAACTCGATGCGCACCAGCGCCTTCGACGACAGCCCGCCGATGAAGGCGTTGCCTTTCCAGTCGGCGAAACTGTCGCCGGAATAGATCATCAGCCCTGCGGGCGAGATCGCCGGATTCCAGGTGATCTTGGGCGCTTCGAACTCGGGACGGGTGTCGTGGTCGGGGATGTCCCGGCCGTCGTAATGGTCGCCGTTGGAGACGATAGGGTAGCCGTAGTTCCTGCCGCGTTCGATCAGGTTCAGCTCGTCGCCGCCTTTGGGCCCCATTTCCTGGACCCATAAACGCCCCTGCGCATCGAACGCCAGGCCCAGCGCATTGCGGTGGCCCAGCGACCAGACCTGCGCGGCCACGCCGCCGTCCTTCGCGAATGGATTGTCGGTCGGCACGCTGCCGTCGTCGTTGAGACGCACGATCTTGCCCAGGTTGGACCGCATATCCTGCGCTGGATCGAATTTCTGGCGCTCGCCCGAGGTGATCCAGAGTTTACCGTCCCGGTCGAACGCGATGCGATGGCCGTAGTGGCCCTGTCCGGACACCTTGGGCACCTGGCGCCAGATCACCTGCACATCGGACAGCGCGCCGCCGCCTTGATCGTCCAGGGTCAGTTTGCCGCGCGCCACGGCGGCGCCGCGATCGCCGCCGTCGCCGGCCTCGGCATAGCTCAGATACACCCAGCCGTTGCGGGCGAACTGCGGGTGCAGGACCACGTCGCCAAACCCGCCCTGGCCGCCGTAGGCCACCTTCGGCACGCCGCTGACCTCGCCCAGTTTCTTGTCATCCACATTCAGCAGCTTCAGCGCGCCCTGCTTTTCGCTGACCAGCAGGCGCCCATCCGGCAGAAAGGTCATCGCCCAGGGTTCCTTGAACTGCTGGACCGCGCTGACCGTGAACGGCGCGTCGGCTTTGGATTTCGGTTCGGCCGCGCAGGCGGGAAGGGCAATGAGCAATGCAGCGGCGCAGGCGACAGCCAGCAGGTGACGGGTCATGGGAAAGGCTCCTGATGAAAGTGGATTTTGTTGAACTGCGTGGATTAAAGAAGATGCGCAACGGCGAGTAAAGTTCCGGCGCTCAGGTCAGCGCCGAAGGCGTTTCATAGGGCAGGACCTCGGCGCCGGCCGCCAGGATCGCGGCTTCGGCCGCGGGCAGGCGCGCATCGTTCTCGGCATCGATCACCAGCAGGATCTTGCCGGCGCGAATTTCCTGTTCGAACTTGCGCCGCACCGGATCCTGCACCGACGAGCCGACCAGGGCTGAAGCCCAGGTGCCGACCGCCGCGCCGCCCAGCGTCATCAGCGCCACTCCCATCCAGGTCACGCCCAGCCCCGGAAACACAAGTGTCGCCAGGCCGGTCAGCAGTCCGACGCCGCCGCCGATGAGCGCGCCGCGCAGCGCAGCGGGCATGAAGTCGCTGGTCGCGTCCTTGCGCCGGTCGTGGATCGCCCTGATTTCGATATCGGAGCGCGCGATCAGGGACAGATTGTCGTCGGGCACGCCGGCCTCGCGCGCGGCGCGGATGGCGGCGCGGGCATGGGCGATGTCGGGCACGGCGAATACGTGTCGGGTTTTCATGGCGGCGTCCTTGGATGAAGCGGCACCACCTTAACGGGTGGCGTGGTTATCCATGCGTGAGGGATCGCAGGGCGCTATGGTGCGCATCCGCTCCTCGATTCCGGCCGATCGCGCATGCTGCCCCTCGAAACCATCCAGTGCCCGTACTGCGGCGAATCCATCGATCTGGTGATCGACGATTCGGTGGCCAGCCAGACCTACATCGAGGACTGCCACGTCTGCTGCCGGCCGATCAACATCGCGGTGACGGTGGGCGAAGATGGCGAGCTGGGGATACACGCCTGGGCCGAAAACGAAACCTGAGCGTCGCGTCAGCCGATGGCCTCGGATTCGACGTAGGCGATGCCGGGAAGCGCCGCCAGGGCGGCCCGCAGTAGAGTGGCGGCGACCGCTTCGGCAGGCACCACGCGGTAGCGACGCGGCAGTACCGGGCCTATCGCGCCCAGCAGCTTCAACCCCAGATACTCCGCCGGCCTGCGCCGCGCGCGTTCGCCGCCCAGCAGCGCCGGGCGCACGATGGTCAGGGAATCGAACCCCATCGCCGCCAGTTCCCGCTCCAGTTCGCCTTTGATGCGCGAATAGAAGATGCGCGACTCGGGGTTCGCTCCGCTGGCGGAAGTAAGCGCGAAGGTGCGTGCGCCACGCCGCTGCGCCAGCCGCGCGATCGCCAGCGGGTAATCCAGATCGATCTTGCGGAACGCGGCCCGCGAACCCGCTTCGCCAATGGTGGTGCCCAGCGTGCAGATCACCGCGTCGGCGGACCACCAGTCGGCATCGGTGGGCAGCGCTTCGAAATCGATCACCGGGTTGCGCAGACGCGCGTGCGCAGGCAGCGGCCGCCGGCTGGGCGCGATGACCATGCGCACTCGCGCATCGTCCAGCGCCTGCCGCAGCACGGCCTGGCCCACCAGTCCGCTGGCGCCGGCCAGCAAGAGTGTCTTCATTCGATATGCTCGCGCAGCGTGCGGGGAATGCCGCGACGATTGTGCCGCAAGGAGGTGCGCCGGGGTGAGTCGTCGCGGGCGCTGCTTTAAGCGAATACCGACACCAGGAATGCGCGAATACACCTGCCGCCCGATCCGGGTTTGCTGAGCGCGCCGCAAGCCTCGATGGTGATATTGCGGCCTGGCGCGGCTGCTTACGGGGCATGGCGTTTTGGCGTGATCAAGCTGAGTCGCCGACCTACCCGCGCCCAGCGGAATCACCGACAAGCTGCTTGTTTTCAGCCACCGGTTGGTATTGGTTCAGCCGCGAGGCGCGTAAAGAAAACGTTTGGTTGGCGCGCGCGAACGGCCTCAAGCCCGACTGAAGCGAGGCGTGGGTCACGCCTCCACGCAGGTCTTACTTATGGCTCACGAAGCGCTAACAGTGCGCCTATTCGCTTTCGCGCCGCTTGTGGTTAAGGCGATGTCTAAGCGCGGATTTCGCACCATATTCGATTCAGCGGCCTCTTTGCATGGTGACTGCGTGCGCTTGATACGCACTCCACATATCAACGGAGCAAAGACGATGAATAACCGTAACCGCAAGCCCCTGATCGGCATGATCGCCCTGTCCGCCGCACTGGCGATGCCGCTGGCCTTTGCTCAGAGCCAGACCGCAGAGCCGGCGCCGCAGCCGCAGACCGAACAGCCCACTCCGACCGATGCCGCGCAGCCGGCAGAAAGCGCCACCGGCGCTTCCATGCAGTCGGCCGAGCAGACCACCGGCGCAGCCAGCAGCGAAGGCAAGCAGGGTTGGGATGATGTCGATGCCGATAAGGATGGCGCTATCAGCAAGCAGGAAGCCTCGGCCAACGCCGGCCTCTCGCAGGTGTTCGATCAGGCCGACGCCGATACCGACGGCAAGCTGACCGCCGACGAATACAAGGCGTTCGTGAGCAAGAACTACGGCGAGCCGAAGTCGAATTAAACTAAAAATAGGCATCGCCGAACGGCACCCGGTGCCGCACGCAACGGGGCGGCGCAAGCCGCCCCGTTGCGTTTGCGCCATGCCCATCGAGCCGCATAATCCTGCGATCCTGTTGGAGCGATGCGGCAAAGCAAAAGATCTAAGGAGTATGCAATATGAAAATCAGAACCCGGAACCGCAACCCCGTAGCCAGAACCTTGATGCTGTGCGCCGCGCTGTCGGTGACCGCCTTGGCAGCCGGCTGCAGCAAACCCGAGGAGGAAATGGCCCCGCCCGCTCCGGTAGAGGAAACCGCGCCTCCGCCGATGGAAACCACGCCGCCTACGCCTGCGCCGACCGATCCGTCGGTACCGCCGGCCACCGATCCGTCCATGCCGCCAACCGATCCGAACGCACCGCCGGCCATGGACCCCAACGCGCCGCCGCCTGCGGATCCGCCCGCTAATCCGCCGGCCTCGGGCTGAGATTCCGTCGGTCGTTCGTAAAGCCGCTTCCCGTTCTCCATGTTGGGGAGGGTGCGGCAGATCCGCGAAGGGTGGCGCAATGCCACCCTTCGTTTTTTTCGGCGCTGCTATCCTGACCAACAAGCCGAGGAGTCGGAACGAATGGGTGCGATCGACTGGGTGGGATTCGACGGCGACGACACGCTGTGGAGGAGCGAGGACTACTACCGCGCCGCCGAACGCGCATTCGAAGACATCATCGGCCAATACATCGACCTGAGCGACGCGCGCAGCCTGCAGCATCTGCTGGAAGTCGAACGCCGCAACCTGCAGGTGTTCGGCTACGGCGCCAAGGGCATGACCCTGTCGATGATCGAGTCGGCGGTGCAGCTGACCGGCGAACGCATCAGCGCGCGCGACATCCATCGCGTGATCGAAATCGGCCGCGCCACCCTGCAGCATCCGGTCGAACTGATCGAAGGCATCCGCGAGGCGGTGGAAGCCATCGCCGCCACGCACCGCATCGTGCTGATTACCAAGGGCGACCTGTTCCACCAGGAATCCAAGATCCGGCAATCCGGCCTGGCCGATCTGTTCCAACGTATCGAAGTGGTGTCGGAAAAAGACGGCCCCACCTACGCGCGCGTGCTGCGCGAACTCGATGCGCCGGCCGGCCGCTTCGTGATGGTTGGCAATTCGGTGCGTTCCGATATGGAGCCGGTGATCCGGCTCGGCGGCTGGGGCATCCACCTGCCGTATCACATCACCTGGGCGCATGAAGCCGAACACGCGCTGGCCGAGGGTGAGCCGCGCATGCTGCAGGTGCGATCGGCGAACGAGCTGCCGCCGGCGCTTTCGCGGATCGCCGCCCTGGCCGCGGCCTGAACCGGCCGGCATCGCGGTCGTTCTGATTCAAAGCATCGGCACGGTTCGAGGAAACCCCCCAGGATCCCGAACGCTCGCATCGGCTGGTAACGGTTACAGCGGAAAAAGTTAAAGTAGCGTTCAACTGCGCAACGGCAACCTGCGCCTACGCCCGCAGGGGCGGATGCCTGGAGCGCCGTGATGACTGGATCCGTGTTTTCCCGCTGGCTCGCCCCGGTCGTGCTCGCCGCCGGATTGGGTATCGCCGCAATGACCCCGGGCACCGCACGCGCCGACGACGATCTGGTGCGCGTGCTGGTCAACGTTGCCGACATCGTCTACCACAGCGGTCAACCCTATTACCGGTACGGCGACTACGGCCGCTACGACCGGGTCGTGGTAGTCCGCGACCGCTATCGCCGCCCCGCCTACTACCGCTATGTGCCGCGCGATTACTACGTCGACTACCGTCCGGGGCCGCCTTATGGCCGCGCGTACGGCTACTACCGCAAGCATCCGCGCCATTACGACTATCGCGAAGATGACCGCCGCTATTACAGCTATCGCGACCGTCACGACCGCTGGGAGAGCGACGATGACGATGACGACCGCCACCACGGACGCAGGCACCGCGACCGCGACGACGATTGACGCAGCACCCCGGACCAGCACCTTGGCCGGGGACTGATCCGGCGCCGCACCGGCGATTGCGGCACAATTCCCGCATGCCGCCTTCGCCTTTCCACCTGCTGCTGCTTATCGCACTCTTACTGGGGCTTGCCTGCAGTGAGGCCAAGGCCCAGGCTCAGCCCGCTGGTGAAAGTTACCAGCCGCGCAGCGGCGATGCGCGAATCGACCGGCAGCTGGCCGACATCAACGCCTACGCCGCGCGCTACCCGCAGAGCTTCGTGGATGAGGTGACGCGCTATTACTCGGTACCGCGCGCCTATGTGCAAGCCATGCTGCAGCAGCCGGCCTGGCGCCCCGCCGATATCTTCATGGCCTGCGCGCTGGCCCAGACGGTCGCGCAGCCCTGCCGTGCCGTCGTACGCGAATGGTCGCGCGACCACGCCGAGGGCTGGCAGGGCGTCGCGCAACGCCTGCAGGCGCCGCCCGGGTCCGCGCAATACCGTCAGCTGCGCGAGCGCATCGCCGAAAGCTATGCGCGCTGGGCGCGTCCCCCGGTCAAGTGACGGATTCGTTTCGGAACAGCCCGGCTCGACCTGTCGACGCCGCTGATTGTTCTCGAGATACACGGTCAGCAGCGCCAAACCCGCTTTCCGGGCGCGTGTCGCCGGCCCGCTGCTTCTTCTAAGCATGCATGCGGAGTGCGTTGCCCGGCTGGTAGTCCGCGGCATGCGGACAGCGCATGCCGCCGTATTGTTCAGCGTGCAAGCCAGCCCCCATCCACCGGCAGCACCGCGCCGTGTACGTAGTCCGAAGCCGTCGAGCACAGGAACACCGCCGCGCCGCCCAGATCGGCGGGTTTGCCCCAGTGTCCGGCGGGAATGCGCTCCAGGATGCTGCGGTTGCGCGCTTCGTCGCCGCGCAGCGCTTCGGTATTGTGGGTGGCGAAGTATCCCGGCGCGATGGCGTTGACGTTGATGCGTCTGCTGGCCCATTCGTTGGCCAGCAGACGGGTGATGCCCAGCACGCCGGATTTGCTGGCGGTGTAGGAAGCCACGCGGATCCCGCCCTGGAACGACAGCATCGAAGCGATGTTGACGATCTTGCCGGTGCGGTCGTTCGCCACCCACCAGCGCGCCGCGGCCTGCGACAGGAAGAACATGGTTTTGAGGTTCACGTCCATCACCTCGTCCCAATCTTCTTCGCTGAATTCCAATGCGTCGTTGCGGCGGATGGTGCCGGCGTTGTTGATCAGGATGTCGATGCCGCCGAATTCCGCCACGGCCCGCTCCACCACCCCCGCTACGGGCGCGATACGGTCCAGCGCCGCTTCGACCCACAGCATTCGCCGGCCCGCGGCTACCACCGCCGTTTCGGTTTGATCCGGCGCGCTGCGGCCCACGGCCACGATATGCGCGCCCGCCTGGGCCAGCGCGATCGCGATGCCCTGGCCCAGGCCGGTGTTGGCGCCGGTAACGACGGCGACGCGGTCGGTGAGGTCGAAAGGATGCGTGCTCATGCGCTTCTTCTACTTCAGCTGGCAGATGTCGAGCACATGCATGTCGGTGTAGTCCAGGTTCTCGCCGCCCATCGCCCAGATGAAGCAGTAGTTGCTGGTGCCCGAGCCCATGTGGATCGACCAGGGCGGCGAGACCACCGCCTCGTCGTTCCGCACCACGATATGCCGCTGGGCGTCCGGTTCGCCCATGAAGTGGTAGACGCGGTCGTTGTCGCCCAGGTCAAAGTAGAAATAGACCTCGCTGCGCCGGTCGTGCAGGTGCGGCGGCATGGTGTTCCATACGCTGCCGGTCTTGAGCACGGTCAAACCCAGCAGCAGCTGCGAGGACTGGCAGGTGACCGGCACGATGTACTGGTAGATGGTGCGCTCGTTGCTGGTTTCCAGCGCCCCGCGTTCCAAGGACACCGCATCGGCGATGGCCAGCGGCTTGGTTTCGAAACGCGCGTGCGCCGGCGTGGAAGTGAGATAGAACTTGGCCGGGTTGGCGGCGTTGGAAGATTCGAAAACGACCTCATCGCTGCCCATCGCCACGTACAGGCCGTCTTTCGGCCCCAAGCTATAGACGCTGCCGTCCACCGTGACCCTGCCTTCACCCGCTCCGACATTGATCAAGCCCAGTTCGCGGCGCTCCAGAAAAGGTTTGCCCGCGGCGGAGGCGGGCTCGGTCTGCCGCGGCAGCCGCAGCGCTTGCGACACCGGCGCGGCGCCGCCGATCACGAAACGCTCATTGTGCGAATAGTCGAGCTGCAAGGCGTCGGCCACGAATAGCCCGTCAATCAGGTAACGGTCGCGCAGCTGGTCGTTGCTGGCGCCATCCATCATGTCGGGATGGGTGGCGTGATAGGTCTTGCGGAACATGATGGCTCCTTGCGGACGAAGGCGACAGAAGGGCGCGGAACAGGCAGGATTCTAAATGCTTTGGTAACCGGTGTCATCGGACCAGGTCAAGCAGCTGGGGATTCTTATCCTCAATCCTCCGGCGGTTGGCACGAATCGCGGATCACCAGATGCGGGCGCACGCTGGCGGCGGACAGGGTGGAAGCCGAAGCGTCCGGTTGCACCAGCATGCTCGCGGCGATGCGCCCGGTGTCGCGGGTGGGCCGGCGCACCGTGGTCAGCGAGGGCCACAGGCGAGAAGCCAGCGGGCTGTCGTCGAAACCCACCACCGACAGCTGCTGCGGGATGCTGATGCCGGAGCGCATCGCAACCTTGTAGACGCCGGCGGCCATTTCGTCGTTGCCGGTGAAAATGGCGGTAGGGCGCTGCTTGCCGGCCAGCAGCTTTTCCGCGGCGGCGACGCCCGACTCGAAGGTGTAGCCCGCTTCGATGATGCGCGACTTCGGAAGTTCGATGCCGTAGCGCCCTAGCGCCTCCAAGAATCCGGAGGTGCGCTCCAATGCCGAACGATAGTTGTCGGGACCGGTGATGAGCGCGATGTCGCGATGGCCGAGCATCTGCAGATAGTCGGCGGCTTCGGCGGCGCCGTCCCGGTCGTGGGTGACCACCATGCGCGACAGGTCGTCCATGGCCACCGCCGCGATGCGCACGTAGCGGCAGCCGATTCCCAGCAGCATGTCGGCCAGCGCCTGATCCTCGGAGACGCGCGGCACCAGCATTACTCCGTGCAGCTTCTGCTGCTGGGCGAAACGGCGCACGCCGTCGATGTAGTTCGGACTGCGGCTGTCGCAGGGATGCACCACCAGTTCGAAGCCCGAGTCGCGGATGCCGTCCAGCGCGCCGTACTGCATGTTGACGATGTACTGCGCAGTCGGGTTGTCGTACACCATGCCGATCAGGAACGATTTGCGGAACGCCAGGCCGCGTGCCATCGGGTCCGGCGAATACCCCACTTCGCGCATCAGCGCCTCGACTTTCTCTCGCGTGTCCTTACGCACCAGCGGCGAGTGGTTGATGATGCGCGATACGGTTTTCTTCGATACCCCGGAGAGCCGCGCGATGTCGTTGATGGTCGACACCTTGCCATGCGCTGCGGATGGGACGGGGGGCGTCGGCGGTTTGCGCGCTGGCATGGAGGCGATGTCTCAAGCGAAAGTGTAGGTGGATTCTAGCCCGCAGCTCGTTCAGGCGAGAAAACAGGCTGCCGCACGCGAGCGTCGCGCCAGCCTCATGCCCGCAGCAGCGCCGGTAGCCACATCGACAGCGGCGGGAAGAACGCCACGACCAGCAGCACCGCCAACGCCGCCAGCCAGAAAGGCCAGATGCTGCGCATGCTCTCGGCGATACTGATCTTGCCGATGGCGGTCCCGATGAACAGGACCGAGCCCACCGGCGGAGTGACCAGGCCGATGCCACCGGTCAGCACCAGCACCAGGCCGAAGTGGATCGGGTCGATTCCGTAGGCGCGCGCCACCGGCAGGAAGATCGGCGTGCAGATGAGGATCATCGGCGCCAGGTCCATGAACGTTCCCAGCAGCAGCAACACCACGATGATCAGCAGCAGCACCATGGACTTGTTGTGCGCCACCGATTGCAAGGCGTCCACCGCGGCGATCGGCACCTGCAGGTAAGCCAGCAGCCAGCCGAACACCGCCGCAGTAGCGATCACGAACAGGATGACGCCGGTGGTGCGGGCGGCATGCGCCACCGCCTGCAGGAACTCGCGGATTCTCAACTGCCGGTACAGCAGCGCCGTCACCAGCAACGCATACGCCACGGCCACTGCGGCGCTTTCCACCGCGGTGAATATGCCTGCGCGGATACCGATGAAGATCAAGGCGACCAGTCCAAGGCCCGGCAATGCCGACACCAGCCGCAGCAGCACCGCGCGCCAGCCGGGAAAAATCTCGACGCCGTACCCGCGCCTCACGGCTACCGCCCAGCCGGTGAACATCAGCACCACGGTCATCAGTAGGGCCGGGGCGATGCCCGCTGCGAACAGGTCGGCGATCGACAGGCCGCCGCCTGCCGCGGCCGAATACAAAATGAGATTGTGCGAGGGTGGCACCAGGAGCGCGACCAGCGCAGCGGTGATGCTGACATTGACGGCGAAGTCGCGGTCGTAACCACGCTCGACCATCTGCGGAATCATGGTGCCGCCCACCGCAGATACATCGGCGATCGCCGAACCCGATACGCCGCCGAAGAACAGCGATGACAGGATGCTGACCTGGCCCAGGCCCCCGCGCATGCGACCGACCAGCGAGGCGGCGAGACCGATCAGGCGTTCTGAGATGCCCCCGCGCATCATGATTTCGCCGGCGAAGATGAAAAGCGGGATCGCGATCAGCGATGCCGATCCCGTACCGGCCGATATCTGCTGGACGAGTACGATCGAAGGCAGGTCGAGATACAACAAGGTGGCTAGCGCGGCCGCCGCCAGCGCGAACGCGACCGGTACGCCGATCATCAGGAGAATTGCGAATACACCGAACAGGATTGCGATGGCCATCGATTATTCGGCTCCCTGTGCGGGCGGCGATTCGCGATTCGACGCGGCAGGAATCAGTAGACGGGGAAGCGCAAACACCACCATCAGCGCGCCGCCCAGCGACAGCGGCAGGTAGCCGGCGCTCTGCGGCATTACTGCACCCGCCATGCGTACGTCCAGCCCATCGAGCAACAGCACCATGCCCCAGTACGCCAGCGCTGCGCCTATGGCGACAATGATCAGCGGCGAGATCATTCGAATCACACGCTTGAGCCCGGGTCGCATCGCTTCGGCGAGCAGGAAGAAACCGAAATGTCGGTTGTCATGCACGCCAGCTGCGGCGCCCATGCTCATTGCGGTGCTGAGCAACAGCAGCGTCACCGGTTCGGTCCAGCTGGGCGAATCGTTGATCACATAGCGCGCGAACACCTGCCAGCCCTGCACCAGCACCAGACCCATCAGGGCGACTCCGGCAATGCCGGTGACCACGGTGGCAAGCGCGTCGAGGCCACGGATAATGCCGCTGGGCTGCGTCGGGCGGATCGGTTCTGCAGGCATGGCGTAGCCCTCACGCAAGATCGCGGATACGGCGGTAAAGCGGCGCGATCGCAGACTGGTTTGTGTACTGCTCCAGCAACGGTTGCGCAGCAAGACGGAAAGCCGGTATATCCACCGGATTGAACTTCACCCCGTGCGCCAGCACCGCCTCGCGCGCTGCGTCCTCTGACTCATCCCATTGCGCACGCATCACCGCTACCGATGCGCGCGCGGTATGCAACAGCAGTTCGCGATCGCTAGGCGTCAGAGCGTCGAAGGTACGCCGCGATACCAGCAGTACGTCGGGCGCGTAGGAATGTTCGGACTGCGACCAGAAACTAGCGGCCTCGAAATGGCGGCTGGAATGGAAACTGCGCAGGTTGTTCTCGGCGCCGTCGATCATTTTCGTTTCGATGCCCGAATACACTTCGCCCAGCGACAGCGGTGTCGGGTTGGCCCCGAACCGGCGCAGCATGCGAATGAAAATGTCGGAGTTGGGCACGCGGATCTTCAATCCGCGCAGGTCACGAGGCGTAGTCAGCGGGCGATGCGCGTTGTAGAAGCAGCGCGCACCCGAATCGTAGATCGCCAGTCCCACCAAGTCGCGCCGCTCGAAGCCGCGCAGCACCGCTTCGCCCACGCCTTCATCCATGGACCGGCGCATGTGCGTCACCGAGTCGAATACGTATGGCAGGCACACTGCCTGGGTCAGCGGGAACGCGTTGTTGAGCGCTCCGGAATATACCCGGGTCATGTCGATGGCGCCGAAGCGGACCATGTCGATGGCTTCGGACTCCCGGCCCAGCTGCCCGGAGTGATACAGCTTCAGGCGCAGGCGTCCGCCCGTTTCGCGCATCAGAGTTTCGCCGATCCAACGCACTGCGGCGACGGTGGGATAGTCGGCGACATGCACGTCGGTAGCGGTCAGCTGGCGCTGTCCGGTATTTGCCGACAGGCGCAGTCCGGCCAACGGAATGGCCAGCGCGGCACCGGTGCCGGCGGCAAGGAAGCGACGGCGGGTGATCACGCGCCGGTGTCCACTGCCCGCGCTGGCCGCGCGTGGCAGAGAATCTCGCCGAACCCGTCGAAGCTGATGCGGGCACGCTGATCGATCGCGATATCGTGGATGCCGGTCGCGTTGCCGGTAGCGATGAGGTCGCCGGCCTTCAATCGGCGTCCGCGCTGCGAGGACCGGGTCAGCGCAAAGGCGAAGGCGGAGCGCAGACCGCCCGGCAGGGCAAGAGCACCGCCGTTTCCGACCAGCGCTCCGTCGATGTAGGTGCGGCAGGTCAGTGTGGATTCCGGGATGTCGCGCCAGTCCGCTATCTCGGCGCCCAGGATCAGGCCGTTGTTGTTGCCGAAGTCGGAGACCACAACGCTCGGCCCGAGCTGGTTGATGGTGGCCAGCGGACTGCTGGCGATCTCTACCCCGATGTGTAGCGTGGCCGCAATGCCATCGGTCTGCACTTCAGACCACGCCTCCGGTTGGTCAGGTAGGTCGGTCTCCAGGCGCAGCACGTATTCGGCTTCGACCGCGCCGAAGCCGCCTGGGAAGATCCCGAACTCCACTTCGCCTGTCGCCTCCGCCATTGTCAGCGAGTGGGAGAAGATCGGGCCCAGCAGTCGTTCGTCGCCGGAAGCGTCGCGGCGTTCGGGGCCGATAAAACCTACCTTCCACCCGACCACGCGATCGGGCCAGCGCTCGATCGCCCGGTCTTGTATCTGGTAGGCCGTCACCAGATCTGCCGGAATGACGCCAGGAAATCCGGCCAGCGCTTCGCCCCGGAGCCTTGCCTGCACGAACTGCCCGGCAATCCTGTCCAGGTCCGATGAGCGTGGCGACGCTGGCATTTGAACGCTTTCGCGATTGCTCAAGCGGGCTCTCCAGGAAATAGGGCTGCATCGCGCCGCCCATGGATGGCGGTCTGCTGACTTGTATATGGTAAACCGGTGTCAATTTCAATACGCAGTGCCACAAGGCGCTTCGGCAAAGGCTATTCCGAATGCGGAGAGGGTCGCAGCCGATCCTGAAAAACAAGGATGATCAAACAGCGCCTAGTTCTGAATTGGGTCCGGGAGCAGCCTAGGCTGCTTGGTGATGTCCTTAGGAGACAATCAGCAATTTGGATCCGCCGGATCACGTCGTACCCAGCGAAAACAGGGCGCCCGTGCCTGGCGTGTAATTTATTTTGCATCGCAAAATGACACCGGGAGTAATTGGGCCTAGGGTGCTGGTGCTCCGGTCGGCATGATCCCTTCCTTCCTACGCTTGTGCCGCTCTGTTTCGACGTCAATCACACGAAAGCCGATCCCGGGAACTTTTCAGCCCTCGCAGGAGATCCGCCGCATGTTCAGTCGATCATTGACCACTCTCTTGCTGGTCGCATTCAGCAGTTCCGTCTTCGCCGCTACTTACAGCGTAAACAACGCAAGCCAGCTGCAGTCTGCGCTGGCGAGCGTCAGGGCGGGGGACGAAATAGTCATCGCGGCAGGGCAGACCATCCAGTACACCAGCGGCGCCATAGGCAGCGCCTACTTCTATGCCAATGCGAACGGCACCGCCAGCCAGCCGATCACGATTCGCAGCGCCTCTTCCACGGATCCGGCCACGATCCGCGGCAACGACTTCAGCAGCAAGATCTTGCTGCATATCGAGGGCGACTATTGGATAGTCAAGGATCTGAAGCTGGCCAACGGACAGAAGGGAATCGTTTTCGACAACTCCAATTACAGCAAGGCCATCAATTGCGAAGTGAGCGAGATCGGCCTTGAGGCCATCCACGTGCGCGATGGCTCGGACCACGTCCTGATAGACGGGTGCTGGATCTACAACACCGGCCTTTCCAATCCGCAGTTCGGCGAGGGCGTTTACGTCGGCAGCGATCGTTCCGTCTGGGATCAGTACGACAGTTCCGTGGACCATACCGTGGTGCAGAACTCCACGATTGGTCCGAATGTGCGGGCCGAGGCCTTCGACGTCAAAGAAGGCACCACCGAGACGACAATTCAGAACAACGTCATCTACGGCACCGGTATTTCTGCGGCGGCATTCGAAGATTCCTTCATCGATCTGAAAGGCGTCCGCAGCTACGTCCGCTTCAACACCTTCAACCAGGGCAGCGAACCGAGGATCTTGAGAGGAATCGCTGTCCTGGATCGCGACCGACCCCTCTCTGGCTATGAGCACGTCGTGCACGACAACGTATTCAACATGGACGACGCCACGACCCCGCTGCTCGAGGCGTACAGCGGAACCAGCGAGGTCTACGCCTACAACAACACGCGCAATCCCGCAGGCGTCATGTACGCAAGCAGCGTGATCCAGGCGGTGCCGTCCTGGTACGATGCACCGGCAGGCAGCAATCAACCGCCCAGCGTCAACATCACCTCTGCCATCGGCGATGGTGGTCTGAATGCCGGCAACCCCATCACCATTTCGGCCAGTGCCAGCGATAGCGACGGCGCAGTCGAGAGAGTCGCCTTCTATCGCGGAACTGTCTTGATCGGTACGGACACCGCAGCTCCCTACGCCGTTGTCTGGAGCAACCCGGCGGCCGGAAATTACAGTTTGACCGCGGTCGCCACGGACAACGAAGGCGCGACCCGTACGTCCAGCGCCTTCCCGCTCACGGTTGCCGTCTCGGGCGGCGGCGGTGGAAACCCGAGCCTGTTGATGCAGTATCAGCGCGGCGATACGCTCGCCACCGACAACAAGATCAGAGCCCATTTCCGGATCAAGAACCTGGGCGCGGCGGCAGTCAACCTGAGCGATCTGAAATTCCGCTATTGGTTCACCAAGGAAGGGGCGGGCAGTCCGGTCTTCAATACCGATTACGCAGCGATCGGAACCGGCAACGTGAGCGGAACCTTCGTCGCCACCGGCGGTTCTGGCTACTACCTCGAAGTCTCGTTCGGAAGCGCGGCAGGCATGCTCGCCGCGGGCAGCGATACTGGCCCCATCAAGCTCCGGATCAACACGTCCACCAACAGCGACCAGACCGAGAGCAACGACTACTCCTTCGGGCCGAATGCCACCTCCTACCAGGACTGGCAGAAAGTCGCTCTGTATCGCAATGGAAGCCTTATCTGGGGCGTCGCGCCATGACGGTACAAACGACGCGCTGGATCCCTGCCGGGAACCTGCGGGTTCGCGGCGTCATTCGCGATGCCTCGAGCCCAGGGTTCCCCGTTGGAAGCCGCCGCCCCGTTAGGGCGGGAGGCGGCTGTGTCTCCGATGCCGCGCTTATCGCAGCGCTAACGAGCTGCGGCGTTCCGGCGATATCCGCCTGCGGGATATGGTGAAGCGACACGCACGCCTCACCATGCGCGTCAGTCCTGGTTCCGACGCTGGGCAAGCTGCCAGTCGTAAAGCGACGGCGCAGTGCCGACCGCTGCATTGAGCATCTCGAGGTAGGGCCGCGGCCGGTAGTCCACCAAAAATTCACGGTTGCCCGAAATCCCGACGACACGTGCATCCGGACCTTCTTCGAGGCCGGTCAGCACGATGCGCTCCGCAGCCGATGCGCCGGACACTACGTTCACCCGGAAGTTCCAATGCGTATTGAAGCGACCGTGGCCTGGTTGCCAGTAGGCGGCGCCGCTCCCATCCCAGAGGGCATAGGTGGGGACCCCACCCGGCCTGCGTGGAACGATATAAAGCTCCAGCTCATCGAACAGGTTCTGATGGTTGGCGCCAGCATGCTGATCCAGCACGGGGTCTTTCCAGACCGTGGCGCGCTGGAAAACGGAGCGAGTGGATAAAGTGTTGAAACTCAGGGAATGGATGACCTTGTTGAGCACCTGCAGCTCGGACACCAAGACGTTGTGCACGCTTCCCACGTGCACCGAGTAGTGCGCTGTCCTGTCGCCTTCCGTCTGGATGTCGCGAATCGTCAGGCTGGCGCTGTTGTAGGTCAGGATGCCGCTGTCGGCATTGGCGATACGCACCGATTCCACCCAGCCATTGAATACGTCGGTCAGGCAGATGCCGTTCCAGCCTTCCTCAAGGTGATGGCCGAAACTCGGGCCCTCCGGAAAAATCAACGCGATATCGCGGATGCCGACCTCGCGCAGGCCTTGCCAGCGCGCGATCTCCGCCGGCATGTCCTTGCCGATGTCATGCAGCAGCGGGTCTCCGATCTGGATACGGCCCGCTTCGGTCGCCGTGATGCGTGTGGTCTGCCTGACGATGGCGCGGGCAGGGTTTTCCCAGAGCCGTGATCCTATCTCCGTGATTTCGTCGCCGTAGAGCGACCGCAGCAAGGCGCTGGATCGTCCTTGGCGCGGGTACCATTGAATCGTGACTACGTCGCCGCGCTTCAGGCTCGAACCCTCCGCCACGCCGAGATAGCGCGCTCCCGCCGTGCCCGAAACCGCCGGGACCGTTCGTTCTTTGCTGCTCGCGGCCGCGTACTCGAGCTCCGCCGGCACGTCCGGCGATTTGGTCCAGATGAATCCCCCGCTCCAGCTGTATTCGGAGAACGGTTCGTCGATATTCCTCGCGCGTTCGACCTGGCGCTTGTCGTTCGCACGCAGGTACTGACGCAATGCGTCCAGCCGGTTCGATTTGTCCACCATCCTCAGCGGGCGCGGAAAATACAGTTCGGTTCCGCCTTTGCCGCGTCCTGCCCCTTCCAGGACGAAATCGCTGCGCTCAATCAGCAGTACCTCGCTCAGGATGAATCGGCCTTCCGGGAAGCGGAGCACGACCGGCCCCTTGACTTTGTTTGCTTCGGCCATCGCCGCCATCACGGCAACGCTGTCGTCCTTTTCATCGTCCGCCGCGGCGCCGAATCGGCCGACATCGACCACGACCCCGGCCGATTGCGGAAGCGGCGTTTCCCCGAACCCGTAGCCGGCATACGAAAAGTCAGGAAGAGGAACCTGTTGCCGTGTGGCGGCGTCGAACAGGATGCGCGGCGCCTGTTCGGCCGTTCGCGCGGGAACGGCCGAAATCAGGGCGCACATCAGGAGCGGAATAGGCAGCAAAGCGCGCATGCGATTCTCCGTACTAGAATTTGGCGCTGATGCCGATTGAAAAACGACGTTCCGATAGTGCATAACTGTTCAGGGCCACAGGGCCGATGCCGCTGTATTCCACCGTCGCAGAATCCTCCGGAATCAGGTTCGAAGCGATGAACTGAATACTGAAGCGATCGTTGAGCTTCCAGCCGAACTGAAGGTCCAGCTGCGCGGTTCCATCGGTGAAGTTGGGTCGGCCTTCGGTGAAGGAGAACGCCGCCTCGTCGCGTTTGTTGTAGGCGAGCCTCGCCGAAAAGCGGTTCTTCTCGTACAGGCCGATGAGGTTGAAGCTGTTCTTGGACACGCCGACCATCGGATTGCCGAGGTCGTCCTCGGCGTCGGAGTAGGTGTAGTTGGCGATAAGGCCCATGCCATCGAAAGGCGCAGGCAGCATGTCGAAGAAGGTCTGATAGCCGACCTCGAAACCCCTGACCTTGGCGCTTCCGATGTTGTCCGGCCGGGTATACGGAATAGGCCCAAGCGCCTCGAATCCCGGAAACTCCTGAAGCACGGTTTGCTGGGCGATCAGGTCGCTCACATCCTTGTAGAAGGCGGAGAAGGCAAGCAGGCCATCCTTGCCGAAATAGTATTCGACGCTCACATCCGCCTGCTTGGCGATGGTGGGCTTGAGCGCTGCGTTGCCGCCGGTCGCCGACCGGTTGGTCTGATTGACGAAGATCGAGGGCGCAAGTTCGCGAATGCCGGCCTGCTGCATGGTCTTGCTGAGAGCAAGCCTGACCAGGAAATCCTGCGTCGGATAGAAGACGATGTTCGCGCTAGGCAGGACGTTCGTATAGCTGTTCTCGTCCTTGACCGGGGTCAGGTCGTTGATGTCCGCCGATGCCTGCAGGAAGGTGTCCACTTCCAGATCGGTGTCTATCACTCTGACTCCTGCGTTGGCCCGATACGGCGTCGTTCCGATATCGCCTTCAAATTCGGCCATCAGATACGCTGCGGCTGCGTTCTCCTCGAGATCGTAGTCGCGCGCGGCGTTCGGGGCCAGCGGATAGCCGCCGACCCGGTTGATGACCCAGTCCGGGTCGATGATCGTGGTCAGGAAGCCGCGCGGGAAGTTTCCGCCGATATCCGAGAGGAAATCCCCGGCGTTGGTCGTGCCCAGGAATGGCGCGATCTCGCCGGCGGTGGGCGTCAGCTGGCTCCTGGTTGCGACGGTGGTCGAGTTCAATCTGCGCGCCCGCCCGCCCGCGTACACGGCGGTGAGTGGCCCCCAATCCGCGGCATACCTGAAATCGATCTTGGCGACGGTTTCATCCAGCGTACCGATCAGCTGATTGGCGCGCACCTGGCTCGCGCGGTAGTTGGCGGGGTTGGCCGGATCGAATGCGCCCAGGTCCAGACTGGGTACGGCTCCGGCGCGGTAGTCAAAAGCGCCAGGTACGTTTCTGTTTATGCTGTCCAAGGTGATCTGCTGGATCGTCTGATCCAGATTGCCTTCGCTATAGCTCAGGTCGGCATCGATGGTCAGTCGTTCTCCGGTCCAACGCCCCGACAGCGCGCCGATGAAACTGTCGGTCGGCTCGTCCCTGCGCAGTCCGGCCTGCTGCAGCGTACCGGTCGAGTTGCCGGCCACGATGTAGTTGTTCTGGAAAACGGGATTGGTGATCGGCTTGCCCGAGTACCGCCACGCCAGAAAATCCTGTTTGCGCTCGGTCTTCAGTTCCGAATAGATGAACTCCGATTTGAGCGAGAGATTATCCGTTGCCTTGAACTCGGCTTCGAAGGTGACACCGGCACGCGACCTGTCGGTCACGAACTGCTCGTAATGCAGGCGATCTCCGCTGATGTCGTTCACGCCGTCGCCGCTGAGATCCCGCGGGGTCGAGAAGAAATCGTTCCGCTCGAAAGCCTGGGTGCTGGTGGTCCGGTTGAGGTAGTCGAAACCCAGCAGCATGCCGAAGCGGTTGTCCGCGAACTGCCCGGCGATCAGCCCGGAAAGCGCTGGCTCCAGCTCGTCGGAGCCTTGGGAGTAAGTGGACTTGGCCCGCAACAGCAGCACCGTCGATTTGTAATCCAGAGGGTCGGGCGTCACCAGATTCACCGAGCCGCCGAGGCCGCCCTCGACCTGCATGGCGGTCGGCGATTTCCGTACTTCCAGACGCCCGAACAATCCGGAGGGCACCGTGTCCAGCCCTGAGCTCCGGCCAAGCTGCTCGTTTTCCGGAGGCGAAAGCCGCGCCGACCAGCCCAACAGGGTGCGCCCGTCCACTTCAACGCGCACTTGTGGAAGCCCACGGATCGAGACCGACTGGCCTTCGCCGAATACCCGCGTGATCTGCACGCCGGGCACGCGCTGCAGCGCTTCGGCCACATTGTCGTCGGGCAGTTTGCCCACGTCCTCCGCGGTGATGACATCAATCACTTGCGAGGCATCCTTCTTCAGCTCGGCGGCTTTTTGCAGCGAGGGTCTGATGCCTATCACCTGCACGGTATCCAGCTCGCCCACAGCCGCCGAGTCTGTCGTGGCGGGTGGCGCAGCCTGTTGTGCCTCGGCCAGGGGGAGGTAAGCCTGGAGCACCAGGCCGATGGAAATGGAAAGTATGGTAACCGGTGTCTTTTTGCGGTTTTGGTGAGTCTGCATGGGTTCCCCTCCTCAAGGGCACATAATCGCTCTAAAGCATGTTGGAGCTGAATTTGGATGAGCCGGGACAGCTTTCTGATACGCTTCCGAACTAAATGACACCGCTAGTCAAAAAAACCGTAACAGAGAGTGCGGTGCAACAACAACTACTGTTTACAAGGGCTTATCGTGTCCTGGGGACAGTCCGGTGCGCTGCCGATCGCCGGCGGCGGCACGCTGAAAGGGGAGGGTGGCGAATGCGCGGACACGTCGTCTGTTTCGGGGAGCTGCTGCTGCGCTTGAGTGCTCCGGGGCGGCAGCTACTGCTGCAATCGCCTGTTCTGGAGGTCCGCACGGGCGGTGCGGAAGCCAATGTGGCGGTATCGCTGGCCCGGTTCGGGCACCGTGCGGAGGTGGTGGGTACGGTGGCCGACAATGCGCTGGGCGACTCCGCCGCCGGCGAGTTGCGCCGGCACGGCGTGGAAACGCGGCATCTCCAGCGGACCGGAGGGCGCATGGGCCTGTACTTTCTAACGCCGGGGGCTATTCAGCGCCCCAGCGAGGTGCTGTACGACCGCGCCGATTCGGCTTTCGCGCGCGTGGGCGGCGGCCGCCACGACTGGGCGCAGGTGTTGGCGGGCGCCGACTGGCTGCACATCTCCGGGGTCACTCCGGCGCTGGGGCAGCAGGCAGCCGACGCTACCCTGGAAGCGCTGCGCGCCGCACGCGAGGCTGGGGTTAAGGTGTCTTTCGACGGCAACTTCCGCCCGAAGCTGTGGCAAGCCTGGTCCGGTGATGCGGCGGGCATTCTGCGCGCGGTAATGGACGAGGCCACTTTGCTGTTCGCCGGCCATCGCGATATCGAGGTGGTGCTGGGCCAGACCTTCGGCCAGCCCGACGCGGAAGCGCGCTTCCTGGCCAGCGCGCTGGCTGCATTCGCCGCCTTTCCGCGCCTGCAGCGCATGGCCGCCACGCTGCGCACCCAGCGCAGCGTCGATCACCATGCACTGTCGGCCATCGATGCGCTGCGCGACGGCACCAGCCATGTCGCTGCTTCCTACGAACTGGCCAACATCGTCGACCGCATCGGCACCGGCGACGCATTCGCCGCTGGCGTACTGCATGGCGCGATCGCCGGCATGGGCGCGGCCGAAGGGCTGCACTTCGGCCTGGGCGCGGCCTGCCTGAAACACTCGCTGCCGGGCGATTTCAATCTACTTGGCGTGGCCGATGTGGAAGCATTCTTGAGCCAAGGCGCTTTCGACGTTCGGCGCTGATGCGGCCCACCACGATGCCGCGTAGCGCGAACAGGTCGCGGCCATCGGTCAAAATTAAAAATTGCTTGTGAATATGCCCATGAAGACTTTTCTTTACTTCCGTTTACCGCACACTGCGTGCCATGAAGACCATGGCCGATGCGTAGCAAGCTGTTTGTCCCCGGCGTGCGCCCGGAATGGTTCGCCAAGGCGCTGGCGGGCGATGCCGATGCGCTGAGTTTCGATCTGGAGGATTCGGTACCGGCGCAGCGCAAGCAGGAGGCGCGCGCGCAGGTGGCCGAGTTCATCCGGACGTCCGCCATGGGCGCGGCCCGCAAAGTCATCGTGGTCCGGGTCAACGCGTTGGATACGCCGTACTTCCAGGCCGATCTGACCGCGATGGCGCAGCCCGGCGTCGACTTGATCAACCTGCCCAAGATCCAGGAAGCAGAGGACGTGCAGGCCGCGGTGGCTGTACTGGAGCGCGCAGAAACCGCGAATGGCGTAAATGCTCCGATCCGATTGCTGGTGAACATTGAAACGCCGCGCGGACTGCGCCGGGCGGCCGAAATCGCCGCCGCGCATCCGCGCGTGGCCGGTCTGCAGCTAGGCTTGGCCGATCTGTTCGAGCCGTTCGGCATCGACCGGCGCGATCCAGCCAACGTCCATGCCGCCATGTACGCCGTACGCATGGCCGCTGCCGAGGCCGACGTGTTCGCCTGCGACGCCGCCTTCGCTGATATCGATGACGCCGAAGGGTTCCGTGTCGAAGCGCAGCGCGCACGCCGGCTGGGTTATGCGTGCAAGAGCTGTGTGCATCCGAGTCAGGTGGCCCTGGCCAACGAAGCATTCATGCCGGTCGCGGAGGAGCTTGCCGCCGCACAGCGCGTCGTCGATGCGGCGCGCGAAGCCTATGCGCAGGGGCGCGGTGCTTTCTTAGTGGATGGACGCATGGTCGACCTTCCTTTTTTGAGACGTGCCGAGGCGATCTTGGCTTCGGTCTGCACACGCTCTCAATCACCTTGACCGGCAGCGCGCTGCCGCTAGGTGCGGGTTCGCGGATCGCGGCCCTCGGCCAGTACGTGTGGCTACGCCGCGCCAGAGAAATAGTGTCGTTGCTGATGCTGTGCATGGCGCTGCCTGCATTGGCCGAAAGCCTGCCGACAGCGCGGACCACGCCGCTGCCGGCGCTGCCCAGCGCCGCGCCTCTGCGGGGATTGGTTGCCGTGCAGGGCACACCGGTCGCGACCACCGCGGACGGCGCTTGGCTGCTCGATGGCGATCAGCGCGCGTGGCGACGTGCGCGCTGGCAGCCGACCGACCCAGGCCGCTCGCTGCAGACGGTGGGCAACGGAAAATCCGCATTTCTCCTGTCCGGCGCAAGAGGCGTTGTAAGCGAGGTGCTGCAGCTCGCGCTGACCCAAGATGTCCTGTCCGCCAAACGACTGCCTGCTTTGCCCAGCGTTTTGACCGGGGCGCGCGGCGCCGCCAGTGCCGATACGCTCTATATCGCCGGTATCGACGCTGGCGGTAAGTCCGTGCTGCTTTCCATTGCGCCGGCCGCGGCGCGTCCGCAATGGCGCGTGCTGCCAGGTTGGCCGGGCAATGCGACGCCCACGTCGCTGCTGGCGCAAACCGCTGCGGTTTTCATCACGCTTCCCAGCGGTGACGGATCGGGCGAACGCATCTGGCGTGCGTCTGCCGAAGAAGGAAATTGGCAGGACAGGGGCGCAGTGCCGGGCGTGATCGTGCCCGGGTCGGCGCGTGCTATCGGCCAGGCGCATGCGATCTATCTGGTAAACGACACCAGCGACAGCGCGGACATGCCGCAGCTGAAAACGTTCCAGACCATCACCGGTTCATGGGCGACGCTGCCTGGCCCGGGCATGCCTGGGGCTATCGCCACAGCCGCTTGGAAAGACGGCTTGCTTTGGGCCAGACCCGGTACAGACGGTCTGGGTACCGCCTTCGAATCCACGCAGATCGAGTCGCGCAAACTGCTGCTGCGCTGGTTGGACTGGATCGTGATCGTGGTTTATCTGGGCACGATGCTCGGCATAGGCCTGTATTTCTATCTGCGCGAGAAGCGTGGCTCGACTTCTGATTTCTTCGTCGGCGGGCGTTCGATCCCGTTCTGGGCCGCAGGCGTCAGCCTGTACGCCACCAACGTCAGCTCGATCAGTTTCATCGCCATACCGGCCAAGGCTTTCGAGACCAACTGGCAGTACCTGGCCAACAATCTGATCGCGGTGCTGGGCTTGATGTTCGTGGCGGTGTGGATCGTGCCGCTGCTGCGGCGGCTGGACTTGATGTCTGTGTTTTCCTATCTAGAAACCCGGTTCCATCCCGCCATCCGCATGCTGGCCAGCGCCCTGTGCATTGCCATGCAGATCGGCGCGCGCATGAGCGTGATCCTGTTTCTCCCCTCGCTGGCCATCGCCACCATCACCGGCATCGACGTGGTCTGGAGCATCCTGATGATGGGGGTGTTTACCATCGTCTACACCACGCTGGGCGGCATGAAGGCGGTGATCTGGACCGATTTCGTGCAGGTTTTCGTGATGTTCGGCGGCGCCCTGTTCGCCATAGGCTTCATCGTCTTCAGCTTGAACGGGGGCGTGCCGGAGTTCATCGGCACGGCGATGGCCGAAGACAAGATGAAGCTGTTCGATTTCAGCTTCGACCTGACCAAGGCCACGGTGTGGGGTTTCATTTTCCTGGTGCTCTTCGACGTGGTGCTCACCTTCCCGAAAGATCAAGTGCTGATGCAACGCGTGCTGTCCACCAGGTCGGACCGCGAGGCGGGGCGCTCGGTGTGGACCTTCGCCGCCATCATGATCCCGGGCGGATTCATGTTCTACATGATCGGCACCGCGTTGTACGCTTACTACAAGTCGCATCCGGAGCGCATGAATCCGACGCTGTCGATCGATGCCACGTTTCCGCTGTTCATCGCCGCCGAGCTGCCGATGGGGGTCACCGGCCTGATCATCGCCGGCATCTTCGCCGCCGCCATGTCCACGCTTTCCAGCATCATCAACAGTGTGTCCACGCTGGTATCGGTGGATTTCTACGACAAGCTGGCGAAGAATCCGACGCCCAGGAAAAGCGTTCTGTTCGCCGAGATAATCGGCGTGGTGGTGGGGTTGTCGGGCATCGGCCTCGCCTTGCTGCTTTCGCGCTTCGACATCCATTCGCTGTTCGACGTCTCCATCGAACTGGCGGGACTATTGGGCGGCGGATTCGCCGGCGCCTATACGCTGGGCATGTTCACGCGCCGCGCCAACTCTCGAGGCGTGGCGATCGGCATCGGGGCCAGTATCGTGTTGACTCTGCTGATCTGGTCGTTCCAGCTGGTGCATCCTTATTTCTACCTGGGGATCTCGATCATGCTGTGCATCGTGATCGGTTACGTCGCCAGCCTGTTCTTTCCCGCCCCCACACGCGACCTGGATGGCCTGACCGTCTATGCCAAGTCCGACAGCAACTATGTCAAGCCCGTCGCAGGTTGAGCACCTTGCGACGGCAATCTCCGCACTACAACTTGCGACACGCGGCCACGAGCGCGGATTTGAGTATTCTGGTCGAGGCTTGCTGGGCCGATCTGGCGGGCGCCGATCGTCCGCTTCCCCAAGAGGTACTGCGTGGACACCCAATTCCTCAAGACCTTCGTGGCAGTCGTCGATCGCGGTTCGATGGCCGCCGCCGCGCGTCTGCTCAACATCACTCCAGCTGCGGTAGCGCAGCAGATCCGCACGTTAGAACGGGAGATCGGCGCGCCGCTGATCGCGCGCGTGGGCCGCACGGTCAGCGTGACCGAAGAAGGTTCGCGCATCCTGCAGCGCAGTCGGGACTTGCTGCGCGACGTCGCCGACCTGCGCAGCCTGGCCAACGATAACGCCGTCTCGGGAGAGCTCAGATTAGGCGCTTGCCCGACCGCATTGGCCGGCATGCTGCCCGATATCCTGGCGCGGATGGTGGAAAAGTTTCCGCAGATCAATGTGTTCATCAAGCCAGGCTATTCGGCGGACTTGTACCGCGCAGTGGAAAACGGAGAGCTGGACGCGGCCATCGTGCTGCATGCGCCTTACACGCTGCCGAAAACCTGTAACTGGCAACTGCTACGCGAAGAACCGCTGGTGGTGCTGGCACCGCAGAGCATGGCCCATCGCGATCCGCACGAACTGCTGGCCACGCAGCCGTTGATCCGCTACGACCGCAATCAGTGGGGCGGGCGCCAGGCCGAAGAATATCTGCAGCGCGTCGGCATCACGCCGCACGAGCGTTTCGAGCTCAATGCGCTGAATGCCATCGCGGTGATGGTGGACCGCGGCCTGGGCGTATCGCTCGTGCCCGACTGGGCCAGGCCCTGGCCGGAGGGATTGCACGTGGTCAGGCTGCCGCTGCCAGAGGACAGCGTGCCGCGACAGATTGGCATCGTCTGGTCGCGCTCGACGGTGCGCGTACGCCTGGTCACGGTCTTCGTGCAGGAGAGCCGTGCGGCGATGCGCGTGAGTCTGTAGGGCGCGTTGTTCGCCCGCATGCGAACCGCCCGCTGGAAACGCAGCGCCGGTTGAAAGTCCGCCATGCAGCCGCTTGTTTTGCTGCGGCGCGCCATCTATTGCGTGCGCGGTAAACAACAAAAACTAGACTCTGAACATAGTTCGGCGCGGTTCTATTCCGGTTTCGCAGCGCCTAGTCTCCTTATCCATTGTCGGGGCTTGAAGTAAGCGTCCTAGAGGGGGTGCTTGGCACGCAGGTCGCACGCAGGCAATCTGCGCAATGCGCATACGCAAACGGGGAGCCGTGCAGCACGCGCGTCTCCGGACACATTAAAAAACCGAGAGAGCACACGATGAGACATGCACCGGCCACATTCGGCCTACTCCTGCTGGCGGCTGCGGTCAGCGCCAGCGTCCACGCGCAGCAGGCCGCGTCTCCCAGCCCCGAGCCCGCCGAAGAAAGCGAACAGGCGCAGGCCACCGACCTGGATGCGGTGATCGTCACCGGTTCGCGCAGCCCCAAGGCGATCGACAGGATCCCGGGCGCGGTCACCCTGATCAACGCGGAGGAGGTTCAGCGGACGCTCTCGCTCACGGAAGATGCGACCGCGGTGCTGGCGCGCTCGGTGCCCGGCTATTCGGAATCTTCGCAGGCCCTGAACAATCTCGGCGAAACCCTGCGTGGCCGCGTCGCGCTGCGCCTGTTCGACGGCATCCCCCAGGGCTCGCCGCTGCGCGAAGGCAGCCGCTCGGGCACGTTCACCGACATGGGCGTAATCGGCCGGATCGAGGTCATCAACGGACCATCGGCGGCCGAAGGCATCGGCGGCGCGGGCGGTGTCATCAACTACATTTCGAAATCGCCGTCCGTCGAAGGCACGGAAACGACATTGACCTCTCGCTATTCCACGCAGATGGAAGACGACAGCGAGTCCTGGAAAGTCGGTCTGACGGTCGCGCACAAGGGCGGGCGCTTCGACCTGCTGGGCGCGGCGGCCTTCGTCGACCGCGGCATTACCTACGACGGCAACGGCCGACGCATCGGCATCAGCGCCAGCGGCTCGGTGGCCGACAGCGAGGCCGACAACCTCTTTCTCAAGGTAGGCATGAACTTCGGGGCCGAAGAACAGCAGCGTCTGCAATTCAGCGCCAGCCGCTTCAATATCGAAAGCAATGCCGATTACCGCTACCAGGCCGGCAACCGGGCGACCGGCCTCACCGATACCGCGATCCCGCTGCCGCCGCTCGGCGGTAAGGCCGACTTCAACGATTTCGAACAGTACGTACTCGCCTATTCCCACGGCGATCTGCTCGGCGGAGCGTTCCAGCTCGATCTGTACCGCGCCAGCCAGGCGATGCGCTTTCCCACCGACAACTCGCCCGATCGCCAGGATCCGCTGATCGCGCCAATCGGCTCGCTGATCGATCAGTCCGAGATAAATTCGGAGAAAAAGGGCGCCAAGGCGGCGATGACCTGGTCGTCGCTGTTCGGCGCGGACGGGCTCGAACTGCGCGCAGGACTGGATGTGGTCGAGGACGAAGCGCAGCAGCGTCTCGCCTTGACCGACCGCGTGTGGGTACCGCCGCTCCAATACAAGAGCAAGGCGCCGTGGCTGCAGCTGTCGTGGGACTTCGGCGCGCTGACCCTCAGCGGCGGTTTCCGCCGCGAAGACGGCGAGTTGACGGTCGACGATTACACCACCACGTTTTTCCGCGACCGGCGCTTCGTCAACGGTGGCACCGTCGATTACCAGGAAAACCTAGTCAATTTCGGCGCGATCTACCGCTTGCCGGCCGGCTTCTCGGTGTTCGCGTCCTATGGCGAAGGCTTCAGCCTGCCCAACGCCGGCATTCCGCTGCGCAACATCCAGTGCACCAACGACAGCCCGGACGGCACCCAGCCCGATGGTTGCCCCAACGATCCGCCGATCTCGGTCGCGGATATCGTCGACCTGCAGGCGATCGTGGTGGAGAACAAGGAGGTCGGCTTGAACTGGCGCGGCGAGCGTGCGAGTTTCGGCGCTTCGGTCTATCGCTCTTATTCGGAATTCGGCTCCTCCTATCTGGTGGATCCTGTGTCCCTCGACTTCATCCTCAACCGTGCACCGGTCGAAATCGAAGGCTTCGAGGCGAATGGCGAATTCCGTCTTTCCGACGCCTGGAAATTCAACGCGCTTTATTCGCGGATCGAGGGCAAGAGTACCTACGTCACCGGCGGTCCGCTGGACCGCGAGCTGGGCATCAACGATCTCAGCCCGGACAAGCTGAGCGCGGCGATCGACTGGAAGTTCTCGCCGCGCGGAAACGTCGTGCTCGGCGCGACCATGCTCTTCGACCGCGACATCAACGAAGGCCGCGGCAACGAGGAGTATACCGAGGGCTACACGCTGCTGGACCTCAACGTTAACTACGATTTCGAACGCTACGGCAAGCTCTCGCTCGGCGTGGAAAACCTGACCGACAAGTTCTACCTGCTGACGTTCTCGCAGATCGATTTCTTCCAGAACTACTTCGCTGGCCGCGGCCGCGTGATCTCGCTCACGCACACGATCACGTTCTGATGCGTGCATCGCGCGCATGCGGCCCGGCCCCGGCCGCATGCCGGCGCGCGGCGCCAGTCCACCGCGTCTCCATTCGATGAAACATCATTCTCCGCTGCAAGATCATTTCGCTTGGCTGCTGCTTGCTCTTTGCCTCTCGGCATCGGCGGCGTCGCTGGCCGCGGAGCCGCGGGAAATAACGGCGCAGCGCCTGCAGCGGCTGGATGGGTTCATGCGCACGGCGACCGCTGCCGATGGTTACCTGGGCGCGGTGACGCTGGTCGCGCACCAGGACAAGACCATGCAGTGGCAGGCGTACGGCCATCGCGATCTGGCGCGGCGCTCGCCCATGGAAAAAGACGCCATCTTCCGTATTTATTCGATGACCAAGACCGTGACCACGGTGGCGGTGCTGATGCTCATGGAAGAAGGCAAGCTGGCGCTGGACGATCCGCTGGAGAAACACCTGCCTGAGTTCTCCGGTATGCAGGTGTACGCCGCCGGCACGGCGCGGGCGGCGCAGCTGCGCCCGGCGAAACGCAAGATCACCTTGCACCAGCTGCTGACTCACACCGCCGGCTTCGCTACCGGTGGTGAAGGCCAGGCACAGGCGAACCGCCTGCTGGAGCGCGCGGATTTGCGTGGATCGGACGATCTGGCGGAATTCGCGCGAAGGCTGAGCCGCGTGCCTTTGGCCGAGGAACCGGGCACGCGCTTCAACTACGACGGCATCCAGCTGGAAATCCTGAGCCGGGTGGTGGAGGTGGCGAGCGGCCAGCGCTTCGATGCGTTCCTGCAGCAGCGCATCTTCGACCCGCTGCGCATGCACGACACGGGATTCAGCGTGCCCGCTGCGAAGCGCGACCGCATCGTGGACATCACCCGCATGGGCGCGAACGCGAAGCTGAAGCTGGACAGCGGCCCGAGTGCGTCCGATCCGGGCGTGCCGCTGAATCCCTATTTCAGCGGCGCCGGCGGCCTGTATTCCACCGCGCCCGATTTCCTGCGCTTTTGCCGGATGCTGCTGGATGGCGGCGCGTTGGACGGCGTTTCGCTGCTGAGTCGCAAGACGGTGCAGCAGATGATGGTCAATCACCTGGCACAACTCGATCCACCCACCACCCAGTTCGGCGATGCGGAGGGTTTCGGCTTGGGCGGATCGGTGCTGTTGGATCCGGCGCGGCGCGGGCGGCTGGGTTCTGTGGGACAGTTCGGCTGGTCGGGCGCGGCGTCCACCTATTTCACTATCGATCCGCAGGAGCGGATGATCGCGATCCTGTTGATGCAGCACCTGCCCAATGAGGCGGCGAACGATCTGCCGCGCATCGCCACGCCTTTCTACAACCTGGTTTATCAGGCGTTACCGTGATGCAAACCGGCGGCCGCGATACTGTGCTGGTAGCGGGGTCGGCCAACCTCGATTTCGTGGTGCGCGCCTCGCATGTGCCCGCACCCGGCGAAACGGTGCTGGGACGCGAGTTCGCTACTTTCCCCGGCGGCAAGGGCGCCAACCAGGCGGTGGCCAGTGCGCGTGCCGGCGGCGTGGCCACGCGCATGCTGCTCGCGCTTGGCGACGATGCTTTCGCAAAGACGATAGAGGATTCCTTGGCCGATGCGGGCGTGCAGATGCAGGTGGTACGCAGCGCGCAGCCGACCGGCACGGCCTTCATCTGCCTGTCCGACGATGCCGAGAACGCCATCACCGTCGCGCCTGGCGCCAACGGCGCGCTGTCGGGAAACGAGCTCGACTCGCTGCAGAAAGTCAGCCACCTGCTGCTGCAGCTGGAAACCCCAACCGAAGCCGTGGCCGCCTATGCGCTGGCCGCGCGCGATGCAGGCGTGCAGGTGGTGCTGAACGCCGCGCCCGCCCGCGCGTTGCCGACCGAGCTGTTGCGCTCGGTGGACTTACTCATCGTCAACGAGGGCGAACTGGCCGCCATCACCGGACTTCACGGCTGCGTGGCCGAATGCCTCGCGCAGCTGGATTGTCCCTGCGTGGTCGTGACCCTGGGAGCGCGCGGCTGCTGCGCGCGCCAGCACGCGGAATTCTTGCTGCAGTCCGGTTTCAAAGTGCATGCGATGGACACCACCGCCGCCGGCGACACTTTTTGCGGCGCGCTGGTCGCGGCCTTGCATCGCGGCGAATCGCTGCCGGTGGCGTTACGCTATGCATGCGCCGCTTCTGCACTGGCCTGCACCCGCCTGGGGGCGCAGGCCAGCATCCCCCAGCGTGCCGAAGTGGAAGCGCTGCTGCATTCCAACGATCGCCACACGCACACCGACGACCGCGCGCTCGCCGCATATTGCGGCCTTGTGTGACACTCGCTTCCAGCCTGTCCCAAAAATTCGCCGAGACCATGACCGCAGCCACGCAACACAGTACATCCCCGCCCGGCGATTGCGAAAGCGATGCGCTTCCGGAGCTCAGGACCGAATACAAGTTCTCCCACGTCACCACCCAGCGCTACTTGCCCACGCCGGGCAAAGCGCCGGGCTGGCCATTCGCCGAAATCGGCCACTGGAAGATGGATGTCAACGGCACCGCCGACGACTGGCTGCGCGAACTGCGCGACTGGCGCCGCGAACACCTGACCCGGATCGGTTACGACGACGCCAACTACCGCCGCCCAGAGCTGCACTGGGCGCAGCGCAATTTCGTGCATGCGCAGATGATGATCGAGGACCGCTACTTCTTCGATCCCGCCACCGGCGAGTACACCGTCGATCGCTATCTCGACGACCTGGAAGCGCGCTTCGGCGGACTCGACAGCGTGCTGCTCTGGTACATCTACCCGAATATAGGCGTGGACGATCGCAACCAGTTCGACCTGATCCACGACCTGCCCGGCGGCGTCGAAGGCATCCGCAGGGTGGTCGATGATTTCCATCGCCGCGGAGTGAAGGTCTTCCTGCCGACCATGCCATGGGACAACGGCACGCGTGAGCAGAGCGAACCCGACTGGAAGGCGATAGCGCGGCTGATCAAGGAAACCGGCGCCGACGGCATCAACGGCGACACGTACAACGGCGTGCCGCGCGCGTTTTTCGATGCCTGCGACGCGCTGGGTTGCCCGGTGGTGGTGCAGCCGGAGTCCACGATCAGCGCCGAGGAACATCTGATCTGGAACGTGCAGAGCTGGGGCAAGAAGGCGCCGGCCGACGTGATTCCGTCGGTGGCCAAGTTCAAGTGGCTGGAACCGCGCCACATGATCAATTACGAGAACCGCTGGGGCCGCGACCGCAGCAACGACCTGCAGTACATCTTTTTCAACGGGGTCGGCTACAACGCCTGGGAGAACGTCTGGGGCATCTGGAATCAGTTCACCCCGCGCGACGCCGAGAGCTTGCGCCGCATCGCCGCGGTCGAACGCCAGTTCGCGCCGCTGATGGTTAGCCTGGACTGGCAGCCTTACGCGGCGACCCTGCAGGCCGGCGTCTTCGCCAGCCGCTTCCCGGGCAAGGGGCGCACGCTGTGGAATATCGTCAACCGCAACGAATACGAAGTGGCGGGCGAGCAGATTTCCGTTCCGCACACCGAAGGCGCGACCTATTTCGATGCGTGGAAGGGCGTCGCGCTGCAGCCGCGCATCGCGGGCGATCAGGCCGTCGTGGCGATGACCCTGGAAAGCAGGGGTTATGGCGCGCTGCTGGTGCTGGAAGCAGACGGGCAGGAGCCGGGACTTGACGCTTTTTTATCGCGCATGAAGGCAGCCGCCGCAATGCCGTTGCAATCGTTGTCCAACCAGTGGACGTCTATTCCGCAAACCATCACCGCCATCGCGAGCACCGAGGTCCAGCCGGAACCGCCGGAAGGAATGATCGCGATTCCCGCAGGCGATTTCGATTTCGTGGTCGGCGGCATCGAGATCGAAGGCCAGACCTGGGAGGGCGCCGACTTCCAGTACCCGTGGGAAAACAGCGCGCGCCGCGGCCACCGCAGATGGATGCGGATGCGCGCCTTCCACATCGATCGCTACCCGGTCACCAATGCGCAGTTCGAGCGCTTCATCGGCGAAAGCGGGCACCAGCCACAGGATCCGCACAACTTCTTGCGTCATTGGGTAGACGGCGCGCCGGTCGCCGGTTGGGAACGGAAGCCGGTGACCTGGGTGTCGATCGAAGACGCGCGCGCCTACGCGCAGTGGGCCGGCAAGCGCCTGCCGCACGAATGGGAGTGGCAATACGCCGCGCAGGGCGCCGATGGGCGAACCTACCCGTGGGGTGATGCCTGGAATGCGGCGGCCGTGCCGGCGCCCAACCGCGGACGGCGCATGCGTCCGCCGGCCGATGTGGACGCGCATCCGGACGGCGCCAGCCCGTTCGGGGTCATGGACCTGGTCGGCAACGTCTGGCAATGGACCGACGAATACGCCGATCAGCACACCCGCGCCGCCGTGCTGCGCGGCGGCAGCGCGTACCGGCCGCAGACCTCGCATTGGTATTTCCCGCAGGCCTACCGGCTGGACCAGCACGGCAAGTATCTGCTGATGGCGCCCTGCAAGGACCGCTCCGGCGGCATCGGCTTCCGCTGCGTCGTGGATGCGGAATGAGCTCGAGCGCGCTTTCGATCAAGGTGAAACTGGGTGGGCTGCTGGGCGAGGCGCTGGCGGCCAACCGGTCCGGCCGCCTGTCGCGCTTCATCGTTGATGAAACCAGTCCGGCCATCGCGATCTTCCATCCCGCACGTGCCGCGAAGAACAAAGAAGGCGACTGGTACGGCGAGCACGCAGGCAAATGGCTGGTCGCTACGGCCAAGTCCGCGGCGCGCAACGGCGATTCGCAGCTGGCCGCCAACCTGCTGCGCGTAGCCGATTACCTGGTGGGCGTGCAGGAACAGGACGGCTACCTGGGCACTTATGCCCCGGATCATCGCTTCATGCGCAAGCAGCCGCCCAAACCCGGTACCTGGGATGGCGCGCCCAGCGTGCGCACCTGGGATATCTGGACGCACAGCTACTTGATCCTCGGCTTGCTGGAGGTGCACCGGCATTTCCCGAAGGAAGCGTACATTGCAGCCGCGCGCAGGATTGGCGACCTGTGCTGGCGCACACTGACCGAAGGCGGCATCGATATCTGCGAGCTCGGCAACCATCACGGCCTGTCGGCTACGGTGCTGATGGATGCGGCCGCGGAGCTCTACTTCGCCACCGACGAGCCACGCTATCTCGCGCTGGCGCAGCGGGTGCTGAAGCAGGCCGACGACAATGCCGATCTGGCGCTGCTGCGGCGCGCGCTGGAAGGCGTGGACGCTTCGGAAATCGCAACCGGCAAAGCCTATCAGCTGACCTGGAACCTGGTCGGCCTGGCCAAGCTGCACCGGGCCACGGGCGAGGCGTCGTATCGCACCGCCGTCGACAACCTGTGGCAGAGCATCCGCACCCACCACCTGACACTGGGCGGCGGGCCGTGGGGTGGCGTAGCGCATCGCTCGCGCGAAGTGTTCAACCCCGCCGGCGTGTTCAGTGCGCAGGGTTATGTGGAAACGTGTTCGATCCTGGCCTGGATTCAGCTCAATCGCGAACTGCTCGCCATCAGCGGTGAAGCGCGCTATGCCGAGGAAATAGAACGCACCGCCTACAACGACCTGCTGGGCGCCATGGCGCCCGACGGCGAGGACTGGTGCTACTACTCCTTCCCCAATGGATGCCGCGTGCACACGACGTACTGGCGATGCTGCAAGTCCAGCGGGGCGATGACGGTGGAGGAACTGCCCGCGATTGCCTACACGCAATCGGCGGAAGGAAACATCTACGTCAACCTGTTGGGTCCCGGCAGCGCCGACTTCGATCATCCGCAAGCGGGCCGGCTGCAGGTCACACAGGAGACGCATTATCCCTTCGATGGGGTGATCACGGTGGGCGTGGCACCGCAGCGCAGCGCGCGGTTCGCCCTCTCGGTGCGTATTCCCCAATGGGCGCAAGACGCGACCCTGACGATCAATGGCGTGCCCCATGATGGCGTGGTGACGCCGGGCGACTACGCGGTGATAGAAAGGGAATGGAACCCCGGCGACCAGATCGCGCTGGATCTGCCCATGCCGCCCGTCGCGCATCGGCAGGTTCAACAGAACACGCAGGAATCGCGCGCGCCGGATGGGACGCCGGTGCGCCAGCGGGTCATGTATTACGAATACCTCGCGGTGACCCGCGGCCCACTGGTCTATGCCAGCGCGCTGGTCGATGGCTACAAGACCAGCGAGACCCTGCTTTTGCCCGACGCCCCGGTCGGACAGTGGCTGCAGGTGGCCCAGCAGGACCCTGGCGAAGGCCGTGCCATCCACCTGCACAGCATCGGCCGCACGCCGCTTACGCTGGAACCGTATTATCGGGCCGGAGGACGCGTTGACGGTGCGTGGCGTCTGACCTGGATGTCGCTGGCGCCGGTGCTAGATCAGGATCGCCAGCCGCTCACCTGAAGCGCTGTGGCGGAATCGGCTGCCTGCGTGGCCGTTTCCTCAAGCAAGAAATTGTGCTGCCAGAAACTATCGCGCCATCCTGTTCAAGCCATGGCCCATGAATCAAACTTTTCGCCAGCGCCATTGACGAGGCCCAAGGAAGCAGACCTTATGGTGACATCTTCCGCTTTTGCGTACGCGGGGCGCACCGGCTCCCCTGGTCCCCTCAGCGGCGTGCGCGTACTCGACCTCAGCGCATACATCGCCGGTCCATACGGCTGCACGCTGTTGGCCGACCAAGGCGCGGACGTGCTCAAGATCGAGCCGCCCGATGGCGACAACCTGCGCAAGTATCCGTCCACGCTGCAGGCGGAAAGCCGTGCGTTCCTTGGCGTCAACCGCAGCAAACAGGGCATGACCCTGGACCTCAAGGATCCACGCGGCCTGGCCGCGCTGCTGAAGCTGGTGCGCGAAGCCGACGTATTGGTGCACAACTTCCGGCCCAGCGTGCCCAAGCGTCTGGGCATCGACCACGAACGCCTGAACCTGCTTAATCCGCGTCTGATCTACTGCGCTGTCACCGGCTACGGCGAAACCGGACCGATGAAGGACAAGGCCGGTTACGATCAGGTGCTGCAGACCATGACCGGCATGTGCGCACTGCAGGGCAAGCGCGGCGGCGCGCCGGAAATCATCTATGGCTCAGTCGTCGACTACTACGCGGCCGCACTGCTGGCCGCTGGCGTGTCCTCGGCGCTGTACGAGCGCGAACGCAGCGGGCTGGGCCAGTTCGTCGGCGTATCGTTGCTCAGAAGCGCATTGACCATGCAGTCGGCGCGCATGATCTGGGCCAAGGGAGAATCTCTGGATATCGGGCGCGACATGCGCTCGGGCGGCGTTACCGGCATCCACCCCGCGCGCGAAGGCCACCTCTACCTGTCGGCCAATACCCCTCGCTTCTGGAAGGCGCTATGCGACAGGACCGGCTTGCAGACGCTGCATGAGGACGAGCGCTACAACACAGTGCGGAAGCGCGCTGACCACGCCAGCGAAATCGTGCCACATCTGCACGCTGCGCTCATGCGCCATAGCGCGCTGGAATGGGAGGCGATCTTCGGAGATGAAGTGCCCTGTGCCGCGGCGCTGAAAGTCGAGGATATGTTCGATCATCCTCAGGTGTTGGCGGAAAGCATGGTCGGCGATATCGAGCATCCGGCGATTGGCCGCTATCGAGGCGTGACCCGTCCGATCAAATTCGGGCGCACGCCCGGGCCGGACCCGTTCGCCGCGCCCAGCTTCCAGCCTTGGGAAGCGGTACGCACGGATGGTTCCACGACGTTGGGGAAAGTCGGCAAGACCTGAAACGTCCATTGGCGGTCGAACTCACGGAACCCGCCCCGAAATCGATTGGACCAGTTGTTTGAGTCGCCATTCCCGCTAACGCGCAGGCGCCTTTCAACGGCGCGGGCCGGTCCACCCCGGGTCGTCGTCCTTCAGGCCTTTCAGGTCACGCGCACCCGCCTTCGCGGATGACCGGCAGCACGCGCTAGCCGCGCCGTCGCCTGGCACCTTGCCGCCGCATCGCAACAGCATGTGCCGCGGGCGCATCCATAGAGTTCACATAGTTCTGCAGAATTGTGTGCATCCAACCGCGCGAGGTCCGCGGAGTCATTCCTTGGAACCCCCCGATCGGGCCTGACGCGATGTTCACGCCAAACAACACGCTGCTCATGGTTGCGGCCATCGCTGCGCATCCTTCTTGCCTTTTGGCCGCACAAACCGCGCCTGCGAATGCAAGCGCCGACGCCAAGACTCTGGACGAGGTCGTAGTCATCGGCCGCCGGCTCAATCTGGTCGGCGAAGCCATCAGCGCATCGGAGGGTTCGGTAGGCCAAGCGGAAATTTCGGAACGCCCGCTGCTGCGCACCGGCGACCTGCTGGAGTTCGTGCTGGGCCTGGTGGCCACGCAGCATTCCGGCAGCGGCAAGGCCAACCAGTATTTTCTGCGCGGTTTCAACCTGGATCACGGCACCGATTTCTCCACCTCGGTCGACGGCATGCCGGTCAACATGCGCACCCACGGCCACGACCAGGGCTATACCGACCTGAATTTCCTGATTCCGGAAACGGTGGAGGAATTGGCCTATCGCAAAGGCACTTATTACGCCGACGTGGGCGATTTTTCCTCAGCCGGCTCGGCACAGTTCCAGCTGGCCGACCGCGTCGCGCAGGGAATGGCCGAAATCACCTGGGGCGAATACGGCTACGCGCGCGGGGTGCTGCTCGACTCGAGCAAGGTCGGCGCTGGCGACCTGCTGTACGCCGCCGAAGTGCAAACCTACGACGGGCCTTGGCGCGATATCGACGAGGACGTGCGCAAGGCCAGCGCGCTGCTGCGCTACAGCGCGGACCTGGGCGGCGGCCGCGGGTACTTGAATTTCATGGGCTACCGCAACGAGTGGAATTCGCCAGACCAGATCCCGCAGCGCGCGGTCGATCAGGTTTGATCTCCGACTTCGGCCAGCTGGATACCGCCGCAGGCGGCGAAAGCGCGCGCACCAGCCTGTCGGGCGGCTGGCGCGGGCCGGCGTTCGGCGGCAAATTCGCAGCCAGCGCCTACGCCATCGACTACCGTCTCAAGCTGTGGTCCAACTTCACCTACTTTCTGGACGATCAGGTCAATGGCGATCAGTTCCAACAGCTCGACGAACGCAGGATCTACGGGTTCAGCGCATCGCAGCAGTGGAATCGCGGCCGCAGTCGCTGGCGCGTCGGCGCCGAAGGTCGTTACGACGATATCGGCCGTGCTGGACTGTTCCGTACCGTCGACCGCAAGATCATCGGCACCAAGCGCGACGATGCGGTTAAAGAAGGCAGTATCGGCCTGTTCGTCGCCAACGAGTTCCGCTACAACGACAAACTGCGCAGCTACCTGGGCGTGCGCTACGACGCTTACGACTTCAACGTGGACAGCGCGCTGGCGGCCAATTCCGGCGATGCGGACGCGGACAAGACTTCGGTCAAGGCCAGTCTGATCTACCAGCCGGCCGAAGCGTTGGAGCTGTACGCCAGTTTCGGCACCGGCTTCCATTCCAACGACGCGCGCGGCACCACCATCACCGTCGATCCGGTCAGCGGCGAACCGGCGCAGCGGGTCGATCCGCTGGTCGGCTCGCGCGGCGCCGAGCTCGGTTCGCGCCTGTATTTCAGCGACCGCCTGCAGGCCACGCTGGCGCTGTGGACGCTACGCCTGGATTCGGAGCTGCTGTTCGTGGGCGACGCCGGCACCACCGAAGCCAGCCGCCCCAGCCGGCGCGACGGCGTGGAGCTGGGCCTGTACTGGTTCGGCAGCCAGAACCTCAACGCCGACTTGGAAATCTCCTACACCGACGCCAAGTTCCGCGACCAGGATCCGGCGGGCCGCGAGATTCCCGGAGCGATCCCGCTGGTGGTCAGCGCCGGCATCGTCGCCAAGTCCGGCAACGGCTGGCTGGCCAGCGCGCGCGTGCGCCATTTCGGGCGCTACCCGCTGATCGAGGACGACAGCGTGAGGTCCGAAGGCTCCACTCTGGTCAATCTGCGCTTCGGCCGCGAATGGACGCGCTTCGGCGCCTATGTGGACGTGTTGAACGCGCTGGACAGCGACGATCACGACATCGACTACTACTTTCCCTCGCGCCTGGCCGGCGAGCCCGACGGCGGCGTGGACGACATCCACTTCCACGTCTTCGAACCGCGTGCGCTTCGCTTGAGCCTGCGCTACGCGTTTTGAGCGCCGCATGGGCGCAGCCGCTGCGGTTTCGGCGAAACCGGAGATTACGGAAAAATAAAAAAAAGAATATTTTTTCCGGAGATTGCATCCGCCTTCAGTAAAAACTCGTAGACCCATGAACGGACGGCAACACGGGACAAGGAGGTCCGCATGAAGCCACTGCGGGCGCCTGCCGCGCGTGGCGCTACGACTCCGTTCGGACGCCCCCGCGTCCCCTCAATTCCTGAAGGACACGCATATGAAACGTTTAGTGATCTGCACGGCGCTCGCCACCCTGATGCTGAGCGGGGCCGCGATCGGTTCGAGTCACCGCGAAGCTCCGCTCATCACCGGAACTCCGAAGGTCGACGGCACCGATTTCTACATGTTCCGCAGCTACGAAGCCGGCCGCGAAGGCTATGTGACCCTGCTGGCCAACTACCAGCCGCTGCAGGACGCCTATGGCGGCCCCAACTACTTCACCCTGGATCCGAGCGCGGTCTACGCGATCCATATCGACAACAACGGCGATGCGCGCGAAGACCAGTCGTTCTACTTCCGCTTCTTCAACGACAACAAGAAGCTGACCGTGCCGGTCAACGGCGTCAACATCCCGGTGCCGCTGAGCAACATCGGCGCGTTCGGCGACTCTCCGGCGCAGGACGGAAACCGCAATGTAGTCGAATCCTATGCGGTGGTCAGCATCAAGGACCGTTACCGGGTCAATCTGGCCAAGAACCTGAGCGCGGGCGGCACGCTGTTTTCCAAGCCTTTCGACAACATCGGCAACAAGTCCATTCCCAACTACGCCGGCTACGCCGACCGCCACATCACGCGTATCGGCATCGACGGATGCGCCGGCGAAGGCCGGGTGTTCGTGGGCCAGCGCAACGATGGTTTCTCGGTGAATCTGGGCGAGATCTTCGACCTGATCAACACCAATCCGGTCGGGCCGCCCGACGGCGAGCGCAACATCATCGCCAACAAGAACGTCACCACGATCGCGCTGGAACTGCCGATCGCGTGCCTGACCAAGGGCTCGGAGCCGGTCATCGGCGCCTGGACCAGCGCCTACACGCCCACGCTGTTCGGCTTCAAGCAGGTGTCGCGCCTGTCCGCGCCGCTGGTCAACGAAGTGGTGATTGGCCTGCCGGACAAGGATCGCTTCAACGCTTCGGAACCGCGCAACGATGCGCAATTCGCCAGGTATGTGACCAATCCCACGCTGCCGATCCTGATCCAGGCGCTGTTCCCGGGCGTGACCGCGCCCACCCGGTATCCGCGCGCGGATCTGGTGGCGGCGTTCCTGACGGGTGTCGATGGCCTCAACAAGCCTGCGAACGTGAAAGCCGCGGAGATGATGCGGTTGAATACCGCGATCGCGCCCAAGCCCGCCGCCCAACAGCAGACCTTCGGCGTGCTGGCGGGCGACACGGCGGGCTTCCCGAACGGACGCAGGCCGGGCGACGACGTGGTGGATATCGAGCTGCGGGTGGCGATGGGCGTGCTCTTGCCGGCAGCGGATGCGCCCGCAGGGCAGCTGCCTTACACGGACGGCGCGGCGGTGAAAGCCACTGATTTCCGCTCCAGCTTCCCGTACCTCAATACGCCGATCCCCGGCGCGGTGAACTGAGGCAAGCGGGCTTCGTATCGCATGCGCAAGCAAGTACGGCAAAACGCAAACCTGGCGGCGCTTCTGGCGCCGTCGGGTATTTCTCCGGTATCGGCCGCGCGCGTGCGCTGGTTGCTCCTGATCTTGCTCGCAGCCGCATTCGCGGCATTGGCGCAGCGTCCGCCGCTGCTGGTTCCATCGGATCCGCAAACGGTGATCGAAAAATTGCCGCGTGGTTACGCGGCGTTGACGCCATCGGCCAAGCCGTCCGCGCCTGCCGCCCCGATTTCTCGAATCCAGCAGCTGCTGAGCGCCGCCGCACGCACCGGCGATTCGCGCCTGGCGGCCCGCGCCGAAGCCCTGCTGGCGAAGTTTCCCGCTGAAGAACGCAGCGCCTCCGTGCTGGCGGCGCGTGCGTTCAGTGCGCAGCACCGGCACGATTTCGCCGACGCGGTCGGTCTGCTCGATGCGCTGATCCAGCAGCGGCCGCGCGATGGCGCTGCGCGTTTCGCGCGCGCGCAGGTCAATCTGGTGCGTGGCCGGCTGGACAGCGCCCGCGCCGACTGCGTTGCGCTCTCCCTTGGCGTGGATGCCGGCCGCGGACTGCTCTGCGCCGCCGCGCTCTCGCTGCGCACCGGCCGCTATCCCGCGGCGGCCGATCTCGCCGAGCGCTGGCTGGCGCAAGCGGGCGCTGGCGAGGAGCAGCGCTACGCGCTGACGATGCGCGGTGAGATCGCCGCACGCGCGGGCGATGGCGGTGCGCAGCAGTGGTTCCGACGCGCGTTGGCGCTGGACGCCGACGATGTCAGGACGCTCGCGGCCTACGCGCGCTATCTGCGCGGCGCAGGGCGCGACGGCGAAGTCGAAGCGCTGCTGGCCGGAAAACCCGACAGCGACGCCCTGCACCTGCAGCGCACGCTGGCGGCCCACCAAACCGATCCATCGAGCGCGCGCGCGCTGGCCGATGCGCAAGCGCAACGCTACGGCTTGGCGCACAAACTCGGCAGCCAGCCCGAGCTGCGCGATGAAGCCGAATTCCTGCTGATCGTGCGCGCCCAGCCCGAAGCCGCGCTGGCGCTCGCGCAGCGCAACTTCCAGGAACAGCGCGACTTCGAAGATGTGGACCTGCTGATCCGCGCCGCGACCGCCGCCGGCCGGCCACAGGCGCTGCAGCCGCTGCGGGAATGGGCCGCGGCGCAGAAGCTTTCCCTGCCGCCCATCGCCGGGGAAGCAAAATGAGGCTGCGTCGTTTCCTGCCGGTCTTGCTTTTGTTCGCCCTACTGCCGACGCAGGCGCACACCCTGTCGGTGGCGCATCTCGACATCGCCGTGCCGCAAGCCGGCGGCGAACTGCGGCTGGAGCTCGATGTCGCCATCCGCGACCTGGCCTTGAGCCTGCCGCTGGACGCGAACCGCGACGAGCAGGTGACCTGGGCGGAGCTGCAGGCGATCCGCGAACCGCTCGACCAGTGGGTGCTGTCCGACCTGTCGCTCTCGGCCGGCCCCAGTGCCTGCACGCTGCGCCCGACCGGCCTGGGCACGCGCCGCTACGACGATGGCGCCTACGCGACCGTGATACTAGCGGCGCGCTGTCCGTCGCGCCAAGGCCTGAAGGTGCGCTATGGCCTGCTGTTCGCGCTCGATCCGCAGCATCGCGCGCTGATCACGCTGCGCAATGCGGCCACGGTCAGCACCGCCATCGCCAGTGCCGATGCCCCGGCCGTCGCGATTGGCGCGGCCAGCCGCTCTCCCTTCCTGGATTTCCTGCGCGAAGGCATCCACCACATCCTGATCGGCTACGACCACCTCGCGTTCCTGATTTCGCTGCTGCTGCCGGCGGCGCTGGTGCGCGTGCATCGGCGCTGGCAGCCCGCAGTGAAACTGAAATCCAGCGCCTGGCGCATCCTGGGCGTGGTCACCGCATTCACCGCGGCGCATTCGATCACCCTGAGCCTGGCCGCACTGGACTGGGTCACGCCCGCGTCGCGCTGGGTGGAAGCGGCTATCGCCGCCAGCGTGCTGCTGGCCGCGCTCAACAATCTGTATCGGCTGGTCACCCGGCGCATCTGGGCGGTGGCGTTCGTCTTCGGTCTGGTGCATGGGTTCGGTTTCGCCGGCGCGCTCGGCGAGCTGGGGTTACCCGCCGGCGCGCGCCTGCAGGCCTTGCTCGGCTTCAATCTGGGCGTGGAAATGGGCCAGCTGGCCGTAGTGGCAGTCGTGCTGCCGGTGCTGTTCGCGGTGCGGCGTAAAGGCTGGTATTCGAAGATCGTTCTGCCGTCGGTTTCGCTGGCCATCGCCGGCCTGGCCGCCTGGTGGCTATACGCCCGAGTGACCGGCTAGCAGGCGTGCACGCAGTGGGCAAGACAGGTTTCGGCCGCTTCACCGCTGGATAACCGCGCGCACTGTATTCAGTCAGCCAAGAATCGAGCACAACGGAAGGTGTGCCATGTCCATCGTCAACGCATTAGCAGGAATCGCAGTCAAGGACATCGATGCGGCTGTGATCTGGTACGAGCAAATCCTCGGCCCCGCGTCGCGCCCGATGGACGAAGTGGCGGAGTGGCAGCTCCCGAATGGCGGCTGCCTGCAGGTGTTCGAAGACGGCATTCGCGCCGGCCTGTCGTCGGTCACGCTGGTGGTCGAAGACCTGGACCGCGAGATCGCCGGCCTGGAATCGAAGGGCATCCGCATCGACGAGACGTCGCGCTCCGCTCTGGTCGACCTGGCCATTGTGCAGGACCACGACGGCAACCAGGTCGTGTTCGCCCACGCCAAGAGCGACACGCTGGCGAGTTGAGGTTTGCCGGGCGGCCTCCGCCGCTCCACTACAATAGGCGCATGCCCACCGCGCCTCCCGACCCGGATTCCCTGCGCCTGTCCGTCGCGCCGATGATGGACTGGACCGATTCGCACTGCCGGGTCTTCCATCGCCTGCTGGCGCCGCACGCGCGCCTGTACACCGAAATGGTGCACGCCCAGGCCGTGATCCACGGCGACCGCGACCGCCTGCTCGGCTTCGACCGCAGCGAACATCCCGTCGCCCTGCAGCTCGGCGGCAGCGAACCGGCCTTGCTGGCGCAGGCCGCACGCGTCGGCCAGGAATGGGGCTTCGACGAAATCAATTTGAATGTCGGCTGCCCCTCGGACCGCGTGCAGGCCGGACGCTTCGGCGCCTGCCTGATGAAGGAGCCGGCCTTGGTGGCCGAAAACGTGGCCGCCATGATCGCCGCGGTCGACGTGCCGGTAACGGTGAAGTGCCGCCTGGGCGTGGACGAGGAACACGACTACGCGCGCTTCCTGTCCTTCGTCGATACCGTCTCCGAAGCGGGCTGCCGCGTTTTCTTCGTGCATGCGCGCAACGCCTGGCTGCAGGGTTTGTCGCCGAAGGAAAACCGCGAAGTGCCGCCGCTGCGTTATGACTGGGCCTACCGGCTCAAACGCGAACGCCCGGCGCTGACTGTCGCCGTCAACGGCGGCATCGCCACCCTGGAAGACGCCTCGACTCATCTGCAGCACGCCGATGGCGTAATGTTGGGCCGCGCCGCCTATCACGACCCCTACCTGCTGCACCGGCTGGACGCTGCGTGGTTCGGCGGCGAACCCAAGCCGCGCGCCGACCTGCTGCGCGCGCTGCGCCCGTATGTCGAAACCAAACTCGCGCAACGCGTCGCGCTCAAGCACATCACCCGCCACGTGCTGGGCCTGTTCCACGGCCAACCCGGCGGACGCGCTTACCGCCAGATCATCAGCGAAGGCGCCCACTGCCCCGGCGCCGACTGGACGCTGCTGGAGCAGGCGCTGGCCGCAACCCAATCGCATCTGCAGTCGGCGGCATAACGGGTCGCGCTACCCCGGAGATTTCAGTGGATCGGGTTGTAGACCGCAGTTCCGGCGTCTGTTTAAAGCCGGCGTAGATCACGTAAACTCAGTCCCACCCATGCCAAGGAGGTCGTGCCAGTGACGGAATATACCCATCCGATTCTCATCAAGGGGCGCTATCAGGTCCTGGCCCTCACCCAGGACGCCGAATACGATCCAGGCGAGGTCACCGCCTACGCGGTCTACAATTCCTCCGGGGCCAAACTGCGCCATGAGCTGAGCCTGGACGACGCCAAGGCCTGGATGGAGCAGATGATCGAGGAAGAAAACCTGCAGCGGCCCGACCAACCCGCGCCCGCCAAGGCCACCCGCACCAAGCCGACCCGCATCCGGCGCTGATCCGGCCGCGGGTCAGGGTCACTACGCAGCTACTAAGAGAACAGGGAAGTTGCCTTGAACAAGAACAAGCTGATTTTCGCGCTGTTGGTCACGCTGCTGGTTTTGGCGGCAGGCGTGTATCTGTCCGGTTACCTCGCGCTGATGCTGCTGAAGCTGGATACCGGTCTGCTGAAGTGGGATACCTACTTCGGTTATCTGAAAGCGCTGGACCTGCCTCAGGTCCAGCCGTATGTCGGCAAGATCAAGGTCGCCGGATATCTGGGTTTCGGCATTCCGCTGATCGCCTATTTTGCGATGCTGGTGCTGATCCTCAAGCCGGCGAAGAAATCGATGCATGGCGATGCGCGCTTCGCCAGCGCCGGCGATCTGACCAAGCATGGCCTGTTCAAGGCTTCCAAGAACGGCATCGTGGTCGGCAAGTTCAACGGCAAGCTGGTGCGTCTCAGCGGCCAGCAGTTCGTGATCCTGGCGGCGCCCACGCGCTCCGGCAAGGGCGTGGGCGTGGTGATTCCCAACCTGCTCGATTACCAGGAATCGATGGTGGTGCTGGACATCAAACAGGAAAATTTCGACTTGACCAGCGGCTGGCGCGCCAGCCAGGGCCACGAAACCTATCTGTTCAATCCCTTCGCCGAAGACCGCCGCACGCATCGCTGGAATCCGCTCACCTACGTAGCCACGGATCCGGCGTTCCGCGTGTCGGACCTGATGAGCATCGCCGCCATGCTCTACCCGGACGGCTCCGACGACCAGAAATTCTGGGTCAGCCAGGCGCGCAACGCGTTCATGGCGTTTTCGCTGTACCTGTTCGAGAACTGGGAAGACGAGCAGAAAACAGGCTTCCCCAGCGCGCTCGGCGCGCCCACGCTGGGCGCCATCTATCGCCTGTCCTCCGGCGACGGCACCGAACTGAAAAAATATCTGCAGAAGCTGGCGCGCAAGGAATTCCTGAGCGGCAACGCGCGCTCGGCGTTCGCCAACCTGCTGTCGCAGGCGGACGAAACCTTCTCCTCGATCATGGGCACTTTCAAGGAGCCGCTCAACGCCTGGATCAACCCGATCCTGGACGCCGCCACCAGCGGCGACGACTTCCTGCTGACCGACGTGCGCAAGAAGAAGATGACCATCTACGTGGGCATCCAGCCGAACAAGCTGGCCGAGAGCCGGCTGATCGTCAATCTGTTCTTCAACCAGATCATCAATCTCAACACCAAGGAGCTGCCGCAGAGCAATCCGGCGCTGAAGCACCAGTGCCTGCTGCTGATGGACGAATTCACCGCCATCGGCAAGGTCGATATCATCGCCTCGGCGGTCGCGTACATGGCCGGCTACAACATCCGCCTGCTGCCCATCATCCAGTCCATGGCCCAGCTGGACGCCACCTACGGCAAGGACGTGTCGCGCACCATCATCACCAACCACGCGCTGCAGATCATCTACGCGCCGCGCGAGCAGCAGGATGCCAACGACTATTCCGACATGCTCGGCTACACCACGGTGCGCAAGCAGAACGTCACCCGCGGCCGTGAATTCAGCCGCAGCGAGTCCGAAGAGCGCCGCGCGCTGATGCTGCCGCAGGAGCTGAAGGCGATGGGCTTCGACAAGGAGGTCTTCCTGTACGAGGGCATTCCGCACCCGGTGATGTGCGACAAGATCAAATATTACAAGGACCGGTATTTCACTTCGCGCTTGCTGCCTAAGATGGAAGTGCCGAAGCTGAACATCTGAGCCGCATGGCGTTTAGCGGTTATTTTTAGCGGCAAGCGTGGAGCGCGGAGACAACCAAATATCTTCGTGAGGTTGAGCCAAACTTGATCGTCCCTATGCTCCCGCCCGATGCTGCATGCTTTGCTGAACAGGTGCGAGAAGCTAGCGGATATCGCCCTGCTTGACGCAGAAGTCGGTGTGCAGAACATCGCTTGACTATCGTTGCCTTCTCGAGCTAACGTCACAATTGGATTGCACACTGCATTAACATCCAGCGGCACCGGCCCTTAATCGCTCACCAGCGTCTATGGCCCGGCTGCAGTCCACGGGGATATACGAAAGCTTGGGAGCTATTCGGCAAGGAGCACAGGGGGCAATGGTTTCAAGCAACACTATCGATACCGGTAAATCGTGCGGTGATGGCGGGACAAGCCATACCGTTAGTATCGGGCCGTCTGCAGCCAGCGCCGTGACCACGCACAGGTCAGCCCCAGCCTGCATCGCTGATTCCCGTGCGGAATTCCGCCATTCGCATTCCGGCATTCGGTGCCGCGTACGCTTTCCGGGGCTGGCTCATGCGCGCGCCTTGCCTTCCTGTCCGATTCGTTTGAACGCCTTGCCAGAGGCAAACACCATGTCAATTCCCTACTTATTTGCCGGTGACGCGTGAAACATAGAATTCCGAACCAAGTCGTTTTGTGGATAGCCATCCTGCTGATGACGGTGCTGGCCGGCTGCGCCACGCGCCCGGCGCCGGACATCAGGGGCCGCTGGAAGTCCGTCAACCGCTATGCCGAGGCGACGCAGGCCATTCCGCTGTATCAGTCGTACGTATTCCAAGCCTCGCCGATGGACGGAACGCTGAAGAACATGCTGAGCCGCTGGGCCAAGGATTCCAAAATGACGCTCTCGTACCTGCATCCATCCGATTTCACGCTGCATGCGCCGGTCGCGCAAATTCAAAGCAACGATCTGCAGCAAGCGGTTGCGCTGCTCAGCTCGGTCTACGCCGAGCAGCGGGTGTCGGTGACCGCCAGCAACAATCAGATCGTCGTACGCCCCGCGCAGACCGAAAGTTCGGAAGCAGCACCGGCCGCGCCCTAACAAGACGGCGGGAACACGGCGAATTGACGCCGTGTTCTCCCGCAATCGGGAAAAAGTCACGGCCATGGCACCCTAATTCGCAAGCGTAAAGCTACATACGGATTGATATAAATGCTCCGAAAGAAAACTTCCAGTCCTCAGATCGACGGCGCGGTCGCGAAAGCGGCGAACTTCGAGGTCACCATCGCCGATCTGGCGCGCCGCAGCGAGAAGCGCGCGTGGTACGTCGCTTTCGGCGCCCTGCTGATGTCGCTGATCCTGGCCGGCGGTTATTTCTTCATGCTGCCGCTCAAGGAAAAAGTTCCTTTCATGGTCATGGCGGACGCCTACACCGGCACCAGCACGATCGCCCGCCTGGATGAAAACTTCGACGATCGCAGATACACCACCAGCGAAGCCATCAACATCAGCAACGTGGTGCATTACGTGATGGCCAGGGAATCCTACGACGCCACGCTCATCAACCGGCGCGACTGGGTCACCACGTACACGATGTCGTCTCCGGACGTGGCCGCCGGCTATACCGCACTGCGCAGCCGCAACAACCCAAGCAGTCCGATCAACCTCTATGGCACTGGCAAGTCGATCCGGGTGAATATTCTCAGCACGGTATTGATCGGCGGTTCTAAAACCACCGAACCCAAGGGCGCGACCGTCCGTTTCCAGCGCAGCCTTTACGAGAAGGCCACCGGCGCCACTGAGATTCTGGACAGCAAGATCGCCACGCTCGAGTTCGTCTACAAGAAAGACCTGAAGATGGACGAGAAGGATCGGATCGAAAATCCCCTCGGATTCCAGGTCACCAACTACCGGGTGGATAGCGATTTCGCGGCGTCGCCACCGGTCGCGAGACAGGTGCAGGCGGCGCCTGCACAGCAGCAGACGGCCCTGCCGCAATCGCAGGATTCGGACGTGCTGCTGGTGCCTGAAATGCCGGGAACCGAAGATGCGGCGGATCCTGCGCAGCCTGGCACGATGCCCGCCCCAGCCGTGCCTGCGCCAGCACCCATCACCCAGCCTGCACCTGTCAATAATGCCAATGGAGCCAGCAACAGATGAATCGCCTGCGTAAGCATTGCCTCACAGGGATATTGTTTTTGGCGATCCCTTGCCTGGCGCTTCCCGCCAGCGCCCAGGTCGTCCAGGAGTACGAATACGAGCCCAACCGCATTTATCAGGTGCGCACTGGACTGGGCATCACGACCCAGATCGAACTCAGCCCGAACGAGGAGATCCTGGATTTCAGCACCGGTTTCAGCGCCGGCTGGGAAATGACCCGTCGCGACAACGTGTTCTATCTGAAACCCAAGAACGTCGACGTCGACACCAACATGATGATCCGCACCGCCACCCACTCCTACATCCTGGAGCTGAAGGTGGTGGCCACCGACTGGAAGGCGCTCGACCAGGCGAAAGAAGCGGGTGTCCAATACAAGATCATCTTCACTTATCCCAACGACACCGATTTCGTCGCCGAGGAAGAAACCGGCCCGCTGCTCAGCACCCAGCTCGAGAAAGGCAAGGTCTACCATTTCGGCTACGACTACTCCACCCGCACCAAGCAGGCATGGCTGATTCCCACCAATGTCTACGACGATGGCGAGTTCACTTACGTCAAGATGAGCGATCTCAAGCTATTCCCGTCCGGCAACTTCCCGGCTGTGTTCGCGCGCGAGCGCGAGGGCAGCGAGGATTTCGTGGTCAACACCACGGTCGAGAACAACACCCTGGTCGTTCATGGCACTTACCCCTTCTTGGTCATCCGTCACGGCAAGAACGTCGTCGGCCTGCGTAGGAACAAACAACAGTGAACCAGAACATACCTCCTAGCCAGCCCGGCCAATCCGAGAACGGCGACTCCGATCCGCAGCGCGATCCCAATGCGGGCGGCGGACGCGAGAATCCCTACTATGCCAATCAGCGCGCCACGGCCGCGCCTGACCTGGACGCCAATGCGCCGCAGCTGCAGTCCAACGACATGCAGCGCCTCAATCGGAAGGCATTGCTGTTCCTGGGTGGGATAGTCGCGCTGCTTGCCGTTGCCGCTTTCCTCATGTTCCGAAGCGCAACGTCTAAAGAAGACGACGTTAGCAAGCAGCCCAGGGCGGCAACCGTCAACGTGCCTGATCTGCCGGAAACCCAGGCGACACTGCCGGCCGAGACCGAGCAGGCGCAGCCTATCGAAGTTACCGATTACAGCCAGCAGGAAATACCGCCGCTGCCTCCGCAGCCGCTTCCGCCGCCGTCGTATGGCAATCCTTATGGCCCTCAGGAACCTGCAGGACCACGGCAACCTACGTTGATGGAACGCCGTATGTCCAATTCAGCCGACGGCAGCGCGCAAACTGCGGAATCCGCCACCGGCAGCCAAACGAATCAGCGCGACGCCTACATGCAGGCGATGCTGAGCCAAATGCCCGGGAACCAGGCTGCGGCCAACAATCAGCCTGCGAAGGAGCAGGCCACCAGCGCCAAGTTCATCAACAACCCTAACGGTCTGATGGTCCGCGGCACCTATATCCGCTGTGTGCTCGAAACCCGCATCATCACCGACATCCCGGGTTTCACCTCCTGCGTAGTGACCGAACCCATCTACTCGATCAATGGACGCAGCCTGCTGCTGCCGAAAGGCTCGAAAATATCCGGTAGATACAATAATTCCGGTGCAGGCGACATAGCCCGCGTTTCCGTGATTTGGGACCGTATCACCACCCCCAACGGCATCGACGTGAACATGGCCAGTCCAGGCGTCGATAATCTCGGCGGCGCCGGCCATCCAGGCGACTACAACGCGCATTGGGGAAGCCGCATCACATCGGCCCTGCTGATCAGCATCATCAGCGATGCTTTCAGCTATGCCGCAGCGGAGAACGGCCCTCGCACCACCACCATTTCCAATGGCAACGTCATCGACACGCCTTTCGAAAGCAGCACCGCGCGCACCATGGAGCGCCTGGCCAACCAGGCGCTCGACCGCAGCATCAACCGTCCGCCTACGGTCACCATCAACCAAGGCGCGGTGGTTAACGTCTATGTTTCCAAGGATGTGGACTTCACCGGAGTGCTCGCACGCAACTGAGGCGGGCCGAACAGCATGGATATAGACAATTCGCCGGTCGCCCGGGTTTCCAACGACTTCCTGAACTATCAATACGATGTTCTGGGCATTCTTGACTACATGAGTTCTCCGGAAGTGACGGAGATCTGCATCAATAAACCCGGCGAACTCTATCTGGAAACCAGGGAAGGCTGGCAGCACATCGAAGTGCCGTCCCTCACTTTCGAGCGCGCCCGCCAGTTCTGCACCGCGGTCGTCAACGAAAGCAACACCGGGCAGCGCATCACCGACGCCGATCCGGTCGTTTCCCTCACTTTCCCTACAGGGCAGCGCGCGCAGTTCGTCATTCCACCCGCCTGCGATGCGGGCAAGGTGTCGATCACCATCCGGCTGCCTTCCAAGCACACCAAGACCCTGCTGCAGTATCAGGAAGACGGGTTCTTCGACCAGATCGTCGAACAGGGGCACGTGCTGAGCGAGCACGACCGTGAGCTGCTGGAGCTGCGCTATTCGCGCAACTACGCCGAATTCTTCAAGAAGGCGGTGCTGTACAAGAAGAACATCGTGGTTTCCGGCGCCACCGGCAGCGGCAAGACCACCTTCATGAAATCGCTGGTCAACCACATTCCCGATAGCGAACGGCTGGTCACCATCGAAGATGCCCGGGAACTGTTCATCACCCAGCCCAATTCGGTGCATCTGCTGTATTCCAAAGGCGGCCAAAGCACCAGCAACGTGACCGCGAAGAGCTGCATGGAAGCCTGCCTGCGCATGAAGCCCGACAGGATCATCCTGGCCGAGCTGCGCGGCGATGAATCCTTCTACTTCATCCGCAACTGCGCTTCGGGCCATCCCGGCTCCATCACCAGCTGCCACGCCGGCAGCACTACGCAGACCTGGGACCAGTTGGCCCTGATGGTCAAGGCCTCCGCTGAAGGGGCAGGGCTCGAGTTCGCCATCATCAAACGCTTGTTGATGATGACGATCGATATCCTGGTGCATATCAAGGCCCATGCGGGCCAACGCAATATCACCGGTATCGATTTCAATCCTGAGCGCACCTTTACCGAATAAATCGCTTCCGCGCATTCGCGTGCAGCGGCGGTACGGCGGGGTAGAAGCTGACCCGCTCTGTTCAGCAAGATCGTCTTTGGCATTGGCATCCGTTGCGATGCTTCACATTTGTTACCGATGTAACCGCGGTTGGCAACGAAAATCGCTTGTTTAGCGTTCTACAGAGGTCTGTTCGGATGATCGGCATCACTCCGTTCCCGAGCGGTCCATCGCAAGTGTTGACATCTCCAGCGCACTCATTAAGTATGCGTGCAAGGATGTCGGAAGTGTCCCTTAAGCGGCCAATACGGCCGCACAAAGGGCGCATCCAGCGCTACGTGGTCGTAAAACGGAGGGGGAGCGCTTTGTTATTTGGCATGGAGCTAATGAACTGTCCGTCGATGGCGGTGCCTGCAGAGGTAATGCACCACGTCGTTCGTGTCGAGTCCTCGTACAATCCCTATGCCATCGGCGTGGTGGGCGGCCGGCTGGCAAGACAGCCCAAGAATCTCCCGGAAGCCTTGGCTACCGTGCGCATGCTGGAAGGCCGGGGATTCAACTTCTCCCTCGGCCTGGCCCAGGTCAATCGATATAACTTGGCCAAGTACGGCCTTGATTCGTACGAGAAGGCATTCGAAACCTGCCCCAATCTTCAGGCCGGCTCACGCATCCTCGCCGAATGCTATGGCCGCTCCGGCGGCGACTGGGGCAAATCCTTCAGCTGTTACTACTCCGGCAACTTCGTCACCGGTTATCGGCACGGCTACGTGCAGAAGATCTACGCGTCTATCCAGGGCGCCGCACCGAAGGCAGCCGACGTGCCGCCTATCGAAGTAGTCGGCAAACCATCACGCAAAACCGTAAATGTCACTCGCTATCCTTCCCGTGCCGAAATCCCGTCTTCGGCGCTTCAGCAACGTATCGTGATCAACGCCACGCCCCAGCCGGCCGTTACTCCCTCGCAGTCCGTCCCAGCGCCCGCCACTGCTGCTGCAGCAGGGACAAACAACGTTGATGCGCCAGGAGCCGCCGGAGTTGTGCAACTAAGCCAGCTCCAGCCGTCTGTTGCAGGCCAGGAAGAACAAGCCAAGCCGCCTTCGGATTCGGCGTTCGTTTTCTAAAGGTTAAACATCCGCACCAACCGGCACGCCTGACGAACGTGTCCGTCATCCCAGTCAAACCACCAGAGGAGATCAGCAATGAAATCATTCAAGCAGGGAACTCGCAGCGAGGCCAAAAACATCCTCCCCGCAATGTTCATGGCGGTCATGTTTGTAGGCGCTTTAAGCGTTCCGGAGCTGGCTTTCGCCCAAGATGAAGCGGAAACCAAAGTGGAAGGCTTCTTTAACAGCCTTAACAGTCTGCTGAATATCGCATCCATCGCGGTAGTTACGATCGCGGTGATCTTTGCGGGCTACCAGATCGCGTTTGCGCACAAGCGCATTGCCGATGTGGCGCCTGTCCTGATTGGTGGCTTCCTGATCGGCGCGGCCGCGCAGATCGCCAAGATGCTGCTGGGCGACGACAGTGAGCTCAACACCGGCGCCACGATGTTGATGAACGCGCTGCCGATGCTCTATGCATAAGAACGTCCTCTTCCGCGGCTGCACGCGCCCGGCGATGTTCATGGGCGTTCCGTATATGCCGTTCTTCCTGGCGGCAGGTACGTGCATCCTGATGACGTTCTATTTCAACATGTTCTTCCTGTTGCTTCTGCCGGTAGTGATTTTCGTGATGCGGCAGATGGCGCGCCGGGACGAAATGATCTTCCGTTTGCTCGGCTTGAGATGGCAATTCAAGTTCAAGGTCCGCAATGTCCCGCACCATTCGGGCATGTGGGTGTTTTCCCCGAATAGCTATCGCGAAAAACCCGCCGGCAAATAGCCGGCGGAGAACCGTAACTCCTGGCGTCCGCTCAAAGCGGACGCCAGGAGTTCGGCCTTTGTCCACTTTGTATTGCAAGGTAAAGATCCAGGCGCATGTTCACTCCTGATACCTCCATCGGCGAATTCATCCCGCTGTCCACGCACGTCTCCCCGACCGTGGTGAAGACCACCGGCGGCGATTTCCTGATCGTGTGGCATCTGGGCGGATTGCCGTTCGTGGGGCGCGAGGAATGGGAGATAGAGCACCGCCATAAAACCTTCAACCGCATGCTGCAAACCCTGCGCGCGCCGGATTTCGTCAACCTCGCGTTCTGGGTGCACGACGTCAGGCGTAGGGGCAAAGTCAAGAACCAGAGCAAATTCGATCAAGCGTTCAACCAGGATATGTCGGACGCTTACTTCGACGCCTTGTCTTCGCAGAAGATCATGCAGAACGAGCTCTACTTGACCATGATTTATCGCCCGGTTGTAACCGGGAAAAGACTGGTCGAGAAATCGACCAAGACCAGCCAGCTCCAATCCGAGCAGGACCAGGCGATCGGCAAGATCATGGAGCTGGCCGGCAATGTGGAAGCCGTACTCAAGGATTATTCGCCGTACCGGCTGGGCATGTACGAAGCCAGCAACGGCGTCGTGTTTTCCGAAGTGCTCGAGTTCTTCGGCTATCTGCTGAATCGCATCGAAGAGCCAGTGCCCGTACTGCAGGCGCCCGTGCACAGCTACCTGCCGGTCAGCCGCCACATGTTCTCCGACAAGACCGGCGATTTCATCATCAACACGCCGACCGGCGTCAACCATTTCGGCGCCATCCTCAACATCAAGGAATTCACCGAAGGCACGTACCCGGGCATTCTCAACGGCCTCAAGTATCTCGACTTCGATTACGTCGTCACCCATTCGTTCAGTCCGATGGGCCGGCAGGATGCGCTGAAGGTGCTCGATCGCACCAAGGGCATGATGATTTCCTCCGGCGACAAGGCGGTGAGCCAGATCATCGAGCTGGACCATGCCATGGACCAGCTGGCGTCGGGCAACTTCGTGCTGGGCGAATATCACTTTACCCTCAGCCTTTACGCCGACAGCCAGGAAAAACTGAGCCAGAACATCGCCACGGCGCGCGCCGAGCTGTCTAACGCGGGTTTCGTGTCGGTGAAGGAGGATCTGGCGGTGGTCTCGTCGTTCTATTCCCAGCTCCCGGGCAACTGGAAATATCGCACGCGCCTGGCCAATATCAGCTCGCTCAATTTCCTGGGCCTGTCGCCGCTGCACAACTTCGCTTCGGGCAAGAAAGAGAACAACCCCTGGGGCGAGTGCGTCACCACGCTGCAGACGACCAATGGCCAGCCTTACTATTTCAACTTCCACGCGACCCATCCGGCCGAGAATTCGCTCGGCGAAAAAGCCATCGCCAACACCATGGTCATCGGCAAGTCGGGCACCGGCAAGACCGCGCTGATCAATTTCCTGCTCAGCCAGGTGCAGAAGCTCAAGCCGTCGCCGACGATCTTTTTCTTCGACAAGGACCGCGGCGCCGAGATCTTCGTGCGCGCTTGCGGAGGCAACTATCTGGCGCTGGAGAACGGTCACCCCACCGGCTTCAATCCCTTCCACTGCGAGCGCAACGAAGCCAACGTCCAGTTCCTCGGCGATCTGATCAAGGTGCTGGCCAGCAAGACCACTTACACCGCGCGCGAAGAGGAAGATATTTTCCGCGCCGTCGAGAACATGCTCGACACGCCCATGCACCTGCGCAACATGACCAACTTCCAGAAAAGCCTGCCCAACATGGGCGACGACGGGCTTTTCTCGCGTATCCGCAAATGGACCGCGGGCAACTCGCTGGGGTGGGTGTTCGACAACCCGGTCGACACCATCGACCTGCAGAAAGCCAACATCATCGGCTTCGACTACACCGACATCATCGACAACCCCGAAGTACGCGTGCCGGTCATCAACTACCTGCTGCACCGTTTGGAAGCGCTGATCGATGGCCGGCCGCTCATCTATGTCATGGACGAATTCTGGAAGATCCTGGACGGCAAGGGTGGACTCAAGGAATTCGCCAAGAACAAGCAGAAGACCATCCGTAAGCAGAACGGTCTGGGCATCTTCGCCACCCAAAGCCCGGAAGACGCATTGGCCAGCGACATCGCCGCCTCGCTGATCGAGCAGACCGCCACCATGATCCTACTGCCCAATCCCAACGCCAGCCGCGACGATTACATCAACGGCCTGAAGCTGACCGAATCCGAATACCAAGTGGTGGTGAGCCTGGACGAACGCTCACGCTGCTTCCTGGTGAAGCAAGGCCACGCGGCTAGCGTCTGCCAGCTCAACCTGCGCGGCATGGACGATGCGCTGGCGGTGATTTCGGCTTCGACGGATAACATCGAGATCATGCATCAGGTTCTGCTAGACCAAGCTCGCCTGGCTGGCACAACCCCCGACGATCTGACACCAGAGCAATGGCTGGAAGAATTCTACGCCCGCAGAAAAGGTTCGAAATCAACGGGTGCCCGCACGGCCGTTAAATCTGTCAAAGCCCACGCATAGCCCTATCACCATAATCTGGCCAGACACAATGAGGAGATACGTTATGAATACGAACAAGACAGAGCAGCCACTGCATGCCCGGTTACGCCGCAGAGTTCTTGCCGGTGCGGTTGGTGGCGGCATGCTGTTTTCGGGCCTAACGGCGCAGGCTATTGGGCCTGTTCAAGAAACGGGGCCAGCGCTTTTCCAGCACATAACCAATCAAATTAATACCTACACCCAACAGTTGCAGGATTACGCGGAATACGGGGAAAACGCAATGCGCTGGCGTAATACGTTTACCTACTATCAGCAGCAGCTGATGAAGATGCAGGCGATCATCATGAGTTTTGGCATGCCTAAAGGCGTGGAACTTAAAGAGGTTCCTGACGATTACATGGTGGCAAACAAATGTGGGGGCGGGTTCAGCCTCGCAAATTTGACAAAAGTGTTCAACTTCAATGCCTCAGGAAACCTGGTGGAGCAGCAGCAGCTGATCTGCAGCAACATTCAAATCACCGAAAACAAGAAATACAACGAAACGGTGAGGTTCATGCAGCGCACGGCGCCCGAATTGAAACGCCTGCTCAAGGAAGCCGAAAGCAGGCGCAACCGCAACAACGAGCCATCCACCGCGCAGACGGCTAACAACGACTCCGGCCAAATCAGCAACACGCTGGAGGTCGAGTTCAAGACCTGGGAAACCCAGATCAGTATGTACGATGCTTTTATTGCGTCGATGAGGGAGAGTCAGAAGATTCTCGCGCAGACGGGCTTGAAGGGCGTCCAGAATCCGCTGGGGACTCTAGTCAAGACGGCTGCGCTTAAAACCGCGCTTACGGTCGGCAAGTGATTCTTAAGCAATAAGGCAAAGCGTCGGGACTGGTGTGCCGTATACCGGTCCCTTGATGCCTCCCAAAGCGCAGTGTGGCTAGACAACCAATAAGAACGTAACGGATCAGGGGACGAGTCCATACAGCGACTCGCGCGTGTTGATGATATGAGCAGGGGAAACGAAATGTCAGTCGAGTGGATGAAAAGCAGCGGATGGATGGATTGGCTCAATCCGCAGATCCAGTCGGTCGGGGATTTCGTGTTCTTCCGATTGATTCTCACCTATCTGCGCGAGGAAATACGCAAGTTCGGCATCGAGCTCATGGGCAATGCGATACAGTGGGTTGGCGGTATTGCCCTGACCTTGCTCACTCTGTGGATACTGATACAGGGCTATCGCATCGTGACCGGACAGTTGCGCGAGTCGATGATGGCCTTGGTAACCAGTTCCCTGCGCGCGACTCTGATCGTGGGTGTCGCCACCACGATGGGCATGTTCGGAACCAATCTTCATACCTTCCTCACTGAGGATGTGAAGAGAGAGATCAACTTTGTCGTTACCGGCGAGAATGGAACCCCAGAGGATCAGATCGACAGGAATCTGGGATGGATGCAGGTCGGTTTAAGCAGTATCGATGCCTTGGACGTGGTCAGCGATCCTACGCTAGACAGCGCGAAGACCCGCGCCATGTGGTTCGTCGGCTTGGGTACCGGCGGCCCAGCGATCACGGGCGGCACGATGTTGCTGCTGTACGAGGTGGCAATCGCACTGTTCATCGGCTTAGGCCCTATCTTCATACTTTGTCTGCTATTCGATCAGACCAAATCCTTGTTCCAGCGGTGGCTGCTGTACGGCATCGGCACGATGTTCTCGATGGCGGTCTTGAGTGCAATGGTCTCGATCGCACTCGACATGGTGGCGCGAGTAGCGGCCGCCTTCTGGACGACCGCTGCGGCCGGATCGTTGATGGGATCGGACTTCACCGACGGCATGACCAGCCAGGCGATGCAGCAGGGCGGCATGGGCCTGATCCTGACTACGCTGATCATCACGGCGCCGCCCATGGCGGCAGCATTCTTCCAGGGCACGTTGGGTGCGTTCTCGCCGTATGTGGCATTTGGGTCAGCTAGCGGCGGTTCAAATACCAGCTATCCGCCGGGGCAAGGGCCAGTGCAGAATGTGAACTATGCGCCGCAAGCTCCAACCAATCTGCAAAACCCCGACCTCGGAAACACTCGTAATACTGGTGGCTCTAGAATTGCGGGCGCCCAGACAGGGGTAGAAAATAACGCTGCCGGACAGCGGGCCGCGTGGCGCGATACATGATGACAAATCCGTCTTTTGGCAAAAAATGAAGGTTGATAGCACATGAGAATACTAGCACTGCTAGGTAGCCTGCCTTTTTTTCTTGGCAGCTATGGTTTGATGGCACAGACTGCTTGTCCCGGTGGGGTCGCTGCTGGTAGCGCGCAGTGTGGCCCTTCACCCGCGTCTCACGGCATAGGCAATCAACGAGCAGCTCCCGCTCAACCCACGGTTCGCTACGTGCCCACAGGCGAATGGAAGACCACTTGGGGTGCAGTTGCAGATGATCAGACGGGCACCGGTAATATTGGCGTTGCAGCCGGAAAGTCTAGTGAATATGAAGCAGCGCAAGAAGCCATAGGAAAATGTGAGTCTCTTGGCGGGGGGGAATGTCAAGTCACCCTTGCTTACAATAATCAGTGCGTGGTAATAGCGGCACCTTCGGTTGAAGGAAAAGAAGTTGCCGGAGCACCACACACTCAAGGGGCAGAAACTATCGAAGTTGCAACCAGTCTCGTACTTCCAAAATGCTCTAAAAGAAATAGTGGGCTTCAGTGTATTGTTGTTTACTCGGCTTGTAGCTTACCAGTTTATGAGAGCTACTAAAGAAATGCTCTTTTTTACGATTGAGTAATCGGTTTTTTCGATGCGGAAGAAATTTGCAATGAGATGAATTCATTTATTAGGAAGATATTTAGATGCAATACAGATCAATCCTAATTGTCTTTATGGCGGCGCTGTTAGCCTCGTGCGTAGATCAAAAACCAGAAGAGCTACGGCTTTCATTGCCAACACCTGCGGTGGTGGCTGCCGATGAGAAGCCCACAGCAACCGTTGCGAGCAAATCTCCTCCTGCCGGAGCTGAGGCGGCGGATGAGTTATTAAATACGTTCGTCCCGCAGGGGGCCAAGCTTGTCAACGCTCAGCGAGGGGACTTGAACAGGGATGGTCAGCCGGATGCGATTCTGGTGATCGACACCCAGAACGATGGCGAAAAGGCGGGTGAGGGAGTCCCGAGGTCTGTCGTGTTGCTGGTTCGCGATGCGTCCGGGCAACTGCAGCAGGCCGCGCAAAACGACAAGATCGTTCCCTGCGCCCGATGCGGCGGCATGATGGGCGATCCCTTCGGCTATGTCCGTATCGATAAAGGCGGATTTACCGTGTTGAACGAAGGCGGATCGCGCGAACGCTGGTCCAACGAATTCACCTTCCAGTACTCAGCCGACAAGAAGGATTGGCTGTTGAGCAAGGTCGTTCGCAGCGCTTACGACACGATTTCTTCCCAGAACAAGATCACCGAGTCGAGCCAGGCCGACTTCGGCACCAAGGAGTTCGCGGCGTTCGACCCCGCGGATTTACCGTCGGCGAGTATCGATTGATCCAGCGCCTGCGCACTTGGTTCCGCAACTAATCATCGTCAAAAAAAGGAGTATTCAGATGGCAAGCGAAAGGGAAACGCAGTTGATTCGGCAGGCCATGGCGGCTGGGATTACCTCAAGGGAAGAACTGGCCAACTTCATGGCCCAGGTCACCCACGAATCCGGTGGATTGACGCGTCTGGAAGAGGGATTTCGTTATACCCGAGGCATCGATCAGATTCCGGTCAGGTCGGCTATGCGTGAAGGCCCGGAAGCGCTGGAGGCGGCGCGTCTGGAGGCGCTGCGCGGCAATCCCGAGAGACTGGGGGATCTCATGTACGGTGGCCGCATGGGCAACGATGAGCCGGGCGACGGCTACCGCTATCGTGGGCGCGGCTACATGCAGCTGACCGGCAAGGACAACTATCAGGCCGCAGGATATGCCCTGAACCTCGACCTGGTCAACAATCCCGGCTTGGCGGCCGATCCCGAGAATGCAGCCAGAATCGCTACCTGGTATTGGCAACAGAACGTGCCCCAAGCTGCGCGCGAAGACGTCACAGCGGCGACCCTGGCCGTCAATGGCGGTACCAACGGGCTCGAAGACCGGCAAAGCCGGTACGCGGAATGGCACCGCACATTGACTCCCGAATTTCTGGGGACATTGGGCGCTGCGGAAAGCTCATCAGTTCCGCCTCGTGAAGAACAATCCGCATCGCCGCCTGCCGTAGAGGGTCTGATCCGTCAGGGCGATCGCGGGACGCAGGTAAGCGCACTGCAGGAGCAGTTAAATCGACTGGGTATTCGCGATGCGCAGGGACGCGAACTGCAGATCGACGGCGATTTCGGTGGTCGCACACGCCAGGCGCTCGAGGCTTATCAGCGCGCCAACGGTTTGGAGGTAGACGGCATCGCGGGGCCGAGGACAATGGAGAGCTTGCGGTCTGCCCAGCAGGTTCGGGCCGAACCGCAGCCGGCCGCGATGGCTCCGACCGCGCCACTGCTGTCGGACCCCTCGCATCCGGACAACGATCTATTCCGGCAGGCGGCCACCGGTTTGGAGCAGCTTGGTCCGCAGGCCGGGTTCCGGAGCCGTCAGGAGCTGGAAAACACGGCTGGGACCATGGTCTTCGAAGCCCGGGTGAGTGGGTTGACGCGCATCGACCATGTTGTTGCCAGCAACAACGGCACGGGCTTGTTCGCGGTGCAGGGCGCCATGAACGACCCCGCCCACACCCGGGTGTACATGGACCGTGCCCAGGCCGCGACACAGCCGCTGGAACAAAGCACGCGGCAGCTGCAGGAAGAGGCCGTGCAGCGGCCTTCTCCAGAACAGAGCCCGCCCGCTCAAACCCGCGAGCCGCCCCGAACGGTGATGGTCTGATTGACGGCATCCGGTTTCCTGCTAGCCCGCGTACAGCATTGGCACGAGATTCACGATGGCGGTGTTGAGTGCAATGGTCTCGATCGCACTCGATATGGTGGCGCGAGTAGTGGTCGCTTTCTGGACGACTGCTGCGGCCGGATCGTTGATGGGATCGGACTTCACCGACGGCATGACCAGCCAGGCGATGCAGCAGGGCGGCATGGGCTTGATCCTGACCACCCTGATCATCACCGCACCTCCGATGGCTGCCGCGTTCTTCCAAGGTACGTTGGGTGCGTTTACGCCGTATGGTGCGTTTGGTATGGGAAATACAACACCCAGTAGCAATTATCCACCCGGGCAAGGACCTGTAAACAATCTTGCTTATGCGCCTTCCGCGCCTCCTGCAAACACTCTTGCATCGGCCCCAGCGAACAATAATCAGGTCGTAACGCCCAGAAATCTCGAGTCTGGCCCCGTTCCCGGTTCCGGTAGAATGGGACAGGCTAATCCTTCACAATCGGGTCCCATTTAGTTGGGGATTACTTGCTTCATAGAAGAATGACTGTTCACGAAAACAGTGAAATTAATGATGAAAATAAAATACTGGCTGGTGTTCTTTCTTGCTTGCGCGTCTAGCTCAGCGCTCGGACAGACCGCGTGTCCTACTGGCGTAGCAGCGGGCAGCGCGCAATGTGGCCCGTCGCCTGCATCACACGGCGTCAGTCCGTCGATATCTGCGGAACCGCGGATTCGTTACGTTCCAACAGGCAGATGGATTTCAAAATCTGGCGCCATCTATGTTGACTCTACAATAGGAGACATAGGAGCCACACATAATGAATTTTCAGAGAGTGACGCTGCCCGCTTAGCTCTTGAGCGTTGCGCAAAGAATGGGGCAAAAAATTGTGAGCTGCTTTTAATTTATACGAATCAATGCGGCGTGATCGCCTGGCCATCGATTGTCAACGCCAAAGTAACTTCAGGATCAGGTACTACCATCGAGCTAGCCAGCAAAAACGCCCTTGACGAGTGTAAAAAAAATAGTAGCACTACTTGCAGTATTGTTTATGCAGAGTGCTCCCAACCAAATTTTGAAAAGTTTTAGGTGTCCTGACGTAAAGATATTTCACTTATACCGACGGCATGACCAGCCAGGCTATGCAGCAGGGTGGCATGGGCCTGATCCTGACCACCCTGATTATCACCGCCCCTCCGATGGCTGCGGCTTTCTTCCAAGGTACATTAGGTTACTTCACACCAGGTTCTGTATTCGGCGGCGGCGGTGCGCTGGGCGGCGGCATGCGTGATGTGTCGGGAAGATATCCTGGGCAGGCTGGATATGTTTGATCCTGCCCCGGTTTCCCAGACACCCGGATAAGCGATTCAATATCGCAATCCGAGGTGAGACAGATGAAGACCAAGACAAAGACCGTGGTGAAGAAGGGCCGGGAGCGTCACAGCCTGGAGTTC
>JAESGX010000091.1_pt1 | contig 123412 bp, 105 predicted proteins | sample 9269801 | NCBI WGS metagenome assembly JAESGX01 (sample SAMN16773122, study PRJNA677054) | algae metagenome | isolation source: Pleurocapsa minor GSE-CHR-MK-17-07R and co-occurring heterotrophs from wet... | place: USA: Lower Calf Creek Falls, Grand Staircase Escalante National Monument, UT ... | reverse complement strand
CGCCGAGCCCGGGCCTGATCACCGGCTTCTATCCGCCGGGCGGTCCGGGTGTGCGCGTGGATACGCATATCTACACCGGCTACCGCGTGCCGCCGAACTACGACTCGATGATCGGCAAGCTGATCGTGCACGGCCCGGACCGCGAGACCGCGATCGCGCGCATGCGCGTGGCACTGAGCGAAATGGTGGTGGACGGCATCAAGACCAATATCCCGCTGCAGCAGACCATCATGCGCGACCTGGGCTTCCAGGCCGGCGGGCAGAACATCCATTACCTGGAGAAGCGGCTGGCGGAGCGGAAGAACAAATCGATCGCGCTGGTCTGAGCGCATGAAGCCAAAACATCCAAGCAAGAAAGATCAAAGATTCTTGGTGCTGGACACAAACGTACTCTGGCATCCAGAGAAAAATGTCCCTGTCTCCCCTCTGTTTGAAAGCTTCATTTCGAAGAACCGTGACGCTCACAACATAAAAGTTTTTGTACCAGAGGTTGTTTTTGGCGAACTATTGTTCCAACAAACCAGCACAGCTGTAGATCTTTTGAGCAAAGTAAATAAGAACATACATTCACTCTCAGAAATTTGCTCTCAGAAGTACAAACACAGAATCGCTGATGATCGGGTAAAGAAGGATGTCGAAAGGAAGCTGCGCGGATGGTTTTCAGCGAACGGGCTATTTCTTGTTGAAACCCCGGTTGATGCCATTGACTGGAAACGGATTATCCATGATGCAATCTGGCGAAACCCTCCCTTTGAAGAAGACAAAGACAAGAAAAAAGAAAAAGGCTTTCGAGACGCCTTAATTCTTGAGACTGTTTTGCAGCTAAACCAAGACAACCCTGAAGTCCAGATAGATTTCGTATCACATGATCGACTCCTTCGAGAGTCCTCTGATACACGAGGGAAAGGAACTCGAATTAAATCTTTCGAGTCACTAGAGGACTTAGAATCTCACCTCAAGTTGCTTGACCAACAACTTACTGAAAAATTTGTTTCCTCAATTACTGCGCGCGCCAGGGAAAAATTCTTCTCTCCATCTGGAAAACAAGATTTATACGACGGCGAAAAGGTAAGGAGCAAAATAAGAGAAAGCTTCCCAGACAAACTTTCTCCGCCAACTCCATACTCATCAGGGGGAAACTTATCGCGACTCCTTGGTCAATCCGGCTCATCATGGACAAGTGAGAGTGAAGAGCGAATTTGGATTTCGCCTTCAAATTTCGATGGGCGCGATGACTATGTTTATCACTGGAAAAACAAGATCAGTTTTATTCAGTTTTTCAAGAATGAGGGCGCTGCGACTGGCTCTCTGTTGACTGACTATGTTTCCAGAAACGAAGTCAGGATCAGAAAAGTTATTTTTCAGGTGAGCTGGCACTCAAACGTCAGCACGGATGGCCGATTTTCTAGAATTCGGATAAGCGGCATCGATTATCTGGAAACAGTCTTTCGTGTCCCAACGGATGATGAAACGAATCGATACGGCCTACCCGCCACACCTGAGTGAATCTCTCAACTGCGAAAGCATTCATGCCCTACCTCGAACTCTCTCTCCGCTGCAGCGAATCCAACCAGCCGCGTTATGAAAACGCGCTGGAGGACGTGGGTGCATTGGCAGTCACCATGCTCGACGCCGATGCGGACACCAGCAACGAGCATGCGATCCTGGAGCCGGGCGTTGGCGAAACGCCGTTGTGGAATTCACTGGTGCTGACCGCGCTGTTTCCGGCGGAAACGGACGCGCTTGCGCTGCTCGGCGCGCTGGAATCGTTCGACCCCGGCCTGGACTGGTCGGGCGCGGGCTTCCGCGGCGTCGACGATCAGGATTGGGAGCGCGCCTGGATGGACCAGTACGTGCCGCTGCGTTTCGGCGCGCGTACTTTCATCGTGCCGTGGAATCACCCGCTTCCCGAAGGCGCGGAGCGCGCCGAGGCGGCGGTGGTGCGGCTGGACCCGGGGCTGGCGTTCGGTTCCGGCACGCATCCCACCACCGCGCTGTGCCTGCGCTGGCTGGATGGGTTGGCCGGCGAAGGCAAACTGCGCGGCGCGACCGTGCTCGATTTCGGCTGCGGTTCCGGCATTCTCGCCTTAGCCGCATTGAAGCTGGGCGCGGCGCGCGCGGTGGGCGTGGACAACGATCCGCAGGCGCTGATCGCCAGCGCCGACAACGCCGCGCGCAACGAGGTCGGCGCACGCCTCGCCGTGCATCTGCCGCAGGACGAACCGCCGGCCGTGTATCCGGTGGTGGTCGCCAACATTCTGGCGTCCGCGCTGGACGCGCTGGCCGACACGTTGGCCGCGCGCGTCGCGCCCAGCGGACGCATTGCGCTGTCCGGCATCCTGCACGGCCAGGAAGACGAACTGCTGGCCCGCTATGCGACGTGGTTCGATGCGCTGACGGCCGTACAGGAAGGCGACTGGATGCGCATCGACGGCGTGCGGCGCGTCCGCTAACCGCCGATGCGCTTCACCGCATCGCTGCGCCATGCTTGAATAGCGCCATGTTCGTCTCCTGCCCGCATTGCCGCGATCTGGTCGCCACCGATCCGGACACCCGTCTGCCGCCACCGCTGTGCGCGCGCTGCGGCGGCGCGCTGCGGGATGCTGCGCATCCGGAAACGGCGGTGCCTGCCGATGCCGCTCCGATGCCGCGCGAACCGAGCCTGGCCAGTTTCCTGCGCAGCGACGTGCCGGCCCAACCGGAAGTCGCTGCAACGCCTACGGCAATCGTTGCGGAGGAACCAGCCGCTAAGGCAAGCGCCACCGACGCGAAGGTTGCGGAAGAAAGCGACTCTCGGACTGGCGCTGCAGAAAAAAACGTCGAAGTAAAAATCGCCGAAGCGGGTGCGGCGAGCCATGAAAGCGCTAATGCTTCAGCGGCGATCGAAACCAATCCCGCGATCGCTTCGCCCGAACCTGCCGCATCGACAGCCGCGGCGGGCGCGACACGCGCGCACGGCCCCAGCTTCACCCGGCGCACCGCGCCAGCGCACGCGCATCCGGCGGCGCCGTGGCAGTGGCTGGCGCTGGTGCTGCTGTCGCTGCTGTTGCTGCTGCAGGTGCTGGTGGCCGATCGCGCGCGCCTGGCCGCCGATGCCGCGTGGCGGCCGCTGATTGCCGGCCTCTGCGAGGTGATGGGATGTTCGATGCCCGCCTGGCGCCAGCCCGCCGCGCTGACCATGCTCAGCCGCGACGTACGGCCCATCGCCGGCACGCCGGGCGGTCTGGATGTGCAGGCCACGTTCCGCAACGATGCGCGCTGGGCGCAAGCCTGGCCGGTGCTGCTGCTGTCCTTGTCCGACGCCGACGGCCGCGTGATCGGCGCGCGCGCGTTCACGTCGCGCGAATACCTGGGCGCCGACGCAACGCAAAGCGAACTGGCGCCCGGCCAAAGCGCGCGCATCGCGCTGCAGCTGTATGAACCCGACCCCGACGTGGTCGCATTCACTTTCGACTTCCGCTAGCGAAGCGGAGGCTGCACGCGCATCGCAAGCAGAATCGCAAACAAGTTAATGCGGGCGCGCGGATCACGCGCTAGACTCCTCCCCCCGCCGGATCCGGACCACGAGCGCGCCGGGTTCATCGCCACGCCGCAGCAGGGGATTTTTCGCAAGTGAACGCCGCCGCCGCACGCCACGACAGCCCTCGCGTCAATCCGAAACCGCCGCTGCGCGACCACGTGGCGCAGTCCGTGCGCCGCTACCTGCGCGACCTGGACGGTTGCGATGCGGACGACGTGTACGAAATCGTGCTGCGCGAAATGGAGATTCCGCTGTTCGTGGAAGTGCTGAACCACTGCGAAGGCAACCAGAGCCGCGCCGCCGCGATGCTGGGCATCCACCGCGCCACCCTGCGCAAGAAACTGAAAGACTACGGCTTGACGTAGCGGCGCCCCGCGGGCGCGGGCGCGTGGCGCGAAAGCGGTAATCGCGCCGAGGCGACGCCCCGCGGACAGGTGTGCGCTGTCGCTATAATTCGCGCATCTTTTCCGCAGCAATTCCCATGACTTCCGATTCCATGCCCGGCCCTCCCGTCAAAATCCGCCGGGCGCTGCTGTCCGTTTCCGACAAATCCGGACTGATCGAACTCGCCCGGGCATTGGCCGCGCGCCAGGTCGAACTGCTGTCCACCGGCGGCACCGCCAAAGCCCTGCGCGACGCGGGCCTGAGCGTACGCGATGTCTCGGACGCCACCGGTTTTCCGGAAATCATGGACGGCCGGGTCAAGACCCTGCATCCCCACGTCCATGGCGGCCTGCTGGGCCGCAGCGGCACCGACGATGCGGTGATGGCGCAGCACGGCATCGCGCCGATCGATCTGCTGGTACTGAATCTGTATCCGTTCGAATCAGTCTCCGCCAATCCCGGCAGTTCGCTGGACGAGATCGTCGAAAACATCGACATCGGCGGCCCGGCCATGCTCCGCGCCGCGGCCAAGAATTTCGCGCGCGTCGCGGTGGCCACCGATCCGGCGCAGTACGCCGGCATCGTGCAGGAACTCGACGGCAACGACGGCGCGCTGTCGGCGAAGACCCGCTTCGCCCTGTCGGTGGCCGCGTTCAACCGCGTGGCGCAGTACGATGCGGCGATCAGCAACTTTCTGTCGGCCATTACCGGCATCTCGGGCGACCTGCCGGTGCGCGCGGCGTTCTCCGCGCAAGCCAACGGCAGCTTCGTCAAGGTCATGGATCTGCGCTACGGCGAAAACCCGCACCAGCAGGCTGCGTTCTATCGCGACCTCTATCCGGCGCCCGGCTCGCTGGCGACGTTCGCGCAGCTGCAGGGCAAGGAACTGAGCTACAACAATATCGCCGACGGCGATGCGGCGTGGGAATGCGTACGCCAGTTCGACGCGCCGGCCTGCGTGATCGTCAAGCACGCCAATCCCTGCGGCGTGGCCGTCGGCGTCGCCTGCGGCGATGCCTACGAGCTGGCTTACGCCACCGACCCCACCAGCGCCTTCGGCGGCATCATCGCCTTCAACCGCACCCTGGACGCGGCGACGGCGAAAGCCATCCTGGACCGCCAGTTCGTCGAGGTGCTGATCGCGCCGGACTACGAGCAGGGCGCGTTGGAATACGCGGCGAAGAAGGCCAACGTGCGCGTGCTGCGCATCCCGCTCGCGCCCGCCTCCAAGGGTTTCATCGACACCAAGCGCGTCGGCTCCGGCATGCTCATGCAGACCGCCGACGATCGCGTGATGACGCGCGACGAACTGAAGGTAGCGACGAAACTCGCACCGACCGAAGCGCAGTTCGCCGACCTGCTGTTCGCCTGGAAGGTAGCCAAGTTCGTCAAGTCCAACGCCATCGTCTACGCCAAGGACCACCGCACCATCGGCGTGGGCGCCGGCCAGATGAGCCGGGTGTACTCGGCGCGCATCGCCGGCATCAAGGCGGCCGATGCCGGCCTGGTGGTCGAAGGCTCGGTGATGGCCAGCGATGCGTTCTTTCCGTTCCGCGACGGCATCGATGCGGCCGCGGCGGCGGGCATCAAGGCGGTGATCCAGCCCGGCGGTTCCATGCGCGATGCGGAAGTGATCGCCGCGGCGGACGAACATGGGCTGGCGATGGTGTTCACGGGCATGCGGCATTTCAGGCATTGATCTATCGATTCCTTCTCCTTCCGGGAGAAGAACCTGCCCCCGCGAAGGCGGGGGTGCCCGAAGAGCCTGCCCCGTACTTGATACGGGGGCGGATGAGGGTAGGGCGAAGCAACCATGTTTCAGACTTTCATCGCTAAGCCGTACCCTTACCCCAACCCCTCTGCCGATGGGAGAGGGGCTGGAGCGAGAGTCTCTGTATTCCCGCCGGCCGTCGGGTTTCCAACAGCCGTATGGCGGGCCATGACCAACCAAGGCGGACAGCAGCTATGAAGATTCTGGTCATCGGTTCCGGCGGTCGCGAGCACGCCCTGGCCTGGAAGCTGGCGCAATCGCCGCGCGTCGGCGAAGTCGTCGTCGCGCCCGGCAACGCCGGCACCGCCACCGAGCCCAAGTGCCGCAACGCCAACGTGGCGGCGAACAATATCGACGGCCTGCTGGCCCTGGCGCGCAACGCGAACATCGCGCTCACCGTAGTCGGCCCGGAAGTGCCGCTGGTGGCCGGCGTGGTGGACCGTTTTCGCGAAGCCGGCCTACGCATCTTCGGCCCCACCGCGGCGGCGGCGCAGCTGGAGGGCAGCAAGGCCTACGCCAAGGATTTCCTGGCGCGGCACCGCATTCCGACCGCGCTCTACGCGGTGTTCACCGAGGTCGGACCCGCGCTGGCTTACCTGCGCGAGCAATCACATAAAAGCGGGGGCGCGCCGATCGTGGTCAAGGCCGACGGCCTGGCCGCGGGCAAGGGCGTGATCGTGGCGACGACGCTGCTGGAAGCCGAAGCGGCGGTGCGCGACATGCTGGCCGGCAACGCATTCGGCGAAGCCGGCGCGCGCGTGGTGATCGAGGAGTTCCTGGATGGCGAGGAAGCCAGCTTCATCAGCCTGGTCGACGGCGTCACCGCGCTGCCCATGGCGACCTCGCAGGACCACAAGCGCGTGGGCGATGGCGACACCGGCCCCAACACCGGCGGCATGGGCGCATATTCGCCGGCGCCAGTCGTCACCGCAGAGGTGCATGCGCGGGTGATGCGCGAAGTAGTGGAGCCGACCGTGCGCGGCATGCGGGCCGACGGCATTCCCTTCACCGGATTCCTCTACGCCGGGCTGATGATCGACGCGTCCGGCGCGCCGAAGGTGATCGAATTCAACGTGCGCTTCGGCGATCCGGAAACCCAGCCGGTGATGATGCGCCTGCGCAGCGATATGCTGGAGCTGATCGAAGCCGGCATCGACCAGCGTCTGCACGAAGCGCAGGCGGTATGGGATCCGCGCCCCGCGCTGGGCGTGGTGATGGCGGCGGAAAACTACCCGGACGCGCCGCGCCTGGGCGACGCGATCAACAGCTGGGACGTGCCCGATGTGCCGGACACCAAGATCTTCCACGCCGGCACGCGCCTGGAAGGCGACCATGCGGTGACCGCGGGCGGGCGCGTGCTGTGCGTATGCGCGCTGGGCGACAGCGTGGCCGAGGCGCAGCGCAAGGCGTATGCGGAAGTCTCCGGCATCTCCTGGCCGGGGGAATTCCACCGCCACGACATCGGCTGGCGCGCGATCGCGCGCGAGCGTTGATGCGTTGCCTTCCCCCGATGGGAGAAGGCAACGGCAAATGCTAGTCTCCGCCCCACCCAAGGAGCGCGCATGTCGAGCCACAGCCAGTTCGCCTTACTGAAACAGCGGCGCTTCCTGCCGTTCTTCACCACCCAGGCGCTGGGCGCGTTCAACGACAATGTGTACCGGCAGGCGATCATCGGCCTGCTGTTCTATCTGGGCGTCAGCCCGGAGCAGCGCACGCTGTACACCAATCTGGCGCCGGCGCTGTTCATCCTGCCGTATTTCCTGTTCTCCGCCACCGCCGGCCAGATCGCCGAGAAGCTCGAAAAATCCAGGCTTATCCGCATCACCACCGGCATGGAGATCGCGATCATGACCCTGGCCGCGGTCGGCTTCCTGACCCAGAACCTGATCGTGCTGCTGGTGGCGCTGTTCTGCACCGGCCTGCAGTCCACGCTGTTCGGCCCGGTGAAGTATTCGATCCTGCCGTCGGTGCTGAAGCCCGAAGAGCTGACCGGCGGCAACGGCCTGGTGGAAATGGGCACGGCCATCTCCATTTTGATCGGCATGATTTTCGGCGGACTGATCTTCAAGCTCGCCGGCGACAACGGCCCGGTGGTCGCGGCCAGCGCGGTGGTCGCGCTGGCGATCACCGGCAATCTGGTCAGCCGCGCGATTCCGCGCGCCGCGCCGGGTGCGCCGGAGCTGAAGATCAACTGGAATCCGATTCCCGAATCGGTCGCCGTGTTGCGCCTGGCCAAGAAGCAACCGGCGGTGCGCAATTCGATCCTGGGCGTGTCGTGGTTCTGGTTTATCGGCACGGTACTGACGTCGCAGCTGCCCACCTACGCCGAGATCAATCTGGGCGGCACCGAAACGCTGTACATCTTCGCCCTGGCGCTGTTCTCCATCGGCACCGGCGCGGGCTCGCTGCTGTGCGAAAAACTCTCCGCGCGCACCGTGGAAATCGGCCTGGTGCCGCTGGGCGCGTTCGGCATCAGCGCGTTCATGCTGGACCTTTATTTCGCGCGCAGCGGGGCGGCGCCGGTCGCCGGGTTGGACGTGATGCAGTTCGTGCGCGCGCCTGGCAGCTGGCGGATCATCGTGGACCTGCTGGGCATCGGCATCTTCGCCGGATTCTTCGTGGTGCCGCTGTTCGCGCTGATCCAGAGCCGCACGCCGAGCAGCGAGCTGTCGCGCGCGATCGCGGGCATGAACATCCAGAACGCGGCGTTCATCGTGCTCGCCGCGGTGCTGGGCATCGTGGTGCAACGCTATCTGGACTGGACCATTCCGCAGGTATTCCTGGCCCTGGCCATCGCCAACGTATTCGTGGCGCTATGGATTTTCACCCTGGTGCCCGAATTCCTGATGCGCTTCCTCAGCTGGGTGCTGGTGCGCACGTTCTACCGGCTGCGCCTGCACGGCATCGAACAGCACGTGCCCGACGAAGGCGCGGCGCTGCTGGTATGCAACCACGTCAGCTACATGGATGCGCTGATCCTGTCGGCCAGCGTGCCGCGGCCGGTGCGCTTCGTGATGTATTACAAGATCTTCAACATCCCGGTGATGAGCTGGATCTTCCGCACCGCCAAGGCCATTCCCATCGCCGGCGCACGCGAGAATCCGGAATTGATGCAGCGCGCGTTCGACGAGATCGATGCGGCGCTGGCCGCGGGCGAACTGGTGGGCATTTTTCCGGAAGGCGCGCTGACCCGCGACGGCGAGATCGCGCCATTCAAGTCGGGGGTCGAAAAAGTGCTGGAGCGCGCCCGCGAAAACGGGCGCCCGGTGCCGGTGGTGCCGATGGCGCTGAAAGGCATGTGGACCAGCATGTGGAGCCATCGCGATTCGCGCGTCGGCCGCATGCGCGTGCCGCGTCGCTTCCGCGCGCACGTGGAAGTGGTGGCCGCCGCCGCGGTCGACGGCCGCAGCGCCGATGCGGATCTGCTGGAAGCCAAAGTGCGCGAACTGCGCGCAGACAACGCGTGAAGCCGACATGGCCCGCTCCGGCGTTGCGTTCATCCCTTGCCAAGTGGACAACCTGAATTAGACTGTAACCCGAGTCGCCCGGCATACCGCCACCACCTCCGACGGAGAACCTCGATGAGCTACGTACCGCCGCCCGCTTCCGCCGCCCCCGGCAGCATCCCCAATTATTTGGCGTGGGCGATCGTCTCCACCGTATTGGCAACCTGCCTGTGCTGCCCGCTGGGCCTGCTCGGCATCGTCGCCATCGTGTTCTCGAACAAGGTCAACACGCTGCTCAACCAGGGCGATATCGAAGGCGCGCGCCGCGCTTCGGCCACGGCCAAGACCTGGTGCTGGGTCGCGACCGGTCTGGCCATCGTCGGCCTGCTGATCAACATCGCCATATTCGCGACGGGCGGGATGGAGTCGTACATGCAGATGATGCAGCAGTACCAGCAAAACCAGTAGGCAGCCATGGCGGTCGCACTTCGACCCGCGCATGCCATCGGACTGACGGCGGCCGCACTCGCGGCCGCCGTCGGTTTCTGGCTGCTGCGCAATTTCGATCCGAACGCGGCAACCAGCCTGTTTCCCGAATGCATGTTCCGTGCATTCACCGGCTGGTACTGCATCGGCTGCGGCATGACCCGCGCCCTGCACGCGCTGGCGCACGGCGATGTGGCGCGCGCATTCGCGATGAATCCGCTGGCGATGTCGATGCTGGCGATGGCGCCGCTGCTGGCCGGCTGGAAACTGGGCTGGCGTCCGAAGGCGCTGCGGCCTTTGATCGCGGTGCTGGCCGAACCGAAATTCTGGCTGGTGCTGCTGCCCGCGTACTGGCTGGCGCGCAATCTGCCGTGGTACCCGTTCACGCTGCTGGCGCCGGGTTAGATTGCTCCCTTCTCCCACCGGGAGAAGGTGGCGCGCAGCGACGGATGAGGGAATGGGCTTTCAGATTGCAGCCAACCTCCACTACTGCGGAATTGTTCCTTCCTTATCCGCCCCTCGGGCACCCCCGCCTTCGCGGGGGCAGGCTCTTCTCCCACCGGGAGAAGGAAACACGTCAACTCACCCAACCGCCGATCACGAACACCGCCAGTACCGCCAGCCACAGCAGCAGGATGCGCCAGACCAGACTCATCGCGTCGCGCAGTTCGGGCAGCTCGCGCATGGCCTGGACCATGCCTTCCTCGGCGTATTCCTCGGCTTCTTCGGCCAGCTCGCTCTTCACGCTGGCGCGCGCAGCCGCGGCCAGGAAGCCGGTGCCGAGCTGCAGCTGGTTGCCCTGCGCATTGCGCCAGGCGTTGAACACCGGGTCGAAGTTGCCCACCAGCGCCATCGACAGCGTCATCAGCTGCGCCACCGGCCAATCCAGCAAGGCGTGCAGGGTGCGTGCGCCGGCCAGGGTATCGGCGGGCAGCAGGCGCGCGAATTCGCTTTCGGCCGCCAGCGCGCTCAGCCGGTACAGCAGCGCGCCGGCCGGGCCCAGCAGCAGGAACCAGAACAGCACCCCGAACCAGCGCCGCAGCGCGTTGCGGAACACCGCCTCGACCAGTGCCGGACCATCGGCGGCGACTTCCGCACGCTCCGGCCACAGGCGCGCGATCGCCGCGCGCCGGGTCGGCGCATCGTGCGCATCGATGATCGCTTCCACATCCACATCCAGATCGCGCGGGCCCCAGGCGTAGACCAGCATGCCGATGCCGAAGGCAAGGCCCGGCAGGCCGAGCAGCGGCGCTTGCAGCAGCCACTGCAGCAGGGCCACCGCCAGCAGCGCCGGCAGCAGCGCCAGCGCGATGCCGTAGCGTCCGCGCCAGAACGCGTCCTCGCTGGAACGCTCGTCGAGCCACTGCAGCCACTGGCCGAACCAGGTGAACTGGCGCGCTGAAGTCACCAGCGCGGGCGCGACATGGCCCAACACCAGGGCGATGACGACGGCAACCAAGGTAATCGACATGTGTTCCCTCCGGACCCGATTCTAGCTTGGCTGAATGTGAATGACGGGTCGCGGCCGGCGCTACCGGCGACGTTGGCTCATTCAGCGCGCGCGCCGGTCATGCCGGCATACCAGTATTCGATCAGCGAACGCGCGATCGAAATGCGCGGCGATAGCAGCACGCCGCTCTCATCGCTGCCGTTGCGCCGGCGCGCGGCCGCGATTTCTTCCACGGAAAACCAGCGCGCGTCTTCCAGTTCGCCGTCCACCTGCGGCGGGTCGGGCTGCGCGTCGGCGACGAAACCCAGCATCAGCGCGCCGGGAAACGGCCACGGCTGCGCGCCCAGATAGCGGCAGCTGCGAACGCGCACCTGGGTTTCTTCGAACACTTCGCGCACCACGGTCTGTTCCAGCGATTCGCCCGGCTCCACGAAGCCGGCGATCACCGAATAGCGCCGCGCCGGCCAGCTGGCCTGGCGCCCGAGCAGCAGACGCTCGCCGTCGCTGACCGCGACGATCACCGCCGGATCCACGCGCGGATAGTGGTCGGCGCCGCACTGCGTGCAGTGCGCAAGATAGCCGGCGCGGCGGAATTCGATGGCGCCGGCGCAGATCCCGCAATAGCGGCTGCGCGCGCGCCAGTGCTGCATGGCGCGCGCGAAGGCGAAAACGCCCGCTTCGGCGGCGGGCCACGCCGCGGCCGCGCGGCGCAGGCCGATGCGCTGCGGCGCGGCCGCGATCGGCGTTTCGGTTTCCTGGGCGAACCACGCCACGTCGTCTTGCAGGCCCAGAAAAATCGCCGCGCCGGGCGCTGCGCCCACGCCAGCGCCGGTGGCGGCGAACAGCTGCCCGGCTTCGTCGGCGAAAGCGTCGCCTTGCGCGTCCAGCAGCAGCACGCGCGCCCGCGGCCACAGTCCGGCCAAGGCTTGCGCGTCGTCGCGCAGCGCGTCGGCGCGGGTCAGCGGTTCGCCGCTGAAGGCGAAGCCGTCGAGCTGCGCGGGGAAGAGGAGGTTCGGATTCGTCACTGCGCGGGATGATACGCGGCGACGGCGCGGACTCACATGCTGAAACTGCTGCCGCAGCCGCAGGTGGTCTTGGCGTTGGGGTTGCGGATCACGAACTGCGCGCCCTGCAGGCTTTCGGTGTAATCCACTTCCGAGCCCATCAGGTACTGCAGGCTCAGCGGGTCGACCAGCAGGGTCACGTCGTCGTTGTCGACCGCGACATCGTCGTCGGCGCGGTTTTCGTCGAACTCGAAGCCGTACTGGAAACCGGAGCAGCCGCCGCCCTGGATGTACACGCGCAGCGCCAGCGCGGCGTTGCCTTCCTCGCGGATCAGCTCGCGCACTTTCGCCGCCGCGGCGTTGGTGAAATTCAGTGGGCGGTCGAGCGACTGGTAGTCGGGCGCCGTGGCGCTGGGCAGAGGGAGAAGCGTACTCATGGGATCAGGATGGGGCTGGAAGCGGCCGGGTTCAAGCGCCGCCGGTACCCTGCTTGGCGCTGGCCGCCGCCCAGGTGAAGGATTGTTCGACCGCGGCGCCGTTCTGCGGCAGCAGGCGCGCGATGACCCGCACCGGCTTGAAATCCGCCGGCAGCACCAGGTCGCCTTCGATCTGCTGGAAATATTTGAACGAATACGCCACGCCCGGCTCGCCGGTCTGCTGGCGCAGATCGGCCCAGGCCAGCCGCTGCAGCTTGCCGCTGCGCGTGCCTTCCACCGCGATCTGCAGACGCCCGGCGTTGACCGCGCCGCGATTGAGGTTCTGGGTGAGGGTGGCGGTGAAATGCCAGGCCTGGTCGCTCTGCGGCTGCAGCATCAGTTCGTGCACGGCCAGGCCGCGGCGCTGCGCGGTGGCGCCGACGAAGCGTTCGTAAAAGGCGACATCGGCGCGCAGGCCGGCGATTTCCTCGTCGCGTTCGGCCAGGGTGCCCTGCAGGTCGGTATTGGCGTCGCGGCTGATCTGTTCGGAGCGCGCCAGCGTGGCGGCGCGCTGTTCCAGCGCGTCGATCCTGTTCTGCTGGGCCTGCAGCTGCGCCGCCGTGGGTCGCTGCTCATCGGAGGCGCCGAAGGTCAGCCACAGCCCCCAGCCACCGAACGCCAGGGCCAGCAGCAAACCTGCCAGCGCCGCATACAGGCCGCGCCGCGCCATCGGCGACAGCGGCGGCAGGTGCGCGGCCGCGGCCGCCGGGGACGGGTGATCGGTCATGCCGGCAGCATAGCTCTTGCCGGCTAAGGAACCTCTGAACGCCGGGTCGTCTCAAGCTCGCTGGAAGATCCGTGGGAACGGCGTCCTGCCGTGAGCTCGTGCGCGGTCTTTACATTGCTGAGTTGCGAAAAACCGCAGGAGCTCGCGGCGGGACGCCGGTCCCACGCTCAGCCGTTCGAAGCGACCAAGGTCGGACCCTGCAGCACCACCGCTTCGGCGTCGACATGGATCAGGCGCCCGGTCAGGACGGCGCCGGCGCGCATTTCGACCACGCGGTAGTGCACATTGCCCAGCACCCGCGCCTTGGACGCCAGCTCGATCCGCTCGGCCGCGTACACATCGCCGTGCAGTTCGCCGTTGATCACCACCACCGGCACCTGCACTTCGCCTTCGATGCGGCCCTGTTCGGCCAGGGTCAGCACCGCCGGCGCGCCGTCCTCGGCGATCACCCTGCCGTGGATGCGGCCTTCCACGTACAGCCCGCCGCTGAACACCAGGTCGCCGTGGATCGTCACCTGCGGTCCGATCAGGGTGTCGATGGCCTGGCCGTCGTGGTGGGTCTTGTTCTTGAACATGCGCGCTCTCCAGCGTGGGCGTGGGCTGACGAAAAGGGAAACAAGAATCGCGATCAGGTGCTGCCGGCTTTCCAGTCGAAGGCCTGCTCCACCGCCACGCCGTCGCCGTCCAGCAGCACGCGCACGCGCTGCGGGGTGAAATCGCGCGGCAGCATCACCCGGCCGTCGAGCGCCTGGAAATAGCGGAAAGAGTAAGTCTGCCCAGGCGCGCTGGGCTGCTGGTGCAGCTCGTTCCAGTTGAGCGAGGCCAGGCGGCCGTTGCGCACGCCTTCGACCACGAAACGCATGCGGCCTTCGCTGATCGCGCCCCGGTTGAGGTTCTGGGTCAGCACGATCTGGTAGTTCCAAGCCGATCCGGCGCCGGGCGCGAACTGCGATGAAAACACGCTCAGGCCTTTGCGCTGCTGGGTCGGGCCGACCAGACGCTCGTAGAACGCCACATCGGCGCGCAGGCCGGCGATCTCCTCGTCGCGTTCGGCCAGGGTGCCCTGCAGATCGCCGTTGGCGTTACGGCTGATCTGGTCGGAGCGCAGCAGGGTGGTTTCGCGCTGGCTCAGCTGCCGCAGCCGGGCTTCCTGCGCCGCCAGCTGGCGCTCGGCGCTGCGCATGCGCTGGCTGGTTTCGGCCAGGGTAGGCGCGGCGCGCGCGCTGGCGCCGATCCAGGCCGCGCCGAGCGACAGCAGCCACAGTGCGCCCAGCGCCACGACCAGCGGCCAACGCCGCGAAGTGCGGCGCTGCACGATCTGGTAGCGGGATGGGGCGTAGCTCATCGCAGGTGGATCCCGGCCATCGGCTGTGCTTTCGTGTGCATGGAAAAACCCCCGCTCCGGTGCAGCCGACGCTCTCTGGAATACTAAAAGGTAGCGGCGCGACAACGGGCCTATACTCGGCAGCCAACGGACTGCCCCCTAGAAAGCGTCCGCAGTTTTGGCCCAAGTCTAAGGGGAATCCCCCGCATGTCCGAAGCGCATCTTTTCGTAATTGGGATCCTGTTGGCATGGATGGCCGGGATCCGCGTGTACCTGACCGTGTTCGGGCTGGGCCTGGCCGGCGCGCTGGGCTGGCTGGATCTGCCGCAGGCGCTGCAGGTCACCCAATCCTGGTGGGTGCTGGGCACCACCGGTGCACTGGCCGCGGTGGAATTCTTCGCCGACAAGATCCCGGGCGTGGATTCGGGCTGGGATCTGCTGCAGACCCTGGCGCGGGTGCCGGCGGGCGCGTTCCTGGCCGCAGCGACCCTGTCGCCGGATGGCGAGCTCGGCGGCGGCGCCCTGGCCGCGGGCGCCGGCGTGGCCTTGACCAGCCATCTATTGAAAAGCGGGTCGCGCGCGCTGCTCAACACCTCGCCCGAGCCGGTCAGCAACTGGACCGCTTCGGTGACCGAAGACGTAGCCGTGCTCGGCGGCCTATCGCTGGCGTTCGCCCACCCGTGGATCGCGCTATTCCTCGTCGTGGGGATCAGCGTGCTGGTCGCCGTGCTGGTCTGGTGGGTCTGGCGCAGGCTATCGCGCGGACTGCGTAGCCTGCTGCAGTCGCCGACCGGCGCGCCGGCGCGGCCGGAATGACCTTTCGCGGAATTTCGGCCCCACAACCTTGTGAACTTGGTCGCATAATGAGCCTCACGCTGGGGAAGCCTGATGTCCGCGATCGAACCTACTTCCCGCCCGCAGGATGAGCCATCGCGCTCGCGCCTGCGCGCCGAAACCCCGCCGCCGCACTACTGGCGGCGCTGGGTCGACGATGCGCCCGCGCTAGACTCCACCGCAGGGCCGGCCGCCGCCGTGCCCCTGCCCGCGCCCTCTCCCACGCCCGCTGCCCACCCCACGCCGTCGCCAATGACTTCCGCCGCCGACCAACACGCCAAACAGCCGGACGGCCACACTCCGTTCCGGATCCTGATCGTCGAGGACGACCGCGGCCAGGCCCTGTTCGCGCAGAGCGTGCTGCACGGCGCCGGCATGCAGGCCGAAGTGGAAATGCAGCCGGGGGGCGTGCTGGAGGCGATCGAACGCTTCAAGCCCGATCTGGTGCTGATGGATCTGCACATGCCCGGCCAGGACGGCATGACCTTGACCATGCAGATCCGCCAGCGCCCGCAGTTCCTGCACCTGCCGATCGTGTTCCTGACCGGCGATCCGGACCCGGAACGCCAGTTCGAAGTGCTGGAAAGCGGCGCCGACGATTTCCTGACCAAACCCATCCGCCCGCGCCATCTGATCGCGGCGGTGTCCAACCGCATCCAGCGCTCCCGCCAGCGCGCGCCGGTCGCTGTCGCGCGCAGCCAGGCGCTGAATCCGGAAACCGGCCTGCCCACCCGCGCCTATCTGATGCAGCAGCTCAACGCAACGCTGGAGGGACAGATCGCGGGCGGCCTGTTCTTCGTCGAGATCGGCGGCACGCTGGGTCTGCGCGAGCGCTACGGTTACGCCAGCTTCGAACAGCTGATGACCGACGCCGGCAGCGAACTGGCGCTAGCGGCCGCGCCGCACCCGCTGGCGCGGCTCAACGACAACAGCTTCCTGGCCCTGGCCAATGCGCTCGACGCCGATGCCATGCAGACGCTGGCGCTGCGCATGCGCGAGCAGCTCGGCCAACGCGAGTTCTTGCTGCGCAACGAGGAAACCCTGCGCCTGCGCGCATCGGTGGGCTACGCCGCGCTGCCGCACACGTTTTCCGATACCGGCAGCGCGCTGGAAGCCACCGAACGCGCGGCGCTGCAGGCGCGCCTGCGCGCCGACGGCGTGGCCGCGTATGTCGCGCCGGTGGCCGCGGCGGACGAAGCGCGCATTTCCCTGGACAACGCCGATCTGGAGCTGGCCTACCAGCCCATCGTGTCCGTCGCCGGCAGCGACACCGCGCAGTACCAGGTGCTGCTGCGCATGCGTCAGGCCGACGGCACGCTGATCTCGGCGGCGCAGGCTGTGCCTGCGGCCGAGCTGGCCGGACGCATCGTCGAGCTCGACCGGCAGGTGATGGAGCGCGTGCTGGAGCTGCTGGTCAGGCAGCAGAACGAAGGACGCCTGCTGCGTCTGTTCGTCTCGCAGTCGCCGCGCACCCTGGCGCGCGAAGCGATGGCCGACTGGCTGCTGGACGCGATCGCCACGCGCGGCATCGAAGGCACGTCGCTGATAATCGATCTGCGTCTGGACGATGCGCTGATCCACTCGGTCACCCTGCGCCAGTTCTGCAACCGGCTGATGCCGGCCGGCGTGCAGTTCTGCCTCAGCCAGTTCGAGCCCGGCCGCGAAGCCGAGGCGCTGCTCACCCAGCTGCCGCTCGGTTTCCTGCGCGTGTCCCGCCGCTACGCCGCGGCCCACAACGACCCCGCGCTGCGCGACCAGCTGCGCGGCATGATCGACCTTGCGCATCGGTTGGGGCTGCAGGTGATCGGACAGCAGATCGAAGACCCCCAGGCCGCGGCTGCGATGTGGATGGGCGGCGTCGACTTCATCCAGGGCAACCTGGTGCAGGGCGTCGGCAGCGAGCTGGGTTTCGATTTCCATAACGCGGTGCTGTAGGCATGAACCCGCTCGGGCGTCTGCCCGTGGCGCCGTGGCTGGCGCTGACGGCGGTGCTGGCGTCGATCGCCGCGCTGCTGCTGCTGCTGTTCGGCCGGGCCGGGCCCTGGGCCTGGGTGGCGCTGGGCAGCGCCGCGCTGGCCGCGTTGGCGTGTTTGATCGTAGTCGTGCGCTTGCGCGCGCTGACCGCGCGCCACGAGGGCACCGAAGCGCGCGCGGCGATGGCCGAATCCGAACGCGACAACCTGCAGCGCGAGCTGCAGCGCCATGGCCGCCTGGAACAGCAGCTGATGTTGGCCAAGCAGGCGGCCGAATCGGCGGTGCTGGCCAAGGGCGAATTCCTGGCCACCATGAGCCACGAAATCCGCACCCCGCTCAACGGCATCGTGCCGATGCTGGACCTGCTGTCGCGCGCGGCGCTGCCGCCGGACCAGCGCGACATGCTCAACACCGCCAGCGCGTCGTCGCAGCAGCTGCTGCGCATCGTCGACGACATCCTGGACTACTCCAAGCTGGAAGCGAACAAGCTGGAGCTGGAAATCACCGGCTTCAACCTGCGCGAAGTGCTGGACGGCGTGCTGCAGCTGATGCAGCGCCCGGCCGAGAACAAGAACCTGCGCCTGACTTTGCATCTGGATCCGGCGGTGCGCCTGCCGGTGCGCGGCGACCCGGTGCGCATGCGCCAGGTGCTGAGCAACCTGATCGGCAACGCGGTCAAATTCACCGAACGCGGCTCGGTCTCGGTGAGCGTGCGCAGGCTCGGCGAAACCGCGGCCCAGCATCTCCTGCACTTCGAAGTGCGCGACACCGGCATCGGCATCGACGCCGAAGCCCAGACCAGGCTGTTCAGTTCCTTCAGCCAGGCCGATGCTTCGACCACGCGCCTGTACGGCGGTACCGGCCTGGGTCTGGCGATCTGCAAGCGCATCGTCGATCTGATGGGCGGGCGCATCGGCGTGTATTCCGAACCCGGGCGCGGCGCCACGTTCTGGTTCGAAGTGCCGCTGCTGAAAGTGATCGGCGACCTGCGCACGCAGGACGCCAGCACCGACTTTTCCCGCGCCCTGCTGGTCAGCCCGGATGCGCGCCTGCGCCAGCGCCTGGCCCTGCTGCTGCCCAGCTGGGGCATCCAGCTGTCCGCCGTGGACACCACCCAGGAAGGGCTGGAGCGCCTGCGCAACAGCCTGGCCCCGGGGGCGGCGCCCTACGCCATCGTCATCGGCGACCTGAGCGGCATCCGCGCCAGCGCGCGCGCGCTGCATCGCGGGGTCACGCGCAACAGCGTGCACGAGGCCACGCGCATGATCTGGCTGTACACCGACGAGGAAATCCCCGACGAGCTGCGCGAGAACAGCACGCTGCTGCCGCGCCAGTCGCACGGCGCGGACCTGCACGCGGCGCTTTCGTACTCGCCGACGCCGCTCAAGCCGGAAGCGGTGGCGTTCGAAGAAACCCCGATACGCCGCGATGAAATTCCGCCGATCGCGGCCACGGCTCCCGCCCCGGCGCAGGCCGAAGTCTCGACCGTTGCGGATGCAGCGAGCGCCAGCACGCGGCTGCTGCTGGTCGAAGACAATCCGGTCAATCTGGCGGTCGGAGAAAAACTGCTGTCGGTGCTCGGCTACCGCTGCGACATCGCCACCAACGGTCAGATCGCGCTGGAAAAAATGGCCAGCGGCGGCTACAGCCTGGTGCTGATGGATTGCCAGATGCCGGTGCTGGACGGGTACTCGGCCACGCGCGAATGGCGCGAGCGCGAAACCCTGCAGCGCGCGCCGCAGCGCCTGCCGATCGTGGCGATGACCGCCAACGCCATGGCCGGCGACCGCCAGCGCTGCCTGGATGCGGGCATGGACGACTATCTGTCCAAGCCGGTTTCGCGCGAACAGCTGTACAACTGCCTGCAGCGCTGGCTGCCGGGCCGCGCCAGCTTCGCCCTGCGCGACGTGCCGGAAGCAGGGCCAGAACCGTTGACGCCGCTGCAGCCGCTGAGCGCCATCGCCCCAGCGCGCGCCGGCGCGCCGCTCAATTTCGCGGTGCTCGATCAGGACATGCTGGAGGAACTGCAGGAGATCGCCGGCGAAGAAACCGCGCGCATCATCGGCCTGTTCCTGGAGGATGCGCCGCGGCTGATCGCGCAGCTCGAAAACGGCTCCATCGCGCCCGACCTGGAGCTCATGCGCGACGCCGCGCACACGCTCAAATCATCCAGCGCCAACGTCGGCGCGCTGGCGCTTTCGGCCGCGGCCAAACGCATCGAACTGGGTGCGCGTGCGCAGAAACTCGATCGCCCCGCCGTGGCCGTGGCCCTGGTCATCGCCGAATACGCGCGCGCGCGCATGGCGCTGCAGGGCTACGTGCTGCAGTTGAACCGCGACGGCTCGCTGCCGGCTCAGTCCTCGAGCTTGGTCAACAGATAGTTCGGTTCGCCGATACGGTCGATGACCGAGAGCTGCGTTTCGATCCAGTCGATGTGCTCTTCTTCCGACTCCAGGATATCGGCGAACAGCTGGCGGCTGACGTAGTCGTTGACCTTCTCGCAATGCGCGATCGCCTCGCGCAGTAGCGGCACGGCCTCGTATTCCAGCGCCAGATCGCATTCCAGCAGCTCGCGCGGATTCTCGCCGATGCGCAGCTTGCCCAGCATCTGGAAATTGGGCAGGCCGTCGAGGAACAGGATGCGCTCGGACAGTTTGTCCGCGTGCTTCATCTCGTCGATCGATTCCTCGTACTCGTGCTGCGCCAATTCCTTCAGGCCCCAGTTCTTCAGCATCTTGGCGTGCAGGAAATACTGGTTGATCGCGGTCAGCTCGTTGTAGAGCGCCTTGTTGAGGAATTCGATGACCTTGGCGTCGCCTTTCATGGCCGTGCTCCGGCGTGGACAAGCCGGCAGGTTAGCGGCTTGCGCCAGGACATGACGGAACGCGAATCGTGTTCATCTCGCGGCGGCTAAGGGACGCCCGCCCCTGCGGTGACCGCCGAAAGTTCAGGCGGCGTGCGAAAGATCCAGCGCCAATACGCGCAGCGGGAAGGCGGGTTCGCGCTCGCCGCGTGCCGCTTCGAGTATGTCGGCTGCGGTATCCAAACAGCTGCCGCAAGTGGCCCCGCAGCCGGTGCGCATGGTCAGTTCGGCCAAGCCGCGGCAGCCGCTGGCGGCGGCTTCGCGGATTTGACGGTCGGTGACTCCGTTGCAGATGCAGACGTACACGGCTGGATGGATTTCCAAGAAGCCCTAAGCGGCGTGGCCTATTCCATCTCGGATGAGAATGATTGTCAATATCCCTTCGGCTTAGCCGCTGCCGCTGCGTTTAGCCGGCGGCCGGGCGGGCGGACGCGGCCGGCCTAGATCCAAACCGGGCATCAGCGCTTCCAACAACGGCTGCGGCACGGCCTGGGCACCGGCCACCAGCCGCGCGAAGGGCGCCAAATGTCTGAGCGCACGGGCGTAGACGCCGCGTTTGAACATCACCACGTGTTCCATCGGGTACCAGAAGTCGACCCAGCGCCAGTGGTCGAACTCGGGGTTTTCGGTCAGATCCAGGCGCAGGTGGGATTCGTCGCCGAGCAGGCGCAACAGGAACCAGACCTGCTTCTGGCCGATGCACACGTGGCGTTCGTTGTGGCGCACGGCGCGGTGCGGCAGCCGGTAGCGCAGCCAGCCAGGCGTGGCGCCCAGGATCTCGACATGCTCGGGCAGCAGGCCGGTTTCCTCGCGCAATTCACGGTACATGGCTTCGACCGGCGTCTCATCGGTGTTCATGCCGCCTTGCGGGAACTGCCAGCCGTCCCGACGCACCCGGCGCGCCCAGAACACCCGGCCATCCGAGGCCATCAACACTATGCCGACATTCGGTCGGTAGCCGTCCGGATCGATCACGATGCGGACTCCTGAAATCTACTGGCTCCGACTGTGCCACGCCGGGCCGGATGTCTCAAGCCGGGCGGTTTTCATTGACACGTCGCGGCTGGGCGGGAAAAATACGCGGTCCAACGCGCGGCTATGTAGCTCAGCCGGTTAGAGCACAGCACTCATAATGCTGGGGTCGGTGGTTCGAGTCCACCCATAGCCACCATATCGATTCTTCGAAATCAGCGATTCAGACTAACCCCCGCCCGCGCCGCGGGGGTTTTGTGGCTGTCGACCTCAAGTAGAAAGACGAACTGGAGTCATCGACTCGGGCGCATGGCGCCTGTGTGTCAGTTCGCCGACAGTAGAAGCAGCGTCAGCCACGCCGGCACGCCGACGTAGAACGCCAGGCGGCCGATCCATTCCAGCGCATCGCGGACGGCGGCCAAGCGCTTCGGCCGCAGCGCGAGCACGGCTACGCACAAGATCTCGATGGCGATGCGCAGTGCGGCGGCGAACAGCATCAAGCCGATCGACCACGATGCCCACCAGATCAGCAGGCCGGTGAACCAGGCGGCAGGGCCGTAGGTGTGGTACTCGCCGAAGGTGCCACCGAAGGCGATGACCTGATGCAGGCGGAACGCGACCAGCGCCGGCAGCAGCGGGAACAGCACGAACTTCACCAGCGCATGGTCCCAGCGCGGCCGTCGGGCGGCTGCGCGTGCTTCCGCATAGTCGGTCAGCGCAGTGTCGAGGCGGCCTGCCCGCTGCGCAGGGGCGCCCGCGGCGGCCAGCAAACGCCGCAAAGCCAGCGGGCGGGCCAGTACGAGGCCGTGCATCCAGCGTTTGCCCGTGGCCAACTGCAGGTCGACACCGCTGCCCGGCAGGGGCAGGCGCCACGGCCGCAGCGAGGCGATCGCCGCCAGCGGAATTTCGATCCGCTGGCGGCGCTGCTCCAGCACCAAGATTGCGCCTTCGACCAATGCCTGCCCCTTGAACGCCTGCACGATCGCCCACGCCGCGACGGCCGGCGCCACCACCGCGCCGGCGAACCGCCACAGCTGCGACAGCGACTGCACCTGCCAGCCGACGCGCAGCCACATGTCCAGCGCCAGCCAAAGCAACCCCGCCGCCGCGCACAGCCGCAGCGCGGCGGCGATGGCGCGCCACGGCGGCGACAGCACCGCGACATCGAACGTCTTCGGATTTTCGGCGGCGCGCGGCGCGCGCTCGCGTAGCGCGCGCCAGCCGGTCAGCGCTGCCAGCGCGAACAAGAACAGCGTCCCGGCGCGACCCACCCAATCGCCCCAGCGCACCATCAGCGTGAGCGGCGGATCCTGCGCGCTGACGAAAGCGGTCAGCACGGCCTGCTGTCCGATCGCGGTGCTGGCGACGACTTCGCCGGTGTCGTCGATGATCGCGCTGAGTCCATTGGTAGTGACGCGGACCTGCGGCAATCGCGTTTCGATGCTGCGGAACGCGGCGACGGCCAGGTGCAGGCGCGCGCCGACCGGCTGGCCGGTGAACCACGAGTCGTTGGACATGCCGACGATGGCCTGCGCGCCCAGCCGCGCGCCGTCGATGGCCAGACCGGTACGCACGTCGTCAAGGCATATCAGCGGCACCACATTGACCTCGCGGCCGTCCGCGGTGCGCAGCGGCAGCACCCGCGCGCCGTCGCCAGGTTGCCAGCCGCCGGCCCACGGCAGCGCGCGCCGCAGCCAGGGACCCTCTAGCCAACGCGGCACATACTCGGTCAGCGGGAACGGATAGGTCTTGCGGTAGGTGCCGAGCCGGCCCTTGCCCGGTTCGAGAAACGTCGCGGCGTTGTACTCGCCGCCGCCGTCGCGGTCGTAGGTGCCGAACACCAGCGGCACGCCCGCCGCATCGACGAAGCCCTGGATTTCGCGGTCCAACGCAGCGCCGTCCTGACTGCGCGGGCTGCCGAACGTGGTCGGATACACCGTCTCCGACCACAGCAGCACGTCCGCATCGTGGTCGCGGATCGCCGACCACGACAGCGCGTAATGGGTGTCGAGCACGTGCCGCACCACCGCGTATGCACCCATTTCGCGGCGCAGGCGCTCGTAGTCGGTGATGCTGGCCTGGATCATCGCGATGCGCAGCGCTGGCGCGTCTTTGGCCGGCGGCGCCTGCAGCGTGGACAGCCGCGCTGCGCCGTACGCGGCCATGGCTATCACCAGGGCGACGCCCGGCAGCAGCGTCCGCAGCAGCGCACGCGCGCCTTCGCGGCGGCGTTCGATCGCCACGGCCACGGTCTCGTTGACCAGCAGCAGCAGCAAGGTCAAACCCGCCGCGCCGCCCAGGTCGGCCACCTGCCGCAGCGTGGCCGAAGGGAACAGCCCATGCCCCAGCGTGTCGCCGAGCAGTTTCGGCAGCGCCCATTCGCAGGTCACCCACGCCGAGGCCGCAGCCAGCGCGCGCAGGACCGGCCCGTGGCGACGCCCGGCCAGATGCCTGACCAGCGCGAAAGCGACCAGCTGCAGCTGCAGCAGCGGCGCCAGCACCAGCAGCACCGCCGTCGCCGGCAACGCCCCGACCCCGGTGTACGCGCCGATCGCCGCGCCGAACCAGCCGAACACCGCCGCCACGAAGGCAACGCTCATCAGCGCGCCGTTGAGCCCCGCGCCCACCGCCGAGCGCCCCGTATCGAGGGTCAGCAACCACGGCGTCAGCGCGATGAACCCCAGCACCCAGGCCTGCGGGACGTAGGCATACACGGCGAGCAACAGGGCCGAGCCGAGCAGGCCGGCGACGTTGCGCCAGCGGGCGCTTGACCAGTAAGGCCGGGACAACCGCTCCTTGGTCAACCCATCGACTCCGTTCGCAGGATCAAGGCTTGCCCACCCGGACCCGGCGCAGCGGCAGGCCCGGCGGCGCCAGCGCGGGCGGCACCACCCGGTCGGCGGGCATCGGGATCGGCTGGCCTTGCGCATCGAACGCGGTGAAATCGGGCGAGAACATCAGAATCGGCTCGATCGGTACGCCTTCGTCGGTCACCTGGTGGTGGCGGACGTAGCCCTCGGGCAGCTTGAAATCGGCGGGCACTGCCAGTCCTTCCAGCGGCGGGCTGGTGCCGGGCGGGTTGAACGCGCCCAGGCCGGTACGCACGCCGGCCTGATGCAGGGCTTCGATCACCTCGGCGCCGGTCGGTTCGGGATCGCCGGGCTGGAAATAGGCCGCGAGGTCATCGGGATCGTTGCTGGGCATCGGTGGCGGCTCTTGCATGGATGCCGCTGTTTCGGTGGGCGCGGACCGCGGTACGCCATTTGCCGCCGCTGGCGCGTCGCGATCCACAGCCACCGCCGCGGCCTTCGCCACCGGGCCTCCTGGTTTGGGCGCGAGCCCGAACCAGACGGCCGCCGTCACCACCACGAGTACGGCGACCACTACCCACGGCCGCATCCGCCAAGGGCCGCCGGGCTTGGAAAGCACGCGCACACCTTCGCCGTCCGGCTTGGACGGCGGGGTGTGCGGCGGGCGGTGCTCGATCACCAATCAATCCTCGCTCCCATCCTCGCCAGCCGGTCCGTTACGGGCTTGCGGGGTTGTAGACCGACAGCGCCCAGCCCATGCGCTCATGCCCGTACTGGTTCCAGAGGGGGCTGCGGCCGTCGGCGAAGCTGGTGTAGCGCGGCGCGCCGCTGCCCGTGCTGCCGCCCCAGAGGCCGGCCCTGACCGTGCCGCCGGTGTAGGTCGGATGGGTGTCGTCGGACTGGATGTAATCGAACGAGCTCGAGGAGCTCACGAACTTGGTGTTCGCATCGCGCAAGGTAGCGCGCAGGGTGACCGCGGTGCGGTTGACGTAGCTGGCCTCGCTTTCCCCGGGCACGTAGCGCAGCGCCTCGGAATCGACCGCGCCGTCGCCGTTGCTGTCGTAGTCCGAGCCCATGTACTGCGCAAAGCTGTCGGCGCACTGGAAGCCCTTCTGCCGCGCGTATTCGCACATCCAATAGTTCATGGTGGCGATGGCCGGCATGAAGCGGTCGCGCAGGCTCACCGTCTGCCCAGTGCCGGCGTCGCGGCACGAGCTCTGTACGCTGTCGGCGTTGTAGCCCGGGTAATACAGATTGGAGACGACCTTGAGCCGGGTGTTGGGATGGGCGTTGACGTTGATGTAGTCCATGGCCGCGGCCACGTAGGTCTTGCAGCTGTTCACCGCGGCATCGATCACGCCGTAGTTGCAGGTGCCGGTCTGCGATTTGAAGCTCGACCGCGCCTGCAGGCCGTCGTTGCCGCACATCTCGAAGGTCACCACGCGGGTCGAAGCGGCCTGCATGTACGAGCGCTCGCCGACTATCTTGTTCTCGTAGACATCGCGCGCCACCGCGCCGGACTTGGCGCGACGGATGTTCTCTATGTCCGCGTTCCAGCGCGCCGACAGGTACTCCGAATCGACGGTGGGCGCCGAGTAGCGCGCGGCGTTGCTGATCGAGCCGTTGTAGCCGGCATAGATCGAATCACCGTAGGCGACGACCCGGTACTTGGCGCTCGTTGCGGCGCGATCGATGGTCCACGAAACGTTCTGGTTGAGGGTGCTGGCCAGCGCCGGCGCCGACAGCGCCAACAGGGCGACCGCCGGCAGCAACCGCCGGGCGGCACTGCGGAACAAAGTGTTCATTCTTTTCCCCTTCGAGATGGTGTGCGCTGCGGAGGGATCTCCGCTCGCGTCCGACGAGAAGCGACAAACCGACTTCGCGATGGAAGCGCCCGCAATCTCCGGCCACTCCCCTGTCACCGCGCTCCGGACGCTAGCGTATGTTTCCGGGCGGCGCATTCTGCGCTGCAGCAGCGCAGCTGGCGACGGGATCGAGCCGGTCTTGCCGCAACGGCCGTCTTCGCGGGGCTCCCTGGTCAGTTTCCCCTCCCAATGCGCAAGGTTTCATGCCGGCTGAAAAAACGGAGTGGATCGGTATGCGCTTGCCCACTCATACAGCTACAGCATGAACTTTGCAGCGGCGTGGCAGTCGGCCGTGATGACAGGGCATGCCAGCGGCGACTCTTGGCAGCCTCTGCTTTGGGATTACCCGTAAAGCGCACTGAAAAGTCTTGTTTTACACGCCGAACACAAGCAGCACGCCGCATCGGTAACCGCAGAACAGCCTTGGTCATCACCTTGCGCAGCGTTGATCGGCGGGGAAAAAACAGACTCCGCGTTTCATCGGCCGCCCAAGCCGCGACGATCCTGGTATCGGCGGCCACATTGCGCGAACAGGTCGCTCGCGGCGCGGTATTCCCGGGTGCGCACCTGCAGCAGACCCAGAATGGAAGCAAACAGGTTGTCGTGGCTGGCGGGCTGTGCCGCCCGTCGTTGCAGGCAGGGCAGATCCAGCCCGGCATTGGCCGCGAAGCCGGGCGAGAACCACATCGTCATCGGCACGCGGGTTTGCTCCTCGGGCGCGATCGCATACGGCACGCCGTGCAGGAACAGGCCCTTTTCGCCCAGCGACTCGCCGTGGTCGGAGACATAGATCATCGCAGTGTCGTAGTCGCGCTGCGATTTCAGGAGGCCGATGGTGGAAGCAAGAAAATGATCGGTGTAGAGCACGGCATTGTCGTAGGCGTTGACGACGTCCTGGCGCCGGCACTGTCCCAGCTCGGGACTTTCGCAGGTCGGCGTGAAGCGCCGGTAGGCGGCTGGGTAACGTTCGTAGTAATGCGGGCCATGATTACCGAGCTGGTGCAGCACCACGACCCGGTCGCCGCGCGCCGGTGAAATCCTGGCCTGCAGATCCTTGATCAGGATTTCGTCGAGGCAGCGTGCGCCGTTGCACAGCGCAGGATCGCTCTCGCTCTCGAGACGATCGATGGCCAGGCCTTCGCATACGCCTTTGCAACCGGACTGGTTGTCGCGCCAGAGGGTGGCGACGCCGGCATGCTCCAGCACATGCAGCAAGGATTGGTGGCTGCGGATCTTTTCCTCGTCGTAATCGCGGCGCCCGAAAGGCGAAAACATGCACGGCAGCGAAACCTCTGTGCTGCTGCCGCAGGCGGCGACCTGCGGGAAGTTGATGAGGCCATCGACCTGGGCCAGTTCGGGCGTGGTCTGGCGCGTATAGCCGTTCAATCCCCAGTTCTGCGCGCGCACGGTCTCGCCCACCACCAGCACCAGCAGGCGGGGTTTGCTACTGGACGCCCGCGGTGTTTGCTTGGCGTCCAGCCCCACTGGCAGCAAGGCCCGCTTCGGACCCGGCGGCGATGCCAGCATCACATTCGAAAGTGCGACCACATAATTGGCCGGCGTAACCAGATAGCGCACTTCACGGTGGTTGCGCATGAGTGACGAGATATCCTGGAACGACAGCATCGCGCCACCGGCGATCACCAGCGCCATCGCAAGCAGGAAGGCGGCACGAAGGCCCAAGGCACGCCGCCAACGGCGACGACGCACGCGCATGCGCCAGAGCAGCGCGACCGGCAGCAGGGTCAACGCCAGCGGCACCAGCAGCTGCGGCGACAGCAGTTCGGTGGATTCCTTGCTGTCGGTATGCAGCACGTTGCGCAGCATGTCGGCGTCCAGATACACGCCGTAGGCGTTCATGAAATGCGCCGCGGCGGCGGTGACCAGCAACAGCAAAGTCAGCAGCGGCTTGGCGGTCCAGCGATTGACCACCAGACCCAAGAGAAAAGCATGCAGAGCGGTCACCACCAGGAACAGGGACAGCGCGAGCCGCCATTGCTCCAGCGGCTGGGCGATGGCGCTGCGCCAGAACGCGCCGTTGCTGAAGATCGAGAAGAACAGGCTGCAAAACAGGATCAGGGTTTCGATGCCGACTCTGGGCCGACGCCTCCACCATGCCGCAACTGGGCCGATCTGCGGTTCGAGGCTTTCGATGTTGATTGCCGCGGTGCTCATGAAGCGACCTGCAGCCCCGGACTGGCCGATCGCCGCCTGAGCATGACCCTGTAGAGCACCAATGCGGTGAGCCAGCAGACCATCAGCGACCAAAGGTCGTGAGACAGGAAATGCGCGCCACGCAGCTGCTGCGCGATTCCGAACAGGAAACCCAGCCCTAGCGCGAAGCTCAATCCCCACCATCGCCATTGCGGGCGCATGCGCAGGAAGAAGAAGTAAAGGGCTATCCAGGCGTATCCCGCGCTGGCATGGCCTGCAGGGAAGCATTTCGCGTGCCCGAGAATCGATGGCCTGTGCGTCAGTACGCTGTAATAGGCGTTGCCCCCGCCATAGCGCAGCAGGTCCCACGGGCAATCGACGTTGGTCCAGCGCTTGAGCAATCCGACCAGCGCGGTGGAAAGCAGGGTGGCGAGCAGCAGGTACGCCAGCGGCCATCGCCACGGTTTCATCCGGTCGACGCGCAGTGACAGCGCGAACACCAGGACCACGGCAAACCAGCCGTTCTTGCTGGCCTGACGACCCGCAGCGTGCAGCAGATCCTGGGTGATGTGGCCGGACTGCAGCGTCCAGGCGTGGCCCTCCATCGCATACAGGCGATCGGCCAGCCACAGATCCCCATGCATGCCGATCAACAAGACCGATAGCGCCAGGCAAGCCGCTACCGGCATCCACAGATGCTGCGTATAGAAGGAAGATCCGAAGCCTTGCCAATCCGATGGCCGGACAACGCCTGCGTCGGGGCTGGCGGCGAACAGGGGCCGGTGGCGAAGAGGATTGACTGAATAACGCATGCGCGCGCACTGGAAACGAGTAGCGCGAATGATTGGAGCGCCCCTGTCGGAGCAAGGTCGGAGTCATGTTCGTCCGCCGTTAACCTACCTGCCACGGTCAGTGGATGTTTATTCCGGCAAGGTGGCTGCGCTCTTCTGCTGCGGCGAAGTGCAGCCGGTTCTCCAGGCGCTGCCCGGCACCAATAGCCAACGGTTGCGGTTGGACTGACCGATATCGACGACGAGATCGGAATCGACGCAGGGGCTGACCGCTTTGTCCAGCACGAAAATCCAGCGCTTCCCGGGATCGCCCGCTAGCCATGGCCCTGCTTCCGCCCACTGCGCCTGCGGATCGCGCTTGAAACCGAAATCGGTGACCGGCCGATCGGCCTGCAGCAGATTCTGCTCGCGCCAGGCGACCATGCCCAGCTGCGCATCCGGGCCGATGCGCTGCGCGACGCGCTGCATCAGCCCGCGCGCGGAGCTGTCCGCATCCAGCGTGGGCGCAAGGCCGACGCCATACGTCAGCCACAGCGCCGCGGTGACCAGCACCACGGCCGCGCCGATGCGGCGCAGGCGCATCCACACGATCACGATCCAGGCGCTCACCGCGAAAGCCAGCAGCCAGAGCAGGAAAGATCGCAGTGTGGGGTCGCTTATGCCGCGCTGCGCTGCCAGGCGCTGCGTCCAATCGCTGGTCCCAGTGAGGCCGGCGATCGACAGCACGCTCATTGCACCGGCCAGCAGCAGCAGATACGCCATCAAGGTCCAGCGTACGGCGCCGCGCCGCAGCAGCCCACTCAAAAGCGGCGCGGCGGCCACGCACAGCGCGGGCAGCATGGGGAAAATGTAGACCTCGCGCTTGCCCGGACTGGCGCTGAAGAACAGCAGCACCAGCGCGCTCCAGCCCAGCAGCAGCCACAGGCGCGGATCGCCGCGGCGCAGTCGCCGCCACCAGGCTGGCAGCAGCCACGGCAGCAGCAGCGCGCCCGGCAGCCACAGCGTGGCGATGACCTGCAGGAAATACCAGAACGGCTGCACGTGATGCCAGGCGTCGGCGTAGCGTTCGCCGGTCTGTTTCCACAAGATCTCGTTGGCGTAAGCGTGGAAAGACGGATCCTGGCTGGCCTGCACCGCGACCAGCATCGGCAGCAGCCAGATGCCGATGCCGGCGACGAAACAAGGCACGCCCACCAGCCATCGCCAGATATCTCGCGCGCTGGCACGCTGAGCCGTTCTGTTGCGCCAGCGCAGCGCCAGCCACGGCAGCAGCACCAGCACCGGCAGGAAACCGACGCCCTTGGTCACCGTGCCCACGCCGGCGGCGAACATGCCCAGCCAATACAAACGCCACTGCGGTCCCTGCAGCAGATGGCGCAGCAAGCCCCACAGCGATAGCGTGGTCAGCGCCACCAGCGCCATGTCGATCTGTCCGCGCTTGGCCTGCAGACCGAACTGCAGGCACACGAACAGCGCCAGCGTCGCGTAGCGCGCCGCGCGCCGGTTCCACAGCCGCGCGGACAGGTCGTAGGTGAGCCACAGCGTCAGCAACGCCGCCAGCAGCGACGGCAGCAGGAACGCGATCTTCCAATCCCGCACCAGCGTGTAGCCGGCGGCTTGCATCCACATGAACACCGGTGGCTTCTCCGCATAGAACTCGCGGCCGCGGTGCGGAAACAGCCACTGACCCGATTCCACCATGGTCTTGGCCGCCAGCACGAAGCGTGGCTCGTCGGGCGGCGAAGGGTCGCGCAGCCCCAGTCCCGCCAGCAGGCTGACCGCCGCCGCCAGCAGCAGCAACACGAAACCCGGCTGCGCGAATCGCGGGCGTGGCGCGGGATCCATCGAAGACCGGTTCAGGGCGGCGCCTTGTCGTGTGTCCAGCCGTGATGGCGGATGTCCAGCTGCAGGCTGTAGAGCGCGGTGAACGCGGGAAACAGGTTCTGCAGCACCCCCACCGCGTCCTGCTTGGCCGAGAACAGGAAGTAGCTCAGCGTCATCAGGCTGCCGACCACGCTCATGTACCAGAACAGGCGCGGGATCACCGGCTTGCGCGCGCGCCGCGAGGCATGGAACTGCACCAACCAGCGCATGCCGAACATCAGCGCGCCGGTCAGGCCGATCAGCTTCCACGGCGTCATATGCAGCCCGGTCCAGCCCAGCCACAGGATTTCCTGGTTCATCGGATCCATCGCGCCGCGCTCAAAGCTCTCCGGCCGGCGTGACCTTGCTGCGCTGGATCAGCCAGGCCACACCCACCAGATCGCGGATGCCCACCAGCGCGCGGTTGAAATTATCGTATTTTGAGACGCCGGCCGAGCGGCTGCGGTGATTGACCGGAATGCTGTCGGTCCTCCAGCCCGCGCGCTGCACCAGCGCCGGCAGGTAGCGATGCATGTGGTCGAAATACGGCAAATCCAGGAACGTCGCGCGCTCGAACAGCTTGATGCCGCAGCCGGTGTCGGGCGTGGCATCGTGCAGGATGCGCGCGCGGATCGCGTTGGCCCAGCGCGACGCCCAGCGCTTGCTGGCGCTGTCCTGACGACGCACGCGCCAGCCGGCGAACAGCTTGATGCGCGACTCGGCGGCATCGCGCGCGGCGATCAATTTGGGAATATCGGCGGGATCGTTCTGCCCGTCGCCGTCCAGAGTGACCACCCAGGGTGCGCGCGCGGCTTTGACGCCCGTGCGGATCGCGGTGCTTTGTCCGCTGCGCTGGGCATGGTGCAGCACCCGAAGCTCGGGAATTTCCGCCTTCAGCGAGTGCAGCACCTGCAGGCTGCCGTCGCTGGAATCGTCGTCCACATAAATGATCTCGAACTCCAGCAGCCCACGCAGCGCTGCGAGGATTTCTCGCAGCAGCGGCGGTACGTTGTCGCGCTCGTTGAACACAGGCACGACCACGGACAGGCCCAATGGAACGAGGGCTTGTAAGCTTCTGATTTTATCGGGCAGCGGCTGCGCGGCGACCGGCCTGCTGGCCTCGATTTTCAGGATGTCCAAGCATGCTCCTTAGCGGTTGGGACTGGCGCGCGGCAGACGCGACCATGCGCTGCGCCATGTCACAAGCCTGTGACGCTGGATGTCGGAAATCCGTCGAAATCGGGTTATTGACAGGTTAACCGTTAAGGCAGCGGAGGCGATGACAGCCCTGCGGTTTCCTACGCCGCACAAGGGCGTGCTCAAACGCGGCGCGCTCAGGCATGCTGACGGCCCCATGCGATATAGAAACCGGAAGCGATGCGCCTGCTGGTAATCGAAGACAACCGCAGCCTGGTGGCCAACCTTTTCGAATACTTCGAAACGCGCGGGCACACCCTGGATGCCGCGCCCGACGGCGTCACCGGCCTGCACCTGGCGACCACTCGTGCCTACGATGTGGTGATACTGGACTGGATGCTGCCGCGCATGGACGGCCGCGAAGTGCTGCGCAATTTGCGGGGAAAACACGGCGCCGGCGTGCCGGTGATCATGCTGACCGCGCGCGACGAGCTGCCGGACAAGATCGCCGGTTTCCGCGCCGGCGCCGACGACTACCTGACCAAGCCTTTCGCCCTGCCCGAGCTGGAAGTGCGCATGGAAGCGCTGCTGGCGCGCGCCCAGGGCCGCGGCCGCGGCAAGATGCTGGAAGTGGAGGACCTGCGTCTGGACCTGAGCACGCTGGAAGCCAGCCGCGCCGGCCAGCCGCTGCATCTGTATCCGGCCTGCCGCAAGCTGCTGGAAACGCTGATGCAGGCCAGCCCGGCCGCGGTCAGCCGCGAACGGCTGGAGCACGCGCTCTGGGGCGACGACCCGCCCGACGGCGACATGCTGCGCTCGCATATCTACGAACTGCGGCGCAGCGTGGACGGTCCGTTTCCGTTGAAGCTGATCCATACCCTGCCGCGGGTCGGCTATCGCCTGGCCGCGATTACCCCGGAGGCGCGCCATGATGCGTAGGCCGCTGCTCAGGCATCGCATACTGCAGTGGCTTTTTGCGTACGCGGTGCTGCTGTCCACCGCCGTGCTGGCGGGCGGCTACGTGATCCATGAGCGGGTCGAACATCTGGCTTGGGACTCGCTGCTGCGCGCCGAATTGGACTACTACGGCCAGCGCACCCAGACCAGTCCCGACTACCGCTGGCGCGATACCGAAACGCTGCGGCTGTTGGGCGTGCCCGGCGCGGAGCCGATGCCGGCCGCCTTGGCCGGACTCCCACCCGGCCTGCACGACGACATTCGCCTGGAGGGGGTGAACAGCGTGGTGCTGATCGAACAGATCAACGGCAAGCCGCTGGCCATGGCGCTGAACCTGACCGAGTTCGAAGCGGTGGAAAGCACGATTACCGCAGCCGTAGCCATCGGCACCATTCTCGTGATCCTGGTCCTGGGCCTGGTAGTGATGTGGCGGTTGGACGAGGTGATCGCACCGCTCGCCAGTCTGGCCAATCAGGTGGAAGGACTGAAGCCGGCCCAGCCGGATCAACACGTCACCGTGGACGCCGCCGCCAGCGCCGAAATGGCGGTCATCGCCGACGCCTTCAACGACTATCTGCAGCGCAACCGCAGCTTCGTCGAGCGCGAACACGCCTTCATCGCCAGCGCCAGCCATGAACTGCGCACGCCGGTCGCGGTGATAGCCGGCGCGGCCGAACTGGTGCTCGACCAGAACGATTTGCCGGCGACCGTCCGCAATCGGGTGGCGCGCATCCACCGCACCGCGCGCAACGTGGAGCAGCTGATCTCGCTGCTGCTGGTGCTGGCCAAGGATCCGTCGCGGCTGGCCGCCGCCAGCGACCAAGTGGCGCTGGACCAGCTGCTGCCGGAGATCGTCGAAAACCACCGCCATCTGACCCGCGGCAAGGACCTTGCGCTGGTGCTGGAGGCGATGCCCGCGTGCCAGATCGTCGCGCCGCTAAGCATCGTCCAGGCCGCGATCGGCAATCTGCTGCGCAACGCCATCGAGCACAGCGACCGCGGCGAAATCCGCATTCGCCTGCAGGCCGACGCCACGGTGGTGATCCAGGACCCCGGCCATGGCATGTCGCCCGAGGAAATCAGCGAGATCTACACGCAGATGGCGAGCGGCGGCGGCCGCGATGGCGGCGGCATCGGCCTGGACCTGATCTCGCGCCTGTCCGAACACCTGGGCTGGCGCCTGGATTTCCGGTCCGAAGTGGAACACGGCACCACCACCACCCTGCGCCTTCGCTCAACCTAGCGCCGCGGCGGCGGCGGGCACGCTTCATCAGCGGTCGATCAGGCGCGCTTCTTCGCTCAAACGCCTGGCTTCCTCTTCCTTGGCCTCACGCGCGCTGCGGTCGTTCTCGCGCATTTCGTACCACATGCCGTTGAGGATCGCGAAGCTCGCGGCCAGGCTGACGCCGAGTATCCAGGAGAAATACCACATGGTTTTTCCTCAGTAGGAGTGGTGGTTCTGTTCCACGCTTTCCGGGCTCACCTTGCCGCGCAGCACGCGGTACACCCAGGTGGTGTAGAGGATGATCAGGGGCAGGAACACGCAGGTGGCCAGCAGCATGATGAACAAGGTCATGTGGCTGGAAGACGAATCCCACAGCGTCAGACCCGAGGACGGATGCGTGGAAGACGGCAGCAGGAACGGGAACACCGCCAAGCCTTCGGTCAGGATGATGCAGGCGATGGCCAAGGCCGAGGCCAGGAACGCGGACCCACCTCGACCGGCGCGCAGCAGTGCCGCACTCAGTAACGCACCCGCCACGCCCAGCACCGGGAAGATCCAGGTCCACGGCATCGCCTGGTAGTTCGTCATCCAGCCGCCGGTCGTCGTAGTGACTTCCTTGAACAACGGATTGGAGGGGCCTGCCGTTTCCACGGCACCGACGAGGGCATGGCCGGGAATCCCGAAGGCCACCCACACGCCCGCCAGCACGAACAGGACGGCCGTCGCAAGCGCCGCGATCGAACCGTAACGCCGTGCGCGCACCGACACCGGGCCATCGGTCTTGATCACCAGCATCGCCGCGCCATGCGCGACCAGCATGGCCACGCTGACCAGACCGCACAGCACCGCGAACGGCGACAGCAGCGCGAAAAATCCGCCGGTGTAGGTGATGCGCAGGGTGTCGTCGAAATGGAACGGCGCGCCCAGCAGCACGTTGCCCATGGCCACGCCGAATACCAGCGCCGGCACGAACCCACCGATGAACAGGCTCCAATCCCACAGCGCACGCCAGCGCGGGTCTTCCACCTTGCTGCGGAACTTGAAGCCTACCGGTCGCAATATCAGCGCGAACAGGATCAGGAACATCGCCAGGTAGAACCCGGAGAAACTCACCGCGTACAGCGCGGGGAACGCGGCGAAAATCGCGCCGCCGCCCAGGATCAGCCACACCTGGTTGCCTTCCCACACCGGGCCGATCACGTTCAGCACCAGGCGGCGTTCGGCATCGGTGCGCGCCACCGCCGGCAGCAGCGTGCCCACGCCCAGGTCGAAGCCGTCCATCACGGCGAAGCCGATCAGCAGGATGCCCAGCAGCAGCCACCAGATCAGGCGCAGGGTCGCGTAGTCGAGGGGAATGGTGTCCATGTCGTGCTCCGGTCAGGCGACGGTCGAAGAGGCGGCCGCGAGCGGCGTGCCTTCGTGGTTGGGGCGTCGTTCGCCGCCTGGGACCTCGTCCGGGCCTTTCAGGATCACTTTGCGCAGCAGGTAAACATCCACGACGGCCAGCGAGGTGTAGATCAGCACGAAGCCGGTCAGCGAAATGATCACCTGGTGCAGCTTCAATCCCGACGCCGCCAGGAAGGTCGGCAGCACGCCGTCGATGATCCACGGCTGCCGGCCGTACTCGGCGATCAGCCAGCCCGCCTCGATCGCCAGCCACGGCAGCGGCAGGCTCCACAGCGCCGCCTTGAGGAACCAGCGGTAAGTGTCCAGCTTCTGCACCGTCGCCAGCCAGAACGCCACCGCGAAGAAACCGATGAAATAGAAACCCACCCCAGCCATCAGGCGGAAACTCCAGAACAGCGGCGCCACGCGCGGAACGGTGTCGGCGGCGGCCTTGGCGATTTCCTGTTCGGTCGCGTTGCCGATGTCTTCGCGATAGCGTTTGAGCAGCAGGGCATAGCCCATGTCCTGCCAGTGCAGGTCGAACATGGCCTTGGCATGCAGGTCGTTGCGGTCGGCGCGCACCTTCTGCAGTGCGGCATAGGCGACCTGGCCGTTGCGGATGCGATCCTCGGCCCGTGCCACCAGCTCGCTGATGCCGGGGATTTCGGTATTGAACGAGCGCGTGCCGATCAGGCCCATCACCCAGGGGATGTGCAGCGCGTAGCGGTTGCTGCGCGTTTCCTGATTGGGGACGGCGAAGGCGGTGAAGCCGGCCGGCGCGGGCTCGGTTTCCCACATCGCCTCGATGGCGGCGAGCTTCATCTTCTGGTTCTCGCCGGCGACGTAACCACTCTCGTCGCCCAATACCACCACCGACAGCGCCGCCGCCAAACCGAAGCTCGCGGCCACCGCCATGGAACGCTTGGCCAGATCCGCATGCCGGCCGCGCAGCAGGTAGAACGCGCTGATCGACATCACGAACACCGCGCCCAGCACGTAGCCGGCACTGACCGTGTGCACGAACTTGGCCTGAGCCACGGGATTGAACAGCACCGCCATGAAGTCGGTGACTTCCATGCGCATCGTGTCCGGATTGAATTCCGCGCCCACCGGATACTGCATCCAGCCGTTGGCGATCAGGATCCACAGCGCCGAGAAATTGGTGCCCAGCGCCACCAGCCAGGTCACCATCAGGTGCTTGACCCTGGACAGCTTGTCCCAGCCGAAGAAGAACAGACCCACGAAGGTGGCCTCGAGGAAGAACGCCATCAGCCCTTCGATGGCCAGCGGCGCGCCGAAGATGTCGCCCACGTACTGGCTGTAGTACGACCAGTTCATGCCGAACTGGAATTCCATGACGATGCCGGTGGCCACGCCCATGGCGAAGTTGATGCCGAACAGCGTGCCCCAGAACATGGTCATCCGCCGCCAGATGTCGCGGCCGGTCATCACATAGACGCTTTCCATGATTGCGATCATGAAAGACAGGCCCAGCGTAAGCGGCACGAACAGGAAGTGGTACATCGCGGTCAGAGCGAACTGCAGGCGCGACAGTTCGACGACGATCATGTCCGGCATGGTGTGGGCGATCCGGCGGGTGTGGACCGCATCATGCGCTCGCCGCGTGAGGATCGCCTTGATCTCGATCAAAGCCCGCCACGGTCGCGTGGCTACAATGCCGCAGTTTCGCAACCGCCCGCTCGGGCATTCCCTGGTTCGCCTTGCCCCCCTGTTGAATGGATATCGCCCACATGCCCGCCGTGACGGCGCCTGAAGCCGAGGCGGCCACCCTGCCGCGCGAAAGACTGCGGCGCCTGGATGCGTTGGGGCTTCCCGCCAGACGAACCCTGCAGGTGGCCGGGCTGTGCACGGTGCTGGCTGGCTGGCTGTTGATACCGCAGGCTGCGGCAATCGCCTGGGCGATACAGAAAACGTTCGTGGAACGGCAGGCATTCGACAGCATCGCGCCCGCGCTGTGTGCGTTGCTGGCGGTGGGTTTGCTGCGCGCCGGATTGTCGTGGTTCTCGCGGATGCGATCGGATGCCGCTGTGGAACGCATCCGCATGGATCTGCGCGGCACGCTGATGCGGCGCCTGCTGTCCCACGGACCCTTGTGGCTGCGCCAGCGCCGCAGTGGCGAACTGGCCGAGCTGATGGGCACGCATGCCGATGCGATGGAAGGTTACTTCGGGGGATATCGACTGGCGCGCATGGAAGTGATTGCGGTACCGCTGGCCTTGCTGGTCGCGGTGTTCTGCGTGGACCGCGTGGTCGGTGCGATCCTGCTGCTGACGCTGCCGTTGATCCCGGTCTTCATGATGCTGGTGGGTTGGGGCGCCGAAGCGGCCAGTCGCCAGCAACTCAAGGCGCTCGCGCGCATGGGCGGGCATTTCGCCGACCGACTGCGCGGCCTCGGCGTGATACGGCTTTACGGACGCGGCGACGCGGAACTGGAAAGCATCCGCGATGCGGCCGAAGGCGTGCGGGTACGCAGTCTGAAGGTCCTGCGCATCGCCTTCCTGTCGTCGGCGGTGCTGGAGTTCTTCGCCTCGCTGGGCGTGGCGATGGTCGCGGTCTACCTGGGCCTGAGCTACCTAGGCATGCTGGACCTGCGCGGCGCTCCGCTGACACTGGGCATGGGCGTGTTCTGCCTGCTGCTGGCACCGGAGTACTACGCGCCGTTGCGGCGACTGGCCACGCACTACCACGACCGCGCCAATGCACTGGCCGCGCTCGACGAGATCGAGAGCGCCTTCGTGGGAGCGGTCCTTGCCCGCGATGCTCTCACCTCCAATGAAGCAGAAGCATCGCGGGCAAGGCCCGCTCCTACGGGGATCTCGCGCGCGGATTTTATCCATGCCGATGGACTCTCGCTGCGACCACCCGGCGCACATCGCGAGGCGTTGTCGAATCTTTCCTTCGAACTGGCGACCGGCGAACACCTCGCACTCGCAGGCCCCAGCGGCTGCGGCAAGAGCACGCTGCTGGACGCGTTGGCCGGCTGGCTGCCTGCGAGCGCGGGAAGTCTGTCGGTGCCCGCCGGCGTTCGCATTGGTTATGCGCCGCAGCGCCCTTTCCTGTTCCAGGGCAGCATCGCCGACAACCTGCGCATGGCGCGCCCGGAGGCGAGCGACATCGAACTTCGCGTCGCGGCCGAAGCAGCGCAGGTCATGCGTTTCGCCGACAAGCTTCCCTCGGGCCTGCGCACGCTGATCGGCGAACGCGGCTTCGGCCTGTCGGGTGGCGAAGCGCGGCGCATCGCGCTGGCCCGCGTGTTCCTGCGCGACCCGCAGCTGCTGTTGCTGGATGAGCCGACCGCTTTCCTCGATCCGGAAACCGAGGCGGCCCTGCTCGCTGCTCTCGCCGTCTTCGCGCGTGGACGCACAATGGTCCTGGCCACGCACAGCGCGGCGGCGATGCGGATGGCGGGGCAGGTGTTGTGGCTGCCGGAAGGCGTACCGCGCAAGGCGGAGGGCGCGGGATGAATCCTGTCTTCCGCCTGCATTCGCGCTCCATGGCGCTGACGGTCCTGTCGCTGCTGCTCACCCTGCTGGCCGGTACCGCGCTATTGGGATTAGCCGGCCATTTCCTCACCGCCGCCGCACTGGCCGGCGCGACCGCGATGGGCTTCAACTTCTTCGGTCCTTCTGCCGGCATCCGCGCACTGACCTTCATCCGCATTCTGTCGCGCTATGCGGAGAAACTTGTCGGCCACGACGTGACCCTGCGCCTGGCGCGCGACCTGCGGGTGGATTTCTTCCGCAGCATGTTGCCGTTGGCGCCGCTGGGGCTCGGCCGGCACCGCGTGGGCGACCTGCTGGCGCGGCTGGTGGCCGATATCGAAAGCGTGGACGGCTTGCTGGTGCGTGCCCTGGGTCCGCTGCTGGCACTGGCGGGACTGGCGGTGACTGCGGTCCTCGTCGCAGCCTCGGTGTTGCCGCTGGCGGGCGCCTTGCTGGCGTTGATCCTGCTGATACTGGCATTGGTGATCCCCCTTGCCATCCAGTACAGCGCCGACCGCATCGAGCTGCGCCGTGCCGAAGCACGCGCGGCGTTGCGAAGCGCGGTGCTGGAAGGACTGGAAGGTGCGGCCGATCTGGCGACGCTCGATGCCACCACGCAGTGGGTGGACCGTGTCGACCTGGCAAGCGGCGAAGTGGCGCGCTGCGAACGCGGGCGCAAGGCGCGACTGTCGATGGGAACGGCGATGCATGCGACCGTGGTGGCGATCTCGCTACCGGCGGTGCTGTGGCTGCTGCTGGACGCAAGCCAGCGCGGCCAGCTGATGCCCGCTGCTGCGGGTGGCCTCTTCTTCATGACCCTTGCGGTATTCGAAGCCGCAGCCGGGATTGGGGTGGCGTGGCAATCGCTGCAAGCGGCGCGGGCGTCGCAGCAACGGCTGCAGCATATCGCCGGGCAGACCTCGGTGGTGGTGGATACGTCAGCTCCCAGATCCGTGCCCGACCATGCCGCGCTGGAATTCCAGGAGATTTCTTTCCATTGGCCCGGGCAGGCGCGCGACGTGCTGCACGATGCCAGCCTGCTACTCGAGCCCGGCCAGCGCATCGCTTTGTACGGAGACAGTGGCGCCGGCAAGAGTTCGTTGCTGGCGCTGGCGCTGAGGCTGTGCGATCCGGCCAGTGGATCGGTCCGCTACGGCGGCATCGACCTGCGCGAATTCAGGCAGGCTGATTGGCATCGGCAGATCGCGTGGCTGCCGCAGGAGGCGCCCGTGTTCGCCGGCAGCGTGCGCGACAACCTGCGGATGGGCGCACCGCGGGCGGACGATGCGCGCCTGTGGGAAGCGTTGTCGCAAGTGAAGATGGAAGGCGCGATACGCGCGCTGCCGCAGGGGCTCGATGCGTGGATCGGCGAGAACGGCGCCACGCTTTCAACAGGCCAGTCGCGCCGCATCGCACTCGCACGCGCGTTGTTGCGCGATACGCCGCTGTTGTTGCTGGACGAACCGACCGAAGGCCTGGACACCGACACCGCCAATGCGTTGTTGCTGGACCTGGCCGCCGCCAGCGGATCGCGCAGCGTGCTGATCGTCAGCCATGATGCATTGCCCGAGGGCGTGGTGCATCAACGCTATAAATCGATCGATGGCCGCCTGGTGCTCGAAGCAGAAGTTGGCATTGATTTGTGGAAAACCAGCTGACTCGACGACTGCAGACTGACTCGACGACTGTTCCGCACGTAAAAAATAGAATCCGTTGTTTGATCTCGCCCTTAAAAATGAAGTTGCAGAGTTGGAAATCGCCACGCAGCCGGACAAGCTCGGCTCTAGCAAGAACGAATCAAGCCCGCGCTTCCGCCAACGCCTGCAGGCGTTCGTAATCCAGCAGCTCGATATGATGCGGATCGCTGGCGGCGATCATTCCGTCCTGGCGCAGTTTGGTGAAACTGCGGCTGACCGTCTCCACGGTCAGCCCCAGATAATCGGCGATGTCCGCGCGGGTCATCGGCAGGACCAGCGCATCGCCGTCGATACCCTGGCGCCGATGACGCGCCGCCATGTCCAGCAGGAAGCCAGCCAGACGCTCCAGCGGCGTCATCCGCGCCAGCGACATCAGGTTGTCGCGGGTGGCATCCAGCTCCGCGCAGGCGCGCTCCAGCAGTTCGTGCTCAAGCCCGGGGTTGTCCGCGCACAGCGCGCGCATGTCGGCCTGGGCGATGGAACAGAGCACGCTCTCGTTGATCGCCTCGATGGAGTGCCGGTAGTGGGAGGCGCCGCTGAAACCGATGAAGTCGCCTGGCATCAGGAATCCCTCCACCAGCCGGCGGCCGTCCGCCAGCACCCGGATCCGGCGCAGGGCGCCCGACGTCACCGTGAATACGTAACCTCGCGCCTCACCTTCGCGGGCCAGTATCTGCCCCGCGTTCAGACGCACATCCCCCGCCATTGCATCCAGGATCTCGGCCTGCCCGGCCGGCAGTGCGATGCAGACCGCAAGCTGGCTGACCGGACAACTGCCACAGTTATGCGCGGCCCGGTCTCTGGGGCGGGCGACGACGGAGTCGATGGCAAGCTTCTTGTCAGTATTCCGGATAGCTGGAGCAGGGCTTTGAGCCATGTCAGTGGAAGGGAATTCGGAGCATGCCCAGATCATACGCCGTGGTTCTTTCTGAATGGATTGGACCAATCGTCCAATGGCTCTACGCGCGCCGCAAGCTTTTACCCAGGCAATCGGTTACAGTGCGCCCCGTTTGCAAGCGGCCGTCCGTTTCCCATCGGGATCGCCGGCGCCTCAGGTCACTACCATCCGACCGATGCGCCCGCCCCCACTCCGACGCCATTCGCCTTGCAGATACGGCCACGCCGCTTTGGTGCTGGCCGCATTCATTCCTCGCAGCGCGGTTCATCGGGAACGCTTCGGGTAATACCTCGATCCATCGTTGGTCCTTCGACGTCCGCGTCTTGCGTGGGCGGCTGCGGCCGTCTTGATCGAAATACTGGAGCTTCATCGAATGTCTTTTGAAAACCTCGGGCTTTCGCCCTTCCTGCTGCGCGCCCTGAAAGAACAGGGTTACGACACGCCTACCCCCATCCAGACCCAGGCCATTCCGCTGGCGCTGGCCGGCCACGACCTGATGGCCGGCGCGCAGACCGGCACCGGCAAGACCGCCGCGTTCGGCCTGCCGCTGCTGCAGCACCTGGGCACCTCGCCGCAGGCGGTGAATGGCCAGCGCAAACCACGCGCGCTGATCCTGGCCCCGACCCGCGAACTCGCGGTGCAGGTGCACGACAGCCTGCGCGACTACAGCAAGTACCTGCGCATCCCCAGCACCACCATCTACGGCGGCGCCGGCATGGGCCCGCAGCAGGACGCGCTGCGTCGCGGCGTCGACCTGATCGTCGCTACCCCGGGCCGCCTGATCGACCACATGGATCGTCGCAATGTCGATCTGTCGGGCATCGAGATCCTGGTGCTGGACGAAGCCGACCGCATGCTCGACATGGGCTTCCTGCCCGCGATCCAGCGCATCCTGGCCAAGCTGCCCAAGCAGAACCGGCAGACGCTGCTGTTCTCGGCGACCTTCGTCGACAGCATCAAGAAGCTGGCGATGGAGTTCATGCACGAGCCGAAGCAGATCCAGGTCACGCCGAGCAACACCGTGGTCGACACCATCAGCCACCGCGTGCATCCGGTCGACGGCGCCCGCAAGCGCGAGCTGCTGCTGCACATCCTGGCGGCCGATTCGCGCAAGCAGACGCTGGTGTTCGGACGTACCAAGCACGGCTGCGACAAGCTGACCAAGTACCTGGAGCAGTCCGGGATCAAGGCCGCGGCGATCCATGGTAACAAGAGCCAGGGCGCGCGCCTGCGTGCGTTGAAGGATTTCAAGGCCGGGCGCATCAACGTGCTGGTGGCCACCGACATCGCCGCGCGCGGCATCGACATCGACCAGCTGCCGATGGTGATCAATTTCGACCTGCCCATGGTGGCCGAGGACTACGTGCACCGTATCGGCCGCACCGGCCGCAACGGCGCGCAGGGCGAGGCGATCTCGCTGGTGGCGCAGGACGAAGCCAAGCTGCTGCGCGCGATCACGCGCATGCTCAAGCGCGAGGTGGAAATCCGCGACGTGCCCGGCTTCGAACCGATGCGCCCGATCCGCTGGGGCAACGACAACCCGCCCAACGAGCGTCCGGGCGGCAACAACGCGCCGCGCCGCGCCGCCACCGCGCGTCGTCCGCATGCCGATGCGCCGCGTCATGCCCACGCCGGTCCCAAGCAGCGCATCGCCGGCAATCCCGGCGGCGCGCAGCGCGATGGGCGCAGTCCCAACCCCTACCGCCAGGGCGCGCGTCCGGCGCGTTGATTTGCCGGTAGCGAATGACCAAGAGGCCGGCCTTAGCGCCGGCCTTTCGCTTTTGCGGGAGCGACTCATTGGCCGATGCGGGCCCTTCCCGCCATCGGCCAATCCCACCACTCCAATACAATGCGCCCATGGACATCTTCAAGATATTCACCCTGGAAGCCGCGCACCGGCTTCCCAACGTGCCGCCGGGGCACAAGTGCGCGCGCCTGCACGGGCATTCGTTCCGCATCGAGGTGCACGTGGGTGGCGAGCCCGGCGCGGACACCGGCTGGGTGATGGACTTCGGCGACATCAAGGCCGCGTTCCAGCCGCTGTACGACCAGTTGGACCACCGCTATCTCAACGACGTCGAGGGTCTGGACAACCCGACCAGCGAACGGCTGGCGATCTGGGTATGGGACCGGCTCAAACCGGCGCTGCCCGCACTCAGCGAAATCGTGGTCCACGAGACCTGCACCTCCGGCTGCCGCTACCGCGGCTGAGGTCCAGGAAATAGGTGGGGCGGCCTCCCGCCCCTCCCACAAGACGGACTACAGGTCATACAAGCGTTTGATTTTTAACGGAACCTGACCGTTCGTCGGATCGGTGTCAAGCTTTTGTTGCATTGCAACAATTGTCTCAGTATGCTGCACCGCAACAAGTCGATACCCCTTTCTCAGGAGACACACCATGTCCGCACAGATCAACGAGCAGTTCACCACCTTCACCCACCAGTTCGCTGCCGCGGCGTCGCGTGCCAATCGTCTGGCCCTGGAAAATGCCGAGACCATCTTCGGCGTGCAGCTGAAGACCTTCGAAAAGAACATGGAAGCCACCACCGCGTTCTTCGGCGAGCTGTCCGAAATCCGCGACGTCGAAGCCTACAAGACCGTCTGGCCGAAGGGCCTGCAGATCGCCAAGGACAACGCCGAGCGCGTCGCCGCGGCTGGCCAGGAAGTGATCGGCCTGACCCTGAAGACCAACGAAGCCCTGGGCCAGCTGGCCAAGAGCCAGTTCGAAGCCGCCAGCGAAACCGCCCAAGCGACCGTGGTCAAGGCGACCAAGGCCGCCAAGGGCAAGTAAGCGAAAACGCAACCGTTTACCGCGCGGATCCCTCCCTCCGCGCACCGGACCCGGCAGCCCCACGCTGCCGGGTTTTTTATTGGGCGGAAATCGGCAATGCGCAGCGACTCGAGCCTATCCGATGTGGGAGCGACGCAAGTCGCGACTCTTAACGTTTGTCTCCGCGAAGGGCTCGCGACTTGCGTCGCTCCCACAGAAGCAGCCCAGTTTTGTCCAAGGACTACCGGGGCAGTTCAAGCGACCGCGCCATCGTTGCGGCGTCAGGCCTGACTAAAAAAGGAAGGCGTCCCCAGCAGGGCGCCTTCAGGCGTGCGCGCAGCAGCTCGAAGTTGTCGTCCTGCCGCTGCATCTGCGGATCCACGTGATTGGCGATCCAGCCGATCAGCTCGCAGCCGTCCTCCGAGATCGCGCGCGCGGTCAGCCGCGCGTGGTTGAGGCAGCCCAGGCGCATGCCCACCACCATCACCACCGGCAGGCGCAGCGCGTGCACTACGTCGGCCTGGTCCAGGGTGGCCGACAGCGGCGCCGCCCAACCGCCCACGCCTTCCACCACCACCGCATCGGCCGATGCCTGCAGGCGCCGGAACGCGCGAACGATGAGATCCAGTTCGATGCGCACTTCCGCGTCGCGCGCAGCCAGCTCCGGGGCCAGCGGCTGCGGCAAGGCGTAAGGATTGAGATCGGCGTAATCGGGGCGCGGATCGCTGGCGTCTAGCAGCGCCAGCGCGTCGTCGTTGCGCCAGCCCGCCTCGGTCCACACGCAGCCGCTGGCGACCGGCTTCATGCCGACCGCGCGCAAGCCCTTCGCGCGCAGCGCGTGCAGCTGCGCCGTGGAAGCGACGGTCTTGCCGATGCCGGTGTCGGTGCCGGTAACGTAGAAACTTCGCGTCACGCCGAAGCTTCCACTTCGTTGTCGCGCGCGGGAAAAGGCGCTGTGGGCATGTCGAGATCCTTGTTTAATCGGCGCCGCCGGTCCGGGTCCGCTGCGCGGCGGGTATTGCTACACTGCGGGCATGTTTGCAGCGCAAAGTCTAAGCGGCGCAAAGCCCGAACAGTACGCCCAGCTCGCCGCGCAGGCGCGCGGCCTGCTGGCCGGCGAACCCGACCGCATCGCCAACGCCGCCAATCTGGCGGCGCTGGTTTATTACGCCCTGCCCGACCTCAACTGGGCCGGCTTCTATTTCTACGATGGCAAGGAGCTGGTGGTGGGGCCGTTCCAGGGTCTGCCGGCGTGCGTGCGCATCGCTCTGGACAAGGGCGTGTGCGGGGCCGCGGCCAGCACCCGCCAGACCCAGCGCGTGGCCGACGTGGAAGCCTTCCCCGGGCACATCGCCTGCGACGCGGCGTCGCGCTCGGAGCTGGTGGTGCCGCTGGTGCGTGGCGACGCGCTGATCGGCGTGTTCGACCTGGACAGCCCGCGCGTCGGACGCTTCGATGAGGAAGACCAGCGCGGACTGGAAACCATCGCCGGCATATTTGTGGAGTCGCTCGCATGAACACCGCGCCGAAGATGCGCAACATCGGCCCGAAGTCGGCGGCGTGGCTGCGCCAGGTCGGCCTGCGCACGTACGAGGACATTGCCGCGGCCGGCGTGGTCGATGCGTTCATGCGGGTCAAGCGCGCCGGCTTCCGGCCCAGCCTCAACCTGCTGTACGCGCTGGAAGGCGCGCTGAGCGACTGCCATTGGCAGGAAGTGCCGGAAGCGCGCCGTCAGCAGCTGGTCGCCGACTACGAAGCGGCCGCCGCCCTGCTACCGCCACCGCGTGGACGGCCCGCAGCGGGGCCTGTGGCCACGACGCATTACGAGGCGGAAGGCGAGGTCGCATCCGATTATGGGGATGATCCGCAGGAGCCTGTTGGTCGTGAGGATGATTGAATAACCAGCCGTCTATGCCCATTCGTCCACCGGAATTCGATTCAACCGCACAGCAGTTGGCGCCGCATCTCGCCAATTTGCCAGGCAAGCTCATCGCAATAGATGGCCGTGATGGCTCCGGAAAAACAACACTTGCTCGCTTCCTAGCATGGTACTTCAATGTCGCCCTCGTCGAGACTGATCTGTTTTTGCAAGAGGGCGCTGGGCTGATCTACCAAACAGACCAAATCGAGCGACTTGTTTCCCAACGTCTCGCTAAACCTCGGCCAGTCATTGTTGAGGGCATCACCGTCCTCAGTATCTTGCAGTCCATTGGCCGCACTCCAGACTTACTTGTGTATGTCACCAACTCAAAAAATTCCGGCAGCGACTCTTTCGCCAAAGTATTTTTGGGTTACGAGGCAACGTTTTCGCCACAATCAGTCGCCGATGTATCAGTCCAGCTCGCACACTGAGACGGCTGACAATTTATTCAAGCCGAAGCCGCTTCGCGGCTCGGCTTAATTCAGCGTTAGAACCGCTTCGAGCATTACCGTATCCTTGGAAAAAAAGCTGGAGATATGACCCATGCAGCAGACATACACCGCAGTGGTAAAACTCGACGCGGGCGCATGGATTGGCTGGATTGAGGAGGTTCCTGGCGTGAACTGCCAAGAGGCCACTCGTGAAGAGCTTCTGGAATCCCTGCGAATCACTTTGGCTGAAGCCATCGAGTTCAATCGCGCTGACGCTATCGGCGCCGCTGGAAATGACTATGAAGAGCTGCCGATCGCGGTATGAAGCGCCGAGACCTAGTTCAACACCTCACTCTTAATGGCTGCAGTGTTCTTCGCGAGGGTGGCAGTCATTCTTGGTGGTACAACCCTGCTCTTGGCAATCGCAGCGCTATTCCGCGGCATACGGAAGTCAACGATCATCTTGCACGCAAGATTTGCCGTGACCTAGGCATACCGCAGCCGCGGCGGTTCTAATAATTCAAGCCGAAGCTGCTTCGCAGCTGGGCTTCACTGTCCTGCATTTAGAAGCGCAGCCACGTGATCCGCCGCCGCGGCTGCTCTGCCGGTTGCGTAGTGCCGCTGCACCGCGAGCTCAAGGTCGGCACACTCGCTGGCATCTTCAAGCAGGCCGGCATTACGGGAGACGAGTTCGTGAAGGCGCTCTAACGAAGCCTGGCAATTCGTTTGAACCGGACCTGCTTCGCGACTCAACCACATAAGCCCCGCACATCCCGCCTGATCGCGTAAACTTGCCGCGCTTCAAGGTGACCCGAAGGCGGCATTTCGTCTTAGGGTTGAAACGGGAAGCCGGTGAATCGCCAGACCCATGGGTCGACGCGATGATTCCGGCGCTGCCCCCGCAACGGTAAGCGAGTCAGCCAGAGCATCCGCCACTGTGTGAGCAAATTCCTCGGAATTTGCCGGCTTCCATCCGGAATGCCGCACGGGAAGGCGCCGCGGCCGGAGTCGCACTCGATACGAGTGACGGCTTCACCTCGCAAGCCCGGAGACCGGCCTGGAAGTTCACTGGTTGCGATGCGGCGGGCATTGCGGCGGCGGTCCGTGCTGCGGCCTTCCGTTTGCGTTCCCCTGCTTGCGACTCCACCAAACCATGCCGCGTACGGGTCGTGCGCGATGGAGAAGCCACTCATGCAGAAACGTATTCCCGCTTTCCGAACGCTCGCCATGGCCATCGCGCTGGCGCTACCCGCCATCGCCTTAGCCCAAACCAGCGACGACGCTACCGAACTCGACGAGATCATCGTCACCGGCACGCGCACCGAGGTCGCCATCGAAGACAGCCTGGTGCCGGCGCAGGTGATCGACCGCGAAGCGATCGAACGCAGCCAGGCGCGCTCGCTGCCGGAGCTGCTGAAAGGCCGCGCCGGCGTGAACCTGACCAACCAGGGCGGCGCCGGCAAACTCACCTCGGTGTTCCTGCGCGGCGCCGAATCCGACCACGTGCTGGTGCTGGTGGACGGCGTGCGCATCGGCTCGGCCACCGCGGGCCTGGCTTCGTTCCAGGACCTGCCGGTGGACCAGATCGAGCGTATCGAGATCGTGCGCGGGCCGCGCTCCAGCCTGTACGGTTCGGAAGCCATCGGCGGCGTGATCCAGATCTTCACCCGCCAGGGCGGCAAAGGTTTTTCGCCGCGCCTGCGCGTCGGCGCGGGCAGCCACAACCTGCGCGAAGCCAGCGCCGGCTTCAGCAACCGCGGCGAACGCGGCTGGATCAGCGCCGACGGCGCGTACCAGAAAACCGACGGCATCAATGCCTGCCGCGGTTCGGCGGTCACATTCCAGGGCTGCTTCGCCGACGAGCCCGACCTGGACGGCTACCGCAATGTTTCCGTGTCGCTGCGCGGCGGCCTCACTCTCTCCGATGCGCTGAAAGTCGAAGGCCATTTCCTCAACGCCGATGCGGACAACGAATACGACGGCAGCAGCTTCGGCGGCAACGAAGCGAAGAACACGCAGCGCGTGCTGGGCGGCAAGCTGACCTGGACGCCGGGCGAACGCTTCAAGCTGACCGCGCAGGCGGGCCGCGCGGCGGATGAATCCGACACGTTCTTCGCCGACGTCAGTGCCGGCACGCGCGTGTACGTCGGCACGTTCGACACGCAGCGCGACACCGCCGCGCTGCAGGCGGATTACGCTTTCGCCGAAGGCCAGCTGTTGACCGCCGGCGGCGACTGGCAGCGCGACGAAGTCACCAGCACCACCGAGTTTTCGGTGGATAGCCGCGACAACACGGCGGTGTTCGCCGAATACCAGGGCCAGTTCGGCGCGCACAGCGTGCAGGCCAGCGTGCGCAACGACGACAACCAGCAGTTCGGCAATCACAGCACCGGCAGCCTGGGTTGGGGCCTGAAGTTCGGCGAGGATTTCCGCATCACCGCTTCGTACGGCACGGGCTTCAAGGCGCCGACTTTCAACGACCTGTATTTTCCGTTCGGCGGCAATCCGGAGCTTGAGCCGGAAGAATCCGAAACATTGAATTTGGGCGTGGCTCAATACGCCGACCGCTGGACCTGGACCTTCAATGTTTTCGAGACGCGCATCGATTCGCTGACCGGCTTCGACAGCTCCTTCAACCTGGTGCAGGTCGACAAAGCGCAAATCCGCGGCGCCGAACTGACGTTCAGCACTTCGGTCGCTGGCTGGGATCTGGCCACGCAGCTGAGCTGGCTGGATCCGCGCAACCGCACTCGCCGAACCGCGGAAGGCGCGGAAAACCCCAACTACGACAACTGGCTGCCGCGCCGCGCGCCACGCACCGGCCGCATCGATCTGGACCGCAGCTTCGGCGCCTTCCGATTTGGCACCACGCTCAACGGCGCCAGTGCGCGTTACGACAATGCCGCCAATACGCTGCGCGTGGACGGCTACGGCACGCTGGATCTGCGTCTGGAGTACGCGCTGTCCGCCGACTGGACGCTGCAGGCCCGTGCGACCAACGTGTTCGACCGCGAATACGAAACCATCGCCTTCTACAATCAGCCCGGCCGCGAGTATGGGGTGAGCCTGCGCTACACGCCGACCCGTTGATTCGCCTTTTCCTTTTCGGATGAAGGGAAAGAAGGGTGAGAAAGTGTGCGGGCATGGATGCGTTTGGTGAGGGCCTCAAGCAATAGCAACGGCAAGAGCACCCCTCCTCAATCCTCCACTGCGCTTTGCGCAAGGGAGGAGGCTAGGAGCAAGAGCACCCCTCCTCGGTCCTTCCCTGCGCTGCGCGCAAGGGAAGAGGTTAGCGGCAACCGCAAGAGCATTTCTCTCAGTTCTCCGCTGCCTGGCGCGCGGGAGCGGCGAACAGCTCGCCCTGCGAATCCTGCTCCTCGCGTTCGCGGAATCCACCCAGGCCCACGCCCACCAGCCGGTACAGCGTTTGCTCCGGTTGCTCTACCCGCGCGCACAGCGACAGGGCGATTTCGGTCAGCCGTTCCAGCGAATCGGGCGGCGTGTCCGGGGTGTGGCTGCGGGTGAGGATGCGGAACTGCGCGGTCTTCAGTTTCAGCACCACGGTGCGTCCCACGCGTTCGGTCTTGCGCGTGGCTTGCCAGGTTTTTTCCGCCAGACGACGAATGGTGGGCGCCAGTTCGGACAGCGGCAGGTCGTGCTCGAATGTGTCTTCGGCGGAGATCGACTGCACCGGTTGATCGGGCTCCACCGCGCGTTCGTCGATGCCGCGCGCGCGCCGGTACAGCGACGCGCCGAAGCGGCCGAAGCGGTGCTGCAGTTCTTCGATCGGGTATTCGCGCAGATCGGCGACCACTCCGATTCCCAGCGCCGCCAGCTTGCCCTGCATGACCTTGCCCACCCCCGGAATCTTGGCCACCGGCAGCGGCGCCAGGAAGCTTTCCACCTGCTGCGGACGGATCACGAACTGACCGTCGGGCTTGCGCCAGTCCGAGGCGATTTTGGCCAGGAACTTGTTGGGCGCGATGCCGGCCGAGGCGGTCAGCGAAGTTTCCTGGCGGATCTGCCGGCGTATTTCCTCGGCGATGGCGGTGGCGCTGGGCAGCCCGGACTTGGGCGCGGTGACGTCCAGGTAGGCTTCGTCCAGCGACAGCGGCTCGACCAGATCGGTGTGGCGCAGGAAAATCTCGCGCACCTGTTTCGACACCGCCTTGTAGCGCACGAAATCCGGCGGCACGAACACCGCCTGCGGGCACAGCCGCTCCGCGCGCACCGCCGGCATCGCCGAACGCACGCCGAACACGCGCGCCTCGTACGACGCCGCGCACACCACCGAGCGCGCGCCGCGCCAGGCCACCACCACCGGCTTGCCGCGCAGCGCCGGATCGTCGCGCTGTTCGACCGAAGCGTAGAAGGCGTCCATGTCGATGTGGAGGATCTTGCGCACCGCGCCATTATGCGCGCGGGTTATTCCTCGATGCAGGCACGCGTTGGCCGCGTGCCGTCAGCGCTCGCACGCGCAGCGTGCTGGGCTACCGCCTGCCGGATCCATAGCGCGATTCGCCATGGATCTTCATAGCGTGCTCGCGTGGCCGGCCAGGATCACCCATTTCCCTTCGCTCAAGCGCCACGTATCGGTCACACGCAGCCGAACATCGAAGGCTTTGTCGTTCAGCGTTCCTCTCTGGTGCAGGATTCCGGTCAACACCGCCGTGCTTTCGCGGACTCGGACCACGACGTCGGTGGTCTCGTTGATTTCCAACTTCAATCCCGGCATCGAAATATCGTCGAGCATGTCCTGCTTCGATTTCATTTTCCCCGAAGACGTAGTCAGCACGAATTTGGCGTCGTAATAGTCCTTCGCCAGGTTGGCGTCTTGTTTCATGATCAGGGCGTTGAGCGCCTTGTCCCTGTCGAGCACGGCGCGGCCCTCGGCGTCGAGCGCGAGCTGACCATGCGCCGTAACTGCGAACAGGCTGAAGAGCAGTAAGTACATCCGCTTCATGTCGTGTGGCCTCTTGTTGAATAGGCGCCGCGGGACGGCAAGGATTGGAGCCAGCCCGCCGCGAAGCGCACCGGATCGCCGCGCCAACTTCGTGGATCAGGCGCGCTGATCCACCGGTTGATCCTGCACGCGCCATTGAGAAAATCTTGCGCGCTCTGTTCTTGCTGACTGCACCGCTCAGCGCGAAACCAGGCTGTGCAGCTCCTGCACGGTGCGTTTGGGGCGGACGCCGGGCGGCAGGTTGGGCGCCACATGCCGGGCGAAGAACTGGTCGGCCTCGGCCTTCGAGTTCCACAGTTCCACGACTTGCCAGCTGCCCTCCACCGGATGTGAGGCGTGACAGATGAAGCCCGGCGCTTGGGTGAGCACGTCACGAAGCACGGCCAGCATGCCGTCGTAACCCTGCGGGGTTTGTCCACGGACATCCGCGATGATCATTACCGCCATTTCGTTCTCCTGCGTTGTGGAATGGTTTTAGAACCGTAAGCCTGTCGTTACGACAGGCCAAGTGGGGTTGGTTAGGCCGATGCCGCCGTGCGCCGGACGAGACGCATGCCGATCGTTCAGGACATACGCCCCGTGGTTGTCGCGCTCGCTTCACCACCGGCGCCGCGGCGGTAGCTCAGGCGCCGCCACAGCGCTTCCAACGGGCCCTGCGGAAACCACTGCAGCCAGGCGCGGCCCAGCACGGCCAGCGCCAGGAACACCGCGACCGCGATCGGCACCGCGGCGGCGTAGCTGACCTGGCCAAACAGTCCCAAGCTGTAGCCGTAGAACACGCTCACGCACAGCACGCTCTGGCCCAGGTAATGGCTCAGCGCGGTGCGCCCCGCGGCGACCAGCAGGCTGCGCGGATTCCGGTTCCGCCAGTACAGCGCGAACGCGGCAACGTAGGCCAGGCACAGCAGCGGCATGCCGAGCGAGGCCAGGAGAATCGCGAGCAGTCCGTTGGCGCTGGCCGGCAACAGCGCTTCGCCGCCGCCGAGCGCGGTGAACGCGATATTCAGCGGCAAGCCGAGCAGCGCGCCCCACAGCAGCCAGCGCCGCAGCAGCGGCCGGTGCGATTCGCGCAACAGCGGCAGGCCGATGCGCGCGGCCCACACGCCCAGCAGGAACATGCCGAAGATCCGCGGCAAGGCCAGCCGCAGCGCTCGCCGGATCCAGCCGCCGGGATAGAACTGCGACTGGGTCTGGATCACTTCCAGATAACTGCCGGTGGCGAGAGTCTGGGTAGCCCTGCCGATGAAGCTGTCCTGCACCGGCACCGCGGGATCTCCGGCCAGCGGATCGCCCAGGCCCACCGCCATGAAGATCAGGTAGATCAGCACCGGCGACGCCAGGAAGAACAGCGCCCAGCCCAGCAGCGCGCGCTGCGAGAGACGGCGGAAGGCGAGCAAAGCGAATCCGAACACGGCGTACACGGTGAGGATGTCGCCGAACCAGATCAGCATCGCGTGCGCCAGCCCGAACACCAGCAGCCACGCCAGCCGTCGGCGCATCACCGGCAGCGCCTGCGTGCCGGTCGCCTCGGCGCGGCCCAGTTGCAACGCGAAGCCCAGCCCGAACAAGAACGAGAACAGCGAATAGAACTTGCCCTGCACCAGCACATGCGCCGCGAAGTCCAGCGCCGGATCGAAACCGCTCCAGAGAGGCTGCGCCGGACTCCAGGAGGAAATCACACCGCGAAAGACGAAACCGCTGAACGCCTGCACGTTGATCAGCACGATGCCGAGCAGCGCGAAGCCGCGCAGCGCATCCAGCCAGACGGCGCGCTGGTCGGGCACGAGGGGCGCGAACGAAGAGGCCGCGCCGTCGATCCCGGCCGAAGGCGCGGCTTTTTCGATCCTCATGGCTACAGGTTCCGGATACGTCCGTCCGGGTGTTCGACCAGGGTGCTGAAGCAGCCCGCGTGTTCGCTGGACAGAGAGCGCGCGGAGGCGGCGGCGGAACCCAGCCATTGGATCGTTCTTTGCCAAATTGAAAGCATCATGAGGTGTCTCCGAATCGTGGGGGGCGATGGCTACGATGCTACGCGCCGGCCAATGGCCCCGGCAGCGCCATTCGCCGGGTTTTACCGCGTGCCGACGCCATGCCGTGGGCCCGACGAAAGTAAGCCGGAACTCTTCGCGAAGCCAAGATGAAGCAACGAAGCTTGCCGGCTTACTGCGCCGTCTCGAACCGGTATTCGTGCTGCGCATCGCGCAGGGTCAGCCGCTGCGCGTCTTTATCGCTCATTACGAATTCAAAGCCGTCCACGCCTGGTGAAATGGTGACGAAAGTGAGGGTGCCATCGGCTTCCTTGCGCGAAGCGACTTCGCTGCGCCACTCGCCGAAATCGAACCACGTGGTGTCGCCGACGCGCTCCACTTCGAGTGCGCCCAGCGCGTTTTCGCGATAACGCGCAGCGAGCAGCGCAATCGCATCGGCAGCGGCCGGGACGACCCAGCGCTTGCGTTCGGCGGCCAGCGCGTCCTGCAGCGCCTTGGCCGAGGCCGCCACCGAGGCCTCGGCCTGCGGGCGCGCGTCGAACAGCAGCTCCAGCAGACGGCGCTGGAACGGCTGCAGCAGCGACTGCCCGCTGTCCGAATTGGTCAGGATCACCGCGCCCACGCCGTGCTCGGGCAGCCACAGCATGTTGGTCTTGTAGCCGATCATGCTGCCGCCGTGATGCACCACCGGCACGCCCCAGGTGCGGTCGACGAACAGGCCCATGCCGTAGTGCGTGTCGCTGCCGATGGCGGCCTGCGGCGCGCGGCGCGCCAGCAGCGATGCTTCGGAAACATATTGCGTGCCGTCAGGCAGATGGCCTTGGTCCAGCTCCATGCGCACATAGCGCAGCAGATCTTCGACATTGCTCCAGGCGCCGCCGGCCGGTCGCACCGGCACGATCGAATGATTGACCGCCATTTCCACTGCGGCGGGTTCGCCGTGGGTATTCATCGCATGCGGGGCGGCATGATTGGATCGCAGCGCGCGCGCGAAGTCGAACGTGGTGTCGCGCATGCCCAGCGGCGCGAACACGCGCGACTGCATGGCCTGGTCGTAGGCGGCGCCGAGTTCGGCCTCTGGAAACGCGACGTGTCCGCCGACGAAACCGCCGGCCGCCGCCAGCGGATTGGAATACTGGAACAGCGCGCCGAACCCGCTGGTGGGCTGCATGCCGGCCAGGCTGCGCATGGCGGCCTGAGCGCTGCTGTTCTCGAACTCCATCAGCCATTCGTAGTCCTGGCGCGGCAGGCCGGTGCACGCGCAGACCAGATGCTTGATCCGCACCTGCGCGGTGGTGGCGGCGTCGCCCAGGCGGAAGTCCGGCAGCAGCTGCGTTACCGGCGTTTCCCAGTCGAATTTCTTTTCGTCCACCAGCTTGGCCAGCATCAGCGTAGTCAGCGGCTTGGTGTTGGAGGCGATCATGTACAGCGTCCGCGCGTCCACCGGTTGCGGCTGGCCGAGCGCGCGCACGCCGAAGCCGCCTTCGAACACCACCTCGCCGTCCTGCACCAGGCCGATCGAGACGCCCGGAATCCCGAGCTGCCGCTGCGCATTGCGCACGAACTCGCCGAGCGCGGCGATGCGCGCCGCATCCAGCTTGTGCGCGGTCTTGCCGGCGAAGGATTCGCGCACGCCGTCCTTGGGAAGCAGCCGGCTGAGCATCAGCGCGAACTGCGCGCCGCGTTTTTCCGCCACGGCCTGCGAGATATCGCCCATCACCACCGTCCACACTTCGCCGCTGCGGAATGCGCGCGCCGCGACCAGCCGGTGCGCGCTGGCCGGCGTGTCGTAGGTGTAGTAGCGGATCTGCTCCCAGCCGTCGGTCGGCGGGCGGTCATTGGCGACCTTGAACACCGGCGGTGCGCCCGGCTTGAAGATGGCCCAGGCTCGCTCCACCGCGGCGTCGGCCTGCGCCTCGCGCACGTCCACGAACGCCACATGCGAATCGGTTTCCGGCGCGGTCAGGATCACTGCCGCGCCCGACTCGCCGATCGACCAGTCCGCCGGCGCGATGAAGCGGTTGCCCTGGGCGGTGGTGCGCGGCGTGTCGGCGGCCAGCACCTCGCCGGCGGGCGCCTGCGCTTGCGCGGCGCGCGCGCTCAACGCCAGCAGACCGAGCGACAGCAGCGCGAGCCATAGCCCGAAGTGGCGCAGCCGCGTGGACAGCAGCTCGGCGAGCGCGCGGACGGCATTCGAACTGGTAGTGGAGATCATGGCAACGCATCGCGACGACAGGGGGAATACGCAGGTTAAGCAGGGCTGGAGCGGCGCATCAGGGCGATTGGCGAGGTTCCGGCACTAACCAAAGTCAGACACGCTTTTCCGCGCGCGCATCGGGCGAATGCCGCCGTCCGCTGAGGCCCGCGGCGCGCGTGGCGCGGGCGATCGCCTGCAGGGTGCGCTCGATGTCTTCCTCGGTCGTGGCCCAGGACGACACGCTCAGGCGGATTGCATGCCGTCCCTGCCACACGGTGGAACCGAACCAGCATTCTCCTTCGGCCTGCGCTGCGGCGACGATGCGGGCTATGTGTTCCGGCGTTCCGATCGCGGCCACCACCTGGTTGAGCACGACCTCGTTGAGGATTTCGTAGCCCATCGCGCTCAGCCCTGCGGCCAAGCGCCGGCTGTGGGCGCAGCAGCGATCGATCAGTGCGGCCACGCCGTCGCGCCCCATTTCCTTGATCGCCGCCCAGACTTCCACCCCGCGAGCGCGCCGCGAGAATTCCGGCACCATGTCCTTGGGAGCAGGCTGCTGCCCGGCGGTCAGGTACGGCGCCTGGGTCGTCATCGCACTGTGCACGGCGTGCGGATCGCGGCAGATCACCAGCCCGCAGTCGTAGGGCGTGTTGAGCCACTTGTGCGCATCGACCGCCCATGAATCCGCGCGCTGCACGTCCTGCACCAGCGCGCGGGTATTGGCGGACGCGGCGGCCCACAGACCGAATGCGCCATCCACATGCACCCACGCGCCTGCCGCGTGCGCCCGCGGAATGAGATCGGCGAACGGATCGCTGGCGCCCGAGTTGACGTTGCCCGCCTGCAGGCAGAGCAACGAATCTTCTCCAAGCGGCGGCAGCGCATCGGCGCGCATCCGGCCCTGCGCGTCGCAAGGGACGCGGATGATTTGATCGGTGCCGATGCCCAGCAGGTTCAACGCCTTGTGCAGGGTGACGTGGGCCTGTTCGGACACTACAACACGCAACGGCGGGGCGCCCGCCAGGCCGGTCTTCGAAAGCACGACGCCGAGTTTGCGGTACTGCGCATCGCGCGCCGCGGCCAGGGCGGTCAAGTTGGCGACCGACGACCCGGTGGTGAAACCGACGCTGCTCTGCGGCGGCAGCCCCAGCAGGTCCAGCACCCAGCGCGCGGCCACGCGTTCCAGATGGACGGCCGAGGGTGCGGTCGCTTCCATGATCGCGATCTGGTCCCAGGCCGCGGCCAACACCGACGCCGCCATAGCCGCAGGCGTCGAGCCGCCCACCACCAGTCCGAAGAACCGTCCACCGGTGGTCGCGGTGGTGGCCGGCGAGGCGAGCGCGTGCAGCCGGTCGATGATGCGGACGGCGCTGTCGCCGGTGTGCGGCAGCGGTTCGTCGAATTCCGCCAGCGCGGCAATGCTCTCGGGATGCGGTGAAACCCGTCGCTCGCGCACCGTCGCCACATAGTCGGCGGCGTGCGCCGAAGCGCGCCGCAAGGCTTCCAGGCTTGGATTTACCGCAGTATCGATCGGCATTGCGCTCTGGATTCGTCAGGACTCATGTATCCGGGCCTGGCGCGCGGCCGGTTCGTCCTGGCTTACCGGAGCCTCTGCCGGCGACCGGCGCAGCATCGGCGGCCAGGTGGCGTACGTCGCCGCGCGCCACAGCCATTCCATCGGCCCATAGCGGAAACGCTGCAGCCACCACTGGCTGGCGATCACCTGCAGCGCGAACACCGCGATCACCATCAGCAGCTGTCCCGCGCGGTCCACGCGGCCCCACAGGCCCAGGCCATAGCCGTAGAACACCAGGGTGCCCAGTACCGACTGCAGCAGATAGTGGGTCAGCGCCATGCGTCCGGTCGGGGCCAGCCAGCGCAGATGCAGCTCGCGGCGACCGTGGATCAGCAGCGCCAGCGCGGCCACATAACCCACGCTCAGCGGCAGGCTGGCGAGCTGCATGAGGTGCGCCGCCACCGTATAAACGGCGCGCCGCTGGGGGTCGTAAGCGGGTGCGATGGCCACGCTGCACAGCGCCAATGCCAAGCCCAGCGGCAGGCAACTCCATGCGATGCGGCGCAGCAGCGCGCGGTGCGTCTCTACATTGCGCAGGATGCCGGCGCGGATGAACCATGCGCCGATCAGGAACATGCCGACGGCGTAAACCAGCAGCGCGGTTTCATCGGGCAGGTTTCCGATCAGATCGCGCAGACGCAGGGCCACGTTCTCCAGGTAGCTACCCGCGGCACTGATCTCGCTCTCGCGCGCAAGGCTGGCCTGCAGCTCCGCCGCGCGCTTGGCCGCTGCGGCCTGCTGCTCGACGCTGGGCGCGGCGAACAGACGCGGCAAGGTCATGGCCAGAATCACGCACGACACGCTGCAGTACAGCATCGCGCCCGCGCGCCACAGCCGGCCCGCGTGGCCGCGGCCTATCCAGTGCGCCGCGCAGGCGAACAGGATGAAGCCGATGACGCCGCCCAGATAGCCGCGCCCGCCCAGCTGCAGCCAGGCGAAAAGAAACAGCGGCACCGGCAGCAGCAGCCACCAAGCGCGTCCGTGCAGGATCGCCAGCAGCACGCAGGCGGCAAGGGCATAGGCGTGCAGGATATCGCCGGCCCACACCAGCACCATATGCGCGACCCCGAGCACCAACAGCGTCGCCGTGCGCCGCAAATACGGCCCCGCAAAGCCGCGCTCCGCCTGCGCGGCACGTTCGGACATGACCGCGAAGCCCATGCCGAACAGCATGGCGAACAGCATCCAGAACTTGCCCTTGACCAGCACGTATTCCAGCCACGCCAACAAATACTCGAAGCCGGCCAGACCCGGCTCGATGCCCAGACCACTGGCCCCCAGCGGCCGGGTGAAGAACTCCATGTTCATCAGGAACACGCCGAACAGCGCGACCGCACGCAGGATGTCGAGAGTGACCAGGCGCTCACGCTCGGCGAGCGGCGAAAAAGAGGAAAGGGCCTGAGGCATGCGGGGCTCGGTACGGACCACCGGGAAATCGGGCGTCGGCTAACGCTATGTGAAAACGTAAGCCGCCGGTACGCGCACAGGAAAGGGGCGGGCGCTGCCGGAAGTGAGTGTTGCGCAGGCAATGCGCGATCTACCCGGCAGGCAGCGGGACGCTTCGTTTTTCTGCGGAATTCCTGCCGCCCAAGCTTCTCGTCATCGGTCGCTGCGCCGCGAAGGAAGCGCCCTTGGGTGCGTTCGGGATGACAGTTACGGGTTAGCGCGTTCCCGACGTCCGGCTGGGATCAGGGGTCGTCGCTGCGTGCCGCCGGGGTATCGGCCTGCTCCGATGTCTGCTTGTCCGCTGCGGCCGGCTCGGCCGCAGCGTCGGACTGCGCCGGCTTGTCTTTGCAGCGCCCCTGGCCGCAGCCGCCCTGTCCGCATTTGCCTTCGCCGCACATGCCTTCGCCGCATTTGCCCTCGCCGCAATCGATTTTTTCTTCGGTATCGGCAAGCTCGGCCGCATCCGCGGCGGCCGACTGCGCGCCGACCAGATAACCGGTGGGCAGTGACTGCATGGCGAACGCGTGAGCGGACAAACCGAGGCCGCTCAACAGCAGTGCGCCCAGCACGGGGACGGCGGGTTTGATCGGAGAATGGGACATCGCGTAATTCCTTCGGTTGAGCGCGCACCGCGGGAGGCGGAAGAGGCAAACGGCGAAACTTCGGCGGGAGCGTAGGCGCCGGCTGGCCGCCGGACCACTGTCGTTGGTCAGGCGCAAGCACTGCCTGTGCCCGGGATTTATCCAAGCGGTGGCGGGCCTTACTTTCAGGCCGTCATCATCGCCAAGGCGGCGGCCAAGCTACTTCAAGCGCTCGACGGCAAAGGCGCCGGGGCCCTGCCTTCGCGGGGACGACGAGGAAAAAAGCGGCGCCCGCTCCGATCAGCGACTCGAAAAAGGCAATGCCATCGCCGTGTTCTTGGCTTCGAAACGCGCGCGGTATTCCTCTGCGCCGATCCGCCAGCGCCACAGTTCGTCCAGCGCCGGATCGGCCAGCGCCAGGAGACAGCGCATGCCCGCTTTCCGCAGCACGTGGGCCGACGCGCTGCGTTCGGCCAGCGTGTGCGCGATGACCGCGCGCACCGATGCCTGCGAAAAGGCGAAACCGATCAACGCTTGCGCCGCTTCGCTGGCGAAGCCGCGGTTGCGGTATTCCGGGGCGATCTCGTAGCCGATTTCCACCGCCCCGGCCTCGTCCGGCGGGCCCTTGAAGCCGCCGTTGCCGACCAGCACTCCGCCCGCCGGGTCGATGAAGAAATAGCCGCCCCAGTCCTGCGGATCATCGCCGCTCGGGTACGCGGGGTCGGCGAGCCGGGCGAACGCCTTGGCGAATCGCGGCCAGCTTTCGGGCAGATACACGCGCAGCGCCTGCGCCAGTTCGCCGCGGTCGTGCAGCAGCGCGCGGGCGTGCGCGGGTTCGACGGCGACAAACTGCAAGCGTGCGCTGCTGATACGCACCGGCTTCCTGGGAAGCGCTACGGCATCGCGCATGCTCCGATTCAGGCGTTGCCGCCCAGCCCTTCGCGATGCGCCAGCAGCGCCGCCTGGGTGCGGTCGGCGACGCCCAGTTTGTCCAGCACCTGGCTCACGTAGCCTTTCACCGTGCCTTCGGTGAGCGAAAGATTGCGCGCGATCTGCTTGTTGCTCTGGCCCTCGGCCAACAGCGCCAGCACCGAACGTTCGCGCGTGGTCAGGCTGTCGACCGCCGACGGCGGGCGCCGCATCCAATCCAGCATCTGCCGCTGCGCCTGCGGGTGCAGCCAGGCGCGGCCGGCGCTGACTTCGCGCACCGCGCGCACCAGATCCTCGCGCAGCGCGTCCTTGAGCAGATAGCCGGTGGCGCCGGCCGCCAGCGCGTCGCGCACCTGCGAATCCTCGGCGTAGCTGGTGAACACCAGCACCTGCGTCTGCGGGCGCAGGCGCTTGACCGCGGCGATGGTTTCCACCGCGGTGGCGCCCGGCATCTTCATGTCCAGCACGATCACGTCGGGCGTTTCCAGCGGCAGCAGCCGCAGCGCGGTGGGTCCGTCGCCGGCTTCGGCGACGACCTTCATGTCCGGCTGCTGCTCAAGCAGACCGCGCAGGCCTTCGCGCACCACGGCGTGGTCGTCGGCCAGGAGTATCCGGATGGTGTCGTTCATTCGCATGCTGTCGTTCATTTGCTGGTCCGGTCGAAGCGGGGAAGGTAGGCGAGGATTTGCGTGCCCTGCGGCAGGCGCGGCGCGACGCGCAGGCGTCCGCCGAGTTCGGAAAGGCGCCCGCGCATGTTGCCCATGCCCATGCCCTGGCGTTTGGTTTCGGGAATGCCGCAGCCGTCGTCGGCGATGCTCAGGCGGATGCCGGAAGAACTCAGCAGCGTTTCGACCTGGATGGACGAAGGCGCCGCGTGGCGCACCGCGTTGGACACCGCTTCCTGGCACACGCGCAGCAGCGCGTCCTCATGCGCCTGCGCCTGCGGCCTGAAATCGCCGACGTTGATGTGCAGCTGCACGTGGCTGGGCACCATCGCCGACAGCAGGCGCTGCACGCGATGCGGGAAGGAGGAACGGCGCGCGCCGGGCGGACGCGGCACGGCGGCGCGCGGCGAAAGTTCGTGCAGCAGGCCGCGCATTTCGGCGAAGGCCAGCCGCGACAGCTCGCTCAACCTTTCCACGCGCCGCTCGCCTTCGGCCGGATCGCGGCGCCAGGCTTCGGTCAGCGACTGGGTCATCAGGCTCATCGAGGCCAGAATCTGGGTGACGCTGTCGTGCAGGTCGCGCGCAAGGCGCTGGCGTTCCTCCAGCACCGCGGCTTCGGTGGAGCGTTCGAACAGGCGCGCGTTGACGATGGCCACGCCCAGGTGTTCGGCGACGATCTCCAGGCTCACGCAGTCCAGCTCGTCGAAAGCGCGGTCGCCTTCCACGTTGAGCACGCCCAGCACTTCGTCGCCGTAGAGGATGGGAATGGCCAGCTCGGCCAGCGGCGCGACCACGCCGGGCGGCGTGACGTAGCGCGGATCGGCGGCGATGTCGTTGACCAGCTGCACGCGGCGCTCGCGCACCGCCGCGCCCATGATGCCCTGATCGATCGGCAGCCGGTCCTCGTGACGGATCAGGCGCTTGTATTCGCCGCCGCGGATGCGGATCACCAGCGTGTCCGGCGCCTGCGGATCGAGCAGCGGAATATCGACGTTGGGATAGTCGAGCGTGTCGTGGACCGCGTCGGCGGCGTGTTGCAGCAGCGTGTCCAGGTCCGGGCCCGAGGCGCCGATCGCGGCCACGCGCGCGATCAGGGCGAAGCGCGCGGCGCGGCGCTTTTCCTCGCTGTAGCGCTGGGCGTTGTCGATCGCCACCGCGGCGTGGCGCGCGAACAGCGCCAGCAGCTCCTGCGCTTCGGCGTCCAGCGTGTGCGGGGTGTGCTTGCCGATGCCGAACACGCCGATCAGGCGCCCGCGCGCGCGGATCGGCATGCCGATGTTGTGCATCCCGGCCGGCGCGCCGCGACTGGGATGGGGAAGATCGTGGTAATAGCCGCGCCAGGGCTGGTCCAGCTCCAGCACGCGCCCGGTCAGGCCCTGGCCGCGCGGCAATTCCGCGCGCAGTTCGCACGCGGGAATATTGTGGCTGGCGGCGGTGCGGATCACGTCGCGCTCGGGCACGTACAGCCCGATCACGCCGTCGTCGGCGCCGATCAGATTGCACGCGCGTTCGACTATGCGCGCCAGCAGCGGTTCCAGCGCGAGTTCGCCCGATATCTCCTCAACCATCTGGGAAAGGAGCTCGAGCTGCGTGCGCACATCGGGGCCGGAGTTGGCTGGCGGCATGTGAGGGGCACCAGGAGCATGCCATGACGGAGTCGTGACGGCATGTTACGCCTGCGACAGGCCTGGCACGCCTACCGCAGGCAGGCTCGCGACACCCACTAAAGTCAGTGCGGGCGGTCATGGCGTTCAGAACACCAGCTCGAACAGGCGCAGCGGCCCCACCCGACCGCGCACGATCAGGGTTTCGGCGAAACGCAGCCGCCACAGCACGCGCGTGGCGGCGTTGTTGCACAGATCGGTGCTGGCGCGGATGCGGTCCCAGCCCAGGCGTTCGCGCGCATACGCGATCAGGGCGCGGCAAGCCTCGGTGGCGTAGCCCCGTTCGTGGAAATCCGCATCCAGGGCGAAACCCAGCTCGTTTTGCGGCGCGGCGTCGGCTTCGCCCGGCGCGTATTCATGCGCGAACGGCCACAGGCAGACGAAGCCGACCAGCCGCGCGCTGCCGTGGGTGCGGATGCCCCACAGGCCGATGCCGCTTGCGACGTGCTGGCGCGTGCTGGCCGCCAGCATCCGGTCGGTTTCCTCGCGGCTCAGGATGCGTTCGTCGAACAGATAGCGGCGCACGCCGGGCTGGACGACGAGGGCGTGCAGCGCGTCCAGATCGCCGCGATGCATGGGCTGCAGACGCAGGCGTTCGGTGAGCAGCACGCCGTGGTTTTCCACGTGCGCTTCACGGTTCATGCGGATGGCGGCGGCGAGGCGGGACATGCGGACAAGCGTAGAAAAACCCCCGGCGGCATCGCCACCCACCATGGAGGGGTCGCGCCGGCGTCGATTGACCGGCACGGGACATGCGCTTGGCGGGTGGTGGCCGCGGCGGCGGCGGCCGACCATGTGTTCCCGTCATTTCCCTCAGGACGCGACGCGTCCGCTTCCCCTAATGCCCAAGACCCTGCTTCGATTCGGCCTGCGTGCGCTGGCCGGTTTACTGGCCGTGCTGGTACTCGCCCTGCTGGCCATCTACACCCTCAGCGAAATCCGGCTGCGCCGCGAAATTCCGCTGGAACTTTCCCTGGCAGCGCCGGATCCGGCGCTGATCGCGCGCGGCCGCGAGCTGGCGTTCTCGCGCGGCTGCGCCGACTGCCACGGCGAGGATTTCGGCGGCAAGCTGATGATGGACGAGATGCCGTTCGCGCGCGTGGTCGGCACTAACCTGACCGCCGCGCCTGGGCAACGCGATCCGCGCGCGCGCCACGAACGTTTGTACCGCGCGCTGCATCACGGCGTGGACACTCAGTCGCGGCCGCTGCTGCTGATGCCGTCTGATTCCTTCGCCAAGCTGAGCGCGCAGGAGATCGAGGCGCTGTCGGCGTATCTGGACACGCGGCCGCATGTGCCGCGCGCGCTGCCCGACAGCAGCCTGGGGCCGCTGGGCCGCGCACTGCTGGTAATCGGCAAGCTGCCGCCGGGTTTCCTGTCGGCCGAAGTGATCGATCACGACACACCGGCCGTGGCCGCGCCGCCGCCGCCGGGCACCCTCGCCTACGGCCGTCACGCCGCGCAGCTGTGCATGGGCTGCCATCAGTCGGACTTCGGCGGCGGGCCGATGTCGCACGGCGGTCCCGGCGGGCCGCCTGCGTCCAACCTGACGATGCATGAAATGGGGCTCGCAAGCTGGAGCGAATCCGACTTCCTGCACGCCATGCGCACCGGCAAGCGCCCGGATGGTTCGGAGATCGACGGCCGGTTCATGCCCTGGCGCGCCGTCGGCCAGGCGCACGACGAGGAGTTGCGCGCGATCTGGCGCTACCTGCGCACGCTGCCGGAGGTAGAGCGCGACACGCGTGCGGCGAAGTGACTGGCGTCATCGGCTCCGCCAATCCTGGTCCGTTCCAGATCGCCGCAACCGGGCAGGATAGGCCGGCCGCCTGTCTTTCGAAACCGCCGCGCGCGCACCTCCCGCAGTGCCGGTAGCTAGCCGGAAAATAGATCATCGCAGCCGCGCTCCGATCCGGACGCTAACGGGAAAGACACGATGAAAATCCGCACACTTTCGCTAGTGCGCTTTGGCTTGCTGGCCAGCGCCTTGGGTCTTGCAATCAACGCAGCGGCCCAGTCGTCCGGCACCCTGGATTCCGCTTTCGGGCTGGAAGCCGGCCTCACCGCTACCACCTTGCGCGACGGCGCGGTCGCCATAGATGTGGTGGCGATGCCCGACGGCGGCTGGGTCAGCAGCGGATACGCGAGCGTCGATAACAAGGGCAAGCTTCCTGACCTACTAATTCCGATGCTGGCCCGCTACGCGGCTGACGGCACCCCGGACCGGACGTTCGGGGCGGACGGCACCGCGCTGTCTTCGCTGGCATTCGAATCGACCCACGGCAGTGCCGTGCTGCGCGACGACGCTCGCCTGTACCACGTAGTGAGCAACGGCAAGCAGCTTTACGTCATCGCCTACACGCTGCTGGGCAGACTGGATACCGCCTACGGCAGCGGCGGCATCGCCACGTTCGATGCAGGCGGCCCCGTTTTCCCCGTGCTCGGGGCGGTGCTGCAGAACGGACGCGTGCTGATCGCAGCCAGCGGCTCGTCGCCCTCTTCCCGGTTCATGCTGGCCCGTTTGAACCAAGCCGGTCAGCTGGATTCCAGCTTCGGCAGTGGCGGCATCTCGTACAGTCAGATCCACAGCGGTGCGGGCAGCGCCAACATCCTGACCGATGTGGCACTGCAAGCGGACGGGAAAATCGTCACCGCAGGCCGTACCAAGGCGTCCGCAAGTCCGTTCGACATGGTGGTCGGACGCTTCCATGCCAACGGCGCGCCAGACCTCAGTTTCGGCAACCTGCAGGGCTTCCAGGCGATCAGCCTGCTGGACCGGGATCTGGGGCGCCAGATAGCCGTTCAACCCGATGGCAAGATCGTGATTGCGGGTACCACCTGCGCCACGATGAGTCCACCCGGCGGCGAGGTGTGCACCTTAGGCGCTGCGCGTCTGCTCGCCAACGGCGCGCTGGATGCCACTTTCGGCGCGGACGGCAAGGTCATCGACGCCGGCGCGGATCTGGACGAGGACAGCTCGGTTTACGGCCTTGCGGTGGATGCGGATAACCGGGCGATCATTGCAGGCAGCACCTACAACAGCACTCCGACCGCCGTTCTACCGCAAACCGGATTCCTGGTGCGGCTGACCGCAGAAGGCGCGCTGGATAGCGAGTTTGGATTCCAGGGCACCGTGAAAAACGTGTACGAAAACCAATACACTTCGACTGTGCACGCGGTGGTTGTGACCTCGTTGAATGCAAGCCCCGACCCAACCGACCGCTTGATCACCGTAGGAACGCGCGCCGCCAGTCCCGGGGCAAAGCAGGAATCGGTGATCGCCCGCCACTTCTACGACGACGGCGAGGATGTGCCGAACGAGTAAGCGAATGCCCCGAAGCTGAAGTAAGTAGCCCCCGGCAGAGCCGGGGGCTTTAGGGAAGGTCTGAACAAGTCGAAGACGACAGAATTGCGGCCATTGGAATCAGTGACTTGCAGTCAATACTCGGACGAAATCTGGACTTGTTCAGAGGTTCCTTAGGATGAAACCCTTAAAGGGGCCGCAAAACCCGGAAAAGCCCAAGGCGGCAGACCGCACTTATTCCTTCTCCTTCCGGGAGAAGAAAAGGCAACGACCGCGGGATAGGTCAAGCCTTTGCGAGTCCTCCGGCACAGCTGGGGGGTTTTCTTGAGCGAATGAAAACCACGCGGATTGCCGCATGGTTTTTTCCTGCTGCTACTTCTCCCTTCGAGAAAGGGAACTAAGGGGATTCGCTGTGGTTGTTGACTCAAGATCAAAAGGTGAGCCGATTCCGAAGCCGGATGATCATGTCATTCACCCGACATCCTCGCGAAGCGGGGATGACGACTGGATAAGATTGCGTAAATTGATTTTGAGAGTGGTGCGAATCGCTTTTTTTCGCAGCGCATAATAAAAGGAACCCCTGCTCGTGAAGAATATCGCCATCCTGATTTTCGATGAAGTCGAGGTGCTCGATTTCTGCGGTCCTTTCGAAGTCTTCTCGGTCACCGGAAAGCGGGAGGGACTGAGCCCGTTCAACGTCTTCACAGTGGCCGAAACCGACCGGCCGGTGATAGCACGCAATGGCTTGAGCGTGAATCCCGCGTACACGGTGTCGGATTGCCCGGATCCGCACATTCTGATCGTGCCTGGCGGCTACGGAACACGCAGGGAAATGGAGAACGAGGCGCTGCTCGCCTGGATCGGACGGCGCGCGGTGGCCGCCGAATTAGTGCTTTCGGTCTGTACCGGCGCGCTGCTGCTCGCGAAAGCCGGCTTGCTCGACGGCTTGTCGGCCACGACCCATCACGATGCGATCGGCCTGCTGCGCGATATCGCACCGCACACCCGCGTGCTGGATTCGCATCGGGTGGTGGACAACGGCAAGGTGATCCTGTCGGCGGGCATTTCGGCCGGACTCGACATGTCGCTGCACGTGGTCGGCCGCCTGCTGGGATTGCACCAGGCGAATGAAACCGCCGCCTACATGGAATACGACTGGTCGCCGGGGCGAATCGCTATCGCCGGACCTTAACGCTGCGAGACTGAGGCGCGGCTTCAAGCCGCGGTCGGTTCCATGCCGTGTCCGCGAAGGATCACGATGCGCAGTCACACGCGGGATTTCGCCGCACGGCGGAATCGGCGATCGCACGCTACTTCTACGGTAGCGGCCTGCATGCGGCTTGACGCAAGGCGCGTGCGGCCAGGATCCGCCGCGCGCCTAGACCGGCTTCGGCCACGTTTCGGTCCGGCCCGGAAGAAGACGTCTCACCGACTTTCGTCAGCGCCTGACGCTGACCGAAGCAAGCCGATGCGCGCTGACCATGTGCCCTGCCGGCAAGGCGTGACCGTTCGCATACTTTGCCGCGCTTCCTCCCGCTGTCTTCGCTTACGGCGCAGCGATTCTTTCTCTCAACCTTCCGAGAACACGATCATGACGATTCAGAACTACCGTGCGGCTGCGATCCGCAAGCAGCGTCTTCCTTTGATTATTTCGCTTTTAATCGCCTCGACGATTTTGGGGCAGGCGCCTGCGTGGGCAGCCGATGCGCCCTGTCCTGTAGTTGGCTCGACCGACGCGGGCGCGGAGAATTCAGGCCAGAGCAACACGACTTGTTTCGACACCAGTTCGGCTTTCGGAACCGTCAACACCGCGAGCGGTCAGTTCGCAAGCGCCTTCGGCCGCGGCAATTCCGCCACCGCCAGCACCAGCAGCGCGTTCGGCAGCGGCAACTCCGCCACCGGAGATACTGGCAGCGCTTTCGGTCGGCTCAACACGGCCAGCGGCTTTGCCAGCAGCGCTTTCGGCTTAAGCAACACGGCCAGCGGCCAGTTCAGCACTGCATTCGGCACCACGAACCAGGCCAGCGGCTTTTTCAGCAGTGCGTTCGGCAGCAATAGCAACGCGCTCGGCAGCAGCAGCGTGGCACTTGGCGCTGCCGTCGATCTGGACAATTCCTTAGGTGCGGGGGGAACACTAGATCTGGATCTGGACGGCGATGGCGTGCTAGATGCCAGCAGCGAAACCACGATCGCCTCCGGCGCCAACAGTGTCGCCGTGGGCGGCGCAGCCAATGCCATCGGCAACGGCGCGCTCGCCAACGGTGCGGGCAGCCGCGCACTGGGCGGCGGCACCGTGGCCGTCGGTGGCGCGCTCGACCGTAACAACGACGGCGTGATCGCTGCGGACGAGCAGACCGTGGCGGACGGCGTATTCGCCACAGCGGTCGGTAGCGGTGCGCAGGCGCGCGGCGTGGTTGCCACCTCCAATGGTTGGCTAGCCACAGCCTCTGCAGATCGCACTACCGCACTTGGCGGCAACAGCGATGCGACCTTGCAGGGCGCCACAGCGGTCGGCTCGTTCTCGCAGTCCACCGGCGAAGGCAGTACTGCCGTTGGCGGACGCACCGTGTTGGGCACCAATGAATTCACCACCGTCGCTTCGGGCCGCTTCGCTACCGCATTGGGCAGCGGCGCCCAGGCCACCGGCTCGGTCAACGCCACCGCCAACGGCTGGTTGGCCAATGCCTCGGCCGACAACACGACCGCACTCGGCGCCAACAGTGTCGCTTCCGCCAATGGCGCTACCGCCGTCGGCCAGGCCAGTCAGGCGCTCGGCGGCAACAGCGCGGCATTCGGTTTCGAGAGCAGCGCCAGCGCGACGCGCAGCACCGCACTCGGCGTGCGCAGCTCCGCGGCCGGCATCAGCGATACCGCCGTCGGCTACCTCGCCACCGCCAGCAACGACGCCAGTGTCGCCCTGGGCGGCGCTTTCGACCGCAACGGCAATGGCGCGATCGACGAGAACGAAAAAACCAACGCCACCGGCCGCTTCGCCACCGCATTGGGCAGCGGCGCCCAGGCCACGGGATCGATCAACGCCACCGCCAACGGCTGGCTGGCCAACGCGTCGGCCGATCACACCACCAGCGTGGGCGCCAACAGCGCGGCGTCCGCCACCAACGCCACCGCCATCGGCCGTGCGGCCAAGGCGAACGCGGAAAACAGCGTTGCACTGGGCACCGGTTCGGTGGCCGATCGCGCCAACAGCGTGTCCGTCGGCGCTGCCGGTGCGGAACGTCAGGTCGTCAACGTGGCCGACGCCACCCAGGCCACCGACGCCGCCAACTTCCGCCAGCTGCAGGCGGGCGATGCGCAGACGCTGACCCAGGCCAACGCCTACACCGACGCGCGCTTCACCGAAATCACCGGCCTGGCCGACGACTTCAACGCCTTCAGCAGCGACGTCAATGCGCGCCTCGGCGCACAGGGCGACCGTATCGACCGCGTCGGCGCGCTCAGCGCGGCGATGATCGGCATGGCCGCCAGCGCCGGCGCGGTGGAAAGCGGCGACACCCGCATCGGCTTCGCCGCCGGCAACTACAACGGCAAGGAAGCGGTGTCGGTAGGCCTGCAGAAACGCATCGGCACGCGTGCGGCGGTGACCTTCGGCGGCGCGTTCAGCGGCTCGGAGCGCTCCAGCACGGTGGGTGTGGGCATCGGGTTCTGAGGTTTCCGTGAAATTGCGGGCGAATGATTCGCGAACTTGCGAATCGATTCTCCGCTCCGTTGCGGCCGCATAACGCGGCCGCAACTTTTTCCTGGCGCGCTCAGCGCCGCCGTGTAGGAGCGGGCCTTGCCCGCGATGCTTTTTCGCGGCTGGCGACACAGGCAAGAGCATCGCGGGCAAGGCCCGCTCCTACGGAGGATGGCGGCCGGGGTTTGTCAACTCCGCCGATGGTCAGCGCCTCATCACCGCCGATCGCAGGTGCCTGGCGTGGGCAGGCTGCCGCATCTTGTCCGCACCTGCGAGCAAGCGGTAGGCCACCCTACCCGAGGAATCTTTCATGCGGTCTGCATCCACTGTCGGCAGGAAAATCCTGCTGGCTTTCGTCATCATTCTCGTCTGGCTATGCGCAGCCGTGGCGATCAACACCCTGCGCCAGGGCTCACGGCAGATGCAGGTGGCCCCGGTCGCGCCGCCGGCACTGGATGCCGATGCGGTCGCGACCCGGCTGGCCGGCGCGCTGCGTTTGCGCACGGTGTCCTACGACGATCGGCCGGACGTCAGCGCCGATCAGTTCCTGGCGCTGCATGCCTATCTGCAGCAGCACTACCCGCTGGCGCACGCCGCGTTGCAGCGGGAAATCGTGAACGACTACAGCCTGCTCTACGCCTGGCAAGGCAGCGATTCCACGGCCCGGCCGATCATGCTGATGGCGCATCAGGACGTGGTGCCGATCGCGCCCGGCACCGAGAAAGACTGGAAGGCCGGCCCCTTCGACGGCGTCATCCGCGACGGCTTCGTCTGGGGCCGCGGCGCGTGGGACAACAAGGGCAATCTGCTGGCGATGATGGAAGCGGTCGAAACGCTGCTTGCACAGGGTTTCCAGCCGCGGCAGACGGTGTACTTCGTATTCGGCCACGATGAGGAGAACGGCGGCGCGCGCGGCGCGCACGCCATCGCAGGGCTGTTGCAGGCGCGCGGCGTGCGGCTGGACTTCGTGCTGGACGAAGGCTTGCCGATTACCCAGGGCGTGATGCCCGGCGTCGCGGCGCCGGTGGCGCTGGTCGGCACTGCGGAAAAAGGCACGGTCACCCTGCAACTGAGCGCAACGGCGCCCGCCGGTCACTCGTCGATGCCCGCGCCGCGCAGCGCCATCGGCACGCTCAGCAAAGCCTTGGCGCGGCTGGAGGAATCGCCGATGCGGGCGGGCATACGCGGCGTCACCGGGGAGATGTTCGACACGCTGGCCCCGGAGATGAGCGGCTTCGCGCGCGTGGCGCTGTCCAATCGCTGGCTGTTCGGCCCGCTGCTGGACCGGCAGCTGCAGAAAACGCCCAGCACCAACGCCATGCTGCGCACCACCACCGCCTTGACGGTGATCAACGCCGGCAACAAGGCCAACGTGCTGCCGCCGCGCGCCGAGGCGCTGGTCAATTTCCGCATCCTGCCCGGCGATTCGGCGCAGAGCGTGCTGGCCCACGCCAAAGCGGTGATCGCCGATAGCGCCGTGAAGATTTCGATCAGCGAGTCGAATCCCGGGCAGGAGCCCTCACGCACGTCGCGCTCGGGTTCGCCCGCGTTCCGCCTGATCGAACGCACCGTTCGCGAAACCATGCCGGGCACGCTGGTGGCGCCCGTGCTGGTGATCGGCGGCACCGACGCGCGGCATATGCAGCCGCTTGCGGACAACGTCTACCGCATGACGCCCATGCTGGCGCGCAAGGAGGATACCGCCCAGTTCCATGGCACCAACGAGCGCATTTCCATTGCCCACTACGGCGAAGTGATTGGGTTCTACACCCGGCTGTTGGTCAATGCGACCGGAAGCGGTGCGGTTCACTAGCGGCCATCAGAGATATAGGGCGGGGCCCGGCCCTATGGGAACGCGGCGCTTCAATTCTTGCCCGGCTTGAATTCCGGCGGTCCGAACAGGACCTTCACCCTTTCGCGCCAGCTGCGCATCGCGCGCAGGTCACGGACCATGCCGACCCATGCGTGCAAAGCGATGCGGATCGGGTTGTAGCTGTGCAGCGGTTCGACCAGTCCGTAGCGGATCGGCACGTCCGCGTGCGCGCTGCGGAAGGTGCCGAACAGGCGGTCGAACACGATCAACACGCCGCCGTAATTGCAGTCGATGTATTCGGCGTTGCTGGCGTGGTGCACGCGGTGGTGCGCCGGCGTATTGAGCAGCCATTCCAGCGGACGCGGCAAGCGGTCGATCAGTTCGGTATGCAGCCAGAACTGATAGATCAGATTCAGCGCCAATGCACCCAGCACGTACGGGACCGGAAAGCCCACCCAGACCAGCGGCGCCAGGCACACCGCCGCGCCGGTGATGCGCGCGGTCCAGCCCAGGCGGTAGGCGGCGGAAAAGTTGTACTGGTTCGACGAGTGATGCACCGAATGGGTCAGCCAGAACCAGCGGACGCGGTGTTCGGCGCGGTGCTTCCAGTAGTAGAAAAAATCCAGCCCCAGCACCAGCAGCGCCCAGTGCCACCAGCGGTCCATGGCGATGGTGGCGATGCGCCACTCCCAGACCGCGCTCAGCACCGCGACGATGATGCCGGCCTTGATCAGCATCGCCACCCCGACGCGGCCCAGCACATCGCCGAAGGAAGCCCAGTAGGCCTTCCAGTCGTAGGCGCGGCCGCGGCGCTGCAGCCACCAGCCTTCGATGGCCGCGATCAGGATCAGCAGCGGCATCAGCAGAATAGTCGCGCCCAGGCTCAGCATCGCGTACGTCCCTGCGGCTGCGCGCCGCAAAAAAAAAAGAAGAAACAGGTGTCCGCTACCGGATGCGCCCGAACCAGGCGCTGCCCTCGCCTGTCGGCAGGCGATCCGGCAGTCGGCGATCACCGTCAGCTTAGGCAAACGCCGCATTCGCTGTGACCGCACTTTGTGGAGTGCGCCGACCTGACACATGGCCGGGCGGCGAAACCCACCCGCCGATGGCATGGCCATTCGAAAGCCTGCGACCGCGACCGTATGCGGGCCGCACTCCCCAACGACAGTGGCGACTCACTGCCCTCCGAACCTAGCCGCCAACGGCTTGCGTCCGGATCCTTGGCGGCCTCGCGGCCGGCCCTCACCGCGCCTTGCCTGCGTCGGCGCGTGCCGGCCTGGCAAGTCCGTTGGCCGCAGCCACGGCGATTACCGCCTGCACGCGGTCGCACGCCACTTCCTTTCTTGATCGAACTCCCAAGGCATTCCTCCATGCACAAGAAGCCCAAAAGATCCGCCCTGGCCATCGCCTGCGCCACCGCGCTGCTCAGTCTGGCCACGCTGCCGGTAGGCGCAGCCGAATGGACCGGCGCGCAGTCCAACGACTGGTTCGACCAGAACAACTGGGACACGGGCGCCGTGCCGGGCGCAGCGGATCAGGTGATCGTCGATCTCGATACGCCGAACCCCATCATCCGGGCGGACCCGCTGGGTGCGCAGGTGGACAGCATTATGGTGGGTAATGTGGGGACCGGAATATTGAATATCCGCGAAGGCGGTATTTTTCAGATTACGGGCAACAGCTCTATCGGCCATTCCGTCGGTTCAGTAGGTGCGGTAATTCTCGATGGATTAGACACGGACGCGACAGGCCCAGGCATAGGAGGCGCCGAAATGTTTACAAGCGGGCTTTTAGTGGGCGATGCGGGCACGGGCTCGTTGATCATCCGCAACGGCGCGGTAATGACCAGCGACGATGGCCTGATCGCCGAAGAGGCAGGGGGAATCGGGGCGGTGACAGTGGATGGCGTTGGCTCGCGCTGGATCAGTACTACCGGAGGCCTTTTCAGCATTGGTTCTGCAGGAACCGGCTCGCTCACGATAAGCAACGGCGGCACGGTGACAACCGACACCGGCGTTATCGGGAGACTAGCCGGTGGAACGGGCACCATCATCGTGGAAGGTTCTGGCTCAAGCTGGGCCATTGGCAGTCTGCTCAACGTGGGCAATTCCGGCAACGGTACGCTGTTGATTCGCGACGGCGGCGTGGTCACCAGCACGGCGGGTGCCCTCGGCTTTGAAGCAGCTTCGGTTGGTTCGGCAACGGTGGACGGCGGGAGCTGGATCAATGCTGGAATTTTGTCGGTAGGCGCTCTAAGCGAAGGCACACTGTCGATCACCAACGGCGGCGCAGTGAGCAATACCGATGGCGTCGTCGGCCGCCTGGCCGGTTCGACCGGCGCGGTAACGGTGAGCGGCATCGGTTCGAGTTGGTCCAACAGCAGAGGACTGACGGTCGGAGACCAAGGAAACGGCACGCTCGAAATCTTGAATGGCGGCCAGGTCAGCACCGTATTCGATCTGCTTATCGGAAATGAGGTGGGGTCCAATGGTGGTGTAATCGTGGACAACGCTTCGTTGACCAGTCGCATCATCGAAGTGGGCGCAAGTGGCAGTGGCACGTTCACGGTACGCAACGGCGCGACCGTGAATGCGTCGGAAGATGGTTTCATCGGCGGCGATGCAGACGCTGTCGGCATTGCGGTCGTGGAAGGCGCCGGCTCAACCTGGAACAACGCCGAAGGCATGTTTCTGGGCCTGTTCGGCGGTACCGGCACGCTCACCATCCGCGACGGCGGCCTCGTCACCAGCGACTTCAGTTCGCTTGGGCAGGATTCCGGATCGTCGGGCTCGGTAGTGGTGGACGGCGCGGGTTCAAGCTGGATCACCGGCGATCTGTTTGTTGGCTCCAACGGTGATGCGGGGCTCGACATTCGAAATGGCGGCGGCGTGCGCACGGGCGGCGGCGCCGTCGTGGGCGACAACGACCTGGGGCCTGCAGTCATTGCGGTCGGCACGGCAACGGTGTCGGGAGCAGATTCGACTTGGGCTGTCTCCGAATTTCTGGGGATAGGCACCCGCGGCATCGGCACGCTGACAATCAGCGACGGTGCAACGGTAAGTGCAACATTGGTGGGTCTGACCGATCAAGCCGGCTCTACCGGCACCTTGAACATCGGCGCCGCTGCGGGCCAAGCCGCGGTGGGCGCCGGCACGCTGGACGCTCCTACGTTAGCGTTCGGCGCCGGCGCCGGCACGCTCAACTTCAACCATACCGATACCGACTACGCGTTCGACGCGGCGATCAGCGGCGCGGGCACGGTCAACGTGTTCAGCGGCACCACGCGCCTGACCGCGGTCAACAGCTACCTGGGCGGAACCAACGTCAACGGCGGCACGCTGCTGGTGGACGGCACGCTGACCGAGTCGTCGGTGTCGACCGCCAGCGGCGCGACCTTCGGCGGCTCCGGCACGGTGCTCAGCGACGTCACCATCGTCGACGGCGCGACGCTGGCGCCGGGTTCCGGCGTCGGCACGTTGACCGTCGGCTCGCTGGCCTTGAACGCCGGCGCGATCCTGGACTACGAGCTGGGCCAGGCCAACGTGGTCGGCGGCGGCGTCAACGATCTGGTCGAAGTCGCGGGCAATCTGACCCTGGACGGCACGCTCAACGTCACCGATATCGGAGGTTTCGGCACGGGCGTGTACCGGTTGATGAACTACGGCGGCGGCCTCACCGACAACGGGCTCGAGTTCGGCGCCCTGCCGTCCGGCCTGGACACCGCCGATCTGTTCCTGCAGACCTCGGTCACCGGCCAGATCAACCTGATCAACAGCGCTGGCGCGACCCTGAGTTTCTGGGACGGCGGCAACGCCGCGCTGCACGACAACAGCGCCATCGACGGCGGCGCGGGCGTGTGGAATGCGGACAACCGCAACTGGACCCAGGCCGACGGCCTGATCAACGGCCGCTCCAACCAGGACTTCGCGGTGTTCAACGGCGCGGCCGGCACGGTGACGGTGGAAGGCGAACAGGGCTTCACCGGCCTGCAGTTCATGACCGACGGCTACGCGCTGGCGGCCGGCGCCGGCGGCGCGCTGCGCACCGACACCGCGCAGACCGTGATCCGCGTGGACCCCAATGTCACCGCGCAGGTCCTGGTGCCGATCGTCGGCAGCGGCGGACTGGTCAAGACCGACACCGGCACGCTGATCCTGCAGGGCGCCAGCGGCTACACCGGCGGCGTCACCGTGGATGCGGGCCGCCTGGTCGGCGACACCGGCAATCTGCTGGGCAACATCGTCAACCGCGGCGAGCTGGAGTTCGCGCAAATCACCGACGGCGCGGTGGGCGCAACGATCTCCGGCACCGGCACACTGACCAAATCCGGCGCGGGCACGCTGACCTTCAACGCCGCCAATACCTACACCGGCGCCACCGCGATCGAAGAAGGAACGCTGCGCCTCGGCGCCGGCGGCAGCGTGGTGGGCAATGTGGCGATCGACGCCGATGCGCGCTTCGTGTTCGACCGCAGCGACGACCTCGCGTTCGGCGGCATCCTCAGCGGCGGCGGCGCGCTGGACAAACTGGGCGCAGGCACGCTGTCGCTGGGCGGCAACAGCGCGGGGTTCAACGGCGTCGCGTCGGTCGACGCCGGCACGCTGCGCCTGGGCGGCGGCGCCTTGGGCGGCAGCACCAGCATCGCGGCCGGCGCGCGTCTGTCCGGCAATGGCACGCTGAATAATCTGAGCGTCGCCGGCACGGTGGCGCCGGGCGATGCGATCGGCACGCTGAATGTCGGCGGCAGTTTCCTGCAAAGCGCGTCCTCGCGTTACGAAGCGCAGATCAACGCCGCCGGCCAGTCCGACCTGATCGCGGTCGGCGGCACTGCGACGTTGAACGGCGGCACGCTGGCCGTCATCGGCGCGGCCGCGCCGGTCGGCACGCGCTACACGCTGCTCACCGCGGCCGGTGGCGTCAGCGGCCAGTACGCCGCGCTGGACACCGCCGCCGCGCCCACGCCGTTCCTGCAGCTGGTGCTGAACTACGCGCCCAACGCGGTGTTCCTGGACGTCGCGCGCAGCGCGGTGACCTTCGGCAGCATCGGCCTGACCCGCAACCAGCGCGCGACCGGCACCGGTCTGGACAGCCTGGGCGACAACGGCGCGCTGATCGACGCGATGGTCGCGCTGGATACGCCGCAGGCGTTGGACGCTCTAGATCTGCTGTCCGGCGAAATCCACGCGTCGGCCAATGGGATGCTGATCGACAACAGCCGCTTCGTGCGCGCCGCCGCCAATGACCGCCTGCATCACGCGTTCGTCGCCGGCGATGCGGCCGAAGGCGTCGGCGTGTGGGCCAACCTGTACGACCACGGCGGCGACACCGACAGCGACGGCAACGCCGTGCGCGTGCGGCAGCACGGCGATGGCTTGTTCGTCGGCGCCGATATTCCGGTCGGCGCGGGCCTGCGCCTGGGCCTGATGGGCGGCTATGGCGACAGCCGCTTCGAGGCCGACGACCGCGCTTCCACCGCATCCACTGAAGACCTGCACGCGGGCGTCTACGGCGGCGGGCAGTGGGGCCGGTTCGGCATCAAGCTGGGCGCGGCGCATTCGCAGCACCGCGTCCAGAGCGCGCGCAACGTGGCCTTCGCCGGTTTCGCCGATTCATTGAGCGCACGCTACGACGCGCAGGCGACGCAGCTGTTCGCCGAGGCGGGCTATCGCTTCAACCTGGGCCGCCTGGGACTGAAGCCGTATCTGTCGCTTGCCCAGGTGGAACTGAAGACCGACGGCTTTCAGGAGCGCGGCGGCGCGGCGGCCTTGTCGGTGGCGGACAGCGAGACCCGCACCGGCTTCGGCACGCTGGGCGTGCACTGGGCGGTGGACGGCGGCGACCTGGCCGGCGCGCAGTGGAACGTGCGCGGCACGCTGGGCTGGCGCCATGCGTTCGGCGATGTGCTGCCGGAATCGAGCCACCGCTTCGCCGGTGGCGATGCGTTCGCCATCGCCGGCGTGCCGCTGGACGAAGACGCGCTGGTCGCGGATCTTTCGCTGGGCCTGCAGCTGAGCCGCACCACCTCGGTGGAAGTGGCCTACAGCGGACAGATCGGCGAAGACGCCGACGACCACGGCGTCAAGGCGCGGGTGCAGTGGCAGTTCTGAGGCCGCAATAGCAGCACCCCGTAGGAGCGGGCCTTGCCCGCGATGCTCTTGTTGTAGATCCATGCTTGCCTGGATGTCTTTCGCCAACATCAAAGGCGTCCGGGCAGGCTCGGATTTGCAAATCAGGAAAGAGCATCGCGAGCAAGGCCCGCTCCTACGCACATCGCCACTTTTGTCAGCGTGCCTGGCTTGCCAATGCCAGCGCGCGCCGCTGACGTTTCGCCGTGTACCTCTGTAACGGCGTTTCGCACACTACCCAGCACCCCGGCGCTGTCCTGCGCCGCAATTGGCTGAGGCAACCACATGAAGCTCTACACCCTGCCGGGCGTTTGCTCCACCGCCTGCCACATCGTCCTGCAGTGGTCCGGGCTGCCGTTCCAGATAAAGCTGATGACCCTGGAAACGATGCGCGCGCCCGAATACCTGGCGATGAATCCCGCCGGCAAAGTGCCGGTGCTGACCGATGACGATTTCGTCCTTACCCAGAACATCGCCATCGTCCACTACGTTGCCGACCACGCGCCGCAAGCCATGCTGCTGGGCAACGGCAGCCCGCGCCAGCGCGCGCTGGCACTGCGCTGGCTGGCGTTCTTCATCAGCGATCTGCAGCCCGCGTTCGATCCGCTGTTCGCGCCGTCCGTTTTCCTGCCGGACGCGTCGCTGCACGATTCCCTGAGACAGACCGCATGCGCACGACTGCGCAAGCTGTTCGCGCTGGTGGATGCGCAGCTGGAAGGCAAGGAATGGCTGACCGGTTACCGCAGCGCCGCCGACGCTTATCTGTACCTGACGGCGTGCTGGACCGACCGCTTCCGCATCGATCTGACCGGTTTTACCCATTTGGCCGCCTTCAAGCAGCGCATGGCCGCCGATCCGGGTGTGCGGGCTGCGTTCGCGGCCGAAGGACTGCTTTGAGGCGAATGCTTCAACCGCCATTCCGCAACGACAAGCGCTGCGGCGAAGCCTGAAAGCGCATTCGAACTTCGGATTCGATACGACGGTTGCCATGAAGTCGCCCCGTCGTCGGTCAGTGTGATGGCACTGACCTTCCCCGCTACCAGCGAAAACAGGCTCAGCCCAAACTTCGCCGACCGTCTGCGCCACTGTGGCGCAAGATCCTGAGGAGGAAAGGAAAAATGGCGCAGCCAGAACGATTCTTTATTCGAAGCAATCCCCATTCCAAGTTGCGCATGCTGGCCGCGCTCGTCTCTCTTGCGCTGTCTTCGCAAGCTTACGCGCAAGCCGTGCAGTGCCTGGATCAGAACGGAAATCCAAGCGGCTCGACTACCGTGATCAGCGGCTTCGTGTGCGGCAACAGCAGCATCAACGGACTGGACGGCGTTGCTGTAGGCACCTTCAACTTCGCCAATGGCCAGGAAAGCAGCGCTTTCGGCCTGCTCAACGGCGCCAGCGGAGCGGACAGCAACGCCTTCGGCCAGTTCAACTCCGCCAATGGCGACAGCAGCAGCGCTTTCGGTGCGAATAACAATGCAGAGGCACTGCGTAGCAGCGCGTTCGGCACCCTGAATTTCGCGCGTGGTATCCAAAGCAGCGCGTTTGGCCATGACAATGAAGCAAACGGCCTGCTCAGCAGCGCTTTCGGTGCCGGCAATGTAGCCAATGGTCAGCTCAGCAATGCCTTCGGCTCCTCCAACAGCACGTTCGGGGAGTTCAGCAGCGCGTTCGGCAATTTCAACATCGCCGGCGGCTTCAGAAGCAACGCCTACGGTCACGGCAACACCGCTAGCCGCGCAGGCAGTCTGGCCTCCGGCACGTTCGCCACCGCGGTGGGCACTGGCGCCACCGCCATCGGCGGCTGGAACAACAGCGACGGCAGCAACGACCCGGAACTGCTGGCGCTGGCCGATGCCTTGGGCAATCCGGTGCTGGATGAGAACGGCCAGCAAATCTTCTTCTCGCTCGAGGCCGCTTTCGCCAATGGCGACAACGCTACTGCGCTTGGCGCGGGTGCGCACGCGCTTGACGAGGATGCCACCGCGATCGGTGCGCGCAGCCGCGCGTCAGGCGGCAACTCGACGACGATCGGGGTGGACAGTCAAGCCACGGGCGGCAGCGCTGTCGCGCTTGGCGTCAACAGTGTGGCGAGCGGAACATCCAGTACCGCCCTCGGTGCACGGAGCGAGGCCACCGAAAACAACGCCACCGCCATCGGCGAGAACAGTTCCGCCATCGGTAATCTTGCTACCGCTGTCGGTGCCGATAGCGATGCCAGGGGCGACAGCAGCACTGCCTTGGGTCGTGGTGCCGATGCAGTAGCCGATAACAGCGTGGCGATCGGCGCAGATTCGTTGGCCGATCGCGCCAACACCGTCTCCGTCGGCGAAACCGGCGCCGAGCGCCAGCTCGTCAACGTCGCCGCCGCCAGCGCGGACACCGATGCGGTCAATTTGGGCCAGCTCAATGCCGCAGTCGGCGTGTTCGGCGGTGGCGCCAGTTTCAGCGGCGGCGTGTTCACCGCGCCGACTTATGTGATTCAAGGTAACAACTTCAATAACGTGGGCGCAGCGTTCACTGCGGTCGACTTGAAGCTGACCGATCTGGACACGCGCCTTGGCACCGGTAACGGCTCCGGCCCCGCGGGACCGGCCGGTCCGCAGGGCCCCGCCGGTCCACAAGGACCAAGCGGCCCCACCGGTCCGCAGGGTCCGGAAGGCCCGGCCGGCGGCGGACCGCGCGTGGTGGTGTACGACAACGACACCCGCGATCAGCTGACCCTGCAGGGCGCGCAGGGCACCCGCGTCAGCAACGTGGCCGACGGTGCGCAGGCCACCGATGCGACCAACGTACGCCAAGTAGAAGCCGGCGATGCGCAGACGCTGAGCCAGGCCAATGCCTACACCGAAAACCGAATCGCCACGCTCAACCTGGACTTCAGCAATTTCCAGAACCAGCTCGACGATCGCTTTTCCAAACAGGACGCACGCATCAGCCGCATCGGCGCGATGAGCACGGCGATGTCGCAGATGACGGCCAGCGCGGCCGGCATCCGCACCGAGAACCGGCTGGCGGTGGGCACCGGTTTCCAGAACGGCTATGCCGCGTTCGCCATCGGCTACCAGCGCGCGATCAGCGACCGCAGCACGGTCACCCTGGGCGGCGCCTTCGGCGGCGATGGCGAGGACACGGTGGGCATGGGTTTCGGTATGGGCTGGTGATTTCCTACGCGGCGGCGGTACGGGGTTCTGTCCCCCCGACTCGACGACGTATCGTCGCCGCACCTTACTTTCGTCAGCGGCCTTCCCTTGCGCATAGCACTGCTTTCGGCGAGCTACTCCGGTCACCATGGATGCGCGCATAAGGGTTGTTCTTGCCAACCGTGATCGAAGCGACTGCAAGCAAGCGTTCTGTTTCACCTCTCCCGCCGGAATCATGTCTTTGCCCACTGCGACGGGGGAAGATGCCGGACCCGGGGTTCCGGCGGGAGAGTCTTCGATGTTGTGCCGTCGAAATTCCACCAGAAAACAATCGCCATCGGCCACGACGGAATTGGGTTGAAGCGCTGCGCATATTGCCCGTGGTTGGCAGGTGCCGCCGATTTGGCTGATGGGCCGAATATTTCATGCGGCGGCGGCAAGCAGTCCCAGCCCCCCTGACGCACTAGTTTGTCGCCGCCGCGCCTTTGCCTTGGCTTGAGCCTTCGTTGTATTCGCTACAACGCATGCTTGCCGCCAGAATCCGGGATTCCGGCGGAAGCGTCTTCCGACACGTCTGGCTTGCGCTTGGGTCGGTGACTGGCGACTTCTGTCACAGCTGCGCGCCTGCGCATGCCCAAAGTCAGGGTCGCGCCCCCTGCATCCGACAGCAGTAGGCCGCTGGACCCGCTGAGCACAATGCGGATTCTGCTTGGGGATAACTTGGGGATACACATGAAACGATCGCGTGCCGTATCGGCGCTGGCGGCGCTGTGCCTTTGTTTTTCGTTCGGGCCGCACACGTCGGCGGCCACGCTGGACATTCCGCAGGGACATCCGCGCCTCTGGTACAGCACGCAGGCGGGCTCGCCGGGGCTGGCGCGTTTGCAGCGGGCGCGCGCTTTCAGCGCCAGCCAGCCGGTTCCCATTACCGGCTATGATCGCCCGCAGCAGGAGCGCGACCGCGCCCTGCGCAGCGTGATTCGCGGGCAGACCAGCCCTTTCAACGCCACCAACGACCCCGACTGCGCGAGTGCGGCGGGTTGGTTGAAGACCTTTGTGCTGACCGATACCGATACCGCGTCCAGCGACGAGGCGCGCTACTACGGCGAGAACGCGATCCTGGTGTACGACTGGTGCAACTACGCCCTGTCCGACGCGGAACGCGCAGCCCTGATCACGCGCTGGAACGGCTATACGACCAAGCTCAACGCCAAGGATTGGGGCGGGTTGGCGATGGCGTCCAATAATTATTTCTGGGGCTATGTGCGCAACGGCCTGCTGTGGGGCATGGCCAGCTACCACGACGGCGGCGCCGCGCAGCGCCAGACCGCGCAGGGTTTCATCGACCACGCTCTCGACAAACGCTATCGCAACCTGGCCAATCCGCAGGCCGCCAACAGCAGCAAGTTCTTCGGCTGGTACGAGGCGTTCGGCGTGGGTGGCGTGACCCTGGAAGGACTGCAGTACGGTCGCTATCTGCTGGACTACCCGGTCATAGGTTTCACCAGCGCCACCGACTACGGTTACGACGCGTGGAATGCCGTGCCGTACTGGCGCGACGCCGTGTACTACCTGGAGTACGCGGGCACGCCCGCCGCTACCCGCGCGCAGGATGGGGGCGTATTGCGCTACGAGCTGTTTCCGTTCAACGACGATCAGTATTTCAAGAACGGCCAAGGCAAGGACGGTTATCGAGGCAGCGTGGAAGGCCACGAGAACTTCCTGGGCGCGATGATCCTGCGCGATCCTTCCAAGCCGCTGGCGCGACAGGCGAAACAGTGGCTGGACAAGCGAGATCTGGCGCCGGACTGGTGGGTGCGCGCGGAACTGTCCACCGCCGCCGTAACCGCAAGCGGGCCAACCCTGCCGCTGGACTACTATGCCGCAGGCAGCCAGTACTTCTATGGCCGCAGCGCCAACACCTCTACTGCCACCACCTTCATGCAGGAGCTTGGCGGCCCCAATGCCTACAAGAGCACCGCACGGGAACTGGAACCGGAAGGCGGCGCCGGCCACAGTCACGAGGGCCTCGGCAATTTCCAGCTCTGGCGAAAGGGTCGCTGGATCACCCGCGAGACCACCGGCTACAGCATCGAATCCGACGGCATCCGCGGCTGGAACGGATCGACCGACGGACCGTTGGTCGATCCGCTGCAAGCCGTCGCCCACAACACCGTGCTGTTTCAGGGCCGCGGCCAGATCTATTCGCGGCACGGCTGGCCCAAGGTGCTGCGTCTGCAGAGCACGCCGGATTTCGCGTATTCCGCAGTAGACATGATCAAGAGCTACCGCGGGCCGGCGAACAAAACCTGGCTGGCCAAGGACGACTGGCCGTTCGCGGAAGTCGCGATCCGCGAATTCGTCTACTTGCGCGCGCTGGAAACGCTGGTGGTACTGGACCGTTTGAAATCGGGCAGCGACTCGCTGAACACCACGGTCTACGACGGGTCCTACACAGGCCCGCGGCTGTCGGGCAGCCAGGTGAAGAAGACGTTCGTGCTGCATGCCACCGCCACCGGCAACAACGAAAACGGCAACCCGTTCGCGCTCGGCGCCGGCAAGGCCATTGCGACGGTGGGCGACCAGCGCATGGATCTGCAAACCTTGCTACCTGCGAATCCTGCTTACCGCGTGATCGACGAAGGCGGCGATATCGGCCAGTTCCGCCTGGAATACGACAGCAGCGGCAGCGAGGCCAGCACGCTGCTGAATGTGGTCAGCGCACGCGATGCCGGTGAGGCGCAGGTGACCGCGGCGCTGAGCGATCTAGGCGACGTGTGGCAGGTGACCCTGAGCCATCCGCAGAAGGGGTCCGCCACGCTGATTTTGCGCAAGGGCGAAACTTCCGCCGGAGGCAGCGTGCGTATCGGCCAGGCCGAGGCGACAGCGCTGCGCGAAAGCGTGCAAGGCATGCTGATCACCGACAACGGCCCGCTGTGGGAGGGTTCGGCGCAGGGGCGCGTGACCGGCGGCAATCTGCCGCCGCGCCTGGCAGTGGCGCCTGCCGCGTCCGTTCGATTCGCCGGAACGGCGGCGCCCTCGACACCGGCGCGCCTACCCGAGCGCGGCAGACGTGCCGCGGGTCGTGCAGGTTCCAGTGGCGTAAAGGATCCCGCTCCGGCAGCTGCCAAAAAACCCTTCGCCTGGTCGTTACGCGTAATCCAATCGTATACGCAGCGCGCCTGCCGACGACGCACCTCTCTTTCGTCAGCGCTGTGGACCCGCTTATTTCACTGTCCGGCCGAAGCGCAGGACGCGACAATCCGATCCGTCCGCTAGCGAATCACTTGCGCGACCGGGTTTGCGTCATCGGCAAGGCGGGTAATACGTCGCCTTTATTTTTCTAGCGGGGTTTTTTCCTGGGCCACCCCTCCCGGTGGACCAGGAATTCCTGTGCGGGGTTCCGGCAGGAGAGTTCTCATCAACGTGGCTTTCGATATGAGCGCGACCGCGCCGATGCTGGATCCACAGCTGCATTTCCGCAGACTGGAGCGCATGTACCGCGAAGCGCCGATCAGCCGCTGGTACGGTGCCAGCATCCAGATCGACGCGGGCTCGGCTGAAGTGGATCTGCCGATACGCCCCGAGTTTCTGCATGCAGGTGGAGGCGTGCACGGCTCGATCTACTTCCGCGCATTGGACGATGCGGCGTTCTTCGCCGCTAATTCTCGCGAAACAGAAAGCCTGCTGGCGACGGTGGATTTCAACGTGCGTTTTCTGCGCCCGGTGGTGCAAGGCAAGCTGTTCGCGCATGGACTGGCCATGCACCAGTCGGGACGGCTGTTCTTCGCGCAGGCGGAACTGTTTGACGCCGGCGGCCGCATGCTGGCCACCGGCAGCGGCACCTTCACCCGCAGCAAAGTGGCGCTGGACGAAAGCGTGGGCTACGTGTGAGGAGTGTTGGCGGGCTACGTGCGTGAAGAAATTCAGCTTGTGGGAGGGGCTTCAGCCCCGACGCTTTTCCGCCTGAGTTCGTCGGGGCTGAAGCCCCTCCCACAGGCTGTTCGAACTTTGGCTTGGAAATCGATATGCAGGTCTTGCGCATCAGCACCAACAAGAGCGAGCTTGACGTAGCGCTCATCCACCGCTTCCTGTGCGAGCGCACCGACTGGGCGCGCGGCATTCCGCTGGCGACGGTACGCAAATCGATCGAGCACTCGCTGTGCTTCGGCGGTTTTCTGGACCGGGACCAGGTGTGCTTCGCGCGGGTCGTATCCGACTGCGCCACGTTCGCCAATCTGGTCGACGTATTCGTACTGCCCGAACATCGCGGCCGTGGCTACAGCAAAGCGCTGCTGCGCGCGGTGCTGCACCATCCGCAGCTGCAGGGCTTGCGCCGCTTCACCCTGGCCACGGCCGATGCGCATGGGCTGTACGCGCAGTTCGGCTTCACGGCGCTGGCCAAGCCCGATCTGTTCATGGAACGGCACGCGCCCGGGGTCTACGCACCCCGCCAGGTCACCGCCCTCTCTACGGTTAGCCGTCCAGACTCACGTTAGATAGCGGTTGACCCTGCCGAACGCGGCTGTCGCGATCCATGCCGATTGCGCACGCTGCCGCCAGGGTTGGGCATTGCCGCCCGGCGGGAGAAAGCGCATGCGCAAGACGTCGTTGGTTCTATCGCTGCTGATCGCGCTGTCGGGCGCCGCCGGGGCCGTGGCGTATGCGGTCGCGGAACAGGGCAACATGCAAGTCAAGGCAGCGGCGCAGACAGCGGCCACCGTTGCCGACGCCTCCGCAAACCAGCGCAATCCCGCGCTGCCGCCGGGCTATATCCTCAAGGCCGGCAGACCGCTGAACATCAGCATGCATGCGGACGCGGCGTTGATCGGCGAAAGCGTTGCGCCGCATCCGACGTCCGCGCCGCGCGCCTCAGGGCCGGCTTCGACGTCGTTCTTCGGTGACAACGTGCGCATCAACGCGGCCGCGCTGGACACGGTGCAGACCCTCGCCGGCACGCGGCCTTTCGTCAACACCTCGCACGCCGACGCCAGCCTGGCCGCGCACGGCGCGGACCTGGTGTCGGTGTTCAGCAGTTCGGGCACGGAAGTCGCGGCGACGCCGCAGGGCGGGATTACTTTCCTGCGCAACCAGCAGGTGGCGTACTCGCATTCGCACGACGCCGGCCGCACCTGGAAGAGCGCGTATCTGCCGCCGCTGCCGGGCAGCACCTGGACCGGCGGGTTTCCGCAGTTCGTGATCGGTCACGGCATCGTCGATGTCGACCGGCGCGGCAATTTCCATGTCGGCGGGCTGGGCCGCAATGCGCAGGGCCAGTTCGCGATCACGCTGAACACCTCCACCGACCGCGGCCGCACGTTCTCCGAAGCCAAGCAGATCGACACCGAAGGCCGCGTCGAGAAGCAGTGGCTGGCGGTCGGGCCGGACCCGGTGCAGCGCCAGCGCGACAACGTCTACCTGAGCTGGGTGAGCTTCAACGACGCCGCCGGCTTCAACGTGCTGCGCTTCGCGCGCTCCACCGACGGCGGCGCCAATTTCGAGATCAAGACCATCTTCGCCCCGCAGGCCGACCCCAATCCCAGCCATCCGCAGAACTTCATCCAGTACCCGACCATGGCGGTCGATAAATCCAGCGGCAAGCTGTATCTCGCGTTCCTGCAGTTCGGCTTCGTCAGCGACGACTACCTGCGCATCCTGGTGTCGGACGACGGCGGCGAAACCTTCGCACCGGTGAAGTTCAACCGGCCGGGCGCGCCGAATCCCGAGGTCTACACCGTCATCCAGCCCGGCACGCTGACCGAATGCGGCGCGGTGCCGAGCGGCGGCGGTTTGTTCGCCATCACGCCGCTGACTTTGCACGCCGGCCCGGACGTGGGTGGCGCGCTGACGCCGGGCCTGCCGCGCTACGTGCAGGCCACGCGCATGTTCCTGCAGCCGGCCATCGCCGCGTCCAAGGGCGTGATCCATCTGACCTGGTCCAACTCCACCAGCACGTTCTATGCGGACCCGGCTTCGGGCGCCAACATCCTGCACCTGCGCTCGGACGACGACGGCGCCAGCTGGTCGCCGGCGCGCATCGTCAACACGGTGAATGCGGGCAGCGAACGCAACGTCACGCCGGCGATCGCACTCGGCCGTTTCGCCGCCGAAACCGCGCTGCCGCTGCCGTCGCCGCGCGATGTGCACATTTCCTACTACACGCAGCGCAGCGATGGGTCGATGGTGATGAACCTGGCGCGCTCGCGCGACCGCGGCGCGAGTTTCCCGGCCGCGCTCAAGCGTCAGCTGTCCAGCACCGCGTTCGAGCTGGCGCCCACCAACGTGCCGCTACCGGTGGCCGGCAATCCGTACCAGACCACAAACTACAATCGTCTCAAACCTACCTGCACGTCGCTGGGCGACTACACCGGGCTGAGCGTCGGCCTGGGCACCGTGCACGCGGCGTGGAGCGACAGCCGCGCCCGCATCACCCAACCGGTCGACGCGCTGGATCCGATTTCCGGGCAGACGCATCCGAAGGAAGACGTGTACTACCGCAAATCGCTGATCCTGCCCTGACGGCGGCCAGGTAACGCCCGCTGGTATCCGGGCAAGCTGGACGCCAGCGGCGTACGCATGGTGCTGGCCAGCCTACAGCCGGGCGATGTGCTGCCGGTCGAAGGGGGCAGCCGCCTCAGCACGGCGATCAAGTACCTCACCCAGTCCGCTCGGCGCATGCCGGCATCGAACAGCGGCGACCCGACACGCGCGATCTGCCCCACGCTGGTGGTCCAGGCGTTCGAAGCCGGGCGCTAGCCCATCCTGCCTGTGTTGAGCCACCGCGACGCGAGCACGCCGGAGCGCCCCAGCTGCCGCGATGAAATCCTGCAACTCCGCCACCACAGCCCGTATGTGCCGCGGGATTTCGACATTTCCGCTTACTTTCAGCTCGTCAAGCCCACGCTGGCCCCTGCATTCGACCCGCAACGGCTGCTCTGGGCGAAGCCGGCAACGCGACTGCATGGGTCTCGGCGATGCTCGGAGGGCCACGCGAACATCCGGACCTGTACGCACGGCGCGGCGGCGCGTAACCCGGCGTAACCATCGGCCCGCTGGAACGAATTCTCCTGATGCGAGGGGCAGCTGCGAGCGAGTAAGCACAGCATGCGGCCCGCCAACCCGCGCCTAACCCTTTCCATCTTCGGAGATTCCCATGTCGTCCCAGATCCGCACCGCAGTCCCCGCTTTCGCCCTCGTCGCCGCGCTCGGTTCCGCGCTCGCCCTGTCCATGGCCCCGGCCTATGCCGCCGAAAAAGCCGCCGCCGCGCAGGAAAAATGCTTCGGCGTCGCCCTGGCCGGCAAGAACGACTGCGCCGCCGGCCCCGGCACCAGCTGCGCCGGCACGTCCAAGACCGATTACCAGGCCGATGCCTGGACGTATATGCCGGCCGGTACCTGCACCAAGACCGCCTCCAAGTCTTCGCCGACCGGCTTCGGTCAGCTGACCGCGTTCACCGCGAAGAAGCCGGCTAAGGCCGGTTGATCCACCGAAGCACGACGCGCGTCACGCCATGAACTTTGCCTGCTCCGACCCCGCTGCGACGCCGTCGCCCGCCGCCCGCGCCGGCCTGCCTTCGCAGGCCGGCGCGGGTTTCAAGCCACAGCACCTGGAATCCTGGCTGGAAGATGCGCAGGCCCCGGCTTTCGCCGAGGTCCACGCCGAAAACTACATGGGCGCCGGCGGTGCGCCGCATGCGCAGCTCACCCGCCTGCGCGCGCGCGCGCCGCTGTCCTTGCATGGCGTTGGGCTGTCGATCGGCGCCGAGGGCGCGCTGGATGAGGCTCACCTGGATCGCCTGGCCGCGTTGATTGACCGCTACCAGCCCGCGGTTTTTTCCGAACACCTCGCCTGGTCCACGCACGGCGACGCGCTTTCGGGCAGCGTCTTCTTCAACGACCTGCTGCCGTTGACCTACGACGCGCGCGCCCTCGACCGGGTCTGCGCGCACATCGACCTGGTGCAGTCGCGACTGCGCACGCGCATGCTGCTGGAAAACCCCAGCACCTACTTCCAGTTCGCCGCAAGCACCATGAGCGAATCCGAATTCATCGCCCGCATCGTCGCGCGCACGGGCTGCGGGCTGCTGCTGGACGTCAACAACGTCTACGTGTCCTGCCACAACAACCAGTACGACCCACTGGCGTACCTGGACGCGCTGCCGCTAGCGGCCGTAGGCGAAATCCATCTGGCCGGACATGCGGCCGACATCGACGACCAGGGCGCGGCGGTGCTCATCGACCATCACGGCGCCGCGGTCGCCGAGGCGGTCTGGGATCTGTACGCGCACGCGCTGGCCGTTACCGGGCCGGTAGCCACGCTGATCGAATGGGACCAGGACGTGCCCGTCTACGCCACGCTGCGCGCGGAAGTGCGCAAGGCCGACGCATTGCTCGAGGCCGCGCGCGGAAGGCTTGCGGGTATCGCGGCATGAACGCGCCGATCACGCAGCGCGCGTTCGCCGCCGCCCTGCGGGATCCGGCGCGCGCCGCGCCTCCGGGGCTGCGCGTGCCCACGGGCGTGGACCCACAGCGTCGCTTCGACGTGCATCGCAACAATACGGTGATGGCGCTAGTGGACGCGTTGGCGGCCGCGTTTCCGGTGACCCGGGCGCTGGTCGGCGAAACGTTCTTCCGCGCCATGGCGCGCGAACGTATCCGTCTGGATCCGCCGCGTTCGCCGATCGTGGCTGACTATGGCCAAGGTTTCGCCGCCTTCATCGCCGGATTCCCGCCCGCCCACGGCGTTCCCTATCTGCCCGACATGGCGAGGCTGGAATATCTGCGCGTGCAGGCGTACCACGCGGCCGATGCCCAGCCGCTCGAAGCATCGGCTTATCAACAGCTGCTCGCCACTCCGGAGCGGCTGGCCGCGGCGCGCCTGCGCCTGCATCCGGCCTGCGCGTGGCTGCGTTCGGACTACGCGGTGCGTTCGCTCTGGGCCGCGCATCAAGACAGCGACCGGGCGCGCGATGCCGCGCTCGAAGCGCTCGATACCGACGCATCCGAAGCGTTGCTGGTGACGCGCCCGCAGTGGCAAGTCCACGTCTCCGCGATGCCGCCCGCCGGCGTCGCCTGGCTGGACGCGCTGCGCGGCGGCGCGAGCCTCGGCGAAACCGCCCTGCTGACCGACCTCGAAGACGATTCCCAAGCGGGCGCGCAATACCACGCGCTGCTCGTTCTGCTCATCCAGCACGGCCTGGCGGTCGCGCTGGAACACCCAACGGAGTAATCCCATGCCCATCGCCGAACTGTCCCGCTCCGTTCCCAGAACCCGCGCCGCCGGGCGTGTCGCACGCGCGCTGTCCGCGCTCTTCGCCGCCTTCGCGCGGATTCCGGAAGACGCCATCAAGCTGCTGGCGCGCGTGTCGTTGGCCGCGACCTTCTGGACCTCCGGACAAACCAAGATCGAAGGCCTGGTGCTGGATCCGATCGGCTGGAATCTGCAGCTCGGCGTACCCCGCGTATCGGAAAGCGCGATCGAACTGTTCCGCAGCGAGTACGCGCTGCCGCTGCTGCCGCCGGAACTGGCCGCCAACCTGGCCGCCGTGTCCGAGCATGTGTTCCCGCTGCTGCTGCTGTTCGGCCTGGCCACGCGTCTGTCGGCCATGGCGCTGCTGGTGATGACCTTGGTGATCCAGATCTTCGTCTATCCCAGCGCCTATCCCACCCACGGCCTGTGGGCCGCGCTGCTGCTCTACCTGATGGCGCGCGGTGCGGGCGCGCTGTCGCTGGACCGGCCGATCGCGCGGCGTTTCGCGGCCTGAGCGCCTACGCGATCCGCCGCTGCCGACCGGTTGACGCATCATGGCGACCATCCTCCCTTTTCCGCGCCCCTACCGCCTGGATCCGACCATGCCCGAGCAGACGTGCGCCGACGCCTCGCCCCCGACCGATGCCACGCCCGACGGCGAGCGCTGGGCGGCGTGGATGCTGCTGGCGCAGGACGGCGACCGCGCGGCCTACCATGCGCTGCTGCAGGCACTGACGCCGTACGTGCGCGCGATCACGCGCCGCTACCTGGGCCGCGGCGAAGATGCCGAGGATGCAGTGCAAGATATCTTGATGATCCTGCACGGCATCCGCCACACCTACGAACGCGGGCGGCCGTTCAAGCCGTGGTTGAGCACCATCGCCAGCCGCCGCTGCATCGATCTTCTGCGTCGCCGCACCCATCGCCTGCGGCACGAGCTGACCACCGGATACGATGCCGACGACGCGCCTCATTGCGCGCATGGGCCCGAGGAAAGCGCGGTGCGCGAGCATGAAACCGAGACTCTGCATCGTGCGGTCGCGGGGCTGCCGCAGCGCCAGCGCGAAGCCATACGCCTGCTGCGGCTGAGCGAACTTTCATTGAACGAAGCCGCCGCCGAGAGCGACCAGAGCGTCGGTTCGCTGAAAGTCGCCTGCCATCGCGCCATCAAATCGCTGCACAATGCGCTCGCAAAAAAAGGATCGGCCCATGACTGACACCGACCGCCTCATCGACCACCTGGCCGCACGCGCGGCGCCGGTCAAACGGCTGGCTTCGCCGCTGCAGCGCACTCTGTTGTGGATGGCGCTGGCGGCCGTGGTGGTCTGCATCATCGTGGCCAGCCGCGGCGCCCGCCCGGGCTGGCTGCTGGACCTGGCGTCGCCCGCCGCCGCGCTGGAATGGAGCGGCAGCGTGCTGACCGGGCTGCTGGCGGCCTACGCCGCTTTCCAGATCAGCGTGCCCGGGCGTTCGCCCTCCTGGGCATGGCTGCCGCTGCCGGCCGCGCTGCTGTGGATGACGGGGTTATGCCTGGGCTGCATCGGCGATTTCGCGCGCATGGGCATGCAGGCGTTCGCCTATCAGGATCACAGCGCCGAGTGCGCCTGGGCGATCACGCTCACCAGCCTGCCGCTGGGTCTGGTGCTGCTGCTCATGGTGCGGCACGCCGGCGTGGTGCGCCCAGCGCCGACCGCCATGCTGGCCGCGTTGAGTGCGGCGGCGGTATCCGCCGCCGCGGTCAGCATCATCCACGAAGGCGAAACCGCGCTGATGGGCCTGCTGTGGCACGTCGGCGCGGTGGGGATTCTTTCCGGAGTGAGCTGGCTGTTCGGCAGTCATCTTTTTTCCTGGATCGGTTACGCGCGTCGTTAGTCGCGCTTGCGCCCCGCAAGGCGTAGGAGCGGGCCTTGCCCGCGATGCTTTTGGCCTTTCGTACAACAACCAAGAGCATCGCGGGCAAGGCCGGCTCCTACCGGATTCATGCACGCACCGCCGCGCATCCGGCATCAACCGCAGGCGTAACCATTGCGCCTGCCCGTGCGAATCCTCTGATACGAGTGATGGCCTGGTACCGCGGATCGCGGGCTGCCGCTCGATACGCAGGTCTTCCACCTCACCAAACTCTGGAGTGCTTACATGAAAGCGAATCTGATCAACGGTTTTTCCGGCGCAGCGCTCGCGGTGATGGCCGCCGGCATGGCCATGTCCGCGCCGGTATCGGCCGGTTCCAAGGCCAAGGCGGTCAAGGCGGTCGACGGCGAAGTCGTGCTGGTGCACTGTTCGGGCGTCAATCAATGCAAGGGCCACAACGACTGCGCCACCGCCAGCAATGCCTGCAAGGGCCAGGGCAGCTGCAAGGGCCAGGGCTTCGTGGCCGCATCGGAGAAATCCTGCGGCGATATCGGCGGCAAGGTGATCGATGCCGGCAAGAGCGTCAAGGTCGCCGCCAGCAGCCAGATCCAGTGCTACGGCCTCAACCAGTGCAAGGGCCACAACGACTGCAAGACCGCCAGCAACGCCTGCAAAGGCCAGGGCAGCTGCAAGGGCCAAGGCTTCGTGACCCTGCCCGCCTTCAGCTGCAGCAGCGCCGGCGGCACCACCAGCTGAGCATGCAGTACGGTCTGCTACAGGCCATTCCCGGCTCCGGCGCGCAGGCGCCGGAGTCGCGGCCATGGCTGGGCTTCGGCCTGGGCCTGCGCACCGAATACTTCGAATCGATCCTGGACCAAGCGCCGGCGGTCGACTGGTTCGAGATCACTTCCGAGAATTTCATGGTGGCCGGCGGCAAGCCGCGTCATTACCTGGAACGCATCCGCGCGCGCTACCCGCTGGCGATGCACGGCGTGTCGCTGTCGATCGGCAGCACCGATGCGCTGGATATGGATTACCTGCGCGGCCTGCGCCAGCTGGCGCGCGAAATCGAGCCGGCCTGGATTTCCGATCACCTGTGCTGGACCGGCGTCGGCGGCGTCAACAGCCACGACCTGCTGCCGCTGCCCTACAGCGAGGACGCCATCGCGCACGTCGTAAGCCGCGTGCAGCGCGTGCAGGAATTCCTGGGCCGCGAAATCCTGCTGGAGAACCTCAGCAGCTACGTCGAGTTCCAGGATTCGGACATGCCGGAATGGGAATTCGTGGCGCAGGTCGCGCAGCGCAGCGGCTGCCGGCTGCTGCTGGACCTCAACAACATCCAGGTCAGCGCACGCAACCACGGTTTCGACCCGCAGGATTATCTGCATGGCATTCCCGGCGACCGCGTGTGGCAGATCCACCTGGCCGGGCACAGCGATTACGGCGACTACTGCATCGACACCCACGATCACGACGTGCCGGCCGAGGTCTGGGCGCTGTACGCCAGCGCGCTGCGCCGCTACGGCCCGGTCAGCAGCATGATCGAGCGCGATGACGATTTCCCGCCGCTGGGCGACCTGCTGGCCGAACTGGACCAGGCGCGCAGCGTGTTCGCGCGCAGCACCGGCCTGGCGGCGGCCGCATGAGCGCGCACGCGCTGGCCGAACTGCAGCGGCGATTCCTGGCGCACCTGCGTGACCAACCCGGCGACGCGTTGACCGCGGCCATCGCCCATGGCCGCATGCCGCACGGCGTTGGCCTGCGCATCTACCGCCACGCCTACCGCGCGCGCCTGCGCGAAGCGCTGGAACACGACCATCCCGCGCTCGGCGCGTATCTGGGCGATGCGCTGTGGGACGAGCTGTGTCGTGGTTACATCGCGGCGCATCCGTCGCGGCACCGCTCGCTGCGGGATTTCGGCGCGGACCTTCCGGACTATCTGGCGCAGGCCGGTGCGTTCCGCGCCCATCCGCAGATCGCCGAACTGGCCGCATTCGAGCGCGCGCTGCTGGACAGCTTCGACGCCGCCGACGCGACGCGCGCCGATTGGGAAGCGTTGATGTCGCGGCCCCCGCTGGATTGGCCCACGCTGCGGCTTGGTTTCCATCCCAGCCTCAAGCTGCATCGCGCCGCCCGCAACGGCGTGGAAATCTGGCGCGCGATCAAGGACGGGCAAACCCCGCCGCCCGCAGGCGCCGCCGCCAGCCCGGCATGGGCGCTGTGGCGCGACGCAGACCGCGTCGGCCGTTTCCGCTCGCTGGATGCGGAAGAAAACGCAGCGCTAGGCTGCTGCATGCGGGGCGACACTTTCGCCGACCTGTGCGCACTGCTGATCGCTTTCCAGCCGCCCGAAACCGTGCCGCACTCCGCGTTGAACTATTTGCGCAGCTGGTGCGAGGAAGGCTGGGTCGTGCATTGGAGCTGACGAAATTCGATGCGCACATTCAGAACCAGGCAACTCAAACCCCGGGCAGCGATTGGCGTAACCGGCCCATTCCCTCCCAGGGATCGGCGCGCAGCCGCTTGGCGCGCTCCAAGGCGCGGCGCATCGTGTAAAAGCCGGGCGCCGTGACTTTGGAAAGCTCTTCCCAACGCAGCGGCATCGCCACGCTCGCGTGGTCGCGCGCGCGCAGCGACCAGGAGCACACGCTGGTGGCGCCGCGCCCGTTGCGCAGCCAGTCGATGAAGATCTTGCCGTCGCGCTTGGCCTTGCTCATGGTGGCCACATATTTATCCGGCGCGTGCTCGGCCATGGCCTCTGCGAACGCGGCGCAGAAATCCTTGGCTTGATCCCATGATGGCCCGGGCATGATGGGCACGACCACATGCAGTCCCTTGCCGCCGGACAGGCGCAGCCAGCTTTCCAGTTTCGTCTCCAGCAGGCGCTTGCGGATATCGCGCGCTGCAGCCTTGACCTTGGCCCAGCTCACGCCCGGGCCCGGATCGAGATCGAAGACCAGGCGATCAGGTTTTTCCGGCGCCTGCACGCGCGAACCCCACGGATGGAACTCCAGCGCATTCATCTGCACCAGCTCCAGCAAGCCCTCCACGTCCTCCACGTACAGATAATCCTCGCGTCCGCTCTTCTGCTGCAGCGCGATCGCCTTCACCGATTTCCCCAGCGCGTCGCTGTGGTGCTTCTGGAAAAAACACTCGCCCTGGGCCCCGTCCGGGCACCGCAGCAGCGACAGCGGCCGCTGCACCAGTTCGGGCAGCAGCCACTTGGCCACCTGCCGGTAATACTCGGCGACCTCGCCTTTGGTGATCTTGTCCGCCTGGTAGACCACACGCTCGGGATGGGTGAGTGTGGTCGACTTGGGGCCTTCGTCCAGCTCGCGCATGTGCTTGTCCTCCCGCAGCCGTTTGAAACTCGCCTGGCGCAGCAGTCCCTCCTTGGCCCAGCCCCGGAACGCCACCTCCGCGACCAGCAGCGGTTGCACCCAATGCACGCTGCGCGCCGAGAACGGCACGTGGGTTGGCAATTCCACGACCGCGTGTGGAGCCTTCAGCTTCGCCAACCGGGATTGCAGCGACACCAGCGCAGCCTCGTCGAAACCGGTGCCCACCCGACCTACATAGCGCAACCTGCCAGCCTCGGACTTGGCCATCAGCAACGACCCGAAACCGGCGCGCGATCCTTTGGGCGCGGTGTAGCCGACAATCACGAATTCCTCGGTGTCCTCGTGTTTCACTTTGGCCCAGGCGCTGGAACGCGATGCGAGATAAGCGGCATCCACGCGCTTGCTGACGATGCCTTCCAGTCCCTTCTCCTTGCTGGCATCGAACACTTCCTTGCCGTGACCCAGCACATGCTCGCTGTAAGCCAGCACGCCGACTTCATCGCCAATGAGTTGTTTCAACAACTGCTTGCGCTCGATCAACGCCGTGCGACTTAGATCCACGCCGGCGATACCGGGCATGTCGAACACCACGTAGCGCAGCGGCTGTTTGGAAGTGCCGTCGATGGCGCGCTGCAGCGCACTGAAATCGCTGCGCCCTTGCGGGTCGATCACCACCAGCTCCCCGTCCAGACGCAGATCGCCCACCGGTAACGCCCGCACCGCCTGCGCGACTTCGGGAAACGTCTCGGTCCAGTCGAGTTTGCCGCGGGAGCGCAGCTTGACCTGACCGGCGACCACGTCGGCCAGCATCCGGTAGCCGTCCCACTTGATCTCGTGCAGCCACTCCTCGCCAGCCGGGGCGGATTCGCGGCGGCTGGCGAGCTGCGGGGCAAACCCGGCCGGATAATCGCCCGTGCGCGCGCCGTGCAGTGCCAGCGCGCGCTGGGCCCAGCGCGCGGACGACTTCTTCGCGGCAGCGCGCTTCGGCTCGATTTTCCTGCGTACTGCAGGCTTGTTCTTTTTCGGCGCCGCCTTGCCGATCAGGTCGTCGGCGTCCTGGTCGGCGGCGAATTCGTCCTCGCGCTTGATCAACAGCCACTGCTTCTGCTTGCCGCGCAGATGGGTGCGCACCAGCTTCCAGCCGCCGTTGAGCTTGCCGCCATGCAGCACGAAGTCAACCTTGCCCGCGGCGATGGCTTCCAGCGGATCGCCTTCGCAGGCCCATGTGCCGTGATCGAACACGTCCACATGGCCCGCGCCGTAATTGCCCTGCGGAATATCGCCCTCGAACGAAGCGTACGCCACGGGATGATCCTCCACCTCCACCGCCAGACGCTTTTCGCCGACCCGCAGCGACGGGCCCTTCGGCACCGCCCAACTCTTCAGCGTGCCATCGGCCTCCAAACGGAAGTCGTAGTGCCGCGCGCGCGCATGGTGCAGCTGCACCACGAAAATCGGGCGATGCGCGGGGGCCGAAATCCGCTTGCCGACCGCGTCCGCATCGGGTTCCGGCGTGTCGGGGAACCGCCGCTTGCGACTGTAGTCGCGCAGCGACACGCCTCACCCCGCCTTGCGCTTGGTCGCCTTCTTGGCAGGTGCCTTGGCCACTGGTTTAGTAGCGGTCTTTTTCTCTGCTTTCCTGGGTTTCCCCGCCACTTTTTTTGCCGCGGGCGTGCGCTTCTTGCTGTCCAGGCTTTTCTGCAGCAGCGACATGAAATCGACCACGTTGGTGGCCGCGTCCTCGCGCTGCTCGGCTTCCTCCACCACCTTGGCCAGGTTGCCCTTGGATCTGATCCGCTTCTTGATGATCGCTTCCAGGCGCTTGCGGAATTCGTCGTGGTAGCCCTCCGGCGCCCATTTGCCGGACATCGACGCGATCAGCTGCCTGGCCATCTCCACTTCCTTGGGCGTGATGCGATAGGACGCCACCTTGCCGGTGGGCAGCTTGTAGTCGGCCGGGTCCACCAGCTCCTGCGGATAGCGCAGCAGCATCAGCACCAGCGCATCGCCTTCCGGCATCACCGCGCATAGGTACTCGCGGGTGCGGATCACCACCCGGGCGATGCCGACCTTGTGGCTGGATTTCAGCGTCTCGCGCAGCAGCACGTAGCCTTTCTCGGCTTTCTTGCCCGGCACCAGGATGTAGGGCTTCTCGAAATAGCGCAGATCGATGCTGCCGGCATCGACGAACGCTTCCACCTCGACCGACTCGTGGCTCTCCGGCGCGGCGGACTGGATGTCCTCCTTCTCCACCACCACGTAGCTGCCCTTGTCGTACTCGAACGCCTTGACGATGTCCTTCCACGGCACTTCCTCGCCGGTGTCGGCATTCACCCGCTCGAAGCGGATCGGCTTCTTGTCGCGCGAATCCAGCATGCGGAAATGCAGATCCACCTTGCGCTCGCCCGACATCAGCGACACGGGCACGTTGAGCAGCCCGAAGGAAAGGGTGCCGGTCCATATCGGTCTGGCCATGGGTCTGGGTTCCTAAGAGTGTGCGGAAGTGGAGGGTTCCAGGCGATCCAGCGCATTCCACGCGTTGATCAGCACGGGAAAGGCGTCGCTCCAGGCCAACGACGAAACGCCGCGCAGTTCGTCCCATTGCGCTTCCAGTTCGATTGCCGCCAGATCGTCGATTGCGGGCCAATACGCCCGGTGCGTAGCCAGCGCAAGCGCGTAGACGGGGCATAGATCGTCCCACTGCAATTCGGGCCGGCTGTGCGAGGAGCGCTCGAAATCCGTCGCGGTCCAGTCGTCGAAATCCTCGGGCACCTCCAGCATGTCCTCGTAAGGCAGACAGTCGGCCACTTTGCGCGCGTCGTGCCGCAGCGCATCTAGATGTTGACGATAAACGGAGCGATCCAGACGCATGTCGTGATGAAGTCGACCAGGAGACGGCGGCGTATTGCATTCCAGATAGCGTCGCACGCGTTATATGAGCGTGACGGAAGCCGCGCGCATGCCGTCTAAGTCAAGTGGTATTCGACAATTGCCGAATTGCCGCGGCCGCTGCCCTTGGCGCGTCGGACTGAATGTCTTTTTCCCGGCCATTAAGCCATGGTGCTTTTCCAGTTAAGCGGCGCCATTCGTCGCAGTTTAACCATAGGAACCAAATCGTAAGCTACATGTTGGCGATCATGCTTCTTTTTTCACGCGGACTTTCCTGAAACGCCGAGACACGCTATTTCGCATTCTACCGAGCTAGGTCACTCCGCCTGTCGCGCGAATCATTCGCTCCTGCAGACCTCCGCTGCCTGCTTTCCGCGCTGGACATGCGTCTCCATACTGATTTTATGATTACTTCGGCATGCGTCCAATCCAGCTGTTCACTCGCCAGCAATTTCTTCACGTAGCGCGTTTTCAGCGCCGGAAGCACGTCCTGCAGGCTGGTACGATAATTGAGTAGATACGCGTCGTAGCCAAATTTCAATGTCGGTACGTAATGCTTGAACTCCAGCCCTTGCTTATGCAAGGGCTCGTCGGGATGGATCGTTCGCCACAATCTCAACTCGGCTTCTATATCCACCGCCACATCGTTGGCCGCAATGCTGTAAGAGAGTGATGCCATGGTCATGCTTGCTTTTTTCCGCCTGCCTGCAGTGCAAATACTGATGAACAGGTTGTTTTCCGGAAGTGAAAGGCGCGTGTGCAAATAAACGCTGCGCCTTTACGAGACGGCACGATCAGGTCTGCGCTTCGGCGATCACCGAATTGTCGCGTCCGCCGTTCTTGGCGCGGTACAGGGCTTCGTCGGCCAGCGAAAACCATTCCTGCCAGCGTTCCTCATCGCTCGCCATGGCCGCGCCTAGCGACACGGTGATCCGGCCGCCGGGTCCGCGCAATCCGCTTCTGACCGCCAACCGCAGGCGTTCGGTGGCCGCATGCAGTCCTTCGCGCGAGTCCACCGCCAGCAGCACCACGAATTCTTCGCCACCGAAACGGAACACGAAGTCCTGCTTGCGCATTTGGAACTTCAGGATCGCCGCGAGATCGGCGATAGCCGTATCGCCGGCCGCATGGCCGTAGCTGTCGTTGACTTCCTTGAAGTGGTCGATATCCATGATCACCAGACCGTAGTTGCCCTGACCGGCGCGATGCCGCTCCAGCGCAGTGGTCAGAGCATGCTCCATCGCGCGGCGATTGGGCACGCCGGTCAGCGCATCCAGCGAGGCCATGGTCTCCAGCACGTGCTGGTCGCTGCGCACATGGATGGCGAACAGGTACGCGAACAGGGTGACCAGCGCCGCCGTCACCGCCACCGACACCTGGTGCAGCAGGTTCTCGAAAAGGCCGGGTACGGACAGCACGACCGCGGTAAGCAACAGGTTGGACACCAGCGCCAGGCGCGGCCCGGTGACGAAAAAACTGGTCATCAGCACCAGGAAAATCCAGTGCATCGCCGAGGCCCCCACCACCCAGCACGCCACCGCGCAGCCCAGCGCATTGCTCACGCACATCAACACACCCGGCCCCGCGGTGTGGCCGGTGCGCAGCGCGTAAGCCACCGGCCCGATGATCGCCAATGCGATGGCCAGGTCGGTCGCGGCCGCGGCCCACTGGCCCTGCGAGGCGCGGAACACCGCAAAACCGACCAGCGTGGCGGCCGTGATCACACCCAGCAGCACGATCACGCCGCGCTGTGAATCGCTTCGGAATTTATCGATCAAAGCGCCCGTCTCCCCCAATGCCGCTTGCGCAGGATAAGCCGCGGCGCGGCTCCGTGGCGACATCACGATATCCAAATGAGGGTTTTTATGAAGTGAAACGCTTATTGAAGTTCCATGGCCGGTCTGCGAACGGCGGGCCATGCACCGAGAGAATGCGGCGGAAACCCCGCTTGGGTTTGCGGCCTCAGCGGCGCCGCAGCAGCGCATAGGCGAACAGCTGCACTTGATCCGCAGGAGTCGTATGCCGCTCCTCACGTTCCTCCACCAGCTCGAACGCCGGCGCCAGCAGTCCGGCGATGTCCTGCGCCGATCTTCTTGCGACCTGCAGGCCGCTGCAGCGCTGCGGACCCCGCGGCGCGAATCCGCCGATCACCGCATGCCCACCAGGCGCAATCGCGCGTGCCGCCCGCTGCGCGTAACGCCGCGCGTCCCGCGCGTCGATCAGGAAATGCAGCACCGCGCGGTCGTGCCAGAGATCGTAGCGCGCCTGCTGGAACTCCGCTTTCAGCAGATCGGAGACCCACCAACGCACCGCATCGGCTTTGCCGGCCAGACGCGCGCGCGCCACGCTCAGCGCTTCGTCCGACAGATCCAGCACGGTTACATCCGTCAGGCCCATGCCGAGCAGATCGTCGACCAGCGTGGACGCGCCGCCGCCGATATCGATCACGCGACTGGTCGCTTGCGCGCCGGCGCTAAGCAGCAGTGCCAGCGACGCATCGAGGCGCGGCCGGAACCAGCTTACTTGCTGCGCATCTTTGCGCAGGTACACATCTTGCCAGTGCGTCGGAGTCGGTGACATGGGCGCAGTGCCTCAACCAGCAAGCTCGAGCCGGAACCACGGGTCGATCCCGAGCAGCTCAGCGGCGGAGAAGCCGCGCTTGCCGGGTTCGCCGATGACCGTGACCGGGATGGCGGAAATAAGCATTTTCAGCGGTGGCATCATCAAAGACTACGGACGCGCGCGCGATGCAGCCAGCGATAAAGCACCGGCAGCACGACCAGCGTCAGGAAGGTGGAAGAGAGGATGCCGCCGATGACCACGGTCGCCAGCGGGCGCTGCACTTCCGAACCCGCACCGACGTTGAACGCCATCGGCACGAAGCCGAGCGAGGCCACCAGCGCGGTCATCAGCACCGGACGCAAGCGGCCGAGCGCGCCGTCGACGATGGCGTCTTCCAGGGTGTCGCCTTCCTCGCGGAGCTTCTTGATGAAGGCGATCATTACCAAGCCGTTGAGCACTGCAACACCGGACAGCGCGATAAAGCCCACGCCGGCGGAAATGGACAGCGGAATCCCGCGCAGCTCTAACGCGATCACGCCGCCGGTCAAGGCCAGCGGCACGCCGCTGAACACGATCGCCGCATCCTTGGCCGAACCGAACGCCATGAACAGCAGCGCGAAGATCAGGACCAGGGTCATCGGTACCACCACCGACAGGCGCTGGCTGGCGGAAATCAGCTGTTCGAAGGTGCCGCCGTAATCGATCCAGTAGCCGGTGGGCACTTCGACTTCGGCATTGACGCGCTGCTGTAGTTCGCTGACGAAACCGCCCAAGTCGCGGCCACGCACGTTGGCCGTCACCACCACGCGGCGCTTGCCGTTCTCGCGGTTGATCTGGTTAGGGCCTTGCAGGGTTTCGATCTTCGCCACTTCGCGCAGCGGCACCGTGCGCGGCGTGCCCGCGCTGAAGCCGCCGACGCGGCTGGATTCATCGGCGTTGTCGCTGCCACCGAGGGGAATCGGCAGGTCGTCTAGCGCTTCCGGATCCTGACGCAGGCGCTCGGGCAGGCGCACCACGATATCGAAACGCCGGTCGCCTTCGAACAGCTGTCCTGCCACTTCGCCGCCCACTGCGGTGGCGACGGTGTCCTGCACTTCGTCCACACTCAAGCCATAACTGGCAAGCGACTGGCGATCGGGAATTACGGTGAGCAGCGGCAGACCAGTGACCTGTTCGAGCTTTACATCCGCGGCACCGGGTACGGCGCTGGCGATGGATTCAAGGCGTTCGCCCACTTCCACAAGGGTGTCCAGGTCATCGCCGTATAGTTTGATCGCCACATCGGCGCGCACGCCGGAGATCAGCTCGTTCATGCGCATCTGGATCGGCTGGGTGAACTCGTAGTTGTTGCCGGGGAGTCGACGCGCAACTGTTTCGAGTTCCGACACCAGGGCCGCACGCGGCTTGCGAGGGTCCGGCCAGGCATCGCGCGGCTTCAGCATCACGTAGGTGTCGGTGACCGAGGGCGGCATCGGGTCGTTCGCGATTTCGGCCGTGCCCAGTTTGCTGAAAACGCGCTCGACTTCCGGCAGCGATCCCAGCTGTTTTTCCAGGCTGACCTGCATCAGCAACGCCTGGCTCAGGCTGGTGCCGGGAATGCGCAACGCATGCACGGTGATGTCGCCTTCGTCCAGGTTCGGGATGAATTCGGTGCCCAGGCGCGTGGCCAGCAACACACAAAAGGCCATCAGTACCACGGCGCCACCGACGACCCAGCGCCCGCGCCGCAGCGACCACGTCAGCAGCGGCTCGTAGCGACGCCGCGCCCACTGCATCACCCGGTTTTCTTTTTCGTCCACTCGCCCGCTCAGGAACACGGCGATGGCCGCCGGCACGAAGGTCAGCGACAGCAGCATGGCGCCGGTCAGAGCGAGCACGACCGTGATCGCCATCGGGTGGAACATCTTTCCCTCGATGCCGGTCAGCGCGAAGATCGGCAGGTACACGGCGGTAATGATGCCCAGGCCGAACAGGCTGGGACGGATCACTTCCGCCGTGGCCGAGGCGGTTACGTCGTGCCGCTCTTCCTCGGTCATCACCCGGCCCAGCTGGTGCTGCATTTCGCCGAAGCGGCGCAGGCAGTTCTCGATGATGATCACCGCGCCGTCCACGATCAGGCCGAAGTCGAGCGCGCCCAGGCTCATCAGATTTCCGGACACGCCGCCGCGGGTCATGCCGAACACGGTGAACAACATCGCCAGCGGAATCACCGCCGCCGTGATCAAGGCCGCGCGGAAATTGCCGAGCAGCAGGAACAGCACCACGATCACCAGCAGCGCGCCTTCCACCAGGTTCTTGGAGACGGTGGCGATGGTGCGGTCGACCAGCGCAGTGCGGTCGTACACGGCGGTCGCTTTCACGCCGGCAGGCAGGCTGGCGTTGGCTTCTTCCAACTTTGCGGCTGCGGCCTGGGCCACATCGCGGCTGTTAGCGCCGACCAGCATGAACACCGTGCCCAGCACCACTTCCTGCCCGTTCTGCGTGGCCGCGCCGGTGCGCAGTTCCGGGCCTTCGCCTACTTCGGCCACGTCGCGCACGCGGATCGGCACGCCTTCGCGGCGATCCAGCACGATGTCGCGGATCGCATCGAGATCGGAAACCTGCCCCGGCACGCGCACCAGGAACTGCTGGCCGCTGCGTTCGATATAGCCGGCGCCGACGTTCTGGTTGTTGGCCGCCACCGCGGTGACCACATCGTGCAGGGTGAAACCGAGCGCGACCAGTTTCGACGGCTCCGGCGTGATGTGGATCTGGCGTGCGAAGCCGCCGATGGTGTTGACCTCGGTCACGCCCGGCGTGTTGCGCAGCTGTGGACGCACCACCCAGTCCTGCAGGGTGCGCAGGTCGGTGGCGGTCCACGACGTGCCGTCCTGTTTCAGCGCGCCGGCTTTCGATTCGACCGTGTACATGAAGATCTCGCCGAGGCCGGTGGCAATGGGACCCATCTCCGGCTCCAGTCCTTCAGGCAACTGCGACTTGACCTGCTGCAGGCGTTCGCCGACCTGCTGCCGCGCGAAATACAGATCGGTGCCGTCCTTGAACACGACCGTGACCTGCGACAAGCCGTAGCGCGAGATCGAGCGAAAATAATCCAGGCCCGGCAAGCCCGCCATCGCGGTTTCGATCGGAAAGGTGACGCGCTGTTCCGACTCCAGCGGCGAATAGCCGGCGGCTTCGGTGTTGACCTGCACCTGCACGTTGGTGATGTCGGGCGTGGCGTCGATCGGCAGCTTGGTGAAGCTCCACGCGCCGAGCGCGATCAGCGCCAGGGTCAGCGACAGCATCATCCAGCGATGCGCGATAGCGAAGCGGATGATGCCTTCCAGCGCGCCGCGTTTTGTTTCCTGCGGGCGGTCAATGGTCATGCGAGGCTCCCGACTTCTCGATGTCGGCCTTGATCAGGTAGCTCTGTTCGGTGACCACGGCATCGCCGGCCTTCAGTCCGGACAGGATTTCCACCTGCATCGCATCGCGCTTGCCCAGTTCGACCGGGCGCACTTCATAGGTATCGCCGACGCGGATGAACACCACCTCCCAGTCGCGGAAGGTCTGCAGCGCCGACAGCGGCACCACCAGCGCGGCGGGCTGCTGCTCGACGGTGATGCGCGCCTTGACCGCCGAACCCGGGCGCCACAGACCGTCCTCGTTGGCGATGGTGGCGCGCGCGACCGTGCTCTGGCTGGCGGTGGCGGTGCCGGGCAGCACGCGTTCGAGCGTCGTTTCGATCGTGGCGCCGTCGCTCATGCGCGTGACTTTCACCGGCACGCCCGGACGGATGTGCTGCGCGTCGGCGCCGAAGATGTGCAGATCCACCCACAGCGACGACAGGTCGGCGATCTCGAACAGCGGCGAGCCTTCGCTGGCCACCGAACCCACCGACGCATTGCGCGCCAGCACCACGCCGGAGATCGGCGCATTGACCGTGTAGGTGGTCAGGCTGAGGTTGCTTTCGACAGTCGCCAGCGCCTGGCCCGCCCGTACTTGATCGCCCGCATTGGCGCGCAGGCTGCGGATCGGGCCGGGGAAGCGCGCCATCACGTTGGCTACGCGGCCTTCCACCGGCGTCAGCAGGCCCTGCACTTCGTGTTCGTCGGCGATCACGCCCGCGCTTGCCGGCGCGACGCGAATCCCGGATTCGGTGGCGATCTTCGCCACGATTTCGGTGCGGCCTTCATAGCTGGGATAAGCCCAGCGCAGCGCCTTGCCCTCGATCTTCGAGAGCACTTCGACTTCGAACGAGTGCGGTTCGCCAACGATGCTGGCGGCCATCAGGCTGCCGTCGGCCTGCGGCTTGAGCATGTGGTTCTCGGCGATATTGCCCAAGCGCTTCAGCCTGACTTCCACCGTGCCCGCGGTACCCGGCATCGGTTTGCCGCCTTGGTACAGCCAGGCCTGGTACTTGGGCGGCGTGCCGTCTTCGGCGATGGCCAGCTCCACTGCGTAACCGCCTTGTTCCAGCAGACGGCCCCCGTGTTCGCCTTTTTTGGGTTCCTCCGCTTCGGCGTGTTCATCGCCTGCTTCATGGCCTGTTTCTGCATGGCCCGCTTCTTCGTGGCCATGCTCGTCGGAGGCGTTTTCTTTTCCGCAAGCGCTCAGCAGCAGCGCCAGCGCCAGCGCGCCGATCAGGGGATGGATTTTCATGGTGCGGTTCCTTGGGGAGTGGGCGACGTCGGGCCGGCGACGAACGCCTGGCCGGTGAGCCGCTGGATTTCGATGAGGGCACGCTGTGCTTCCAGCGCGGCGTCGAGCTGCTGCTTGCGCGCGTTGGTGCGTTCGGACTGCAGCTGCGCCCATTCCAGGTAGCTGATGGCGCCGCCGCGATACTCGCGTTCGGCTGCGCTTTCGGCCTTGCCGAGTTTCGGCAGCACATCCGACTGCAGTCGCGACACTTCGAACTGCGCCACGCGATAGCGGCCGTGCGCTTCGGCCAGCGTGGAATACAGCGACAGTCCCTGCGCCTCGCGCTCGATTTCCAGCGTGGCGAGTTCCGCCTCGGCCACGCGGATATCGGGCTGTGCGCGGCGCGCGCTGCCTAGCGGCACGGACACGCTGCCGATCAAGGCGAAATCGTCGGTCGCCTGCAGCCGGCGCACCCCGAACTGCCAGTCCAGATCCGGCGTGACCTCACTGCGCGCAAGCTGCAGGCGCGCTTCGCCAATGCGCTGCTCATCGGCAAAACGCGCCAGCTCCGGGGTGCTGGTGAGCAAGGCGTCCAGTGCGTCGAAGTCCGCGATGTTCGGCAGTGCCAGCGGATCGCCCGTGATCATGGCGAAGACGGGATCGCGTTCGCCCCACAGCGCCGCCAGATGCTGGCGCGCGGACGCATCGCGCTGCCCGGCGCGGTCGCGCTCCATCTCAGCGCGCGCCAGTGCGGCCTGCGCGGTCAACACCACGGACTCGGGCGAAGCGCCTGCGACCAGACGCTGCCTGGCGCCTGCGACCGTGCGCTGGCGCTGCGCAACATCCAACTCGGCGATGCGGCGCTGCTGCTGTGCCGCGCTGATGGCCAGGTAACGGCGCGCGACTTCGGCCAGCAGATCGAGCCGTTTGGTTTCGCGCTGCAGCGCCAGCGCGTCGATGCGCGTTTGCGCCAGCGTGCGCCGGGCGTCGAGTTTGCCGCCGCGTTCCAGCACGGAAGCGAGGGTCAGGCTGATTTCGGCCTGCTCGAAGCCGCTGGCGTCGCCGCTGCCGAATGCGTTTTCCACTTCAAGCCCGGCGACCCAGGCCGGACGCAATGCCGCGCGATCCGCTTCGGCCATCAGCACGCCGCGCTGGCTGTCGATCAGCCTCAGATCGGGATGGGACCGGGCGACACGCGCGAGCGCGTCATCCAGCGTCAATGTTTCGGGCGACTGCGCCGATGCCGGCAGGCATGACGCAGCCGCGAAGACGGCGAGTACCGTCGAACGCAGCCACATGGGGATTCTCCAGAGGGGTCTATGACGAAGCGAACCGGCATGGCGCCGGCGATTGCGTCAGATCGCGATAGGAGGCCGGAACGGCGCGAGCGACAGCGCCTTGGCGTGGATCTGGGTCGCGGACAGGGGCAGGGTTTCGCGCGGCAGAAGCGCGGCCAGCAACAGCGGCGAGGAGAAATTCGCGAACGACTGGCTGCAGCAATGCGCCAGATGAATCAGCGTATGCAGCGGATCGGCGTCCTCGCCGTGATCCTCGACGGCTTCGCCGGATGCATGATCGTGCGGCATGGCGATGGCATGGCTGCCCACCGGATCGTGCTGCAGCTCGTGCAACTCGCCGAGCGAGGCGAATATCGGCTGCAGCACCAGCCCCAACGCCAATGCGCCCAGAAAAATCAAGCGCAGGGCGGACGGGAGGCGGAAGCGGCGAAAAACTGGCATGGACCGTAGGTTACCGGCGATCCGGCGGCGGCACAATTTTACGTGGACGAGCCCGCATACCGCCGATGCAGCATCGCAGCCGGCCATTGGCAGTCATTCCACCGTGACCGACTTGGCGAGATTCCTCGGCTTGTCCACGTCGGTGCCGCGCGCCAGGGCGGTGTGGTAGGCCAGCAGCTGTACCGGGATGGTGTGGACGATGGGGCTGAGCACGCCGGCGTGGCGCGGGGTGCGGATCACGTGCACGCCTTCGGACTCGCTGAAGTTGCTGTCCTGGTCGGTGAACACGAACAGCTCGCCGCCGCGCGCGCGCACTTCCTGCATGTTGGATTTCACTTTTTCCAGCAGCTTGTCGTTGGGTGCGATCACCACCACCGGCATGGCCGCATCCACCAGCGCCAGCGGGCCGTGTTTGAGCTCCCCGGCCGGATAGGCCTCGGCGTGGATGTAGGAAATCTCCTTGAGCTTGAGCGCGCCTTCCAGGGCGATGGGGTAATGCAGGCCGCGGCCCAGGAACAGCGCATTGTGCTTGCCGGCGAATTTCTCCGCCCAAAGCGCGATCTGCGGCTCCAGGTTGAGCGCATGCTGCACGCTGCCGGGCAGGAAGCGCAGCTGTTCCAGGTAATCGGCTTCCTGTGCGGCGCCGACCTTGCCGTGCAGTTTGCCCAGCACCACGGTCAGCTGGAACAACGCGGCCAGCTGCGTGGTGAACGCCTTGGTGGAGGCCACGCCGATCTCGGCGCCGGCGCGCGTGTAGCAGACCAGTTCGCTGGCGCGCGGGATCGCGCTTTCGGGCACGTTGCACACCGACAGCGTGTGCTCATGGCCCAGCGACTTGGCGTATTTCAGCGCCTCCATGGTGTCCAGGGTTTCGCCGGACTGGGAAATGGTGACGATCAGGTGCTTGGGATTGGCATAGGCGGCGCGGTAGCGGTACTCGCTGGCGATTTCCACCGAACACGGCAGTCCGGCGATGGCTTCGATCCAGTAGCGCGCGGTCATGCCGGCGTAATAGCTGGTGCCGCAGGCCAGGATCTGCACGCCTTCCACTTCGCGCAGCACCGCTTCGGCGTTTTTGCCGAACAGTTCGGGCAGGAAACCCCCATCCATCGCCGCTTCGATGGTGTCGGCCAGGGCGCGCGGCTGCTCGTGTATTTCCTTCTGCATGAAGTGGCGGTACGGGCCCAGCTCCAGCGAGGCCAGCGACACGTCGGACACGTGCACTTCGCGCGCGATTTCCGTATCGGTGGCATCGAACACGCGCACGCGGTCGCGGGTCACTTCTGCGGTGTCGCCTTCCTCCAGGAAAATCACCCGGCGCGTGGCCTGCAGGATCGCCGACACGTCCGAGGCGATGAAGTTCTCGCCTTCGCCCAGGCCGATCAGCAGCGGACAGCCCATGCGCGCGCAGACCATGCGCTCGGGTTCGCGGCGGCTGACCACGGCCAGCGCGTAAGCGCCGGTGAGTTCCTTGACCGTGCGCTGCAGCGCGGCCAGCAGATCCTCTCCCTGTTTGAGGTAATGGTGGATGAGGTGGGCGATGACTTCGGTATCGGTCTGCGATTCGAAGGTGTAGCCCAGCTGGCGCAGGCGCTCGCGCTGCTCTTCGTGGTTTTCGATGATGCCGTTGTGCACCAGGGCCACGCCGTGGCTGATGTGCGGATGGGCGTTGGCCTCGGTGACGCCGCCGTGGGTGGCCCAGCGGGTGTGGCCGATGCCCAGGTGCGCGTCGAATTTTTCCTCTATCGCCGCGTTCTCCATCTCGGAAACGCGCCCGGTGCGGCGCACGCGCTGCACATCGTTGGCCTTGACCACCGCGATGCCGGCGGAATCGTAACCCCGGTATTCCAGCCGCTTGAGCCCTTCGATCAATACGGGAACCACATTGCGATCCGCGATCGCGCCAACGATGCCGCACATCAAGCCTGCTCCTGTCGGAAGTCCGTCCAGTGTAAACGCCGAAAGTCCGCAGGACCGTCCGCGCGGACGCGCCGGGTGTCCGCGCGGACACATTGGACGGCGGATATTTCCATTCCATTCAACAGGTTGCGGTTGGCATGCCGCTTGCTCCGATGCACTCACCGGCCTTGCGGCCAGCACCGAACCCCGCCCCGCCCATGGACTTCCGCACCCGCATCCGCGACACCTCCGGCCAGGACCAGGTTCTGGCCGCGCCGCGCCGCGCCGGGGCGCGCAAGCGCTGGCTGATCGGCGGCGCAGCCGGCGCGGCGCTGCTGGCGCTGGCGGTGTGGGTGATCGCGGGCTGGATGGGCGGCGGACGTTCGTTCGACGCCGCACGCCTGCGCATCGCCGAAGTGAAGCGCGGCGACCTGGTGCGCGACCTGTCCGCCGACGGCCGCGTGATCGCCGCCAACAGCCCCACCCTGTACGCCATCGCCGGCGGCACGGTGGCGCTGAAAGTGGTGGCCGGCGACGTGGTGAAGCAAGGCCAGGCGCTGGCTGTGATCGACAGCCCCGAGCTGCGCAGCAAACTGGCGCAGGAAGAATCCACCCTGGCCAGCATGCAGGCTGAAGCCAACCGCGCCGTGCTGGACGCGCAAATCGCGCGCGCCAACGCCGGCAAGATCCGCGACCAGGCGGAAATCGAGCGCACCGCAGCGCAGCGCGACCTGGAGCGCTTTGATCGCGCCTACAAAGGCGGCGCGGTGTCGCAGAACGAGTTCGCGCGCGCGCAGGACGAACTGAAGAAAGCCGAGATCGGCCTGGCCGCCGCGCGCCAGGACGCCGGCCTGCAGAGCCAGGGCGCCGACCTGGACGCGCGCAACAAGCGGCTGCTGGCCGAGCGCCAGCGCGCGGTGGCGACCGAGCTGCGGCGCCAGGTGGACGCGCTGACCGTGCGCGCGCCGTTCGACGGACAGATCGGCCAGGTGCAGCTGGCCCAGGGCACCAGCGTGGTCGCCAACGGGCCGATCCTGAGCGTGGTGGACCTGGGCGAATTCGAAGTGGAGATCAAGGTGCCGGAAAGCTTCGCGCGCGATCTGGGCATCGGCATGCCGGCGCAGATCGCCAGCAACAGCGTCACCTATGCGGCGGAAGTGTCGGCGGTGTCTCCTGAAGTGGTCAACGGCGAAGTCAACGCGCGCCTGCGCTTCGCCGACGGCAGGCAGCCTCCCGGCCTGCGTCAGAACCAGCGGCTGTCCGCGCGCATCGTGCTGGACACGCGCCGCGACGTGCTGATGGTGGAGCGCGGCCCGTTCGTGGAACAGAACGGCGGTCGCTTCGCCTATGTGGTCAGCGGAAGCAATGCGGTGCGCCGCCCCCTCCAAACCGGCACCAGCAGCCTGAGCGCGGTGGAGATCGTCAGCGGCGTGCAGGCCGGCGAGAAGATCGTGGTCTCCGGCAGCGACCAGTTCGGTGATGCGGAGCGGGTGAGGATCAACTGAAGTGGTTGATGGTTGGTGGCTCGGCTGTTGCTTGCCCCCTTTGCAAAGGGGGAGATAAAAACCACCAACTACCGACCACGAACCACCAACCACCAATCAAAATTTCCCCAAACAAAAAAAGGAAACCCAAATGCTCGACATGCGCCAGGTCACCAAGGTCTACCGTACCCAGCTGGTCGAGACGCATGCGCTGCGTTCGCTCGATCTGCATGTGAAGGAAGGCGAGTTCGTGGCCGTGACCGGGCCTTCGGGTTCGGGCAAGACCACCTTCCTCAACATCGCCGGGCTGCTGGAATCGTTCACCGGCGGCGAGTTCGCCCTGGACGGACAAGACGTCAAGGGCCTGTCCGACGACGCGCGCAGCAGGCTGCGCAATCAGAAGATCGGCTTCATCTTCCAGAGCTTCAACCTGATCCCGGACCTCAACCTGTTCGACAACTGCGACGTGCCGCTGCGCTATCGCGGCATGCCGGCGGCCGAGCGCAAGCTGCGGATCGAGGACGCGCTGGGGCTGGTGGGGCTGGGTTCGCGCACCAAACACTACCCGGCCGAGCTTTCGGGCGGCCAGCAGCAGCGCGCGGCGATCGCGCGCGCGTTGGCCGGCAGCCCGCGCCTGCTGCTGGCCGACGAACCCACCGGCAACCTGGATTCGCAGATGGCGCGCAGCGTGCTGGAGCTGATGGAGGACATCAATGCGCAGGGCACCACCATCGTCATGGTCACCCACGACCCGGAACTCGCCGCGCGCGCGCAGCGCAACGTGCATATCGTCGACGGCATGGCCACCGACCTGTCGGTGGAACCCAGCCTGACGCGCGTGGCGCAATCGACGGAAGTCCGAGTAGCCCTGTAGGGCGGGTCTTGACCCGCCTCCGGGAGGCTCGCGATCAATCCAAACCAGAAAACGAGTCTTGAACCACCTTCGAGATTCTTGCGATCAACCCAGGCGGCGGGTCAAGACCCGCCCTACGGAGCCCACCATGTTCGGCTATTACTTCGATCTGGCTATACGCAGCTTCCGGCGCAACAAGGCCCTGACCGCGCTGATGGTGCTGGCCATCGCCCTAGGCATCGGCGCCAGCATGACCACGCTGACCGTGTTCTACGTGCTCTCCGGCGATCCGATACCGCACAAGAGCGATAGGCTGTTCTACCCGCAGCTGGAGCCGCGCTCGATGAGCGGATTCACCCCGGGCGACGAACCCGCGCTGCAGATGACCCGCTACGACGCCGAAGCGCTGCTGCGCGAGGCCCGCGGCGAACGCCAGGCGCTGATGTCCGGCGGCAACGTGGTGATCGAACCGCAGCGCAGCGGGCTGGACCCGATGAGCGCCGATGCCCGCTACACCAGCGCCGATTTCTTCCCCATGTTCGATGTGCCGCTGCTGTACGGCAACCCGTGGACCGCGACCGAAGACGCCGGCCGCGCACGCGTGGCGGTGATCTCCAAGGCGCTCAACGAGAAACTGTTCGGCGGCGCCGACAGCGTCGGCAAGACCATCCGCGCCGATCAGAACGCGCTGCGCGTGGTCGGCGTGCTCGACGACTGGAACATGGCGCCGAAGTTCTACGACATGACCGGTCGTTCCTTCGGCACAGACGAGCAGGTGTTCCTGCCGTTCTCGACCTCGCGCGACCTCGACTTGGGGCTGAGCGGCGACATGACCTGCTGGGACGGCCCGGACGATGCCGAGGACGATCCGGAGGGCAACACCGGCGTCAGCGCCCCCTGCGCCTGGCTGCAGTACTGGGTCGAACTCGGCAGCGCGCAGCAGGCGTCGGACTACCTGGCCTACCTGCGCAATTATTCCGACCAGCAGCGCGCGGCCGGGCGTTACGAGCGGCCGACCAACGTCCGCCTGCACGACGTGATGGGCTGGCTCGAGGACCGGCGCGTGGTGCCGGGCGACGTGCGCCTGCAGCTGTGGCTGGCGTTCGGGTTCCTGCTGGTGTGCCTGCTCAACACGGTCGGGCTGCTGTTGGCCAAGTTCCTGCGTCGCAGCGGCGAGATCGGCGTGCGCCGCGCGCTCGGTGCATCGAAGCGCGCGATCTTCGCGCAATGCCTGGTCGAGGCCGGCACCATCGGTCTCGCCGGCGGCGTGCTCGGCCTCGGACTCGCGCTGCTCGGCTTGTGGGCGGTGCGCCAACAGCCGACCAACTATGCCGAGCTGGCGCAGCTCGACCCGGTGATGCTGCTGGCCACCTTCGCGCTGGCGCTCGCCGCGAGCGTTCTCGCGGGCCTGCTGCCGGCGTGGCGCGCCTGCCAGGTGGCGCCCGCGATCCAGCTCAAGTCGCAGTGAACTACTCCTTCCCCTCTGGAGAATCCCATGGACATCCGCCCCATCCTCTCCACCCTGCGCCGGCACAAGACCGCCGCGGCGCTGATCGTGCTCGAGATTGCTTTGTCTTGCGCAATCGTCTGCAACGCGCTGTTCCTGATCGCCACGCGCCTGGAGCGCATGGATAGGCCCACCGGCCTGGCCAACACCGAGATCGTGCGCATCAACAGCACCGGCATTGGACGCGACGACAACGCCGACGCGCGCGCCAAGGAGGAGGTCGCCGCACTGCGCGCCGTGCCCGGCGTGATCGCGGCGACCAGCACCAACCACCTGCCGTTCGACAGCTCCTCCTGGAACACTTCGGTCAACCTGCAGCAGGACCAGCAGAAGGAGAACCTGGGCGCCAACGTCTATATGGGCGACGAACAGCTGCTGGAAACCTTCGGCCTGCGACTGGTCGAAGGGCGCGACTTCGAGCCGGGCGAGTACGTCGACTGGGGCGTGCTGGACACGCCGGGCGCCGACGTACCGATCCCAGCCGTGCTGGTCACCCGCCGCGTCGCCGAGGAACTGTTTCCGGGCGAGAGCGCGCTCGGCAAGTCGATCTATAGCTGGGGCGACGCGCCGATCCGCATTGTCGGCGTGGTCGAGCACCTGATCCGCAGCAGCGACCAAGGCGGCCCGGCGCAAAGTCATTTCTCGATCGTGCTGCCGATCCGGGTGCCGTTCGGGCGCTTCGCCATCCGCACCACGCCCGAACGCCGCGCCGAAGTCCTGAAGGCGTCCATCGCCGCGCTGGAACGGGCCAACCCCAATCGCGTGATCCTCGACCAAGGCAGCTTCTCGCAGGTGATCGACGACTGGTATCGCCAGGATCGCGCCATGGCCTGGCTGCTGGTCGCCGTGTGCGTGGCCCTGCTGATCGTCACTGCGCTGGGCATCGTAGGGCTAGCCAGTTTCTGGGTGCAGCAGCGCACGCGGCAGATCGGCGTGCGGCGCGCGCTGGGCGCGACGCGCGGCCAGATCCTGCGCTACTTCCAGACCGAGAACTTCCTGCTGGCCAGCATCGGCATCGTGCTGGGCATGCTGCTGGCTTACGCCATCAACCAGCTGCTGATGGGTAAGTACGAACTGCCGCGGCTGCCGTTGTTCTATTTGCCGGTCGGCGCGGTGGTGCTGTGGCTGCTGGGCCAGATCGCCGTGTACGGCCCGGCGCGCAAGGCGGCGTCGGTGCCGCCGGCGGTGGCGACGCGCAGCGCGTGAGTTGCTAAAGATTGCAGCAGGGCTGGCGAGCGTCTTCCCCTCTCCCATTTCGGGAGAGGGTGGCCGCAGGCCGGGAGAGGGTTCGGCTTTTAGTCAGAAGACAGCAAAAGCACGCATCGCTTCGCTCGCGCCCCCTCTCCTGCCCTTCGGGCATCCTCTCCCACGCCCCGAAGGAAGTCCCCTTGGGGGACAAGGGGAGAGGAATAACAGCATCGCTGTATTCGACGTGACTCCTGCAACGCAAGTCAAGAAAGCAAGCACTCAGATTCCGCCGCCTATAGTTCCGACACCTCCCTTCCGTCCAACCGCCATGAAACCACGCCGTTTGTCTCTCTTGCTCCTCTTGCTCCATGCACTGCTATATCTGCCTGTAAACGCAGCCGAAGTCGATTCGCAGAACAAACGCGAAGCGGCACGCAACGACGGCATCGTCATCTCGCAAGGCACGCTCGACGGCTATGTGGGCACTTACCGCATCTCACCCGCCATCGCGCTCAGAATATGGCGCGAAGGCGAACATCTGATGCTGCAGGCGACCGGGCAGGCGGCGCACCGGCTGATCGGCGAATCGGAAAGCGTGTTTCATGTCCGAGATATGGAGGCGAAAGTCAGTTTCGGCTTCAACGCGGCCGGCGATGCGGATCATCTGATGCTGGATCAGGACGGACGCAGCACCAAGGCGATCCGCGAGTGAGTTGTTCTTTCTCCCTCCGGGAGAAGGAAAGCAGCATTGATACGATATCCCTCTACCAGCCGATCCCGACCGCATGCCCACCCTGCTGATCATCGACGACAACCCAGCTGTGGCCACCGCGCTGGAGGTGCTGTTCTCGCTGCACGACATCGCCACGCTGCACGCCGAATCGCCGGGGGCCGGACTGGCGTTGCTGCAAAGCGAGTCGGTGGACCTGGTGATCCAGGACATGAACTTCAGCGCCGACACCACCTCCGGCGACGAGGGCGAGGCGCTGTTCGCCGACATCCGCGCGCGGCACCCGGACCTGCCGGTGATCCTGCTGACCGCGTGGACGCACCTCAGCAGCGCTGTGGGGCTGATCAAGGCCGGCGCAGCCGATTACCTGGCCAAGCCGTGGGACGACGACAAGCTGCTGGTCACGGTCAACAATCTGCTGGAGCTGGCCGAAGCGCGCAGCGAGCTGGACCGCCGCCGCACGCGCGAGCGCGCACGCCAGCAGCAGCTGGCGCAGCAATACGACCTGCGCGATGCGGTGTTCGCCGATCCGGCCAGCGAGCGCGTGATCGCGCTGGCCTGCCAGGTGGCGCGCTCGGAGCTGCCGGTGCTGATCACCGGGCCCAACGGCAGCGGCAAGGAAAAGATCGCCGAAATCGTGCAGGCCAATTCCTCGGTGAGACACGGCGCGTTCGTCACCCTCAACTGCGGGGCGCTGCCGTCGGAGCTGATCGAGGCCGAACTGTTCGGCGCCGACGCGGGCGCCTACACCGGCGCCAACAAGGCGCGCGAGGGCAAGTTCGAAGCGGCCGATGGCGGCACCTTGTTCCTGGATGAAATCGGCAACCTGCCGCTGGCCGGACAGATGAAGCTGCTGCGCGTGCTGGAAACCGGGCGCTTCGAGCGTCTTGGCTCCAACCGCGAGCGTCAGGTAAAGGTGCGCGTGATCAGCGCCACCAACGCCGATCTGCCGGCGCTGATCCGCGAAGGCAGCTTCCGCGAAGACCTGTACTACCGGCTCAACGCCATCGAGCTGGCGCTGCCGCCGCTGGCCGAACGCCCTGGCGACATTTTGCCGCTGGCCGAGCGCTTCCGTCCGCAGGACAAGCCCATCGGCGAAAGCGCGCGCACCGCGCTGCAGCGTCATCCGTGGCCGGGCAACGTGCGCGAGCTGCGCAACGTGATTCAGCGCGCCGGCCTGCTGGCGGTAGGCGAACGCATCGAAGCCGGCGATCTGAATCTACCGAAGACCACCGCGCCGAAACCCGCGTCCACGCAGGAACCCGACCGCGCCGGCATCGAGTCCGCACTGGCGCGCGCCGGCGGCGTGATCGCGCAGGCGGCGGCGGAACTGGGTCTGAGCCGTCAGGCGCTGTACCGGCGTATGGACCGCTTCGGCATCAAACCTCCATGAGCGGACGCGCATGATCCGCCGTTCCCTGGCCGGTCGCCTGCTGTTCTGGCTGCTGCCGGTGCTGGCCGCGGCGATCGCGCTGCCGCTGCTTTTATCGCATTGGCTGCAGGACGAAACGCTGGCCGGCCTGCTGGCCGCACTGGCGCTGCTGCCGCTGGCCGTGTGGGTGCTGCGGCGCGCGCTGCGGCCGCTGAATTCGCTGTTCCGCGCGCTGGCCGGCAGCGTCAACACCTATCGCGACGGCGAGTACAACTTCGGCATCCACTGGCGCGGCAAGGACGATCTGGGCGAACTGGTGCGCGCGCACGCCGAGCTGGGCGACGTGCTGCGCGAGCAGCGCCAAAGCCTGGTCCAGCGCGAACTGCTGCTCGACACGATGGTGCAGAACACGCCGGTGGCCATGCTGCTGGTGGCCGCGGGCGGCGACGGCGAACGGCGCGTGGTGTTCGCCAACGTGGCCGCGCGCAAGCTGCTGCACGGCGGCTGGAAGCTGGAAGGCCAGCGCTTCGAGGAACTGATGGCGGCCACGCCGGTGGAAATGCGCGAGGCGATGAGCCGCGGCGGCGACAGCCTGTTCGCGATCGGCAGCGAGGAAGAGGACGGGGAAGAGCAGGTCTACCACCTGGCGCGCCGGCATTTCCGTCTCAACGGCCGCCAGCACGAACTGCTGCTGCTGCGCCTGCTGACCAGCGAACTGCGCCGCCAGGAGGTGCAGACCTGGAAGAAGGTGATCCGCGTGATCAGCCACGAGTTGAACAATTCGCTGGCGCCGGTGGCGTCGTTGGCGCACTCCGGCGCGGAGCTGGTGCGGCGCGGCCGTCATGAACGCCTGGATGAAATCTTCGCCACCATCGAAGAGCGCGCGCGCCATCTGGAAGGCTTCATCCGCGGCTACGCGCGCTTCGCCAAACTGCCGCAGCCGCTGCTGCAGACGGTGGACTGGGACGGGTTCCTGGCCGGGCTGCAGCGCCAGATCGCTTTCGCGCTGGAAACGCCGGACCGCGGATTGACTGGCCGCATCGATCCGGCGCAGATCGAACAGGCGCTGCTGAACCTGCTGAAGAACGCGCACGAAGCCGGGGGCGAAACCGCCGAGGTCGGCGTGCGCGTGAGCAAACTGCCGCAGTGGCTGCGCATCGAAGTGCTGGACCGCGGCGGCGGCATGAACGAATCGGTGCTGCAGAACGCGCTGGTGCCGTTCTATTCCACCAAGCGCAACGGCACCGGCCTGGGCCTGGCGCTGACCCGCGAGATCATTGAAGCGCACGGCGGCCGGCTGTCGCTGCACAACCGCGAGGGCGGGGGTTTGTGCGTGGCGATACAGTTGCCGGATGGGGCTTGATTGTGCGGTGCTCTTCCCTCTCCCCTTGTGGGAGAGGGTGGCCGAAGGCCGGGAGAGGGGATGCCGGAGGCGATGGCGGTAAACAACGACGTTGTATCGAGTGAGAAAGAGCCAAAGTACGCTTCGCTTCGCTCGCGCCCCCTCTCCTGCCCTGCGGGCGTCCTCTCCCACGAGGGGAGAGGGGAGAAGCAAGCGGGGCGAGGGACGCAATCCACTCACCTCAGCACCCGCTCCATCACCACTCTCATCTCCATCGGAAACCCCAGCATCCGCTCCCTGTCCACGATGCCGCGCAGCTCCGGCCCCCACTCCGCTTCAGCCAGCTCGACCAAACCACGGCGCGCATAGAACGGCGCATTCCACGGCACATCGCGCAGCGTGGTCAACGTCATCGCGGAGAATCCGCGCGCGGCCGCCTCATTGCAGGCTGATTCAAGCAGCGTGCTGCCGATGCCGCGACGGCCGTGCTCGGGCACTACATCCATTTCGTACAGGTGCGCGTTGCCATCGATCTCGCCGCACAAGGCGAAGCCCACCGCCTGTCCGCCGACTTCAGCCACGCGCAGGATTCCGTGCGCGATGCCGTCCAGCAGGTTTTGCGGTGACAGGCTGTGCATGGCGAAGAGGTCATACGCGCCATGACCTAGCAATAGCCCGGCAGCGCGGCGTTCGACCTGCAACAATGCGTCTATGTCCGCCTCGGTCCCCGCGCGGAGAAGCAGATCGGTCATCGCTTGGATTCAGCAGGGCCGAGAGGCATCGATCCTGGCCATCAGCCACTGCAATCCAGCCAGATGCTGCTGGTCGTGGCTGCACAGCATGTGCACCAGCCCGCGCACGGTGATCGAAGCTCCGTCGAACGTCGCGGTGCGCTCCAGCTGCTCAGGCGTGAACGTAGCGATGAGCTCCATCGTCTGCGTTCGTGCGGCGCAGATCGCTGCAAACACTTCATGAGCGTCTGCCTTGGCATATGCGCGATCTATCGCCAGCGTCTCGCCGTCGACGTTCTCAAGGGTCGGATTGATTTCCTGCAACGCGCGCCGGAAACGCTCGTGGTAGCCGTCCACTTCGATGTCGCGGACGTGACAGATCTGTTCGATGGCGCTGAAGGGTTCGCTGGGGATGCCTTCCCATGAATCCGGTTTCCAATTCCTGGAGTCTGCGGGGATGACGTCGAAAAAGGCTTCCAGCTGTTGTGGGAACGCGGTTAGCGCAGCGAGGATGGTTTTGTTCATATCGAATAACTAAAGCCTGAATTAAGCCGATCCGCGAAGATGGTTCGGCTTGAATGAATTGTTAGGCCGCATTGCGGGTGAGCAACGAGGCGCAATTGCTTGCAACGGGCTCTGCCGCAGTGTGCCAGTCATAACGCGTTTGCGTGAGGGCGGCTGAGACGTCATTGGCAATGCGGTCAAGCATATCTATTGCTTCCTCAACCTCGCCCAGCTGAAGCTTGTTGTTGGTGTAAACCTCTTGGATCCGACTCTCCTGAGTGCGATGCGCGACGTGCTTATGGCGCCAATTGCTTAACTTGATGAGCGGGGCATGTTTTGGGTCAGTGAGCGCTGTTTGTGCTGAGACAAGAAAACCATTTTTTTCTGAGTCTTGGCTGTAACGGCGCCCCATATTGATTAGGTTTGGCAATGAAAGAGTGCCCTTAGTCTTGTCACAGACTGTACCAATGACAGCGTACAGAGCATCGAACACTGCACGGTAGGTCACGTCGATGGCGATGGCGTGGACGAGCAGATTATCTGGGTCTGCTTTCGCGCCTTGCTGAAGCCCTTTCAGAAGATGGAAGTAACGCCATGCATTGAAGATGGACTCTCCGACGGCGTGAATGGCGCTTTCGATATTGGCACGCTGGTCGGGATTCATGCCTATGCTGCCTAACGCTTCTTCGGCCGCTGCCAGCCATCGAGCGTCTGCTGGCGCGCGCGCGCGACGGTCAGCATGTCGGCTGGCGCGTCCTTGGCGATAACGGAACCGGCGCCGATGGTCGCGTTCTTGCCGATCGTGACCGGCGCGACCAGCGCCGAGTTGGAGCCGACGAACGCACCGTCTTCGATGATGGTCTGCGATTTGTTGACGCCGTCGTAGTTGCAGGTGATGGTGCCGGCGCCGATGTTGACCTGGGCGCCGATCGCCGCGTCGCCCAGATAAGTGAGGTGATTGGCCTTGCTGCCGGCGCCCAGCGTGGCTTTCTTGGTCTCGACGAAGTTGCCGATGTGCACGCCGTCGGCGAGCACGGTGCCCGGGCGCAGCCGCGCGTACGGGCCGATCTGCGCCGCGCCTACGCTGACCACGCCGTCCAGATCGCAGTGCGCGCGCACCACGGTGCCGGCGCCCAGCTTGACGTCCTTCAACCGCGTGAATGGACCGATGCTGACGCCGTCGCCCAGCTCCACGTCGCCTTCCAGCACCACGTCGACATCGATTTCCACGTCGCGGCCGACGCTGACGCGACCGCGCTGATCGAAGCGCGCCGGGTCCAGCAAGCGCGCGCCCTGCGCGCACAGCGCGCGCGCCTGGCGCAGCTGGAAGGCGCGTTCGAGCTGCGCCAGCTGCCAGGGATCGTTGGCGCCCTCGGCTTCGATGGCCTCGCTCACCAGCACCATTTCCGCAGCGCCGAATTCGGAGGCGGCAGCGGCGAAGATGTCGGTGAGGTAGTACTCGCCCTGCGCGTTGTCGTTGGACAAATGCGCCAGCCAGCGCTTCAGCGCGGTGGATTCGGCGGCGATGATGCCGGTATTGACCACGCGGATGCGGCGCTGCTCTTCGTCGGCGTCTTTTTGTTCGACGATGGCGGCCACGCGGCCCTCGGCATCGCGCACGATGCGGCCGTAGCCGGTCGGATCCTGCAGCTCGGCCACCAGCACCGCCAGGCGACCGGGCGCGTCGAGCAGGCGCTGCAGGGTTTCGCTGCGGATCAGCGGCACATCGCCGTACAGCACCAGCACCGTGGCGGCGTCGGGCACCTCGGGCATGGCCTGCTCGACCGCATGGCCGGTACCGAGCTGCTGCGCCTGTTCGGCCCAGTGCAGATCCGGCTGCGCGGCGAACGCGGCGCGCACCTGCTCGCCGCCATGGCCGTAGATCACGTGGATACCGGCCGGCTGCAGCGCGCGCGCGGCGGCGATGACCTGCGCCAACATCGGCTGGCCGGCGATGGTCTGCAGCACCTTGGGCCTGGAAGAGCGCATGCGCTTGCCTTCGCCGGCGGCGAGGATGACGACGTGCAGCGATGCGCTCATGCGGGCTCCAACGCGATGGGATGCACGCATTCTAAAGCGTCGCGCTGGTAGCATGCGCGCGATGACTTCGCCGCCCGCTGTTGCCCCGCCGCACCGCCCGCTTTTCGCCGCATCCGCCGCCAAGCCCTGGCAGATCGCCTTGCTCTGGGCAGGCCTGCCGCTGTGCCTGTTCGGGATTTTCTGGAACAAGCTGTGGCAGCAGTGGCCGTCCGGACGCTTCGCCGAACTGCTGATCCTCGCGCTGTTGGCGTGGGCACTGGCGTGGCCGCTGCGGCGGTTCGCGCGCTGGTCTTGGGCCAGCGCATTGGCCATTGTGTGGTGCGCGGCGCTGGCGCTGTTCGCCGGGCCGTTGCCGGTGGCGGCGACCGCGCTGCTTGCGCTGACGGCATGCGCGCTGGGCGGAACGATCGCTAGGCGCGAATCGGCTGCGCTGCAAACCGCCTGCGGCCTGGCGCTGTTAGGCGGCGCGCTGGGCTGGCTGCTGCCGCTGCCGCTGCATACGCGCTGGGCTTACCTGTTGGTGTGCCTGGCGCTGGTGACGCTGCGCCGCCGGGTTTTGACCGACTCGCTGCGGCACGAACGCGAATGCTGGCGGGCGGCGGTGTCCGCTGCGCCCAAAACCGCGGCGTTCGCGGTCGTGGCCTTGGGTCTGGCCAGCATCGGCTGCTGGCTACCCACGCTGCAGGTGGACGATGTGGGCTATCACCTGCGTCTGCCGTGGCAGCTGCTGGAACAGGCGCGCTACGTGCCCGATCCGGAAACACACATCTGGGCGTTGGCGCCATGGCTGGGCGATGTGCTGCAGGCGTTTCCGCAGCTGATCGCCGGTGCGGAGGCGCGCGGCGCGCTCAACGCGCTGTGGATGCTGCTGACCGCGTGCGGCGTGTGGCGGCTGGCCGCCACGCTGGGCGGCGAGGCGCGCGCGGGCTGGCTGTCGGTGGCGCTGTACGCCAGCCTGCCGCTGACCGCCGTATTGAACGGCAGCATGCAGACCGAAGCGCCGACCGCGGCGCTACTGGTGTGGCTGGTGACGCTGATCGCGCGCGCGCCGGATCCGCGAACGCGCGCATCGTTCAGCGGCGCGCTGCTGGTCGGCGGCCTGCTGGGCTTGAAGCTAGCGGCCGCGTTGTTCGCAGTATTGCTGTTGCCGTGGGCGCTGTGGCGGCATCGGCCATCGCTGCGCGCGGCGCATGCGCTGATCGCAACCGCCGCTGCGGTCGCGCTGGGCGGCAGCAGCTATGCGTACGCTTTTTTCATCGCAGGCAACCCGTTCCTGCCGTTGTTCAACGGCTGGTTTCGTTCTCCGTTCTTCGCCACGTCCGATTTCGACGATGCGCGCTGGCATGCCGGTTTCGACTGGCGGCTGCCCTGGGATCTCACGTTCGACACCGGCCGTTATCTGGAAGCGTTCGCCGGCGGCGGCGGCTTCGTGCTGATCGCGCTGTCGGGCGTGTGGCTGCTGGCGCTGACCGCGCGACGCACCGCCGTCGCGGCGGCGATGCTGACGGTCTTGATCGCGGTGCCGCTGCTGCCGATGCAGTATCTGCGCTATGTTTTTCCGGCGATCGTGGCGCTGCTGCCGCTGCTGGCGGTGGTGGCGCTGCGCCACGACCCGCGCCGCGCGGCATGGCTGCTGATCGGCGTCTGCGTGCTCAACTTCGCCTTCCAGGCCAACGGCCACTGGATGCTGCGCACCGGCGCCTTGAAGCAGACCGTGCTTGCCCTGGGCGACGATGCGCCGCTGTTCGCGCACTACGCGCCGGAACGTTTGCTGCTGAAGCAGCTGCGCGCTGCGCGGGACAGCCGCGGCAACGTGCTGTCGCTCGACCCCGCGCATCCGGTCAGCGCTGAGCTGGGCAGCCGCGGCCGCGTGACTTCGCACTACGATCCCTCGCTGCATCGGGCCGCGAGTGCGGCGGACGCCGATCCCAGCGGCGCGGCGTGGGAGACGCTGTTGCGGCGCGAGCGGATTGGCCAAATCCTGCTGCGGCCGAAGTCGCTGACCCCAGCGCAGCGCGCGGGGCTGCAGCGCGTGCGCGCGCGGCAGCGTGCGGAGGTCGCCGAGGCGCAGTGGTGGAGCGTACCCGCAGCGAGCGATGGCCCATGACGCTGCTGCGCCAGGGCCGCCACTACCTGCTGATCGGCGTGCTGCAGTGGCTGCTGGACTGGGCGGTGATGGTGGCGCTGAGCCACGCCGGCCTGGCCATCGAGCCGGCCAACGTCATCGGGCGCATTAGCGGCGCGCTGCTGGGCTTCTGGTTGAACGGGCGCATCACCTTCGTCGAAGACCGGCATCGCATGGGGCAAAAGCAGTTCATGCGCTTTCTGGCTATGTGGCTCGCAACCACCGCGCTGAGCACCTGGGCCATGGGCAGCATCGACGACTGGTTCGGCTTGCGCTGGGCCTGGATGGCCAAGCCGGCGGTGGAATTGAGCCTGGGCGCGATCGGATTCGTGCTGTCGCGGCATTGGGTCTACAGGCGCTGAAACATATCGCTTGGTAACCTGCGACATAGGGCGGGTCTCGACCCGCCTCCCGAAATGTCGCGACGGTCCGGACGGCGGGTCGAGACCCGCCCTACGCCAAAGGCGATCGAATTGGATTTGCGGCGTCAATCCACCCCCTTGTAGATCCGAGCTTGCTCGGATGCTTTTGATCGTCGCAACAGCAGCCGAGCACGCTCGGCTCTTATCTGTTCGGAATTTGGCAAGGTAGGCGTCGAGAGCCGGCGTGGGCCATCGTCTCGGCTCTGGATCCCAAACGATCGCTCTGTAGCAAGATGCCCAC